>CESO01080705.1_pt1 | contig 62438 bp, 65 predicted proteins | sample 356341 | NCBI WGS metagenome assembly CESO01 (sample SAMEA2621812, study PRJEB7988) | marine metagenome | biome: marine biome (ENVO:00000447); feature: deep chlorophyll maximum layer (ENVO:xxxxxxxx); material: "saline water (ENVO:00002010), including plankton (ENVO:xxxxxxxx)" | depth 35 m | reverse complement strand
TTTGTCAGATCCCCTACAAAAGCAACATTTATATGTCCTATTTTTTTACATCCGAATCAGTTAGCGAGGGTCATCCTGATAAAGTTTCCGATCAAATTAGCGATGCGCTACTTGATAATTTCATCGCTTTCGATCCCGAAAGTAAAGTAGCTTGTGAAACCCTAGTCACAACTGGGCAGGCGATTCTGGCTGGTGAGGTTAAAAGTCATACCTACCTTGATGTACAAAGCATTGCTCGCGAAACCATTAACAAAATCGGTTACACCAAAGACGAATACCAATTTAGTGGAAATTCTTGCGGTGTGATCTCTTTGATACACGAACAATCGCAAGACATAAACCGTGGGGTTGAGCGAGCCGAAAAAGAAAATCAAGGCGCTGGTGATCAAGGTATCATGTTTGGTTATGCAACCGATGAAACCCATAATTATATTCCCTTGGCGTTAGATTTATCTCATAAAATATTGATTGAGTTGGCCGTTCTTAGAAGGGAAAACAAAGAAATTACTTACCTCCGACCTGATGCAAAGTCTCAGGTAACCATCGAGTACAGTGACCACGGGGAGCCTTTGCGAATCGATACTATTGTGGTTTCTACTCAACACGATCAATTTTTGGAGGACGATGAACAGATGCTTGAAAAAATCAAAAGCGACATTATTAATATTGCCATTAAAAACGTAATAAAAAAAGAAGCTGCTCACATTCAAAAACTATTCAATGACGACATTACCTATCACATCAATCCCACAGGAAAATTTGTGATTGGAGGCCCCCATGGTGATACAGGATTAACAGGAAGAAAAATTATTGTGGATACCTATGGAGGAAAAGGAGCACACGGAGGGGGAGCTTTTAGTGGAAAAGATCCAAGTAAAGTTGACCGAAGTGCTGCTTATGCAGCAAGACATATTGCAAAAAACCTTGTAGCAGCAGGTGTAGCAAAAGAAATATTGGTGCAATTGAGTTACGCTATCGGGGTGGTGGAGCCCACTTCCATAAACATCAATACTTATAGTACCTCCAAGGTTTCTCTTTCTGATCCCCAAATCGCAAAAAAGATCGGTGAAATTTTCGACCTACGCCCCTATGCAATCGAAAATAGACTCAAACTTCGAAACCCCATCTACCTTGAAACAGCTGCCTATGGTCACATGGGAAGACAGCCTAAAGAAATCGCCAAAGTTTTTGAATCACCTTACAGCGGTAGGGTTGAAAAAACTGTCGAGCTTTTTACTTGGGAAAAATTAGATTATTTAAATGAAATTAAAAACACTTTCAAATTATGAGCCTAAAACTAGCAACTAATGCACTTCATGCAGGACATGACGTAACACAAACACAAGGAACCAGAGCCGTTCCTATTTATCAAACTTCTTCTTATGTATTTAATGACTCAGATCATGCAGCCAATTTGTTTGCATTGGCAGAGTCAGGATACATATACACTAGACTTAATAACCCTACCAATGATATTCTCGAGCAGAGATTGGCAGCAGTTGAAGGTGGAGTTGCAGCAGTTGCTACTGCATCCGGTACAGCAGCTATTGCGACCACATTCATGACGCTTCTCAAGGCAGGTGACCATATTGTGGCATCCAACAGTCTTTATGGTGGAACCTATAATATGCTCAACAATACACTGCCACGATTTGGGATTACTACTACATTTGTTGATCCGGATGAGGTTGAGAATTTTGCAAAAGCTGTTCAGCCCAATACTAGAGCATTTTTTGCTGAATCCTTGGGAAATCCCAAGTTGGATGTTTTAGATTTAAAAGGAATTAGTGCCCATGCCAAGGCGGCAAAAGTTCCATTTATAGTAGACAATACAATCGCTACACCGGCTTTGTTGAATCCCATAGCTCACGGAGCAAACATTGTGATCCATTCACTGACCAAGTACATTACAGGAAATGGAACCACTATAGGTGGGGTCATCATCGATGCAGGAACCTTTGACTATTCCAACGGAAAATTCCCAGAATTTACAGAGCCTTCTCCTTCTTATCACGGATTAAAGTATCACGATGCATTGGGCCCAATCGCCTTTATAGCAAGAGTAAGAGTAGAAGGTCTTAGAGATTTGGGAAGTGCCCCTAGTCCCCTTAATAGCTTCCAAGTTATTCAAGGTTTAGAAACCCTCGAAGTAAGAATGCACAAACATTCAGAAAATGCCCTGGAACTTGCCCAGTGGTTACAAAATCGTGACGAAGTCAGTTGGGTCAATTATCCCGGATTGGAATCCTCTAATTATGCAGAATTGGCAGAGGAATATTTACCAAATGGTAAAAGTGGAATCGTCACTTTTGGATTAAAAAAAGGATTCGAGGCCGCCAAAAAAGTTACAGAAAGCACCAAGATATTTGCACTTTTGGCCAATATTGGTGATACCAAGTCATTGATCATTCATCCTTCCAGTACCACTCATTCTCAGTTAAATGAGGAGGAACAAAAAAGCACTGGAGTAACTCCTGATTTGGTCAGATTATCAGTAGGAATCGAAAATTTAGGTGATCTGAAAGATGATTTAGATCAGGCACTAAAGGAAATTTAGTTTATTTTAATGGCTAAGGTTAAAACCATATCCATCAATAATTTCACTACAGACTCAGGTGCTTTTTACGACAAGATTGATTTGCACTACCAGCACTTTGGACAGTCCTATGATCATGCACCTGTTGTACTCATCAACCACTCCCTGACCGGTGACGCTAACGTTGCCGGTTCACAAGGGTGGTGGAGTGAAGTTGTCGGACCCAATCTTACCATTGATACTCGTCATTTTTCCGTACTGGCTTTTAATATACCCGGCAACGGCGTTAATGATTACACCCTTGAAAATTATAATGACTTTCATACCGGTGATATTGCAGAAATATTTTATCAAGGATTACAGATCTTGGGTATAGCAAAACTTTTTGCCCTAATTGGTGGATCAATCGGTGGTGGAATTGCTTGGGAAATGGCCGCTTTATATCCCACTTTGACCGAAAATTTGATTCCGGTCGCTGCTGACTGGAAAGCTTCCGACTGGATCATTGCCAATACATTTCTCCAAAAAAGAATATTGGAGAATTCCAGCAGACCCCTCAGGGATGCACGGATTCATGCCATGCTTACTTACAGAACCCCTGCTTCTTTTACAGAACGATTTGGGAGAACCGTCAACAAAGACAAAAAATTGTTTAATGTTGAAAGTTGGCTCGTCCATCACGGTGACAAATTGGAAAATCGATTTCTATTGCAAGCTTACAAAGCCATGAATCACCTTTTGGCTTCTATAGATATCACTCGAAAGGGACATAGCTTGGAAAAAATCATTGAAACCATATCTTCCAATATACATCTCATCGCCATTGATAGCGACCTCTTTTTTACGGCCGAGGAAGACCAAAAAACCTTGCAAAGAGTAAAAAAAATCAAAAAGAACATTTTTTATCACGAAATAAAATCCATTCATGGACACGATGCTTTTTTGATAGAAAACGAAACAGTATCGCAAATTCTCAGTAGCATTTTTAAACCTAACTCAAATTATCCCAAACCTTGTGAAAGTTAATCTAAATAGAATCAACCAAGACTATCTTTTTGAAGTGACCAATAACAACGCTCACAAAGTACTGTTGGATAACAAATCCAAAATTGAAGGAAAAGTAGAAGGCGTTAGCCCTATGGAACTTCTTTTGATGGCCCTGGCAGGATGTAGTAGTATTGATATTATCACCATACTCAAAAAGCAAAAAATCAACCCCACCGATCTTAAAATGGATGTGGAGGGAAAGCGAATCGGGGGGGTAGTTCCCTCATTGTTTCACAAAATTGCAGTAGATGTCAGGTTAGAAGGAGATATCCCACCTGAAAAAGCTAAAAGAGCTGTTAGCCTTTCTTTTGACAAATATTGTTCTGTAGCCAAGACTTTAGAGTTTTCAACCCCTATCAAATATTCCATTTTCTTGAATGGAGAAGAACTATGAAAAAACATTTTGAAACGGAAGCAATTAGAACGCAAATGGAGCGTTCGCAATATGCTGAACACTCTGCTCCGCTTTATCTAACCTCAAGCTTTGTCTTTGAGGATGCAGAGGAGCTTAGAGCTGCATTTGCTGACGAACTGGAGCGAAATATTTACAGTCGATTTTCTAACCCCAATACTAAGGAACTGGTAGATAAAATATGCATCCTAGAGGGAGCAGAAGATGGACTGGCCTTTGCTTCGGGTATGGCCGCTGTTTATAGCAGTTTTGTAGCCCTGCTTAATAGTGGTGATCATATTGTTTCTGTTAGGTCTGTTTTTGGATCTACCCATTCCCTTTTTAAAAAATATTTTACCAAATGGAATATAGAAACGACCTACTTTAATGCCGATACACCAGAGGAAATTGAAGAGGTGATTCAACCCAACACCAAAATCATATACATCGAGACACCTACCAATCCTGGTTTGGACATCCTTGACATGAAGTACCTTTATGAGGTAGCTAAAAAACATCAAGTTCTTTTGGTGGTAGACAATTGTTTCGCAACACCCTACCTTCAAAAGCCCATCAATTTTGGAGTTGATTTAGTCATCCACTCCGCAACCAAACTCATCGATGGTCAAGGCAGGGTCTTGGGAGGGTTGATCGTAGGAAGACAAGATTTGATTACTGAAATTAAATATTTTTATCGCAATTCCGGTGCTGCACTATCTCCATTCAATGCTTGGGTGCTCTCCAAGAGCATAGAAACCCTTGCCGTTCGTTTGGATCGCCATTGTGAAAACGCACTGGAGCTGGCCAAACATCTCCAAAATCACCCCAAAATCACCAAAGTCAAATATCCCTTCCTGTCCAATCATCCTCAGTATGAAATTGCCATCAAACAGATGCTAAAAGGTGGAAATATCGTTACCCTTGAGTTGAAAGGTGGCATCAAATCAGGACAAACTTTTCTCAATCAAATAAAAATGTGTTCCCTCAGTGCCAACTTAGGAGACACTCGAACCATCGTGACACATCCTGCAACTTCCACCCACAGCAAACTCTCCCCTGAAGAAAGAGCTCGGGTAGGCATTACAGATGGTTTAATACGACTTTCCATAGGCTTGGAAAATATAGAGGACATCAAACAGGATATTGACCAGGCACTAGATAAAGCTTAACCGATGATAGAGACTATTTTAAAAGAAAGAATTTTGGTTTTGGACGGTGCCATGGGTACCATGATCCAAAGACTTGAATTCACTGAAGAGCAATTCAGAGCAGATCGTTTCAAGGATCATCCCTGCCCCTTGGGGGGCAACAACGATCTTCTATCCATCACCCAACCCGATACCATCAAAAACATCCACGAGCAATATCTTCTGGCCGGTGCTGACATCATCGAAACCAATACCTTTTCTTCTACCTCTATAGCCATGGCCGATTATCAATTGGAAAGCTTGGCCTATGAACTCAATTTTGAATCTGCAAAAATTGCAAAACAAGTTGCCCAAAAAATAAGTGCTGAAAACCTCGATAAACCTAGATTTGTAGCAGGTTCTATAGGGCCTACCAATAAAACTGCTAGTATGTCTCCAGATGTCAATGATCCGGGATTCCGAGCTGTAAGTTTCGACGAGCTTTTCGATGCCTACCATGAGCAAGTTAGTGGATTGGTTGAGGGAGGCGTAGATTTGCTTTTGGTCGAAACCGTTTTCGACACCCTCAATGCCAAGGCAGCACTGTTTGCCATCCAACAATACCTCGAAGAAAAAAAAATAAATTTACCCATAATGGTCAGCGGTACCATAACGGATAAAAGCGGGCGAACCTTATCTGGTCAAACGGTTGAAGCCTTTGCCATCTCCGTATCCCACATTCAACTGCTCAGTATTGGATTTAACTGTGCACTAGGGGCCACCCAATTGATACCCTACATCAAAAGACTATCAAAAACAACCCCTTTCCATACCTCAGTACATCCCAATGCCGGTTTGCCCAATGCCTTTGGTGAATACGACCAAAGTCCAAAGGAAATGGCAACTTTGATCGAACAGTACCTTGACCAAAACCTGGTCAATATTGTCGGGGGTTGTTGCGGCACCACTCCAGATCATATTCGCCTGATTGTTGATGCCGCGGCTAAGGCAAAACCCAGAATCCCAAACAAAACCCATGCCTAAAACTGAACGCCTACTAACACTTTCGGGTCAGGAATCACTGTTGGTGAGTCCCGAAACCAATTTTGTCAATATTGGCGAAAGAACCAATGTCACAGGATCAAGAAAATTTTTGAGATTGATTGAGGCAGGGGACTATGAGGCAGCCGTCGAAATCGCTCTGGAACAAGTAGAGGGAGGTGCCCAAATCATTGATGTGAACATGGACGAAGGAATGATCGATGGGAAAGCTGCCATGATTAAATTCTTGAATCTCATCGGCGCAGAGCCCGATATTGCAAGAGTTCCCGTAATGATTGACAGTTCCAAATGGGAAATCATAGAGGCAGGTCTTAAGGTTGTGCAGGGAAAAAGTGTGGTTAACTCCATCAGTCTCAAAGAAGGCGAGTCCACCTTTATTGAACAAGCGCGTAAAGTTAAATTTTACGGTGCTGCATTAATTATAATGGCTTTTGATGAAGAGGGTCAAGCAGATAATCTCGAGAGAAGAATTCAAATTTGCGAGCGCTCCTATCGAATTTTGGTTGATCAAGTAAAGTTTCCTCCGGAAGATATCATTTTTGATCCCAATATTTTCCCTGTTGCAACAGGGATGGAAGAACACAAAAAAAATGCGCTGGATTTCTTTTTGGCCACCAAGTGGATTCGTGAAAACCTTCCTTATGCCAATGTCAGTGGAGGGGTCAGTAATGTCTCTTTCTCTTTTAGAGGAAACAATACCGTTAGAGAGGCCATGCACTCAGCCTTTTTATATCATGCCATTCAGCACGGCATGACAATGGGAATTGTCAATCCCACTCTTTTAGAAGTTTATGATCAAATTCCCAAGCCACTTCTTGAAAAAGTGGAAGACGTATTGCTCAACCGAAAAGAAGATGCGACAGAGTCCTTATTGAACTATGCAGAGCGCATCAAAGGAAATAAAAAACAGTCCAAGGAAGAACAACAGGAATGGCGCAATGAGGATTTACAGGGACGAATCACCCACGCTCTGGTCAAAGGGATAGACAAACACATCATCGAAGATGTGGAAGAGGCCCGACTTGCTGCAGATCGACCCCTTAACGTGATCGAAAATAACCTGATGATTGGAATGAATGTTGTTGGAGATTTATTTGGATCCGGAAAAATGTTTTTACCCCAAGTGGTAAAATCTGCTCGGGTGATGAAAAAGGCAGTCGCTTATTTACAGCCTTTTATCGAGGCTGAAAAAACTGGAGTAGTCGAATCCTCCGGTAAAATTTTGATGGCTACAGTCAAGGGTGATGTCCACGACATTGGAAAGAATATTGTAAGTGTTGTATTGGCTTGTAACAATTTTGAAATCATCGATTTGGGTGTTATGGTTCCACCCGAGATCATTCTCCAAAGAGCATTAAAGGAAAATGTCGATGTCATTGGTCTTTCCGGGTTGATTACTCCTTCGCTTGATGAAATGGTTTATGTTGCCAAAGAAATGAACCGCATTGGTCTTAAAATTCCCCTTTTGATTGGGGGCGCCACCACTTCAAAAGCCCATACTGCTGTTAAGATTGCCCCCCAAGCTAACGCACCCATCATCCACGTCAACGACGCCTCTCGGGCAGTAACGGTAGTCAACAACCTTTTGAGTGAGGATAAAAACAAAATTTACACCGAAGAAATTGCAGCAGAGTACCGCTTGTTTAGAGAAAAATTTATAGACCGAACTTCCAGCAAGAACTACATCGATCTAAAGACAGCTCGAAAGAGAAAATACAATATAGATTGGGAAGGATTTCATCCCATTGAACCAAGCACTCTTGGTTGCCAGACCATCGAAGATCAGGATTTGGAAACCCTGATACCCTATTTAGACTGGAGCCCCTTTTTTCGCTCATGGGATTTACACGGTAAATACCCAGGGATTTTAAACGACGAGGTTGTGGGAAAAGAGGCCACCTCACTGTTTGTCGATGCTCAAAATATGTTGCGAAAAATAATCGATGAAAAATGGTTAACGGCCAAGGCTCGTTTTGGGCTATTCCCTGCCAACACTGTAGAGGATGATATATTGGTTTTCGATCCCAATGACTTTGATAAGGAGAAGTTTCGATTGATTACCCTGCGGCAACAACTCCAAAAAAGAACAGGTCAACCCAATTTGGCTTTGGCCGATTTTGTTGCGCCCCTTGAAAAAGGTGTACGGGATTATATAGGTACTTTTTGTGTTACGACCGGATATGGTACTGACGAGATTGCTGCGCGTTTTGAAAAAGAAAACGACGACTACAACAGCATCATGGTCAAAGCCCTTGCCGATCGACTGGCAGAGGCATTCGCCGAATATCTCCACCGAGAAATTCGAACCCGATATTGGGGATATGCGCCAAAGGAAAGCCTGACCAATGAAGGACTGATCAGAGAGCGCTACAAAGGTATTCGCCCCGCACCGGGTTATCCGGCTTGTCCCGACCATCTGGAAAAACAAACCATTTGGGAGCTGATGGAGGTAGAAAAACACATTGGAGTAACCCTGACCGAAAACTATGCCATGTGGCCTGCTGCTTCGGTTTCCGGTTACTATTTTGCGCATCCTGAAGCTAAGTATTTTGGTTTGGGAAAAATCAAAGAAGATCAATTGTTAGACTACAGTAAAAGAAGAAAAATATCATTGCAAGATGCCAAAAAATGGCTCAATCCTAATTTAACCTAAGCCTATGAAAGTTGCAGATCATGAAAAGAACGCAAAGGGGCGGACACAATTCACCTTCGAAGTTTTGCCTCCCCTAAAAGGACAGGACATCCAATCTATTTTTGATGCCATTGATCCCTTGATGGAATTCAAACCTCCTTTTATCGATGTGACCTATCACCGTGAGGAGTACACTTATGTGGAGCGTGAAAATGGCTTGTTGGAAAAAAGAGTCATACGAAAGCGGCCCGGGACCCTAGGGATCTGTGCTGCCATTCAAAACCGCTACCATCTCGACGCCATACCTCATATATTGTGTGGTGGTTTTAGTAAAGAGGATACCGAAAACTTTTTAATTGACCTTGACTTTCTGGGGATTGACAATGTGGTGGCTCTTAGAGGAGACGCGGTTAAATCCGAAACCTATTTCAAACCCAGTAAAGGAGGGCATGCCTATGCCAAAGACTTGGTAGAGCAGATCAAAAACTTAAATCAAGGCCGGTATTTGGATGAGGAAATTTTAAATTCTACTCCTACCGATTTTTGTGTTGGTGTTGCTGGATATCCCGAAAAGCATGCCGAATCGCCCAGCTTGGATAGCGATATCCATTTTTTAAAAGAAAAAGTTGAAGCCGGTTCGGATTACATCATTACACAGATGTTTTTTGACAACCAAAAGTTTTTTGAGTTTGAGGTAAAATGTCGGGAGGTTGGAATCAATGTCCCCATCATTCCTGGTCTAAAGCCATTGGCTACCCTAAAACAACTCAATATGATTCCCCATCGTTTTCATGTCGATTTGCCTCAAGACCTGATCGATGCAGTGGTCAAAGCTAAAGACAACTCAGCCATTTCTCAAATAGGAGTGGAGTGGTGTATTCAGCAAAGCAAAGAATTAAAAGAACATGGTGTTCCCTTTTTACATTATTACAGTATGGGCAAATCCAAAAACGTTAAAAAAATTGCTACGGCTATATTTTAATCCCCTTTTGTCAGAGCATTGAATCGCTTTTCAAGCCCTACATTCTTTTGTTGTAAGCTTAAAATTTTAAGGCCATTATCATGAGCAAAGTCAAAAACTTTCGGTCGCATATCCTCCTGTGTTTCAAAGGTTAACTCGTATTCAAAATCAAAGGTATTGACCACTGTTTTGATGTAAGGTATTTTTTGTAGTGCCACATTTTCTACACGATAATCAAAACTCACAGACACCACCTGACGATCGTTGGTTTTTAACGCCTCAAGTGATTGATTTAATACCACTCTACCTTTGTTTAGAATCACCACTTTGTCGCACATGGCCTCGACTTCTTGTAGAATATGAGTAGAGAGAAAAACCAATTTTTCTTTTCCCAGGCTTTGGATCAATTTTCTGATTTCAACGACTTGATTGGGATCCAGTCCCGTGGTCGGCTCATCCAAGATTAAGTATTGTGGGTCGTGAAGTAGTGCCGCAGCCAATCCCACCCTTTGTTTGTAACCCTTGGAGAGGATTTCAATTTTTTTATGAAGATGCTCTGCCAGTCCCGTTTTTTTAATCACTTTCTCAAAGGGAGGTTTTTTTAGACCGTATAAATCCCCCACAAATTTCAGATACTCCTTAACATACATCTCTGGGTAAAGCGGATTGTTTTCTGGTAGATAACCCATTTGTTGTTGGATGTTTTTCGGTTGGACTCTCAAATCGAAAGCGCCGATCAAAACTTCTCCTTCCCATTGATTCAAATACCCTGTCAATATTTTCATCAAAGTGGTTTTCCCCGCACCGTTGGGACCCAACAATCCGATAACTCCATTTTCATTAAAGGCCAATGAAATATTCTTTAAAGCAACGGTCTTACCGTAGTTTTTAGACAACTGTTGGATGTTTATGCCCAAGGCTTATATTGTTATTGGTTAGTTAAAAAAAATCGATCAAATCAGGTTAACGGACAACTTTTAAAAGTGTAATTTCAAAGTTAGGGAATAATGATTTTTGAAAAAGGAAAAATAGGATCTAATATATTTATGCCTAATGACGATGCCTGAGAATTTGATCCATAACCCAACTTGTATGGACTGCTGTTTCTCCAGTTGAGGGATGCGAAAAATTTCCCTCCAACAGATGTTTTTTCAAATCTTCGACATGCGTAATTTGAACATGTTTGGGATGGGTTATAGAAAGCTCGACTTCTTCCCCTTCTTTATTTAACACCAACGGGTTTTCCTCAAAAACAGAAAACTGAATCTTTCCTTTACTGCCAAAAATTTCAACCCGATCCATCGGTTCTATTCCAAAGTTCCAGACTCCTACTCCCGTCACACCTCCTTGGTGAAACCAGCAGGCCGAAATAGCATCCTTTGCAGCATATAAGCCTTGCTGGTTCAGGCTGATGCCTGAGACCTCCTGAATCTCTCCCAATAAGTAGATAAACAAATCAATACCGTGACTTGCCAGATCATCAAAATAACCACCCGGTGCAACCTTGGGATCAGTTCGCCAGTTGTAAGTCCCGGATAAATCCATGGTATTGGGGGATTGACTCAGGTGCGAATTGATGTGCCTGACATCTCCAATTTCATGATTCAGTAACCACTCCCTGACTTGCTTAAACCTGGGCAAGGATCGTCGGTAATAGGCAACAAAAAGAGGAATATCATTTTTTTTAAAAGCAAGTGCTATCTTTTTACTCTCTTCATAAGACGGTGCCAATGGTTTTTCGATACAACAGGCTTTACCTGCGTCAGCGACTTTAATTGCGTAAAACAAATGACTATCCGGGGGTGTAGCAATGTAGACTGCATCGATTTCCTCATCGTTGATTAAGGAGTCTGCATCGGTATAATATTTTTCTACGCCATGTCGAAGGGCATAGTCCTTGACTTTGTTCTCATTACGTCTCATTACGGCTTTCAACTCAAAACCCACTGTTTTTTGATAGGCCGGCCCACTTTTGACCTCTGTCACATCTCCACAACCTATAATACCCCATCGCAGTGGAGCGGAATATTCTTTTTTTATCATTTCAATCTTTTGTTCTGTATTGAAAGATATTGTTTTTCAAGAGAACGAGACCTCCCTTTCCAACTTTTACGATTACTTTCCTCCTTTTTTGATCAATACCAAAAATTAATAAGGACACCTGCCACTGAGACCACAAAAAAGTCTTTTAGAGGTTTAGGTAATCTCCTCCGCTTAAAACCAAGTCATTAACCCCCTCCCCGTTGGGATGATTGAGTCCAACATTACTGGTGTGTCGGAATTCCGATCTAAAGTCAAAATATATATTTTCTAATAATTCCTCATTCAACCCAATCAGGAAGTTATCAGAAAAAATAAATCCATCGGCTTGTCTTTGTGAAGTGCCGGACACATAGTTGAGCCCCGACGAAAAAAGTCCATAGAAGTACTGGGCTTCCTCAAATAGTATCCGGCGAATCAATACCCCTGCATTGATCCCAAATTCATAACCGTTGATTTCATCAGCGATTTTGTCAATATGCCTGAATTTGGTCAAATTGTATTGTGGCTTAACCAAAAGGTCTAATCCCCATTTTTCCCGCTTCAAAAACCCTAATAATATTGCAATTGGAAAAACAATATTTAGTCATCATAAGTTACGTTAAGTCCTGGAGAGTAGGTATTTTCTCCTTTTGAAAGCAGGTGATCGTGTTTTTTTTAATATCCTTTTCATTTATTTCATAGAGTAATTGATCGACATTTTGCCCACCAAAACAAGAGACCAAACCCAGTCGGTGGGTTGAGAGATCGGACTGTGATGAAACAAAAAAGAAGGATAAAACATCGAGGAGCGTTAAAATCAGCATTTTCATGAGTAGTTATTATGTTGAGCAGCGATAAGTTGGGGCCTTACTCTAGCGTTAAAGTACCAAAACAAGAAATAAAAAATTATTTTTACATCTTAAAACTCAAGATTATTGGTACAAATGATTACTAGGCATTACATCAATTAATCTACAAAAAATCCATAAAATGGTTTGTTTTTGTGAAAAGCTATCATACATTTGTCCCGATAACTAAGACATGAATAACAATTTTTTTTACTACAACAACGTTTATTACTTCTATACTGAGGATAGAAGGACTTTGTAGTAATCTATAAATATAGTAAACAAAAAGTCCTGATTTATCGGGACTTTTTTTTTGAGCTATGACACAAAAAATAGCCATACAGGGAATTAAGGGATCTTTCCACGATCGGGTGGTAGAAGAGTACTATCCCCTAGCTCCGGAACTAATGGAGTGCTTGAGCTTTGATGCCCTGGCCAAGGCAGTGGCCTCAGGAACTTGTGATCAGGCAGTGATGGCCATAGAAAATTCTATTGCAGGATCCATCTTACCCAATTACGCCCTCTTGGATCAATACGAACTCGTCATTACGGGGGAGCATTATCTAAGTATCGAACACAATTTAATGGTCCTTCCCGGACAAAAAATTGAAGACATCCAAGAAGTCCATTCGCATCCCATGGCCTTGTTACAGTGTAAAAAATTCTTTCGTGATTACCCCCATATAAAATTGATAGAGAGTAATGATACGGCTGAGGAGGCGTTGAAGATCAGTAAGAAAAAGAGTACAGCTTGTGGGGCCATTGCTGGAAATAGAGCTGCAGAAATTTACGGTTTGGAAATTTTAAGCCCCTCCATCCAAACCATCAAAAACAACGTGACTCGTTTTGTAATTATCCAAAAGGACAAAGCGGAACAGTCAAACGAAATCAGCAAAGCAGCTTGGAAATTTGTTTTGGATCACAAACGCGGAAGCTTGGCTACGGCCCTAAATGTGGTCAGCGACTGCAACCTCAACCTGACCAAAATACAATCCCTGCCGGTTATCGAAACCCCTGGGAAATACGCTTTTTTCGTGGATGTCACTTTTGACAACCCCAAAGACTATTTTAAAGCCAAATCACTCTTACAAATAATGGCCACCGCCTTTAAGGTGTTGGGCGAATACCGTTCCGGAAAATAATGAAAGCACGACGATTAAATACCGTTCAAGAATACTACTTCTCCAAAAAGTTGAGAGAGGTTGCCGCCATGGCGGCAGCGGGTAAGCCCGTCATCAATATGGGTATTGGCAGTCCGGATCTTCCTGCCCACCCAAAAGTTGTCGCTGCACTCAAGGATAGTTTCAATCACCCCAAGGTACATCAGTATCAAAGTTATCAGGGGCTTCCGGAGTTGCGTCAAGCCATTGCCGACTTTTACCAAAAATACTATCACCACACCGCCGATCCCAACTGTGAAATCCTTCCCCTAATGGGGTCTAAGGAGGGAATAATGCACATTTCTATGGCCTTTTTAAACCCCGGTGACAAAGCCTTGATCCCCAATCCCGGTTACCCCACCTATCAGTCGGTAACTCGATTGGTAGAGGCAGCACCTGTTTTTTATGATTTAAAAGCGGATCATCAATGGCAACCCGACTTGGAGGCTCTGGATCAAATGGACCTGACAGCAGTCAAACTCATGTGGGTTAACTATCCCCACATGCCCACAGGAGCCAATGCCCAAAAGCACACTTTTGAGAAATTAATTCGCTGGGCAAAGGAAAAAGATATTTTATTGGTCAACGACAATCCCTACAGTTTTGTTTTAACCGATCAACCCCAAAGCATGATGTCTGTCCACGGTGCAAAGGAAGTAGGCATGGAATTGAACTCCTTGAGTAAGTCATTTAATATGGCTGGCTGGCGTGTAGGAATGCTTTTGGGAAATAAAGAAAACATCAATGCAGTTTTAAAGGTCAAAAGCAATATGGATTCGGGTATGTTCTATGGCATCCAGAAGGGAGCCGTTGCTGCACTTCAGGCCCAAGAATCTTGGTTCAAAAAGTTGAATGATGTATATACCCAAAGGAGAAAATTGATCTTTGAATTGGCCACCCTTTTGAATACAGATTTCGACATTCATAGCAGTGGACTTTTTGTATGGGCCAAGCTAAGAGACAAATCCAAATCTTCGGTCGAATACATAGAGGAAATTTTACAAAAGTACCATGTTTTTATAGCGCCCGGCAGTATATTTGGCAGCCAAGGCGAGGGATACATCCGTTTCTCCCTTTGTGTGGAGGCGGTACAAATCAGCAAAGCCATAGAAAGAATCAGTAAATCATGAAATTAGGCATAATAGGTGTTGGATTAATAGGAGGTTCGCTGGCGCTGTCTGCCCGGGAACACATTCCCGACGTAGAAATTTACGGAAGCAATAGGAGTGAAGCCAATTTGCAGAAGTCTTTGGACTTGGGATTGATCGATTTCAGATTAGAGGATGCCCTGATCAAGCAAATGGATGTCATTCTACTGGCCATACCGGTCGATGTGGCAATGGAACGATTGGTTGACTTGTTGGATGAGGTCAACGACAATGCGTTGATCATGGATTTTGGATCTACCAAAGCTGCGATTTGTCAGCAGGTGGCTTTACATTCAAAACGGGGTCAATTTTTGGCCACCCACCCCATTGCAGGCACAGAGTATTCTGGCCCTGTGGCAGCACTGCCGGATTTGTTTCAAGATAAGATTCAAATCCTTTGTGAAACTCATAAAACCCGCCCCGATTTGTTCGAATGGGCCCATGATTGGTTCAAAAAAACAGGGATGAACCTCAGAGAAATGGATCCCGTGGAGCATGACCAACAAATTACCTACGTATCCCATTTGTCCCATATCAGCTCCTATATGTTGGGTAAAACCGTAATGGAAAAAGAAAAAGATCAGTCCGCTATTTTTGACATGGCCGGGAGTGGCTTTTCCTCTACAGTCCGTTTGGCAAAAAGCTCCCCACATATGTGGATTCCCATTTTCAAACAGAACAAAGAAAACATCAGTGAAACACTATCACAATACATCAATAATTTAAATCAATTTAAAAAACTTTTGGATGCTGATAAATTTGACATATTGCACAAGCAAATTCTTGAAATCAATCAAATTCGTCAGATTTTAGAAGGCATTACTTTCAAAAAAACAACAATTAAAAATGGAAAATAGCAAAGAAATGAGTACCTGGTTAAATGATTTCCGACTGGATCATCCGTTGGTCATTGCCGGCCCATGTAGTGCAGAAACAGAGGACCAAGTACTGAAAATTGCACACCAACTCAAAGATACTGATGTTACAGTTTACCGTGCAGGAATATGGAAACCCAGAACCAGACCCGGTATGTTTGAAGGGGTAGGGGCCATAGGTTTGGACTGGCTCAAAAAAGTAAAGGAACAAACAGGACTGTTGATCTCAACCGAGGTGGCCAACAAAGACCACGTAAAACTGGCATTGGAAGCAGACATTGATATTTTATGGATTGGGGCTCGATCTACAGTGAGTCCATTCATCATTCAGGAAATTGCCGACGCATTAAAGGGAACGGATAAAATCGTTTTGGTCAAAAATCCTGTTAATCCCGATTTGGCCCTATGGATGGGCGGTCTGGAAAGACTCTACTCTGCTAACATCAAAAAACTGGGTGTAATTCACAGAGGTTTTTCTACCTACGACAAATCAAAATACCGTAACAATCCTGAGTGGCAAATTGCAGTTGAGTTCCAAAATAAATTTCCCGATATACCATTGATCTGTGATCCATCGCATATTGCCGGACGTAGGGACTTGATTTTTGATCTCAGTCAAAGAGCTTTGGATCTTAATTTTGATGGTCTGATGATCGAAACCCACTGGGACCCGGACAATGCGTGGAGTGATGCCAAACAACAGGTTACCCCTTCACGCTTGGTAGAGATCATGAATGATTTAAAGATAAGAAAAGTGACTACTGACGAAAAAAGTTACCAAACCGAATTGGTTACACTACGTGAGCAAATTGACGTGAGTGATCAAGCCATTTTGGATGCTTTGGGCAAACGAATGAAAGTCGCTCAGTACATTGGTCAACTCAAAAAAGACAACAACGTCGCGGTGCTACAAAACAAACGTTGGAATGAAATTTTGGAGACCATGCAAGCTGAGGGCGGAGAAAGAGGTTTGAGTGAGGAATTCATCACCCGAATCTTTAAAGCCATACATCAAGAGTCGATCAATCACCAAGAAAAGGTGATCAATGGATAAATAAAAAGCCTCCAAAAGCTGACTTTTTTAATTAGCCTAAAGCGTTTTTGATTCTTTCGACAGCTGTCTTAATTTCCTCTTCGGAGGCCGCATAGGAAATTCTTATGCAATCAGAATTTCCGAAGGCCTCGCCCGTAACCGAAGCTACGTGAGCTTCTTCCAATAAGAACAAGGCAAAGTCATTGGCATTTTCGATGGTTTTACCTTTGATGGTTTTGCCAAAATAAGAGGACACATCGGGAAAAACATAAAAAGCGCCCTGAGGTTCATTGAGTTTGAATTCGGGAATTTCAGAAAGTAGCTTCAAGATCAGAGCTCTTCTGTTGTTGAACTCATCCACCATGTATTGAATTTCGCTGGTAGGAGCCGAAACTGCTGCAATGGTTGCCCTTTGGGCAATACAGTTGGCACCAGAAGTCATTTGTCCCTGCATTTTGTTACATGCTTTTGCGATCCATTCTGGTGCACCGATATAACCAATTCGCCATCCGGTCATGGCAAATGCTTTGGCTACCCCATTGACGGTAATGGTTCTGTCGTACAATTCAGGAATGGCAGCAATGCTGAAATGCGGTGTGCCGTAATTGATGTGTTCATAAATTTCATCCGACAATATATAGATGTCAGGGTATTTTTGTAAAACGGCTCCCAGAGCACGGTACTCTGCTTCCGTATAGATGGTTCCACTGGGATTGTTCGGAGAATTAAACATCACCAATTTAGTTTTGGGAGTGATAGCCGCTTCGAGTTGTTCCGGTGTAATTTTAAAATCAGTTGCTATGGATGAAGGAATGATGATGGATTTTGCTTCTGCCAAAGTAGCAATGGCCGAATAACTCACCCAGTAAGGCGCAGGCAATAAGACCTCATCACCAGAATCAAGCAATACCATACATACATTGGCTATGGACTGCTTGGCTCCGGTAGAGACAACGACCTGCGAGGCTTGGTATTCCAATCCATTATCGCGTTTAAATTTTTCACAGATTGCAGCTTTTAGGTCTGCATAACCATCGACCGGTGAATAGGAGTTGTAATTCTCCTTTACCGCCTGTATGGCAGCCTCCTTGATAAATTCAGGGGTGTTGAAATCGGGTTCTCCAAGACTGAGACCGATGATATCAATACCTTGATTCTTTAATTCTCTGGCTTTTGCCGCCATAGCCAAAGTGGCCGAGGCAGGCAAGCTCTTTATTCGATTGGATAACATTAAAAAATTAACTTATAATTGAACGCAAACAGGCCGCATGCCCATTTGCTTTAAAAATTTAAAATGTGAAAGAATAGCACTGCGAGTAGTTTTGTATTCATTGTAGGGCAAATTGAATTCACGCGCAGTTTTTTTGACGATCGCTGATATTTTGGTGTAGTGTATGTGTGAAATATGTGGGAAAATGTGATGCTCAATTTGGTGATTCAGCCCTCCTGTAAACCAATTGACAATTCTGTTTTTGGTCGAAAAGTTTACTGTGGTTTTTAGTTGGTGAACGGCCCATGAATTTTTCATATTTCCTGTTTTAAAATCCGGTAAGGGCATATCTGCTTCGCCAATGACATGAGCCAATTGAAAAACCAAACTCAGAATTAAGCTGGCGGTGTAATGCATCACAAAAAATCCGATCATCACTTTCCACCAAACGATATTAAAAACCAGAATGGGCAATATAATCCATACAGAAAAATAGATAATTTTGGAAATGATCAATCCGACCCACTGTGACAAATGACTTTTACTGTTGGCATAGGAAAGGTTCTTTTTTTGGTAGCGGCTCAGTCGAATAAAATCCGAAATGATGGCCCATTTAAGGGTCAACAAACCGTAAAGTAAAATGGAATAAAAATGTTGAAAACGGTGATGGGGTTTCCAATCTGCATGTTTGGAAAAACGCAAAACGATTCCTGCTTCAAGATCTTCGTCATGGTCTTTGATGTTGGTATAAGTGTGGTGCAATACATTGTGTTGTACCTTCCAGTTGAAAACATTTCCTGCCAGTATGTAGATGCTACTGCCCATAAGTTTATTGATCCAAGGATATTTGGAAAAGGAACCGTGGTTACCGTCGTGCATCACATTCATTCCCACTCCTGCCATTCCTACTCCGACGACTACTGCCAGTAATAGCTTGTACCAATCACTGATGTTTAATGATAGGATGAGGACAAAGGGGGCGATCAACAGCGTGAACATGATCATCGATTTCAGGTACAATTTCCAGTTACCTGTTTTGGCCACCTTGTTGTCTTTGAAATACCGGTTTACCCTTTTGTTAAGGGTCTGGAAAAACTCTTTCGATTCTTTTCGGGAAAAACGAGGGATTAGTATTTTGGTCATAGTTAATTGTTGTTGTTGAAGTAAAATTATTGAATTTTAAAGCATTCTCTCTATTTTTAACAAAAAACTAACTTGAATTTTATTTACGACTACTTCTCAAATTTCAATTCTCAACAAAAACTGCAGCTGGAATCTCTTTTCGAACTTTATAAAAATTGGAATTCCCGCATCAATGTAATTTCCAGAAAAGACATGGATTATTTTTATTTACACCATGTTCTTCATTCCTTATCAATATCGAAATTTCTAACATTCAAACCCGGAAGTAGTGTATTGGACATTGGGACAGGTGGAGGTTTTCCTGGGGTACCATTGGCCATAATGTTCCCTGGGGTACATTTCCATTTAGTGGACAGCATTGGAAAAAAAATTAAAGTTATCAATCATGTAAAGGAAAAACTTGCATTGGATAACATTACTGCCTACAATGAGCGTGTCGAAAATTTAAATTTTAAGGTTGATTTTGCGGTTTGTAGAGCTGTTGCACCACTGCAAACATTGATCAATTGGTCTGCAGACAAGATAAGCGCTCAACAGAATCACCCCATAAAAAATGGTTTTTTGTGTCTTAAGGGAGGCGATCTTAAAGAAGAGCTTTCACCCTATGGGAATGCTAGGATAGTTTCGCTGAATGAATATTATGGCGAAGCCTTTTTTGAAACGAAAAAGCTGGTTTATTATCCCTTAGATTAATTGAGAACAAATGGTGCAGAGAGTCTAAATGGTGGGATTTCTACGTTGAACTTTTTGGTAGAAGAAAAATCAATCATGATGTAGGCTCCTTTCATGGCACCTAAAGCCGAAGAGAGTAAACAACCGGATTTGTATTTGTGAATCTCACCGGGATTGATAACAGGTTTTTTACCCACCACACCGTTACCATTGATATATTGTGTTTTGTTAAGGGCTTCAATGATTTTCCAATGACGGGTCAACAATTGAACTGAACTCTTGCCTTGATTTTCTATTTCAATTCGGTAAGTAAAAGCATAGTGAAGAACGTTATCTTTTAGAAAACTTCCCTCATAATCCGTTTCCACTGAGATTTTGATGCCTCTAGTTACTTGTTGAATCATTAAATTAATTTAAAATTATTAAAGCTAATATAATTAAAATTGCTGTGATCGTCAACCGATAAAATTAAATAAAACCTTATCAATCAATAATTTCAAAAGATGAAGTTTCCCCTACACCAATCAAAGAATCATACTGATTTCCAAAAAATCTGTAGTAAACCAAAATCAAATATCGATTTTCGGTCAAGGCATGAGAACCACAAATGGCATTTAAAAGTTCGGACTGTGGAGTTTTGGCCACGAATTTATAGTTGTATATTCCTTGTTTGAGCAATATCACCCCTTCATAAATTTCCAAGGAGGGATTGTAATACATTTTATTTTCCTCCTCCAACTCATAATTGTTAAATTTTCCATAAACATAAATTTCTTGGTCTTTTAACAAGGCGGGGGCAGACAAACTAAAATGAACCCAACTGTAGTCCCCCTCAATAGCCCCATTCTCTGATCCTTGAAGGGTCTGGATGACGAAATCTCCGTTGAGGTCTTGGGTAAAGCTGTAGGGGTATCCCCTGCGCAGAAAGTTAGTAGTCAGGTAAGATTCATACAAACGATTCAGTTCCACCATGCTAACATTGGCATTGGTAACTTGAATGTTCCTGGTACTAAAAAAAAGGTATTCATTACCCCCCTCAAATCTACTTTCTGCGTCATAGCGGTATTCCAAACGACCGCCGTTGTTGTATTGAGGCCTCAGATGGTTTAGGGAGTTATTCCATTGTTCATTTTGGAGGATGGTGACGTGTAATTGGTTTTGAGGATCACGAAAATATTCTCCCCGTGGTGGACTAACGGAAAATTGAACACTTTGGTGGGTTTGGTAATATTTCAGATCACGGGGTCTGAAAACGCCTGCATTTACTCTAGCTCCATCTTCATAAATCACAAATTTTCTGGAAAAAACCATTTCATCGGCTTCGTTGTAGATTTCCAAATGGTAGTTACCCGAAATTAAAAACGATGTTTGATCATTGGGTAAATTGAGTTGATAATGGGTGTAGGGTTGAAGTGTGTTGAAGGAAGTTTGATAGTTTTCAATTCTCAAATTATCAAAACCTTTCAGGTATTCATTTTGAAACAAGTTGGAAGGCGTCCAATCGTGATTAAAGTATTTGACTCTGTAATAGTAATTTCTTTCATCCCCGTTCAGATCGTCGAAGTGTAATTCGAAAGATGCACCCAGTTTAACGATGGGAAATTGAATTTCTGAGTTTTGATTTTTAAAAACAACGGATTTTATAGATTGTGCATAAATGGTTTTTTGGGGGGATTGTGCCAAAACTATTTGTATAAAGCTAGCTATAAATACAAAACGTTTAAGCTGGTGATTTTCAATCATGCTGTAAAATTATGAATTTAAATGCATTTGGTGGATCTTTCTTAGGCCCCTTGAGTAAAAAGTTAAACGACTATTTAGAATTATTATAAATTATTAAACTTTGCCATTTATTCATTTCAAGGGGTGATGCTTTATTAGTAAATTTGACAGATTTTAGAAACTTTCATATATGTCTGTAGGCATTCGCATCCAAAGAGGTGCAACAATCCAATTGAAAGGTGAGTCTGAAAAAATCTTATCAGATGCTTCTCCTTCCAAAACATTTGCTCTAAAACCGGACAATTTCTTTGGGATTGTCCCCCGACTGATGGTCAAAGAAGGAGAGAAAATTGTTCAAGGGGCGCCTGTTTTTCATTCCAAAAAAGATCCGAGGATTTTATTCGTTTCTCCTGTAGCCGGAACGGTCAAAGAGGTCGTTAGGGGAGCCAAAAGAAAAATTTTAAAAATCGTCGTCGAGCAACAAGAGGGCGATATTATTTCTCACAAAATACCTGTAGACAAATCTTTGAACCCTGAAAGCGTTACCGAGATTTTGTTAAAAAGCGGTGCCTGGGCTTTTATCAAACAAAGGCCTTACGGGATTACTGCCGACCCCGATTCCACTCCAAAGGCCATTTATGTTTCTACCTATACCTCTGCTCCTTTGGATGTTGACTTTCAGTTTTTACTCAAAAACCACAAGGACGATTTCCAAAAGGGAATTAATGTTCTAAACGCTTTGGCCTGCTCGCCCGCGATACTTTCCATAGACGCTACTTTTTCAGGATTTTTTGAAAGCATTAAAGGTGTTGAGTTGTTGCGGATCAACGGGCCCCACCCCGCTGGGAACGTCAGTGTTCAAATACACAAACACATGCCCATCAACATGGGGGAGAAGGTTTGGGAAGTTCGTCCCGAAGACGTGGTCAACATCGGAAAACTTTTTACCGATGGGCAATATAGTGCCCAGCGAACTTTGGCCGTGGCCGGAGAATCGGTTCTACAGCCCCAATACATCAAAACTAAAATTGGCGCCCTTATAAGTTCTGTAACAGACATTACTGGGTTTGACAATAGCCTGCAAAACCGTTTTATCAACGGTGATGTTTTAAGCGGAAAGACTGAATCTCCCGACGGTCATTTGGACTTTTACAACAACCTGTTGACCATTATCCCCGAGGGAAACCACTACAGAATGTTTGGATGGTTGCCCTTTATGGACAACAAAATTCCCAGCTTGTCAAAAACCTCTTTGTCTTGGTTGTTTGGCAATAAAGGATACAGTGTTGATACCAACATGAACGGTGATGAACGTGCTTTTGTGGTCACCGGGGAAATGGAAAAAGTTTTTCCAATGGACATTTACCCCATGCAGTTACTCAAAGCCTGTATGGCAGCAGATATAGAAAAAATGGAAGCTTTGGGCATATACGAAGTTATCCCCGAGGACTTCGGATTGATTGACTTTGCCAATACCTCCAAAATCGAGGCCCAGGAAATTATCAGAGAAGGAATTGAATTAATGATTAAAGAAGTAGGATAATATTTACAGTATGAGTTTTTTGAGGAAAAAATTAGACGATTTAAAAAGACCTTTTGGCAAAGGTCAAAAATGGGAAAAGTATGCTCCGGCCATCAATGCCTTTGATACTTTTCTTTTTGTACCCAACCATACGACCCATACCGGGGCACACATTCGGGATGCGGTAGATCTCAAAAGAACAATGGTAACGGTCATCATTGCATTGATGCCTGCATTGATCTATGGGATTTACAACACCGGATACCAACACTACATTCAGACCGGAGAGGCTTTTACCTTCATGAATGCATTCATTCATGGCTCATGGAAAATTGTTCCCATGGTTATTGTATCCTATGTGGTAGGATTGACCATTGAATTTATTTTTGCCGTCTATCGCGGGCACGAAGTCAATGAGGGTTACCTGGTAACAGGTCTGTTGATCCCCATGATCATGCCTGTGGACATTCCCTTATGGATGGTTGCCATCTCAGTTGCCTTTGCGGTATTGATTGCCAAAGAAGCTTTTGGGGGAACGGGAATGAACATTTTAAATCCCGCGCTCACCGCTAGAGCCTTTGCATTTTTTGCCTATCCAACCTATATGTCAGGAAACAAAGTTTGGGTTTCGGAAGCCTCCAATATCGACGGGATTTCCGGGGAAACCATTTTGGGAACTTTGGCTGCCGGAGGCAATGTCAACTATAGTTTCTTTGAGATGTTTCAAGGGTCCATCCCTGGCTCTATTGCCGAGACTTCAGCCCTGTTTGTCCTGATCGGCGCAGCCATTTTGATTGCCACAGGAGTGGGCAGTTGGAGAATAATGGTAGGAAGTATTCTTGGAGCAGCACTGGTAGGCTTTTTGTTTAATCTTTGGGGGGCCAACCCCCTGATGAGCTTTTCGTGGGTCAACCACCTCGTAGTGGGCGGTTTTGCTTTTGGTGTCGTCTTTATGGCCACCGACCCTGTCTCCGCTGCTCAAACCAACAAAGGAAAATGGGTTTATGGAATCCTCGTTGGTGTATTTTGTATTTTGATTAGAGTATTTAACCCTGCCTATCCCGAAGGGGTGATGTTGGCCATACTGTTGATGAATGTTTTTGCTCCCACCATCGACCATTATGTCATACAAGGAAATATAAATAAACGTAAAAAAAGATGGGCTTCAGCCCTTAAAACCGCATAGTCATGAACAGAGACTCCAACGGATATACTTTTATTTTTGCAACGGCAATGGTGCTGTTGGTCGCTACCACTTTGGCCTTTACTGCCAGTTCACTCAAATCCCTACAGGCCGATAATGTCAGAAAGGAAAAAATGCAGAACATACTCTCAACAATTGGTATTCAGACCGACAGAGAGCAGGCAGAAACCCTCTACAAAAAATATATTAATGGAACCCTTGCACTTGATCACTTGGGCAATGTTGATAAAGCTGTAGATGCTTTTAAAATCAAGCTCAACAACGAGATTAAGAAACCGACAAAAGATCAACGATTCCCACTCTACAAAGCGGTGGTGGACAATATGAGTTATTACATCATTCCCCTTCGCGGTTCGGGATTGTGGGATGCCATTTGGGGTTATATCGCCCTAAAGTCAGATATCAACACCATTCAAGGTGCGGTATTTGATCACAAAGGAGAAACCGCAGGACTGGGTGCAGAAATCACCCAGCAATGGTTTATGGACCGATTTAAAGAGGAAAAAGTATTTGACACTTCCGGTCAATTGGTGGGGATCAATGTTTCCAAAACTAACAACGACCCCAAAGATACTGACAAAGACGATCACGAAGTTGACGCCATTTCCGGTGCAACTATTACCGGCGACGGTGTTACTGACATGATCATCGAGCGACTAAAACACTACCTTCCTTATTTTGAAAAGGAAAAATCAATAATGGCTTCGATAAACTAACAAACTATGGCAGACAAAGAAGCAAACTCTTTGAAAAAACCAACGCTTTTTTTCCTCAACAAGGAATCTGAGCCCTTATTTTCCAAAAAGAACAGGGCATTATTGACCGATCCTTTGGACGACAACAACCCCATTACTGTTCAGGTTTTGGGAATTTGCTCTGCCTTGGCGATTACCGTACAGCTCAAGCCCGCTTTGGTCATGAGCCTTTCTGTGGTTGCAGTGATGGGCGCCAGTAATGTGATCATCTCCCTTCTAAGAAACTTAATTCCCAACAGGATTCGAATTATAGTTCAGTTGGTGGTAGTTGCTTCTATGGTAATTTTGGTCGATCAAATCCTCAGGGCATATGCTTATGATGTGAGTAAACAGCTTTCTATTTTTATTGGATTGATCATCACCAATTGTATCGTTATGGGCCGCTTGGAAGCCTTTGCACTGGGCAACGGGGTTTGGAAATCTTTCCTTGACGGAATTGGAAACGCTGCGGGTTATGGATTTATCCTTATCATAGTGGCTTTTTTCAGAGAACTTTTTGGTTCGGGAAAACTCTTTGGATTTCAGGTCATTCCCGATATCCTTTACGATATGGGATATGAAAATAACGGTCTGATGTTATTGTCGCCCATGGCCTTGATTACCGTTGGTGTCTTTATTTGGCTTCAACGCGCCCGCAACAGAAAACTCATCGAAAAGAATTAGATCATGGAGGGATATTTAAACTTATTTGTAAAAAGTATTTTTATTGAGAACATGATCTTCGCCTATTTCTTAGGAATGTGTTCCTATTTGGCGGTTTCTAAAACCGTTAAAACGGCAGTGGGTCTTGGCTTTGCGGTTATTTTTGTTTTGGCCATCACGGTTCCAATCAATTTTTTGTTGGACACCTACCTATTGCGTCCCGGGGCTTTACAATGGTTGGACCCCTCCTATGCGGAGATTGATTTAAGCTTTTTGAGCTTTATCATGTTCATTGCCGTTATTGCCTCCATGGTTCAATTGGTAGAAATGATTGTAGAAAAATTTGCTCCGGCACTCTACGGAGCACTGGGGATTTTCCTTCCCTTGATAGCGGTAAATTGTGCCATTCTTGGAGGGTCTTTATTTATGCAACAAAAAGATTTTTCCGGAGTTACTGAATCTGCTGTATATGGATTGGGTTCTGGAATTGGTTGGTTGCTGGCCATTTTGGCCATCGCTGCCATTAGAGAGAAGATTATTTATTCAAATGTACCTGCTCCATTGCGTGGACTGGGCATTACCTTTATTATAACAGGTTTGATGGCGTTGGGTTTTATGAGTTTTATGGGCATTAAATTATAGAAAATTAAAGATGGATTATTCAGTTATTGTTGCGAGTATTGTGGTTTTTTTGGTTATCACTTTTGTATTGGTGGGCATGCTTTTGGGGGCCAAGGCAAAATTATTGCCCTCTGGACCAGTTAGTCTTTTGATCAATGGAGATAATGATGTTGAGGTTTCTTCCGGGAGTACACTGCTTACCACTTTGGGAAATAACAAGATATTTTTACCCTCTGCATGTGGAGGAGGAGGGACTTGTATCCAATGTAAGTGTCAAGTGATGGAGGGTGGAGGTGAAATCTTACCTACCGAAGCACCGCACTTTACTCGCAAAGAAATCGCAGAGGGGTGGCGTTTGGGCTGTCAGGTAAAAGTCAAACAAAACATGGTCATCCAAGTACCCGAAGAAGTATTTGGCATCAAAAAATGGGAAGCTACTGTTGTAAGAAACTGGAATGTAGCCTCTTTTATTAAGGAATTTGTGGTTGAAATACCTGAAGCAATGGACTATAAGGCAGGAGGTTATATTCAAATTGAAATTCCCAAATGTGAAATCAACTATAGTGATATTGATATTTCTGCACATCCTGAAGAACATCCCGGTGAACCAGACAAGTTTAAGTTGGAATGGGATAAATTTAACCTTTGGCCTTTAGTGATGAAAAATCCTGAAACAGTTGAGCGTGCCTATTCCATGGCATCATATCCTGCAGAAGGACGCGAGATCATGCTCAACGTCAGAATCGCCACACCACCATGGGATCGAGACAAAAATGGCTGGATGGATGTCAACCCCGGAATAGCCTCATCATACATATTTTCAAAAAAAGCTGGAGAGAAAGTAACCATTTCTGGTCCTTATGGAGAATTTTTTATCAACCACTCCGAGGCCGAAATGCTCTATGTGGGCGGTGGTGCCGGTATGGCTCCTATGCGTTCTCATTTATATGAGCTCTTTAGAACCCTCAAAACCGGAAGAAAAGTTACTTTTTGGTACGGGGGGCGTTCCAAAAGAGAGCTATTTTACTTAGACCATTTCAGAGCCTTAGAAAAAGATTTCTTCAATTTTAAATTTTACGTCGCTTTGTCTGAACCCATGGAGGAAGACAATTGGAATGTCAAAGAAGATTTGGACGGAGACGGAGATGGATTCAAAGGTTTTGTACATCAGTGTGTGATCGACAACTATCTTAATCACCACGAAGCACCCGAAGACATTGAGGTCTATTTCTGTGGACCACCCTTAATGAACCAAGCGATTGAAAAAATGGCCGACGACTTTGGTATCCCACCGGAGAATGTTCGTTTCGACGATTTTGGAGGTTAATGCTTAACGAAACAGAAATTCATCAATTGGCGATGAAAGAGGTGGGAGACCATCTCTCCTCCCAAGGATTTGATTTTTTGGCCGTCAATTCTCAACTCAAAAAAGACCCCCAGTTTGTCTGCCTTAAAGACCAAAAGCTTCATTTTATTGTCGTCAGGGGATGTTTGTATCCTGACAACCCCAAAAAATTTGATGTTCAATTGATGGAACAAGTCAGAGATCAAGGTATCAAATATAAAGCTACCACCTATTATGCAGGAGTGGGTTTCGCCAATGCCAAGGATTATGAAATACCTTTAACGAAAAACGACAGCTATGCGGTCAATTTTGATGGGCTTCAGATTATGGAATAGCCTTGCGCTCTGTTGGGCCCTCTATTCCTGCAATCAAATTCCTACAAAAGCGAATTACTTACAGGGTTTTGAGCTAGGTACTTCATATAACATCCAATACATTTCTAATATCCCTAAAGATAAAATTCAAAAAGGAATTGATTCAATTTTTAATATACTCAACAAATCTCTTTCCACCTATCTACCTCAATCCGATATTTCCAAGATTAACAGGGGAGACACAACTGTGGTGGTCGATCATCATTTTAGGGCAGTTTTTGAAAAAGCTACAGAAGTTTGGAAAGCGACATGCGGCTATTTTGACCCTACCGTTGGTGCGCTGGTCAATGCCTATGGATTTGGGCCAGCGAAGGCGATCAATGAGTTAAACCTCCAACAAAAAGACAGTTTACTGGCACTTACCGGTTGGCAAAAGGTAAAACTCAAGAATGATCATACGGTAGTGAAGGAATATCCGTTTGTTTATTTAGATTTTAATGCTTTGGCCAAGGGATATGTAGTAGATGTGATCGGTGATTTCCTTTATAAGATAGGCAACAAAAGCTATATGGTAGAAATTGGGGGGGAGATTGTCACCAAAGGCAACAGCCCTAAAACGGGAAAAGCTTGGAAAATAGCCATTGACTATCCTCTTCAGGGAGCACATCGCAAATTTTTACAGACCCTTACATTGCATAACCAAGCCCTTGCCAGTTCCGGTAACTATCGCAAATATCGCATTGATACTATTACCGGTGAACGGTTTGTACATTCAGTCAATCCGTTGACAGGCAGTTCTAAAAAAACTAATATCCTAAGCACCTCTGTCAAAGCTCCAGACTGTATGACCGCTGATGCATGGGCCACAGCGCTCATGGTAATGCCCCTTGAAAAAGGAAAAACACTCATTGAAAATGATCCTCAACTAGAAGCCCTCTGGACAGTAGCTACAAAAGATAACTTCTTCGTGGTGGAATCCAAAAATTGGTAAATATATTTTTTTGATTTCTATTAGCCATAACCAAATCTTACTAAAATATACTACTTATGCGCCCCAACTTAATTGGACTTTCTATAGTCCTCTGTTTTATCGGTTCCTTAGACAATAATTTTGATAGTAAATTAATTATAAACACTGCTTTTGCCAAAGCAATCGCTAATTTTACCAACACAGATTCGCAAACGGTCTATTTCGCTTTGAATGGAAATGAATTGCAAGCATTGAGGGTATTGGGATCTGACCGAGAATATCCGTGCTAATTTAGAAAAAGTAGAAGAGTTATATTTTATACCATTGAACAGCAAAAACGTATCGAGTCCCTCGAAACGTAAAACCGGGCTTATCACAAAACCTTGGAAGCCCTAATAAAAAGATTAGAGGCTTTAGAGAATACCTCAACCGAATGACTAATTTTTTTGTTTTTGATCTAAAGCCTCCTGTAGTTAGGGAGCTTTTTTTTATCCTATTTGTGTTTGGGGAAAGGAATAAATTATTTGCGCATCACGGGGATCTTTTCATTTTCAGGCAGGGCATATCGCCCAATTTCTTCTGTAGTGAGTTGGCTCTGGAAAAAAACCCCCTCAGCAGAGAAACCCACTGACTTAAGCCTTTGATAGTAGTCATGCCCATAAACTCGAACGTGATCGTATTGTCCAAAAACTCGGCTGCGCTCATCAGTATTCGTTATACTGTCGTCTTCGAATGTTTTTGACCTTTCTTCCTCTAGGGGGACCTGGGCGATCAGCGTTCCTCCTTTTTTTAGAACACGATACAATTCGGCCATGGCCTGAAGATCATCGTGAATGTGTTCTAATACGTGATTGCAAAAGATCAAATCATATTGATCGTCCTGAAAAGGCAAATCGCAAATATCCGCAACTACATCTGCCAGTGGCGAATAGAGATCGGTAGTGGTGTATTCCCAATGTTGAAATCGTTTGAATTTCTGGTAAAAAACCTGTTCGGGGGCTACATGGAGTACCTTTAGCCCTTGATTTAAAAAACGGGTTTCTCTTTCCAAATAAAGCCATAGCAAACGGTGGCGTTCAAGGGATAGTGTACCCGGACAAAGCGCATTGGGTCGCAAAGTTTTGCCGTAACCATAGGGCAAAAACTTTCGGTACCGAGAACCATCAATTGGATCAATAAACTTAGTGCCTTTGAAATAAATCCGCAACAGGGGTTGAAAAAAAAGACTCATACGAATCAAAAAGGATCGGGGTAAAAAACACAAGATCCACTTCATGCCTTAGCAGTGTGTTTTTTGAAGGGAATTTCTTCATCGGATTGAATCCCTAAAGCCTCATAGATATAATCAAATGTGGAGAGTAGTTGTGGTTTTCCGTCGATCAAAGCAACATTGTGTTCAAAATGAGCACTGGGTTGATTGTCGACAGTCTTAATGGTCCATCCATCGCTAAAATGACGAATATTTTTGGTGCCAAGATTGATCATGGGTTCAATGGCAATAACCATACCGTTAATAAATTTTTTTCCCTTACCTCTTTTGCCGTAATTGGGGATTTCGGGGGATTCGTGCATGCTTTTGCCCAATCCGTGTCCGACCAATTCTCTGACCACCCCATAGCCAAAAGATTCAGTATAGTTTTGAATCGCATACCCCAAATCCCCCACGCGGTTGCCGTGATAAAAAGCTTCAATACCAATATATAGTGATTTTTTGGTGACCTCCAGTAATTTTTTTGTGGCTTTGGCCACTTGGCCTACCTCAAAAGTATAGGCATGATCGCCGTAAAATCCATTTTTGAGCACGCCGCAGTCTACAGATAAGATGTCTCCTTCCTCCAAGGGTTTGTCGTTGGGAATGCCATGAACGACCTCGGCGTTGGGACTTACACAAAGGGTGTTGGGGAAGTCGTATAAACCCAAAAAACCTGGCACTGCACTATGGTCACGGATAAAACTTTCTGCCAGTCGATCCAGATATAAAGTCGTTACTCCAGGCTTGATTTCCTTTGCCAGCATACCCAAGGTTTGGGATACAATCAATGCGCTTTCTCGCATCAACTCGATTTCCTCTAAACTTTTGATCTTTACCATGAGCTATTCATACGAATGGGTGTAGGCCTCCCCTTTAATTATTTTTGCAATATCAGATTCGAGATTGTTTACAGGAAACTCCACAAATCTATTAATTTCGTATCCATTTCTAAAAAAAATGATGGTGGGGACATTGTAAATCTCCATCCCCTTTTCCGAATTTTCGGGGGTGGTTTTTTCTTCCGACATAGCATACATTTCGACATGCTTTTGATCAAATTCCAAGCAATGGAGTAACTTAAAAAAATGAGGGATCTCTCTTCGGCTGTCCTCGCACCAAGTTCCCATGAAGACCTTGATTTCCAATCCCTTAAGGTGGGCCTTCAGATTTTTCGCCCATTGGGGATCGACACTGTACTTGTCGTATTCTTGATTGAACCAGAGGGTATAGGTGGAGGTTTGTAAATTGGTCCTATTGATCTTTCCCAGTAGAATCATTTCACCACTGCTAGCTTGAACCGGCTGGGTTGCCAATGGCTTTTGTTGTTTAGCAACACAACTGATCAGCAGGATACTCAGGCTCGTAAAAACAACTTTTTTCATAGGTTGAATGTTTGGGGGTGATGTTGCTATACCAGTGGTTTACCTGTCATGGCTTCGGGAATATCCACCGCCATAAGTTTTAGAATGGTGGGGGCAATGTCTCCTAATACACCGTTTCCAATCGGGGTATTTTCCTCATCGACCAAAATCAAAGGAACCGGATTGATGGTATGTGCCGTATTGGGTGAACAGTCGGGATTGACCATGGTTTCACAATTCCCATGATCGGCAATGACAATAATTTTATATTCGTTTTCCAAAGCCGCATCAATTATGTTTCCGGCACATTGATCCACGGTTTCACAGGCTTTAATGGCGGCTTGTAAATCTCCAGTATGTCCTACCATATCAGGATTGGCAAAGTTTAAACAGATAAAATCAGGCTGTTCCTCTTTGATTTTGGGTAAAATGGCATCTCTTACCTCAAAAGCGCTCATTTCGGGTTGTAGGTCATAGGTAGCCACCTTGGGCGAAGGACACATGATGCGTTCTTCTCCATTAAAAGGTTCTTCCCGTCCACCGTTAAAAAAGAAGGTGACATGGGGATATTTTTCGGTTTCGGCAATCCGTATTTGGGTTTTTCCCTCTTTGGAAAGAGTTTCACCCAAGGTGTCCTCCAGATTGTCTTTTTCAAAAACAACCTTCACATTTTTAAAGGTTTTATCGTAATTGGTCAGTGTAACATAATACAAATCTAAAGGCGTCATGTTTTGATCGGGAAAAGCGTATTGTGAGAGTGCTTCGGTCAATTGTCGCCCTCGGTCGGTACGGTAGTTGAAAAAGATCACCACATCTCCTTGGGCAAGTTTACCCAAAGGCTGGTTGTTTGAGTCAACGCCAATCAAGGGTTCGATAAACTCGTCTGTAACCCCTGCAGCATAGTTGGCCTCAATACTTTCGATCATATTTTGGGTGGGCGTGCCTTTACCATTAACCAATGCATCGTAGGCTTTTTTGAGCCTTTCCCATCTTTTGTCCCGATCCATGGCATAGTAGCGCCCGGTAATGGTGGCCAGTTTTGCCTTGGTCTGTTCAAGTTTTTGGGATAATTTTTGAAGGTAGCCCACTCCCGATTTGGGGTCAACGTCCCGACCATCAGTAAAACCGTGGACAAAAACTTGGGGACAACCGTATTTTGCCGCCATTTCCAAAAGGCCCTCCAAGTGATCCAGATGTGCGTGCACCCCTCCGTCGGAAAGAAGTCCCAAAAAATGAATATTTTTTCCTTCGTTTCGGGCGAAGTTGAAAGCATCGACCAAAACAGGGTTGTTTTGAATGCTCTTGTCTTCAATGGCTTTTGAAATTTTAACTAAGTCTTGATTAACAATTCTTCCCGCACCCAGGTTCATATGCCCCACTTCGCTGTTTCCCATTTGACCGTTTGGCAAGCCAACGTTTTCTCCATGGGTCAACAAAGAGGCATGAGAGTATTTTTCATACAAAGCATCGATGTTTGGTGTTTGGGCTAAGTCTACTGCAGAGACCTTAGGATTGGGGGCAAAACCCCATCCGTCCAAGATCATTAATATTACTTTCTGGGCCATTCAATTTTTTTACAAAGATAGCAATTCCACCAGCTTGTAATCTGGGTAAGCAGGGAAAAAAATATTTGTTGTTTCTTTGCAGTAATGATAAAAAAAGGAATAGTTTATTGTTATACAGGAAGCCATTATCGTGTTAAATCAGAAGGGCAGTTTTACGATTGTAGGATAAAAGGAAAATTCCGAATCAAAGGGATAAAAAGCACTAATCCCGTTACTGTGGGAGATAAGGTTTTGTTTAAAATTGAATCTGATAGGACAGATATCATGGGGGTGATCACTGAAATCGAAGCCCGCCATAACTATATTGTAAGAAAATCAGTCAACCTTTCCAAACAAATCCACATCATCGCCTCCAATATTGATCAGGTTTTTCTGATGATTACTCTGAAAACACCACCCACTTTTCCAGCTTTTATAGATCGTTTTTTGATTACAGCAAAAGCCTATGAGATCAAAACCGTATTGGTTTTCAATAAAATCGATTGCTACAATCCCAGGGAATTGATTGAGATGCGTTCCCTCAAGGCGGTCTATCAAAAAATAGGTTACGACTGTCATGAGGTGGTGGCAACCGATGGTAATACTTTGGATGGAATACAAAAAACCATGACCCAAAAGGTAAGCATATTTTCGGGCCATAGTGGGGTGGGAAAATCCACATTGATCAATACCTTGTCACCGGGTTTAGATTTGAAAACCGCCAATGTTTCTGACCAACACGAACAGGGTCAACACACCACTACATTTTCCAAAATATTTGATCTGGAGGGTGGAGCGAAAATCATAGACACACCGGGGATAAAGGGTTTTGGAGTGGTGGACATAGAAAAGGAAGAATTGTCCGGCTATTTTACCGAATTTTCTGTCCTAAAAAAGGATTGTAAATTCAATAACTGCATGCACCTCAACGAACCACAATGCGCAGTCAAAGCGGCATTGGAAGCGGGCGAAATTGCCCAAAGTCGGTACAATTCTTATTTACAACTCCTAGAGGACGATGTTTTATACCGTTAAGTCATGAGAATTGTTATTCAAAGGGTCAGCCAAGCGCAAGTCAAAATAGCAGGAGAAGTGATGGGGGATATAGGCCAGGGGCTGTTGGTTTTTTTGGGTATCGAAAATGAAGAGAATCCCTCTGATTTGGTATGGTTGGTCAATAAACTACTCAATCTGAGGATTTTCAATGATAAAAACCAAGTGATGAATCTTTCGCTCCTTGACATCAAGGGGGAATTGATGGTTATCAGTCAGTTTACTTTGATGGCTACTACCAAAAAGGGCAATCGACCCTCATACATTCGCGCTGCCCGACATGAAACAGCCATCCCACTTTACGAACAGTTTCTACTTTTAGCAGAGGAACAATTGGGCAGAAAAGTGGTTAAAGGGGTGTTTGGAGCTGACATGAAAGTCAGCCTGACGAACGATGGCCCGGTAACCATCGTAATCGACTCCAAAAACAGGGAATAGCACTAAAGTATATTGACCTCAAACTCCAAGTTGATCGCAAAGTTTTCCATGACACTGTCTTTAATCGCTTGGGCTAGTTTTTTGATTTCAGCACCGGAGGCATCGCCGTAATTGACCAATACCAAGGCTTGGTTTTGATGAACGCCTGCATCATTCATGCGATATCCCTTATAACCCAAGTGGTCGATCAACCAAGCCGCCGGAATTTTTATTTTTCCCTCTTGATCAGGATAGTGGGGCATCTTGGGAAATTGTTGTTGGAGCTCCATAAATTGTTTTGTGGGAATCAATGGATTTTTAAAAAAACTACCACTGTTACCGATTTGAACCGGATCGGGTAATTTGGCAGATCTGATATCGATCACCGCTTGTGCTATACTTTGAATGTCCGGAGACTTGGCCCCTAGTTTTTCGGACAATCCCTCATAGGAGGTATTGACCTGATGCGGTGCCTTTGTCAGATTGAACTGCACCGAAGTAATGATATATTGCCCTTTGAGCGCATTTTTAAAAATAGAATTTCTATAGCCAAATTGACAATCGACCTTGTTAAAAATTTTGATCTCTCCTGTTTTTATTGACAAAGCCTCACAACTTTCAAAAACTTCACTCAACTCCACGCCATAAGCCCCGATGTTTTGGATGGGTGACGCACCTACACTACCGGGAATCAGTGCCAAATTTTCTACACCTCCCAAGTCATTTTCCAAACACCATAGTACAAAATCGTGCCAGTTTTCTCCCGCTGCGACTTTGACCCTTGCCGACCCATCATCCTCTTGTTCTATTTCTATTCCACGGGTTTCAATTCTTATCGTAAGCCCTTCAAAATTTTGGGTGAGTAAGAGATTACTCCCTCCCCCCAATACCAAAAGTTGCGCTTCTTGATGTTGTTTTATAACCGCTTTTAATTCATCAGTGGATTGAATCCCGACAAATTTTTTAGATTTTACGTCAATGCCAAAGGTATTGAAGGGACGCAGTGAAATGTCTTTTTGAAAATTCAAAACCATAGGGTAATATATAAAAAAGGGCCTAGAAATTATGGTAGGCAGTCAAAGCTTTTTCTAAAATTTCAGCGGCGCGTTGGAGTTTACTGCTCTCCAAAACAAAAGCCAATCGAACTTGATCTTTTCCCAGCTCGGGAGAGGAATAAAATCCTGCTGCAGGGGCCAACATTAAGGTTTGACCTTGATCCTCAAAATTAGTGAGCAAAAATTTGGAAAAGTCTTCGGCACTCTCCACGGGAAGTTTGGCGATACAATAAAAGGCCCCCATGGGATTGGAAACTTCCACTCCCTGAATATTTTCCAGTGCGGCAACGGTGACGCCTTTTCTTTTTTCGTATTCTTTTTTTACACCATCCAAGTAGGAGGGAGGTGCGGAAATGGCTGCTTCACTGGCCATCAGTGCCAAGGCCGGAGGAGACAAACGAAGGTGGGCAAATTTTAGCGCAGTGGCCATCAACGTTTTGTTTTTGGAAATCATACAGCCAACCCTTGCACCACAAAGGCTATAACGCTTGGAAACCGAATCGATCATCACCGCATGTTGGCTGCCTTTTTTCGATTTTAAAACAGAATAATGGGACTTTTCAGCGTATATAAATTCCCGATATACCTCGTCCACTATGATAAAAATATCGTGAGCTATAGCCAGATCAATCAGGGCTTTGACCTCCGCCTCACTGTAGAGATAACCCGTTGGATTACTGGGGTTACAGATCAGTATGGCCCGGGTCTTGTTAGTAATTTTTACTTTTAATGCTTCTATGGGTGGCAACTCAAATTGGTTTTCAAAATGAGAAACTACAGGAACTACCTCAACACTGCAAGCGGCTGCAAATCCATTATAATTGGCATAAAAAGGTTCGGGAATGATGATCTCATCCCCAGCATCACAAATCACGTTGAGGGTAAAAGCCAAAGCTTCACTGGCCCCGGTGGTGATGATGATGTCATCCGGTTGGATCGAAATATCGTGTTGTTGATAGTATTGGCAAAATTGGGTACGAAAGGATAGAGACCCCTGTGAGGAACCGTAAGACAGCAATTTTAGATCGTGGTTGCGCACAATTTCCATGGCTTGTGCAGGTGCATCAATATCAGGTTGCCCAATGTTGAGATGCAAAACTTCTAGCCCGCGAGATTTGGCTTCATCTGCGTGAACAACCAGTTTTCTGATGGGTGACGAGGGCAATTCTTGCCCTTTTTTAGAAATTTTTGGCATCTTTCGATTTGTGAATGCAAATATTCAAAAAAAAGCCCTGATACTCAACTGAGGATCAAAATTAATTGGCCAATACGTTGCCCTTAATTTTCAATGCGATGATGGCGGCATTTGAAACATTAGTATTTACTGTGATCGTTTTTCTGAATACCCCAAGGCGATTGGTGTCATACCTCACCGTAATTTCCCCTTTTTTTCCCGGTTCAATGGGTGCTTCGGGTTTTTTGGGAATAGTACAACCACAACTGGATCTCACCCCTTGAATCTCTATGGGTGCATCGCCAGTATTCTCGAACGTAAAAGTTCGAACCCCATTACTTCCTTTAGTGATATCACCGTAATCAATGGTTTCCATATCAAAACTTATCATAGGGCCTGAGACTTGTGCACTCAATGCCAGCGGAGCAAAAATCAGTAAAATAAAAAGGATTGCTTTTTTCATTGTTATAAATACTATTCTATAAATTTACAACTTTAAAAAGAAAACCAAAACGCAAGGGGTTTTTATAATCCCTAAAGGGTGCTTACTTTTGTCAAGCATTTTAAAGGCTTACCAAGATTCATGCAGATTCCATCTAAGTTTGTTTCCCAAAACGTTGAAGATAAATGGTATTCCTATTGGATGGAGAAAGATTTCTTTTCTTCTACTCCCGACGATAGAGATCCCTACACCATAGTTATCCCCCCTCCCAATGTAACGGGAGTACTCCACATGGGACATATGCTGAACAATACCCTGCAAGACATCATCATCCGCCGCGCCAGAATGCAGGGCTATAATGCTTGTTGGGTTCCTGGAACTGACCACGCCTCTATAGCAACAGAGGCCAAAGTGGTCGCCCGACTTAAAGAAAAAGGCATCGAAAAATCGACATTGACCCGCGAAGCTTTTTTGGAGCACGCTTGGGACTGGACGCACGAATACGGTGGGGTGATCCTCGAGCAACTAAAAAAACTGGGTTGCTCTTGCGATTGGAGCCGCACAAAATTTACCTTAGACGAAAACATGTCGGCCTCGGTCATTGATACTTTTGTACGACTTTACAACAAAGGCCTGATATATAGGGGCTACCGAATGGTCAATTGGGACCCCGAAGCAAAGACCACCCTTTCCGATGAGGAGGTGATTTATGAAGAGCGTGATGGTCAACTTTACCATGTCGCTTATGCAGTAGTAGGCAGTGATGAAAAAGTAATCATTGCCACCACTCGTCCCGAAACCCTTTTGGGGGATACGGCAGTTTGTATTCACCCCCAAGATGAACGATACGACAAACTCAAAGGGAAACAGTTGATCGTTCCCATTGCCAACAGAAAAATTCCCATCATCGAAGATGAATACGTGGATATGAAATTTGGTACAGGCTGTCTTAAAGTGACCCCTGCCCATGACATCAACGACAAGGCTCTGGGAGAAAAACACCAATTGGAAGTCATTGATATTTTTAATGAGGATGCTACCCTAAATCATCATGGTTTAGAATTTGAAGGTATGGATCGTTTTGAGGCCCGAAAAAAAATAGCTAAAGCCCTGGAGGCATCCGGCCAATTGGTCAAAAAAGAAAATCACCGTCACAAGTTGGGAACATCAGAACGCACCAAAGCCATTATCGAACCTCGACTTTCGGATCAGTGGTTTCTCAAAATGGAGGGTTTGGCAGAACCTGCAATTGCCGCAGTGTTGGAAAGCAAAGAAGTAAAGTTGGTACCCGAAAAATTTAAAAACATCTATCGCCATTGGATGGAAAATATACGCGATTGGAATATTTCCAGACAGTTGTGTTGGGGACAGCAAATTCCTGCTTACTACTTCGGCAAGGACAATTCCCAATTTGTGGTTGCCAAAGACAAAGCAACTGCTCTTGAGCTGGCCAAGGCCGTTTCTGGAAACGCTACTCTAAAACACTCAGATTTGCATCAAGACGAAGATGTATTAGACACCTGGTTCTCTTCTTGGCTGTGGCCCATTTCAGTTTTTAATGGGGTATTAGAACCCGACAATCCCGAGATCAATTATTATTATCCTACACAGGATTTAGTTACCGGTCCCGATATTTTGTTTTTTTGGGTCGCACGAATGATCATGTCGGGTTATGAATTGCGTGAAGAAAAACCCTTTTCAAATGTCTATCTGACGGGATTGGTCAGAGACAAACAGGGCAGAAAAATGTCGAAACAATTGGGAAATTCACCCGATGCTCTTGCTTTGATACATGAGTTTGGTGCAGATGCCGTCAGGGTAGGTTTGATGCTGAGCTCTGCCGCTGGAAATGATCTGTTGTTTGACGAAAGTCTATGCCAGCAGGGCAAAAATTTCGCCAATAAAATATGGAACGCTTATCGTTTGGTCGAGGGATGGGAGGCCAACCCAACCCACGAAATGCCCACCGTCAACAAGGCTGCCATTGAATGGTATGAAAACCTCTTCCACCAAACCCTTAGCCTGATAGATGATCATTACAGTAAATATAGGATATCCGATGCTTTGATGACTCTGTATAAGCTCATCTGGGATGATTTTTGCTCATGGTTTTTGGAAATGGTCAAACCCAACTATGGTGACCCCATAGACAGCAGCACACTCGCAGCGGTAAAAGCTTTGTTTGAAAACAACCTCCGACTGTTGCATCCTTTTATGCCTTTTATCACCGAAGAACTTTGGCACCATATCGATAGGCGAGACGCCAAAGAGGCACTGGTGGTATCAGATTGGCCCAAAGCCCAACCTACAGATCAACAACGTATTGATGATTTTGAAATGGTCAAACAAATCGTGGCTGGGATTAGAAACTTTAGAAAAGAAAAAAATATCGGATTCAAAGAACAATTGATCTTGATTTCCGATACACAAATCCCACACCTTGAGGTGATACAAAAATTGGCACAGCTCGAATCCGTCAAACATAGTGTCCAAGATAAAAACCAAGCACTAGGGTCTTTTAGGGTTGGACAATCCGAGTTTTTTATCCCCATAAACCAAGCTGTTGATCCCGAGGAGGAACGCAAAAAATTGACACAAGAACTCGAATACGCCAAAGGATTTCTAAAATCTGTTGAAAAAAAATTATCCAACGAACGCTTTGTTGCCAACGCCCCCGAAAAGGTTATCAAATTGGAACGTAAAAAAGCAGCTGACGCCAAGGAAAAAATTTCTCTATTGGAAAAAAGTTTAAGCCAACTTTAGACTTCGGCAATACATTCTTCCCCGCCTTTTACAACCTGACCTTTTTCAACATTGACTTTGGTGTCTAGGGGTAAAAATAGATCTACCCTCGAACCAAATTTTATAAATCCGGCATCTGCACCTTGTACCGCTTGATCTCCCACTTTGGCATAGTTGACAATACGACGGGCAACGGCTCCTGCAATTTGTCGGTAAAGGATCTGTCCTACTGACTTATTTTCAACCACTACGGTGGTTCTTTCGTTTAACTCGGAGGATTTGGGATGCCAGGCCACCAAGTATTTTCCTGGATGGTATTTGCTAAAAACAACCGATCCGCTTATGGCATAACGGGTGACATGAACATTCATGGGGGACATAAAAATAGACACTTGTAAACGCTTGTCTTTAAAAAATTCTTTTTCAAAAACTTCTTCGATGACCACCACTTTTCCATCTACAGGAGAGATGATTTTTTTTTCGTTTGGGATGGTTTTTCTTTTGGGATTTCTAAAAAACTGAAGTACTAATATCAAAATAATGACACTGAGTAATTGCACTGCTTTTTGCATCCAAAAATGGTCAATCCGATACTCGGCGAATAAGGCCAAGGCCGCACAAATCAAAAAAGTATTGATTATAATTTTAAAACCTTCTTTATGAAACATATTCTTTAAAATTAATTAGAAAGTAAAACCAAGGTGCTGTAAAAATAGCACTATCCATACGATCGAAAAATCCTCCGTGTCCGGGAATCAGGGATCCACTGTCTTTGACCTTTGCATATCGTTTGAAATGGGATTGGATCAGATCGCCCAAGGTCGCCAAAACGCTCGTGATGAAAGCAACAATTATATAAAACCCAATGGATTGATTGGGATGGAAATTTTGAAAAATAAAGGCAGCAATCAAAGCGAAAACAAGTCCACCTGTAAAACCTTCCCAAGTCTTTTTGGGTGACACACGATGGAAAAGTGGGTTTTTTCCAATTCGCTTCCCTATAACATAAGCAAAAGAATTGTTGGTCCATATCAATACAAAAAACAATAAAACGTTTTTGGGTTCAAAATGATCATCATTTCCTGCCAGTGCAATGATGAAAAAGCATCCCAGACCTAGATAAAACAGACTCAGTAAAGTTCTTGACAAATATTTCAATTGTATCGATTTATTGCTAAAAAGCCAATAGATCAGGAAAAAATGAGCCATAAACACACTCAGCAGTGGATAGAGCAATTCGGTCGTAAAGATTTTTGATTGGTAGAAATTGTAGACCAAAAGGACGACCAGTGCAACAGGCATATAACTTCTATGGGCAACCAAACGCTGAAACTCAATCATAGCCAATGCCGAAAATATGATAATAACCAAGGTGTATAGTAGCCGATCATAGAAAACAGATCCCAATATCAAGCTGACATAAAATAGTCCTGAAATTCCTCTAATGTATAACTCCCTCATTAACTCAACACTCTTGAAGAATTAAATATAGGTTTTTCGCACTATTCCCATACGATAAAAAATCATTTTCATCTTTTGAGTTTTTAACATTCAATGTAGTGATGTTGGTGGGCAGTTGAAAGGTATACTTATTTTTAAGTTGACTCATCCCTTCGCTCACATCATTTACAAAGTTGTCTAAGCCGGAATAAACGATAAAAAAATCGGGTAATGCCTCAAGTTTAAATTCCTTGAGTTGGTGGTGACAAATTAGCACTGTACCTTTATTGGCGATAAGGTATTCACACCCGATTAGCAGGGCCTTAAAATTTTGAGGATCAAAAGTATCGGGCAGGGATTCCAGTCCAAATCTTAGGGTGAGTTGGGAATCAAAGCAGACAATGTCTTTGGTAGTCCAATGATTTTCCTCTAGTATAAGTTTAAAAAATTTGTCAGTGGATTTTATGTCCTCACTGTATATAAATTTACCTCCTTTTTGTGTAAACTTTTCGGCAAAAATGATTTCAACATCATTTTTCTTTTCAGGAAGATAGGGACTGGTGGCCTCTGGCTCTAAGCTTTTTTTTTTACTACCGAATAGTTTTTTCCAGAGCCCCACAATTCATTAGTTTACAGCTACCTGAACCCCATCTTTACCGTCTTCTTTTTTGTAGGGTTTTACATCATAGGGTCGTTCTCCGAGAATGTTAAACAGGTCATCTTTAAAAATCACCTCTTTTTCCAATAACCTTTCGGCGAGTTGCTTGAGCTTATTTTTATTTTTTTTCAATATATCACAAGCCCTTTTATACTGGATTTCGATGATGTCGGAAATTTCTTTGTCGATCACCTGAGCTGTTTTTTCAGAATAAGGTTTTGTAAAACTATTTTCCATCTGACCGGTGGAGTCGTGATAGGTAATATTACCTAGGGTATCATTGAGTCCGTAAATCGAAACCATGGCCCGCGCTTGGCGGGTTACCTTTTCCAGATCACTGAGTGCACCGGTAGAAATTTTGTCAAACATGATTTTTTCGGCGGCTCTTCCTCCCAATGCTGCACACATTTCATCTAGCATCTGATCAGTCCTGACTATCATTCGCTCTTCAGGTAGGTACCAAGCCGCACCGAGGGATTGACCACGGGGAACTATCGTAACTTTTACTAAAGGAGCGGCGTGCTCCAGTAACCAACTTACGATGGCGTGTCCCGCCTCATGAAATGCAATGGTTTTCTTTTCCTCCGGAGTGACGATTTTATTTTTCTTTTCCAGCCCACCAACAATACGATCTACAGCATCTAGAAAATCTTGCTTACCGACAGATTTTTTGTTTTTTCTCGCAGCAATCAGCGCGGCTTCATTACAAACATTGGCGATATCGGCTCCAGAAAATCCAGGGGTTTGCTTGGCCAAAAACTCCACGTCCAAATTTTTGACGCACTTCAGGGGTTTGAGGTGCACCTTAAAAATTTCACGTCTTTCATTCAGGTCGGGTAGGTCGACATATATCTGTCTGTCGAATCGCCCGGCACGCATCAGTGCTTTATCCAAGACATCGGCACGGTTGGTCGCCGCCAAAACAATCACATTGGTGTTGGTACCAAAACCATCCATTTCTGTAAGCAACTGGTTTAAGGTGTTTTCTCGCTCATCGTTTGATCCGGTAAAATTATTTTTTCCTCTAGCCCTTCCAATGGCGTCGATCTCATCTATAAAAATGATGGAAGGTGATTTGTCTTTGGCTTGTTTGAATAAATCTCTAACCCTTGAGGCACCTACTCCCACAAACATCTCAACAAAATCTGATCCGGACAGGGAGAAAAAAGGAACTTTGGCTTCTCCAGCCACGGCCTTTGCCAAAAGCGTTTTACCGGTTCCCGGCGAACCGACCAACAAGGCTCCTTTTGGAATCTTTCCGCCCAATATGGTGTACTTTTTTGGGTTTTTGAGGAAATCAACGATTTCCTGAATTTCTTCTTTGGCGCCTTCCAGTCCGGCGACGTCTTTGAAAGTAGTTTTGACCTCAGTGTTTTGGTCAAAAAGCTTTGCTTTAGATTTTCCAATATTAAATATTTGGCCCCCTGGCCCTCCTGCGCCTCCACCGGACATTCTTCTCATCAAGAAAATCCAAACCCCAATGATGATGATTATAGGAAGGAAACCGAGTATGACATCCATCCAACGATTTTCAATGGTCATAAATTCATAACGGAATTGTATACCCTTGTCTTCCGCTTGCTCTAGCTTCCGCTGAAAAAGCTCTAAGTTCCCCACTTCAAATTCATAATGTGGACCACTGGTATTTTCTTGCCCCAGGATATTTTTGGATTTTACGTTCTTGTGAATGCTTTTCTCCAATCCATAGCTGTTCAGGGTTACTTTGGCCAGTTTTTGATTGACAACAATAATTTCTTCTACGTCCCCCTCGTTAAGAAAACGTTCAAAATCTGAAATATTTGTTTTACTGATCGATTGCCAGTTGCCTTCTCCTCCAAACATACTCATTCCAAGCAGTATTGTGATAATAACAGCATAAACCCAATATGGACTAATTTTTAACTTATTATTGTTTCCTTCTTTCATAGTCAATTAATAATTCGATGCAATTTTTGTGGTTTTAGCATCTCCCCAGAGTCCCTCAATATTGTAGTATTCTCTGATCTGTTTTTGAAAAACATGAACCACTATGTTTACATAGTCAATTAAAACCCATTCGGCGATGTCGTTTCCTTCAGTATGAAAGGGTTTTTCTTTTAGCTCCTTGCTTACCGTTTTTTGAATGGTACTGACAATTGCATTAACATGGGTATTGGAACTCCCAGTACATACAATAAAATAGCTACAAACAGTATTTTCAATATCTCTGAGATCCAAAAGACTCACGTCTAATCCTTTAACATTATCTATGCCTAAAATGATGTTTGAAATTAGGTCATCCTCAGTAGACTTTAGTTTCGACATTAAAAAATTACAGTTTTACGCAAATTTATTATATTTTACATTCATAGCGTTCTAAACCATGAGCAATTTCAATATAATCAAACTTAATGCCACAGCGTCTTCAAACGATTGGTTGAAGGACAGGTTTTTGACAGGAGATTGTTTTGACGGTGATGTGGTCTGGGTGAGAAATCAAACCCAAGGTAGGGGTCAAAGGAACAAAAATTGGCAAACCGAACCCATGAAAAACCTTACGTTTAGCCTGTTAAAGCTTTTTCCGGGACTGAGGGTAAAAAATACTTTTGCCATTAATTGTGCCGTCACTTTGGCAGTGATAGATGCATTAGGTGAATTGGCGAATATTGTCTTAATGCTGAAATGGCCTAACGACATTTTGTCAGGTAAAAATAAAATAGGAGGGATTTTGATCGAAAACATTATCAAAGGAGATCGCATAACGGCTTCCATTATTGGAATTGGTTTAAATATTAACCAAGAGAGATTTGAGGGTCTTCCAAATGCAAGTTCTCTTTTTTTGAAAACAGCCTCCAAGTTAGACATTGGTCATGTTTTGAAAAGGGTATTAAAGTTTTTGGAGGTTTATTTGGATAGGCTTTCTGATGACGATGCGTCAGGTTTAAAGGCAGAATACGAAGCTTTGCTATTTCAAAAGGGAAAGACTTCAACCTTTAAAGATCAAAAAGAAATTTTTCAGGGAGTCATCAAGGGAGTGACCGAAAGTGGCTTCTTGAAGATTCAAAAAAACTCAGGGGAGATTTCCAACTACCGTCACGGAGCTATCGAAATGATATTCTAAGTGGCTTTCCATTGGGAAGGGGAAACCCTCCAAGATTTGAGAACGGATATTTCGGCTGCCTCGACATAATTGGATTTTTCGGCTTCGATAATCAAATTATGGTAATCACTCAAGGTATGGAGTTGGATTTCCTCGGCTTTGAAATTATCTACGGCCAATTCGAAACCATAATTGAATAGCCCTAACATTCCCACCACCTCAACCCCTTCTTTCCTGATAACTTTAACGGCATTGAGACTGCTTTTTCCTGTGGAGATCAAATCTTCTATGACCAATACTTTTTTGTCGGGATCAAGCTGGCCTTCGATTTGATTTTGCCTTCCATGTGATTTGGTCTCCGGTCTGACGTAGATAAAAGGAGCATCGAGAACGTCGGCAACCAATATACCGATTCCAATGGCACCTGTTGCTACTCCAGCCACCACACAACCATCGCCGTAGAGGCTTTCAGCTTGTTCTGCTATTTTTTCGGCTAAAAAACGTCTTGTTTTTGGATAAGAAAGCGCAATTCTGTTATCGCAGTAAATTGGAGACTTCCATCCGCTGGCCCAAGTAAATGGATTTTTGGGATTCAATTTTATTGCATTAATTTGTAGTAGGGATTTTGCTGTCTGCCTAGCCGTCTCTTGATCATAAATCATACACAAATGTATAAAGTTTTTTTCAATAAAAAATTTGTTTTGCTCACCACCCAAATCGTTGATCACGATGATCAAACCCCTTTTTTCTACATCAAGTACAGTGATCAAAAACAGATTATTGCTGCCCTAAAATCAAAAAAAACAAGGGGCGTTTATTTGTATCATGCCAAGGAGGATAAACTGTGGAAACACCTTTTGAAAACCTTTTCATTGGTCGAAGCTGCTGGGGGTCTTGTCGAACACCAAAACGGTAAAGTTTTATTCATTTACAGAAACAATAAATGGGATTTACCCAAAGGGAAAATTGAGAAAAAAGAAATATTAATCGATGGAGCACTCAGAGAGGTTATGGAAGAAACAGGAGCAAAGGATTTGATTGTAAAAAAGAGTCTTAACCACACCTATCACCTTTTTTCTCGGAACGGTAAATACAAGTTAAAGAAAACCTATTGGTATTTGATGACTACTTCCTACGAGGGTCTTTTAGAACCTCAGTTGGAGGAGGGGATTGCCAAGGCAGAGTGGAAAACCAAAGAGGAAGTCCCCGTTTTAATGGAAAATGCCTACGAAAACATCAAACTGATTTTTGAAGAAATGGATTGGGTCTGAATTAAACCCTCACTTTAGCTGGAACCAACTGGGTATAATCCCCCTTATTAGATATAATCTCCCTTACAATACTACTGCTGATAAATGAGGTTTTGGCTGCGGTGAGTAGAAAAATTGTTTCAATTCCGGACAATTTTCTATTGGTGTGGGCAATGGCTTTTTCGAATTCAAAATCGGCGGGATTTCTCAATCCTCTGATGATAAAATCAACCTGAATTTTTTTACAGAACTCAATGGTCAATCCTTCGTATTGAGTTACCGAAATGCTTTTATGCTCAGCAAAAGTTTCATTAATAAAAGTCATCCTTTTTTTGAGTGGAAACATGTATTTTTTTTCAGAATTGGTTCCCACCCCTATAACGATTTCATCAAAAAGCGGAATGCTCCGTTTAATGATGTCCACATGACCCAGGGTGATGGGGTCAAAAGAACCGGGAAAAACAGCACGTTTCATGTAACTAAATTAGTGGTTTTTTCATTGCTTCTGTCAGCAATGATTCGAAAAAGTCTGCCAATTCAATTCCTGCAGCGCTTACCTGCTGTGGTATAATACTGGCGGTGGTCAAACCGGGAATCGTATTGACCTCCAACAAATGGGGAATACCCTTCACAATTATGAATTCACTCCTGCAAATCCCTTGCAGTCCCAATTGACGGTAAAGTTTTTTGACGGTAGCATGTATTTCGTTCAAGGTGGTATCATCCAACCGAGCCGGGGTTATCTCTTGAGATTTGCCATTGTATTTTGCATCATAGTCAAAAAAATCGTTTTCCGAAATGATTTCGGTAATGGGTAAGACGATGACTTCACCATCCAAAACATAAGCCCCAACGGTGATCTCCATACCCACCAAAGCCGCCTCGATGATCAATTGAACATCTTCTTTTAGGGCGGTATTTACCGCCTCTTTTAGGGCCTTTTTTTCATATACTTTAACGATCCCATAGCTGCTTCCCGATCGATTTGGTTTGACAAAACAGGGCAGACCGACTTTTTTTTCTATGGCATGAACATCCAAAGGTTCACCTTGGTCAAAAGTAAATGACTTTGCCACCGAAATCTTCCATTCTTTTACCTTTTCCAGACAGTCTCTTTTGTTAAACGTCAGTGCTGCAATTTCTTGACTACAGCTCGAATGCGGGATTTGTAGCTGCCCCAAAATTTCAGCTAATTGCCCGTCCTCTCCCGGACTTCCGTGTATGGCATTAAACACCACATCGAAATGAACAACTTTTCCATCAATTTTAAATGTAAAAGTTTTTGGATCGAGGGGGTAGTGGTTTTCTTGATGGTCTAGCACAGTCCAATTGTTTTTGTCGACTACGATTCTATGGCAGTTCCATTGGGATTGCGGTAAAGCTCTGTAAACCGTATTTCCGCTTTCAAGAGAAATTTCTCGCTCTGAGGAGTATCCTCCCATTGCTATACCCACTACTTTTTTACTCATGAATAAGCTTTTAGCAAAGGTATTGCATTTAAAATTAAACCTTAAGCCCATTGATTTATTATCTTTGTGAAGTTTTTAGACGATGAATTTTTTAAGATTTCTTTTCAGTAAAACCATTTTTATTCAATTGACCCTTGCCTTTTTGGTGGGTGTATTGTTTATTTATCTAACCCTGAGTTTTTTAAAATACATCACCTTTCACGATCAATATCAACAAGTCCCGGATTTAAAGGGTATTCCCTTGATTAATTTACCCCAAATTATCGCAGATAAAAACCTGAGATACGAAATCATTGATTCCTCAAAATTCACCCCCAATCTTCCACCGCTAAGTGTTATAGAGCACCAGCCCGACCCGGGACAATCGGTAAAGAAAAATCGTAAGATTTATATCACCTTAAATCCCTCGGGCTACAGGAGAATCAGTGTCCCGGATGTGATTCAAATCACACGAAGAAATGCAGAAGTCACTTTGTTGTCGGTTGGGTTTACAATCGGTGAAATCAGCTATAAAAACAACATAGGTAAGGACATGGTTTTAGAAATGCGTTATAGAGGAGAGCTCTTAGTGGCGGGAACATTACTGCAAAAAACAGCTGAAATAGATTTGGTATTGGGGAATGGGAAAAGAAACTAAACCGATTGATGGAGCCGAACTTACCGAAGATCCATTGTATGAACATTATGCATTTCATGCCGATCCTAGACAAGAACCCCTAAGAGTAGACAAGTTCCTGATGAATCGCATTGAAAATGCCACCCGAAATAAAATCCAGCAAGCCGCAAAAGCAGGTACCATTATAGTTAACGAAAATATTGTTAAATCCAATTACAAGGTTAAAGGAGGTGACCGGGTCAAGGTACTATTTTCTCACCCCCCTCACGAAAACCTATTGATACCCGAAGCCATGGATTTAGACATTATCTATGAAGACGATGATCTGATTATTGTCAATAAAAAAGCGGGGATAGTGGTTCATCCCGGACATGGAAATTACACTGGAACTTTGATCAATGGTTTGTTGCATCATTTTGAGCAATTGCCACTGAATTCGAGTAATCGACCAGGTTTGGTGCATCGTATTGACAAAGATACCAGTGGGCTATTGGTCATCGCCAAAACCGATAAGTCCATGGCCGATTTGTCCAAGCAATTTCAAGACAAAACTTCCTCCAGAAAATACATTGCTTTGGTTTGGGGTGATGTCAAAGAAAATCAAGGTACCATTGAGGGGCACATTGGCAGGCATCCCCAAAACCGACTTCAAATGACAGTTTTTCCCGATGCCAGTTCAGGAAAAATGGCCATCACACACTATACTGTGGTCGAGAGGTTGGGTTATGTGACCTTGATCGAATGTCGTTTGAAAACAGGGAGAACCCACCAAATTCGTGCGCACATGAAATCCATTGGACATACTTTGTTTAACGATGCCCGCTACGGTGGGGATAACATACTTAAAGGAACCACCTTTACCAAATACAGGCAATTTGTCCAAAATTGTTTTACCCTTTTGCCGCGTCAAGCACTTCATGCCAAAACACTGGGGTTTGAGCATCCATCCCAAAAAAAATGGATGGATTTCGAAGCCCCCTTGCCAGAGGACATGAAACTGACCATTGACAAATGGAGAAATTACGCCCAGCATAAGCATTTCTGATCCTCTTATCAGTCCAAGCAATTCTTTTGAATTGGTTTTCAGGCGAATTCCTCATAAATTTGAAAAAAAGTCGAATATGAAAATGGTCATCTCACCTGCAAAATCGCTCAATTTTGAGTCGAATTTACCCACCAAAAAAAATTCAAATCCCTGTTTTATTGCAGAGGCCAATCACATCAATGAACTGCTGAAGGAGAAAACCTCTGCCGAGCTTTCGAAATTGATGAAAATCTCTGAAAAACTCGGGAACTTGAACTGGGAAAGGAATCAAAATTTCAAAACACCATTCAACAAAGAAAATACCCGCCCTGCAGTTTACACTTTTGATGGTGACGTATATACAGGATTGGATGTTTATACCCTTCCCTTGGAAAAAATTAAAGCACTCCAAGACAGTCTAAGGATATTGTCGGGACTCTATGGTGTTTTGAAACCTTTGGATCTTATCCAACCCTATCGACTGGAGATGGGGACAAAATTCCCCATCGGTAAAAACAAAGATCTTTACGATTTTTGGAGGCAAAAAATCACCACTTTCATCAATGATGAATTGGAGGAAAACGAGTTATTCGTTAATTTGGCCAGCAACGAATACTTTTCAGCCATAAACACCAAAGTACTCAAGACAGATGTGATCACACCTCAGTTTAAGGACTTTAAAAACGGTACTTTGAAAATAATCTCCTTTTATGCCAAAAAAGCCAGAGGAATGATGGTGCGCTATTTACTGGACAAGGAAAAGGTTACCGCCAATACGCTATTGGGTTTTGATTATGGTGGCTATGCCTACAGTGAAGAACATACCGAATCTCCATTATCTCCCGTGTTTATAAGATAAGTCAGAGCAAGGAGCGGTCGATACCCATCACATGGCTTTGGATGTATGACTCCAAAAATTCTTGATCCAAATCGTCTCCTCCCTTCAAATCAGCAGAAAAGATTAATTCCCTATGGTCGAGTTCTAGATACTGCTTTAGCATGGGTATGGATTTGGGGGCATAACTGTAATGCCAAGGTTCGTATTTAAAACCGCTTCTGTTTTCATCTTTGGTATAGGGCAGTAGGAAGTCATAGTCCTGGGCATGGGTTTCCATCCATTCCCTTAAAGTATTGTAGGGGCCGTTGTCGTGAAATTTTTGGGTAAGCAAAACGTCACCCTCTTGAGGAGGGCCTGCATCAATGATGTCAATATCAGTACCCCAATGATGGCGTGAGGTACCGGGAAGTGTTGAGTATTCAATGATTTTTCTGATCGCCGCTCCGTCCTGTATCCCTTGGCTTTTAAATCTTAAAAATTTCCTGTTCCAAATGCTTTTTTGTCTTTCAAAAGACCGGTAGGAGGAGACCACTTTGATGGTGATATCCTGCTTTTGGGCCGCAGCAGACATTGCTTGCAAGGCTTTATCGGCTTCCGGCAGTAAAGCGTAATTTTTTCCTACAAGATTTGGACTTCCCTTTCCGATGAGTAAAAGTGGATCAGTATTCATGATTTTATCGGGTTGAAGTTGGCTTAAGCCCATTATGGCCAAGCCCGTATTGATAAACTCTAATCGATTCATAATCAATAAATTATTGATATTTTTTAAGCATAATGCCTGAATTATATGGCTTTTGTCTTTAAATTCATTTTATTAAATTACGCTAATTTCTGGGAGTCTAAAAAACAACGTACATCCAATGTCTGATTTTAACAAGTTTTAAAATCATTTGAACAGATTAGCTTATTATCTTTAAAGGATGAAAAAAATCTACATACTCCTTTTTCTGATGCCCCTAACGATCATGGGCCAAGATCGCAAACCCATCAAGGGTCGGTTGATCTACAGAAACGTTAATGTGGTTGCGGCCAATGTGGTCAATAATACCGCTCAGTTCAATACCATTACCGACGGTGATGGCGGTTTCGAAATTCCAGTGGCATTGGGGGACGAAGTTGTTTTCTCCTCTGTTCAGTACTTGATCAGAACCGTTGAAATAACGCCCGAAATATTGAAAAAAAACAGATTGATCATCACGGTCAATGAAAAAATAAATGCCTTGGAAGAAGTTGTGGTCACCCCCGAAAATACTGAAAAGTTTCTCGACCTCAAGGAAGAAGAGTTTAAAGGCTATGACTACAACAGAGACAAATCGACAAAATTAGAAAACACCATTGTCACTCAGGGACAACTCAGAAACGGCCTGAACATCATCAATGTTGCAAAATTAATTGCTAGAGTCGTCAGCAATAAATCGGAAGAAGAAAAACAAAAATTAAAACCCAGTGAAATACTGACCTATGTATTCAGAATTGAGTTTTTTATTAAAGACCTCGCCTTAAAAAACGATCAAGTCACAGGTTTTTTGGAGCATATTGATAAAAATTTACCCTCTCAAAAATTACTCAAAACTGGTCAGCAATTTCAATTGATTGATTATTTGATCTCTGAGAGCCAAAATTATCGCGATAAATTAAATGCGAAATGACAAAGGTGTTTTTGGTGGTTCTCTGCAGTCTTTTAGGGGCAGTTTCCCTCCATAATTTCTATGTTTCAACCACTTCGATTCGGTTTGTGCCCGAGGAAAATTCGCTTCAAATCACCACACAGGTTTTTCTCGATGATTTAGAGTCTGTACTTCAACAATACGGCAACAATAAAACCAAATTGATCCCAGAGGTTCCTCAGAACCAAATCGACAGTTTGGTCGAAGACTATTTTAGAAAGAACATCACTTTCAAAACCCAGGGAAAAACAATGGATTTTGATTTTCTTGGAAAAGTATACAAAAGTGATGTTTTGGTTGCTTATATGGAATTGCAAATGGATTCTGTAGTCTCGCCATTCAGTATAAAAAACACTATTTTTTTTGATTATTTACCCGATCAGAAAAATATAATTCACCTCAAGATGGCTTCCAAGAGAAAGAGTTTTTTGGCGGTTTATTCAAAATCGATATTCGAAGTGCCAAAGGATTTTTTTGATTTAAATAATTAACAAATTAAATTATAAATTGTACTAAATTACCCATCTCAAATATCTAAGGTTATGAACATCGTCAAATTAAAACTTCTATTCCTTTCTTTTTTATTCTTGCAGCTTCCCTTGAACGCACAAACATCGGTCGACTCAATGGTTATACGTGGTCATTCCAACAACAATAAGTTCAAGCAGCTAAAAGACAAGTTGGCTACTCCCAACAGTTTTAGGACTGCCTCCGGCGCACCCGGCAGGGACTATTATCAACAAAAGGTGGATTATGTCATGGACATAGAGTTGGATGATGAAAATAAAAAAATATACGGTAAGGAAGAAATTACTTACACCAACAATTCCCCCGACGATTTAAGTTATTTTTGGATTCAGTTGGATCAAAACATCCGAAAAAAAGATGCTCCAGCTTTGGAAAAAAATGGTGAGGGTGCGGAACCTATTCTTCGGGTCGAAACTTTTGTCAATACCTTTTTTAAGGAGCCTTTTGATGGAGGCTTCAATATCGATTGGGTAAAAGATTCCAATGGAGTCTACCTAAGACACACCATCAACATGACCATGATGCGGGTGGATTTACCCCAACCCTTAAAAAGTGGAGACCAATTCAAATTTTCAATTAAGTGGTGGTACAACATCAACAACCATGTGGAAAATCGTGCCCGTTCGGGATATGAGTATTTCCCTAAAGATGGCAACCGTGCCTATGTAATCGCTCAGTTCTTCCCCAGATTAGCCGTTTACAACGATGTAGAGGGGTGGCAAAATCATCAGTTTTGGGGCAATGGAGAGTTTGCACTCAACTTTGGAGACTATACTGTAAGGTTGACAGTTCCGGCCGACCATGTGGTTGAGGCTACGGGTCAGTTGCAAAATCCCAAAGATGTTCTCTCTCGTGAGGAACTCAAAAGGTATCGTCAAGCCCAAACTTCTTTCGACAAACCGGTAATCATTGTTACCGAAGAGGAAGCCATAGCGCGAGAAAAAAGCTTTTCAAAAAAGAAAAAAACCTGGGAATTTAAAGCCGAAAACGTCCGTGACTTTGGATTTGCGACTTCCAGAAAATTCATCTGGGAGATGATGGCCGTCAAATTGGGAGGAAAGAACGTGATGGCGGTATCCCTATATCCCAAAGAAGGTAACCCCCTTTGGGAAGAGTATTCCACCAAAGCGGTTGTTCAAACCCTCAAAACCTATTCCGATCATACTTTTGATTACCCCTATCCCAAGGCCGTATCGGTTCATGCCAAAAACCAAGGGATGGAGTATCCCATGATTTGTTGGAATTACGGACGACCCGATGAAGACGGATCCTACTCAGATTCCGAAAAGTTTGGTATGATCAGTGTGATCATTCACGAAATTGGACATAATTTTTTCCCCATGATCGTCAATTCTGATGAAAGACAATGGGGTTGGATGGACGAAGGACTGGATACGTTTATGCAGTACCTCGCAGAGCAGGAGTTTGGTAAAACCCATCCCAGTTCCATAGAAGGCTTGGATAAATACCCCTCCAGAAGGGGAGAACCCAAGGCCATTGTAAATTATATGTCAGGGGATCAGAGCTTTATCGCACCCATCATGTCGAATCCCGAAAATGTTTATCAATTGGGCCCCAATGCCTACGGAAAACCTGCCACGGCACTAAATATTCTGAGAGAAACCGTTATGGGTAGGGATTTGTTCGATCATGCTTTTAAAACCTATTCCCAAAGGTGGATGTTTAAGCATCCGACTCCGGCAGATTTTTTCAGAACCATGGAGGATGCTTCTGCAGTAGATTTGGATTGGTTTTGGAGAGGGTGGTTTTACACTACAGATTATGTAGATATTGGGGTCAAGCGGGTCAAACAATTTTTTGTTTCCGATCAACCCAGCAAAGAAGTTTTAGAAATGCTTAAGAATTATGGCATGACGCAGGACGATTTGCCTCCGGTGGTATATACAATGGTCGAAGACAACGAAGACTTTAAGTCGGAGTACAAATCCGGAAGCCCTGTTGATCACTCCCAAGATTTGAAATCCTATATGGATCAAAACACCGGTGAATCGGATTCCTCCATTAAGATTCCCAAAAACTTTTATGAAATTACCTTCGAAAACCCCGGAGGTTTGGTAATGCCTCTTATCGTTGATTATACCTATGCAGATGGTTCTAAAGAACGCGTTAGATATCCGGTTCAGGTATGGCGAAAGAATGACAACGAAATTAAAAAAATAATCACAACCGATAAGGAAATTATCGGTATCGAGCTTGATCCCGATCAAGAGACCGCCGACGTAAACCCCTCCAACAACAGTTGGCCCAAAACGGAGGAAATGTCCGAATTTGATAAATTCAAAGCCAATATGAAAAATTAATTTTTTTTAATTGAGGATGGTGATTTGATTTCGAGTTTTCATTGGTCATTGGTTACCTGCCATTTTATATCTTTGTCAAAAAATTATCCATGTTTCTGTTTATTAGTGGTGCTGAAATTGTATTTATATTCTTTATCGTACTGCTTATTTTTGGTGCCGATAAGATCCCTTCCATTGCAAAGACATTGGCCAAAGGCGTGAATCAAGTGAGAAGTGCGACCAACGAAATTAAAACAGAAATTCAAAAATCTGTCGATTCCAATAAGCCCGGGGGTGGTGTGGGCAAAGAATTAAAAAACCAAGTAGACAAAGTCAAGGAAGATTTTGATGAATTGACCGACTCCATCAAAAGAGACCTCTAGACTTTTCGGCAAATCATCAGACCGTCTCTAATAGGCAGTAGTAATGTTTCGACTTTTTTATCAGCCATCACTTTATCGTTAAATTCTTTGAGACCCAAAGTTTCGGCATCCTTATCGGGGATATTGTCGTTTAGTACCTTTCCACTCCACAAAACATTATCTGCAATGATGATTCCTCCGGGGTTTAATTTGGGGAGGATGAGGTCAAAATAGAGGCTGTAGTTTGATTTGTCTGCATCGATAAAGACCAAGTCAAAATTAAAATCAAGCCCAGGGATGATCTTTTTGGCGTCTCCTTGATGAGAGAAGATTTGATTTTTATAAAGGCTTTTATCAAAATATTTTGTGTAAAAATCAAGCAATTCCTCGTTGATATCGATGGTGTGTATGGCGCCATTTTTTCTAAGACCTTCGGCCAAACAAAGGGTAGCATATCCAGTATAAGTGCCCACTTCCAGTATTTTTTCGGGTTGGATTAATCGGGACAAAAAGCTTAAAAACCTTCCTTGAAAATGACCGCTGATCATTCGGGGTTGCAGTATTTTTTGGTTGGTTTCCCTTTGGAGTTCTTTAAGCAATTCGGATTCCTCTTGAGAATGGTTTTCAGCATATTGCATGATGTCATCATCGATAAAGTCCATGGGTGGGCCTAGCTTTTCTTTTTGATTTCATTGGGCCGAGCATACTCCATTCTTTTTTGCAATTGTGGTAGGGCATAACCGTCAAGCCCATTTATGGCGACTACTTCTCCAAATTCTAATTTGACCCAGCCATCTTTTTGCAAGAGTTTGTCTTCCACAAAAATGTGTTCTATGGCCGCTATGATCAAAACGCAACCGTTTTCCTTGATTTCGTATTCATTTAAGTAACGACATCCCAAAGCAATTGGGACGCCCTTTACAAAAGGCGCATACCAATCCATTTTATATTCAGGTTCCAGCGAGGTTTGATCAAATTCCGATATATTTTCATCGTATTTTGCACTGGTGTGGTGGGCTTGCTCAATTTGAGCCATTGAGACATGGTTTACGGTAAATACCATATTTTCTTTGATGTTTTTGTAAGTGTCGCGAGGCACCGTGTTGGGGCGTAAAGTAAAATGAAGCAAAGCCGGATTACTCCCCAAATGAGTGATGGAGCTGAAAATCGCGACATTTTCCTCTCCCGAGTTGGATCTTGTACCGATCATATTGGCTGACTTGTACCCAGTGATGCTGTTGATTAGATTAAGACGATACAGCTTTGAAAATCCTTGGATATCATGGAGGTTGAAGTACTGCATTTCGGGTGTTTATGAGTTGGATTGTTGATCAAAGTATAATATGGTGGCCAATAAACCGATGACTAAGACGACCAGGCCGGCTATGAAAATATAATGATCTCCAATGGCATTGGTGGATAAAAAGCCATCCTGGGTTACTTTTTGGTCAATATATCGAATGACAATGCCTAGGGGAATCAGCAGAAGTATAAATCTAAATTTCTTTAATTTTTCTTTCATAATTGGTTTTAAAGGGTCTATTGCTCTAAAATATAAAAACCAAACAATTAAATCATATCGATTTTAAAGAATCCATTTTTATCTCGGGATGATCGAAATCAAACGATTTAATGCATTTGAGGTGGGCATTGTTAAAACCTTTAAATTTATCAATGCATTTTTTTACAGATGGCATTTTATTTTGATTCTTGAGAAAGCTTTCATTATTCAGGATTTCTGTACACAAACAAGCATCCACTTCTTTTATTGTGCCCTCGTTTTGGGTGATAAAAATTAGAAGTCCAATAGATATAACGGCACTTACAACTAAAATTTTATTCCTCATTTTCATGCTATCATTAGGGATAAAGATAATTATTACAATTAAAATTGTTAAAAAAAATTGGGCGGGTTGAAGAGACCCGCCCAATTAACGAAATATTAAAAAAACCAAACAATTAAATTAAGTATAGACTATTATGTGTTGTTACTTAATTATATTTTAAAATTACAGCGCTAGTATCAAATAAAATGTGTAGAAATGATTGAGCTGATCGTTTTTATTACTTACAGAAAATAGTACTTGGGATTTTTTCAATTCTTTAAAAATAAAGATTATAATTTAATAATTCGCAATTAATTTTACAATTCGTTCAATTTTATATATAAAAAAAGAGGTTTCAATCCTATTTGATAACAATTATTCAATCATTTGTATTTATTGTTTAATAATTTACATTTTATTATGTACCGAAAGATTTATTTATATGTTGGAAAAGCAAACCTAGGCAATTGGTAGACACCTAATCTTCTTCCTATTCCTTTTAAGCAGAGAGAAATACTTTCTAGCGTTGTGCCTTTAATGATCGGTATTTACCAGATTGAGACTTTGATGGATGACAATATGCTAATGAATGCTCTGAGTAAATAGCAAAACCCTTGTAGTTTATCTATACTGTGTTTAGAAAGTTAACTAAGTTGCATGTTAAAATCATTGAAGCAGCCCGTCTTTTTTTTTGTAACAAAAAAAAACCCAAAACTTACTATAACTAAGCACGGGTTTTTATATTTGCCTGCGGGTACAGTTTTGTGTGTTTCGCTTGTTAACTCAAAGGGTGATATTCAAGGTTGGTGAGAAGTTGATAACTAAGTAAAATAAATTATCATATTCTCTCTAAAGTCATAAGGGTGTTTAGCTCAGTTGGTTTAGAGCGCTACCTTGACAGGGTAGAAGTCGGGGGTTCGAATCCCTCAACACCCACAAGGGTTCACAGAGATTGTGAGCCTTTTTTTGTTTCCCTTACTGAACTTTTATACAAATTCCTCACTTTTCTCTATCAGTATTTCACATCATGGAAAAGCAGCGTTTAACCCCCTTTTGTAGGTTTTGTTATATTAGATATTATAAACCATAAATTATTTAAAATGAGTAAAGGTTATTGGAATGGTCAAGTTTTTGAGATAAAAAACGAGGAAAAGTGGAATAATTATCTTGTAAAATACTTCGAGATTGAGAAAAATCACCTTGAAAATAATACTGGAAATTTTATTCCGATTTTCGCAGGACAACCTAAAGAAAAAATTCAAGGTGCAAACTTAATGTTTGCCGCTTTGGTAGAATTTAATAGTTTACAAGACGCTATTGATTGCTATAAAAGTGAAGAATATCAAAGTGCTCTTGCTGAACTTGGAGAAAAACCTGAAGAAAGTGTAATTAGAAACTTATCAATTTTTGAAGGTTAGATAATAGACTCAATTACCCACTATACTTCGCATTTAGTCAGTTGCCAATCCCCTTTTGTAGGTTTTATTATATTAGTTATATGAAAAAACTGATACTTCTTTTACTGTTTGTTCCGCTTATTTCTTTTGGGCAAATGGATTATTTTGTTTCCGCAAAAGGAGGATTAAATGTTCGTGAGGCCCCTAACGCTAAAGCAAAGAAAGTAGTTACACTTCTTTACGGTCAAAAAGTTACAATAGAATCTAAAACAGGTATTAAATTGACAATAAATGACACCGATAAAAAAACAGGAATCACAAAACTTATTGAAGGGGAATGGGTTGAGATAAGCTCAATAAAAAATGTAAAAGGATATGTTTTTAATGGTTTTTTAAAGGGTTTTGATTTATCAAAGAATATGCTCCCTATTTATCTTGATAAAAATCAAATTACCATAAAATGTCCAGATGCTGATATAGGATATAGACAGGAAGTAAATGGAAAAATTTATGAAGTGGTAGATAATTATGAGCTTAGACTGAAAATTAGTAAAAGTGAAGATGTTACTTGCGTTTGTACTTCTAATGTAACTGATATGGAAAGTATGTTTAATGAAGATGAAGATTATGAGGATGAAGAGGAACGTTTAATTGTTGGCTACAGTAGAGCTTATGGAGGAGCAGGATTTAATCAAGATATAGGAACCTGGGACACTTCTAATGTTACATCAATGAAGGCGATGTTTTATGGAGCTAATTTTTTTAATCAAGATATAGGTAGTTGGGACACTTCAAGCGTTACTGATATGAGTAATATGTTTCACGGTGGTTGGGGAAAAAACTCGTTCAATCAAGATATACGCAGTTGGAATGTAAGCAAGGTGACAAATATGAATAGTATGTTTAGTGGAGCATCTTCATTTAATCAAGATATAGGCAGTTGGAATGTAAGCAAGGTGACAAATATGGGTTCGATGTTCGATGGCGCATCTTCATTTAATCAAGATATAGGCAGTTGGAATACTTCGAATGTTACTTCAATGGTTGGTATGTTTGAAAAAACTCCGTTTAATCAAGATATAGGCAGTTGGGATACTTCTAATGTAACTACTATGGCTGGTATGTTTAGTCATACTCCGTTTAATCAAAATATAAGCAGATGGAATACTTCGAATGTTTTTGCCCTTGGTTTTATGTTTGATTATGCGTCTTCATTTAATCAAGATATAGGCAGTTGGAATACTTCGAATGTTACTTCAATGTTTTTTATGTTTAGAGAAGCATCTTCTTTTAATCAAGATTTAACTAAATGGTGTGTTACTAATATTACAACAGAACCTACAAGTTTTAATAAAAATTCAGCCCTAACAAACGCCAACAAACCTGTATGGGCAACTTGTCCGCAATAAATACAGTAAGCAATCTTCCTCAATCACCCCCTATACTTCACATTAAGTCAGTTGCCAATCCCTAATGGGTAGCGTTCTTATTTATGTTATATTGATTGTATGAAAAAACTAATAATTCTTTTATTTTTTACTCAAACAATTAACTTGAATGGGCAAAGCAAAATACTCAGCGCTATTGATTCACCAGTTATATTTTATGGAGATGAAAAAACAGCTTACCGAGATCCAGCAGTCTTATTCTATAATGATAGTTTCCATTTATTTTTTACTCTTATTAGAACAATTGAAGGTAAAATATTCTCATTTACAGCCACAAGTAAATCTGAGGATTTAATCAATTGGAGTCGGGTTAAGATTTTGACTCCTAAAGATCAAAACTTAAATTACAGTAGTCCAGGTAATATAATTAAATATGATGGGAAATGGATTTTATGTCTTCAAACATATCCTCGACCAAATTATAAGTTAGGAGATAAAGTTCGTTATGGTAATGATGAATCTCGAATTTTTATTATGAAGAGTAAAGATTTAGAAAACTGGACTAATCCTGAACTTCTCAGGGTAAAAGGATCAACAATCAGTGAAGATAAAATGGGAAGAATGATCGATCCCTATTTAATTGAAGATAAAGATGAAGATGGAAAATGGTGGTGCTTTTTCAAGCAAAATGGAGTTAGTATTTCATATACCTATGATTTTATAAACTGGAACTACTTTGGCAATAATAAATCTGGAGAAAATGTTTGCGTGTTAAATTATGAAAATGAATATATTATGTTCCATTCACCATCTAACGGCATAGGGATCAAACGGTCAAATGATCTTAAAAACTGGAGTAACTTTGGAAATCTAATTACACTTGGTCAAAAAGAATGGGATTGGGCAAAAGGTAGGCTGACAGCTGGTGCTGTAGTTGATCTTAGAAACAAAAAAGGAATTGATAAATATATTATGTTTTTCCACGGTTCTGGACCAAATAGAGAGAGTGAAGGAGACTTTGATAAAAATTGTTCAATTGGGATTGCTTGGAGTGATGACCTGGTTAAATGGGAATGGCCAAATAAATAATCTCTCCCAATACTTCGCATCATTTTTAGGCTTTAAAATTGTTAAATTAAATTATAGGCATATACCCCTCGGTTAGCTCAGGCACTTCTAAGCCTCTTAGATAAGTCAAACTAACATTTATAGAGAATATCCCATAACCTTCTGTAGCTTGGTTATACTCCCTGTTCTTTTAAATCTACTGGATATGTTCTACAGACAGGTTTGTTAGAGTCTATAAAGCGACAGTATATACTTAAATCATTCTTTACATGCGACATTGATTGCCAGTTCGAGTAATGCACCCCATGCATCTAAATCTGGGAGACCAGTTTTTGGGTCAATCGGACAAGGTGGAACATTTTCTCCAACCCCGTTTAGAGTATCTATCATTGATTTTAACGCAAGTTCTCCTATTTTTGGTGCTTGCTTAACCCCTGCATCAAAAATACTTTTAAAACCTTGAAACATTGCTTGTCCAATACCCCCTGGATCAGAATCATTAGAGGCGGTACCTCCGCCAGAAGAGGAGGGAGATGCAGGAATCGCACCTCCTAGTTGAGGTCCTTCGGTTCCTGAATCAAGTGAATCTCCCCCGCTTTTAAAATAAATTGCAGCTGCTGCTGTTGCAGTAACAATTCCAGCAAAAATAAGTGTAGTTTTATTTTCTGAAAACCAAGTAGACCAGGAGTTGTCAATCTTTTCGTCTCCGTCATCTTGCCTTTGTACTATTGCAGATAAATTACTCCCCTTTGCGTCTGCTATCGCCTGTAACTGAGCAATACCCTCTGAATGGATACTCATATCGGCCTTATCTTGAAGACTTTTTAAAGATATTACCCCAGGGGCAGAATCATACAAAGTACTTCTGGAAGAATTTACCGTTTCATTTAATTTAGAATTAGCTTTTTTAGGCTTTGATAGGTATTGAAATGACATACGATTTTATAATCAAATACAATATAATAAAATTTGTATTCAATAATTCATCTTACGGTTTTTTAAAAAAGCAACTTTTAATAAAGACACAAGCTCATGGGATGTTTCTAATGTAACTAATATGCAAGGTATATTTTCTGGTGCTGTTAAGTTCAATCAAGATATTGGTGATTGGGATACATCAAGTGTAACTGATATGCATGCTATGTTTAATCAAGCTTATCGTTTTAACCAAGATATATCTGGTTGGTGTATTTCGAAAATTCCTCCTGAACCAGCATATTTTTCTGACTGTCGAGAAAGCAGAGATAATATTGGTTATAATTGTAATTATAATGAACCAACAAAATCATCTTTAATAGAATCCCACAGACCTGTCTGGGGTACTTGCGCGCAATAAATATAGTAAGCAATCTTCCTCAATCACCCCCTATACTTCGCATTAAGTCAGTTGTCAATCCCTAATTGGTTTAGAATATTAAATCTTCAATGATTTATTCGATTTGATATAAATCCTGTAACACTGTGTATGTTTCAGATAATTATTATTATGTCAAATAGTCTTGAAAACTGCTGATAAATAGTGAATT
>CESO01125359.1_pt1 | contig 62497 bp, 77 predicted proteins | sample 356341 | NCBI WGS metagenome assembly CESO01 (sample SAMEA2621812, study PRJEB7988) | marine metagenome | biome: marine biome (ENVO:00000447); feature: deep chlorophyll maximum layer (ENVO:xxxxxxxx); material: "saline water (ENVO:00002010), including plankton (ENVO:xxxxxxxx)" | depth 35 m | reverse complement strand
ACAAAAGCCCCCGCCTTTCGGCTAGGGGCTTTGTCAGCAGTCTGAAACCGCCCATAAGGCGGTTTTTGTTTCTGCGCAAGCGGCCCGTACTGACCGCAAGGACGCTTAGTCGGCTGTCCCGAGCCCTCTCAGCAGTGCCTGATGAAACTGGTCGGGCGCCTCCACCTGGGGTGAGTGACCCAGCTCGGGGAACTCGACTAACGTGGCGTTGGGGATGGCATCGGCGGTCTTTTGTCCCAGTTCCGGGTAGTTGCCCAGGCGCTGGGCGATTGCTTCGGGCGCGCGATTGGCGCCGGGTGCAGTGCGGTCCTTGCCACCAATCAGCAGGAGCGTCGGCGCCTGGATATTGCCGAACTCATGCACCACCGGTTGGGTGAACAGCATCTCGGCCGTTTGCGCCTGGTTCCAGGCGACGATCTCCTTGCCGGGGCCGGCGTACATGCCGTAGCTCATATCCACCCAGCGGTCGTACTCGGGCTTCCACTCACCGTTGTAATAGAACTTCAGCTGGTAGTTCTTGATACCTTCGCGGGTTGTTTTCAGCTGGCTCTGGTAGAGCTGATCAATGGTGGCATAGGGCACGCCTTCCGCCTGCCAATCTTCCAGGCCGATCGGGTTGACCAGCACCAGTTGCTCGACTCGGTCCGGGTGGTTCAGTGCATAGCGTGCGGCCAGCATGCCACCCATCGAGTGGCCAATCACGGTAGCCTTGTTGACGTCCAGCGAGGCGAGTAGCGCGTCGGTGTTGCTCGCCAGTTGGCCAAAGCTGAACTGATAGCCCCGTGGTTTACTGGAGCTGCAAAAGCCGATCTGGTCGGGAGCGATAACGCGATAGCCTGCGCTGCTGAGGACCTCAATAGTCGCCTCCCAGGTGGCACCACAGAAGTTCTTGCCGTGCATCAGGACGGCGGTCTTGCCGTTAGCCGAACCGCTGGGCGCGACATCCAGATAGCCCATTTCCAGTGGCTGCTGCTGCGAGCTGAAACTGAACGTCTGCAACGGGTAGGAATAGTCAAAGCCTTCGAGTCGCGGGCCGTATTCGGCCTGGGCGGTGCAGGCGGCCAGCAGCGTGGCGGCGGCAAGGGTCTTTTTCACGGACGGCTCCTTTCTCTTGGGGATGTCCGACTAGAGCAAGCAGGGTTTGGGTAGTTGACGGCAGTCCTTTGCCGGATGTGACGGAACGGTTTGCCCCGCTCAGTTGGCCTGCAGCAGCTGTCGGGCCTGAACCCAGTCGAATACGTCGCCGCGCGCTTCGGCTTCGGCACGGTGTTCGTCCAGCAGCTGGAACTGGGCAATTTCCTCGTCCGGCATAAAGTGCAGGCAGTCGCCACCGAAGTACCACAGCAGGTCACGCGGAATCAGGTGGGCGATCTGCGGGTAGCGGGCGATGATCTGACAAAGGATGTCCTGGCCCTGGTAGAGGCTGTCGTGATCGCCTTGCTGCAGCTGGGTCAGCAGTTCGGAAAAGCGCTCCATAAAGAGCTCGTTACTTTCCTCGGGTACCTGATCGAGCAGGGCGGTTTGCGCCTTGATGGTGTCAAACAGGCTTTGCAGCAGGGCAAGGTGGTAATCGTGGTAGCTGGGCGGGGTAGACATGGAAACTCCTGATAGGCCGGGCGTGTAGCAAGTGCCGAAACCCGGCGAGTCTATCAGGTTGAGCGCGTCAGGCCAGCCATCCCTGGCTGGCCTGACGTGTGCTCAAGCGTCGTCGGCCTTGGTTTTGGCCTTGGTGCGACGGGGTTTGGCGGGTGTCATCTCCTCCTTGGAGAAGTCGTCTACCCTGATTACCGCACTCCGGGCTTGGCGTGCATTGCGCACTTGCTCGGCCTCGGCGGTGGTAATCAGATTGCTCTCAACAGCCGCTGCAAGCGGGTCCGAGCCTTCTGGCTTGAGTTCGCCACTACGCAAGGCCTTGTGTAGACGCGCTTCAATCGGTGCACTTTGCAGCACGGCTTCCAGCGTCGTGTTGAGCAGGCCGGTGACATCCTGCGGGTCGTCGCTTTGGTAGCAACCGGCAATCAGGCGATCCCGAGCGGCGCCTGGGCGCATCAGGATGCGAGCGATCTCGGTTTCCAGTTCGTCACTCGGCGGCGTCAGACGGCGACCCAGCGGGAAGACCGCGACGCGCAGCAAGCAACCCATGCTCTGATTGGGGAAGTTGAGCAGGATTTCATGCAGGCTGCTTTCGATGCGGTACAGCAGATCTTCCAGCCCCCACTGAACAAAGGGCAGGTTCTCCTCCGGGCGGCCCTGATCATCGAAGTGCTTGAGCGTGGCACTGGCCAGGTAGAGGTTGCTCATCACGTCGCCAAGCCGTGCCGACAGGCGCTCGCGACGCTTCAGCTCGCCGCCCAGCATCAGCATGGTGCAGTCGGTCAGGGTGGCAAAGGCGGCTGCCAGGCGCGACAGCTGCTGATAGTAGCGGCGTGTCTGCGGGTAGTCCGGCACGTTGGCCAGGCGACCACCGGTCAGTCCCAGCAGCAGGCTGCCGGAAGCGTTGCTGAGCGAAAAGCCGACATGCTCGAACAGCAGGCGGTCAAATTGCTTGAGCGATTCGTTTTCGTCGTCCAGTGCCGCTGCCTGCATCTCGCGCAGGACATACGGATGGCAGCGGATGGCGCCCTGACCGAAGATCATCATATTGCGGGTCAGAATATTCGCGCCTTCCACGGTGATGGAAATCGGCACCGACTGGTAGGCTCGGCCCAGGTAGTTGCTGGGCCCCATGCAGATGCCCTTGCCGCCGTGCACGTCCATGGCGTCGTTAATGCACTGGCGCATGCGCTCGGTGAGGTGATACTTCACTACTGCAGACAGCACTGAAGGTTTTTCTCCCAGATCTACCGCGCCAGCGGTCATGGTGCGCGCGGCGTCCATGACATAGGTATTGCCGCCGATGCGTGCCAGCGCTTCCTGAATGCCTTCAAACTCGCCAATCGGCACATTGAACTGCTCGCGGATGCGGGCGTAGGCGCCGGTGGTCATGCTGGCCATCTTGGCGGCACCGATGCTGCCAGCGGGCAGTGAGATGGAGCGACCGACCGAGAGACAGTTCATCAGCATGATCCAGCCCTGACCGATGCGTTCCTGACCGCCGATCAGGTAGCTCATGGGAATGAACACATCCTTGCCGGAGTTGGGGCCATTCATGAAGGCCGCATTCAGCGGGAAGTGGCGGCGGCCGATCTCGACGCCTTCGGTGTCGGTCGGAATCAATGCCAGGGTAATGCCGAGCGACTCCTCATCGCCCAGCAGGTGGTCCGGGTCATAGGCCTTGAAGGCCAGGCCGAGCACGGTGGCAACCGGGCCCAGGGTGATGTAGCGCTTTTCCCAGGTGACGCGCATACCCAGCACCTCTTCGCCGTTGAACTGGCCCTTGCAGACGATACCCTTGTCGGGCATGGCGCCAGCGTCAGAGCCGGCATCAGGGGCGGTCAGGGCAAAGCAGGGAACGTCTTCGCCACGGGCCAGGCGCGGCAGATAGTGCTGCTTCTGCTCGTCGGTGCCGTAATGCATCAGCAGCTCGGCGGGCCCCAAGGAGTTGGGAACCATGACGGTGGTGCCCAGATCACCGCTGCGACTGGCCAGCTTCATCGCGACCTGGGAGTGGGCGTAGGCAGAAAAGCCCTTGCCGCCAAACTCCTTGGGAATGATCAGGCCAAAGAAGCCGTTGTCGCGGATAAACTGCCAGACGTTCGGCGGCAGATCCTGCAGGTGGGTGGTCAGCTCCCATTCGTTGGTCATGCGGCAGAGTTCTTCCACCGGACCGTCGAGGAAGGCTTGCTCTTCTTCCCTCAGGTGTGGCGTCGGGAAGCTGTGGAGCTTGCCCCAGTCCGGACGGCCGCTGAACAGTTCGCCGTCCCACCAGACGGTGCCGGCATCCAGCGCTTGCTGCTCGGTATCCGAGAGCGGAGGAAGCACCTTGCGGAACCAGCTCAGCAGGGGGGCGCTGATGCTGCGTTGGCGCCACTCGGGGAGATTCAGAGGGATGGCAATGCCGAGAAACAGTGCCCAAAGCACCAGATCAATCAGCCAGTGAACTGGCCCCAGCAGGGTCATTACTGCGAGGTAGGCAGCCACACCCAGGGTGGCATTGAGTAAACTCGTTCGAATATAGGCCAGGCCGCAGATACAGAGCAGCAGGCCAACCAGCCATAGCAGGGTCATCATGTCGCGCACTCCTTGTTCGTCACAGTACTCCTGACCGCGCATGACGCCGAATAATTCCCCACTCTTGTCTGGTGGGTGCTGCCGCTTCGCCGATTCTGCTGACGAAATGGGGGCGTCTCAGTGATGTGAGCGGACCGAAGGCCGATGAGCATCGGCATGCACGACTAAGCATAGTCGTTTGCGCCAGGAATGGAGAGGGGAGAGAGGCCCCGGGTGCGTCTGGGCACCCGGGGTAGATCACTTAATGGTCGACGTTGTCGAGATCGTAACGCAGAGTGCGGCCTGCGAAGTAGTAATGCGCGCAGGCCCAGATGTTGAGGAAGGCTGCGCCGATCAGCGCATAGCGCAGGCTGTCGGTGCCAAAGCTGCCGCTGACCAGGTCACTGGCCATGCCAATCACCTGCGGGCCTAGTCCCAGGCCAACCAGGTTGAGCACCAGCAGCATGATGGCCGATGCCAGTGCGCGATTGCGCAGCGGCGTGAGGCTCTGGATCATCGCAAAGCTGGGGCCGAGGTAGAACGCGCCGAGGAAGACGGCGGGGCAGTAAACCACCAGCGCCCAGAATGTGCTGTCGATCATGTAGAAGGCGACAATAAAGGGAATCGCTAGGAACTTGGCCAGGCCAACGATCCAGGCATTCCAGCTGGCGTCACGGGCGGCCAGCTTGTCCGCCAGCATGCCGCCGATCCAGGCGCCCAGGCCACCGACAACGCCCATCAGCGGGCCCAGGAACAGGCCGACCTGGCCGGGTGTCAGGCCGTGGCTGCGAATCAGGAAGGCCGGGTTCCAGACGATGGTGCCGTAACCTACCAGGGCGGTCAGACTGACACCCAGAACGACGTGGCGAGTGGTGCGCACGCGCCACAGCACGGCAAAGCCGGCTTTGATGTTGACCTTGCCCAGCGGCGGTGGCTTGACGCCGTCGGCGAAGCCGCGCGGCGGCTCCACCATGGTGAAGCGCACCAGCAGGGCGATCAGAATGCCCGGCAGGCCGACGACAAAGAAGGCCGCACGCCAGCCCCACCACTCGGCGACAAAGCCACCGACGATAAAGCCGATCATGATGCCAAGGTAGACGCCCAGGGCGTAGATGGACATGGCGCTGGAACGCTTTTCCTTGGGGTAAAGGTCGGCGATCATCGAGTGCGATGGCGGGCTGGAGCCGGCCTCGCCGATGCCTACGCCGATACGCGCCAGTGCCAGCTGCCAGAAGTTGTTGGCCATGCCGCACAGCGCGGTCATGGCGCTCCAGATGGCGATGGACCAGGCGATAATGTTGCGACGGTTGGAGCGGTCGGCGAAGATCGCGATCGGGATGCCGAGGGTGGCGTAGAACAGCGCGAAGGCAATACCGGAGAGGAAGCCCAGCTGGGTATCTGACAGCAGCAGATCGGCTTTTAGCGGCTCGATCAGGATACCTACGATGTTGCGGTCAACGTGGCTGGACGTATAGGCCAGTACCAGGATGAACAGGGCATAGCGGCGGTAGGCAGGGGTTATGCGATGACTGACGTCATTCGGGTCCGTCGCGGTGTCAGGCGTTTGGGCCATTGGTGTCTCCGGTGTTTGTTGTTTTGTCCGGAGAATACGTTGTCCCGTTAATAGCCACAATCGACCGGCCGGCCGCAATTGTTGCAATTTTGTAAGCCCGTTATTCCGCTATGCGGTATTCGCATTCGCTATATTCATGCGCTGCCATTGATGCCTTATGCATGGGGGTTGATTCTCGCGGATTTGACCACATAGTTAGCGCTCAACTTTGCAAGGCGTGAGGCATCGCATGAGCGCAGCTATTCGTATTCGGGGCCTGGAGAAAACCTACGGCACTGGAATGCGCGCCCTCAAGGGCATTGATCTGGAGGTGCGCGAGGGCGATTTCTTCGCGCTGCTGGGGCCCAACGGGGCCGGCAAGTCCACCACCATCGGCATTCTCTCCTCACTGGTCAACAAATCGTCCGGTGAGGTCAGCATCTTTGGCCTTGACATTGACCGGGAGCTGCTGGCTGCCAAGCGGTGTATCGGCGTGGTGCCCCAGGAGTTCAATTTCAGCCAGTTTGAAAAGGTCATGGATATTCTGGTCAGCCAGGCCGGCTATTACGGCATTCCGCTGGCCCGGGCGAAGGAACGTGCCGAACACTACCTCAAGCGACTTGGGCTATGGGATAAGCGCGATGTGCCCTCGCGGATGCTGTCCGGCGGCATGAAACGCCGCCTGATGATTGCCCGTGCACTGATCCATGAGCCCAGGCTGCTGATTCTGGATGAGCCTACCGCCGGTGTGGATATCGAGATTCGCCGCTCAATGTGGCAGTTCCTTCAGGAGATCAACGCCCAGGGCATTACCATCGTACTGACGACCCACTACCTGGAAGAGGCGGAGCAGCTGTGCAAGCACATCGCGATCATCGACCAGGGCCGCATCATTCATAACACCAGCATGCGCGAGCTGCTCAAGGAGCTGCATGTCGAAACCTTCCTGCTGGATGTGCGACAGAGCCTGAGTGCAGCGCCGGCGTTGGGCGAGTACCCCTGCAAGGTGGTCGATGAGCACACGCTGGAGGTCCAGGTGGACAAGTCCCAGAGCCTCAATGCGCTGTTTGCGGCACTGAGCGAGGCTGGGCTTGAGGTGGCTAGCCTGCGCAACAAGAGTAACCGGCTGGAGGAGCTATTCCTGGCGCTGGTCGATGAAAATGCCGAGAAACGGGGAGCCTGACATGCAGTATTGGCAACAGAGCTGGGTGGCGTTCAGTACCATCCTGACCAAGGAGATTCGCCGTTTTACCCGCATCTGGCCGCAGACGCTGCTGCCTCCGGCGATCACTATGGCGCTGTACTTCGTGATCTTCGGCAACCTGATCGGCAGCCGTATCGGTGAGATGGGGGGCTTTCGCTACATCGATTACATCGTGCCCGGTCTGATCATGATGTCGGTCATCACCAACAGCTACTCCAACGTGGTGTCGAGCTTCTTCAGTACCAAGTTTCAACGCTCGATCGAGGAGCTGATGGTGGCGCCCGTGTCGCCGCACGTGGTGTTGCTGGGCTATACCTTCGGTGGTGTGGCACGGGGCTTGATGGTCGGCTGTATCGTCACCCTGACGTCGCTGTTTTTTACCCGCCTGCAGGTGCAGCACATTGGGCTGACCGTCGCTGTGGTGCTGCTCACTTCGCTGGTGTTCTCGCTGGGCGGCTTTATCAACGCGGTTTTCGCCCGTACCTTCGATGACATCTCGATTGTGCCGACCTTTGTGCTGACGCCGCTGACCTACCTTGGCGGGGTGTTCTACTCGATCAGCCTGCTGCCGCCGTTCTGGCAGGCCGTTTCGCAGGTCAATCCGATCCTGCATATGGTCAACGCCTTCCGCTACGGCATTCTCGGTGTCTCGGATATTCCGATTGCCACGGCGTTGGTGATCATGGCGCTGTTTACCCTGATTCTGTACAGCCTCAGCTACTGGCTGCTGGTCAGAGGCACCGGTCTGCGGCAATAATGGCTAAGGCCGCCACCCGGCGGCCTTAGCCATTGCAGGGGAACTCGCATGTCCGATCATCCAGCGACAGATTCGCCACTGGGCAAGTCCAGTGCCTATGTCAGCGTCTATACACCGTCGCTGTTGTATCCGATTGCCCGGCAAGCAAAATGGCAGGAGCTGGGGCTCGATCCGCAGAACCTGCCGTTTCATGGCGCAGATATCTGGAACTGCTTCGAGTTGTCCTGGTTGACGCCTTCGGGCAAGCCGGAGGTCGCCGCGGCGGAATTTGCCTTCCCGATCAAGGCCGCGCGGATCGTCGAGTCCAAGTCCTTCAAGTTGTACCTCAACTCCCTCAATCAGACGGTTTTCCGTGATCGTCGAGAGCTGCTCGAGACGCTGGAGTCGGATCTGTCGGTGGCGGCACAAGGCCCCGTGGCCGTGCGCCTGTTCAGCATGCAGCAACTGCATCAGCTGGGCATGTTTACCTTGCCGGGCCGCTGTATCGATGACGAAGAGGTAGCCGTCAGTCGTTACCACTATGACGCCTCGTTGCTGGCCCTCGACAGTGGCCGGGTGCAGGTCAGTGAGGTGCTGCACAGTCATCTGCTCAAGTCCAACTGCCCGGTCACCGGTCAGCCTGACTGGGGGTCTGTCCTGATCAGCTACAGCGGCCCGCGGATCGACTCGGCGGCCCTGGTGCGGTACTTGGTGTCCTTCCGCGAACACTCGGATTTTCACGAGCAATGCGTGGAGCGAATCTTTCTTGATCTGCTGGCGTTGCTGGGGGAGGGCGCTCAACTGACGGTCTACGCGCGCTATGTGCGCCGTGGCGGGCTGGACATCAACCCTTGGCGTTCTACCGAGGCAGGCATGCCTGAGAATCTGCGGCTGGCACGCCAGTAAGATGCTAAAACGCCCCGGCTGGCGGGGCGTTGCTGCTGGGCGGCGAGCGGCTCAGATGCCCATGTCGGCCAGGCTTTGCATCACGCTGCGCAGCGTGCCGGCGAGGGTGGGGTGGCGGGCTTCAAACTGCTCGGCCATCAGGTTGACGCCATCAACCAGGGTTGGATCTTCTTCGACGTCAGCGTCGCCGCGCTCTTTCAGCAGTCGGGCTTCCAAGCTGGTTGCCAGCGCCTGCAGGGCTTCTCGTTCTTCAACGGTCAGCTGTGAATCGCTTTCATTAAGGGTGGCCTGCAGCGACTCCAGCTGTGATTTCAGACGCTCTGTGGGCATGTAGTCTCTCCTGTCCTACGGGTTTGCTTCACTATACCCCTAGATAGACAACGCGTCCGCCGAATTTACGGCAACTCGGCTTTGCTCAGGCGTACTTCGATGTCGTCTAGGCAGCTGCCCAGCTCGTTCACGCTGTCGATCACGTAATGGGCCCCCGCGTTCATCAGTGTCATGGTGGCCTGCAGTCGCAGGCGGTCGTGGGTGTCGCTGTCCTGCTCTTCCCACTGCTGCATTTGTTGCTCGGTCAGTGCGCCGCTCAGCGCCGTGCCAACGGTCCAAAGGCCTGCATTGAGGCCGGCGCGCACGGCATCGGCGCTGCTGCATACCAGTACGCAATGACGCAAGCAGTCAGCCTGCATCTGGACGGCCAGCGTGGCGACGCGATCAGGGGCCGGAAACGGACGCAATGAGGGGCTGTCGGTCAGCACACTCTTAAGCAGGGGGCGCAGCGGCTGGCTATCCCGTGTTTCCTGGTCTGGCAGCAGCCCGGCAGCCAATGGACGTTGCGCCAGCTGCTGCAGGCAAGGCAATGCCTGCGGCAGCAGTGGCAGTGCGTCGGGAGTCGGGTCGGCGGCAGTCAGGGTGCCGGCGAGATCGAAGAGTACGGCCTCGATCCGGGGTGCGGTCATGGTCCGGGGTCCTTGTCGGAAACGGTGATGACCGCACATCATCTTGCAATTGTTTTGCAGTTTTATGACTTCGGGATGTTGCCGGGTATCCTTTGCCGCTATTGCATCTCAGTGGGCAGCCAGTGGTTCGGCACCCATGGCGAGACGTACGCTGTCCGGCACCGGAATCGGCCGCTGGCTGGCGACATCGATCCAGACCATCTTCACATCGCCATAGCCGACCAGGTCCGGTGAGCCGTTGCCGTACATCTTGTGTTCCAGCGTCAGGCTGGTGCGGCCAACCACGCCGGCATAGAGCTCCACAACGACCTTGCCCGGGTGGAATAACGGCTTGAGAAAATGGTGGGTACAGGTGAGCAGAACCAGGCCCTGGCCAACCTGACGGCGGTGCGCCCCCAGGCCGTCCAGCCATTCGATACGCGCCTCTTCGAGGTACTGGTAGTAGCGGGTATTGTTGACGTGCTGATTGCTGTCCATGTCGCCATAGCGAATGGGCAGTTCGGTGGTGTAGATCAAAGGGCCTTTGGTATCGGTCATGGGCAATTTTTCACTGAAATCAAATCGGGGTTTGCATTACACTGCGGGCCTGCGTCGGTATTGCCTGACTGACGAAACCAAGCCAGAACTGGAGAGGCCGCTGATGAACTCGCTGAAGACAGGAGTCGTGGTTGCACTGCTATCGGCACTGTCGTTGACCTGCATTACACCTGTTTTTGCCGCAGATGACTACGATGATTACCAGTCCGACTACGTTAATCCTGATCCGTGGGAGCGCTTTAACCGCGTGACCTTTCGCTTCAACGACACCCTTGATCGTTATGCAGTGAAGCCGGTTGCCAAAGGATACAAGGCGGTGACGCCCGAGTTCATGCGTGACGGTATCGGTAACGTTTTCCACAACCTGCAAGAGCCGATGAACTTCGTCAACAATACCCTGCAGGGCAAGTTCAATGAGGCTGGTGTGGACATGTCGCGCTTTCTGTTCAACACCTTGCTGGGCGGACTGGGTGCCGTAGATGTCGCCACGCGTATGGGGCTGGAGCGTAACGACGAGGATCTGGGGCAGACTCTGGGTTACTGGGGTGTGGAAAGCGGTCCTTACCTGATATTGCCTTTTATCGGCCCCAATACTCTGCGCGATACGGCTTCCAAGCTGCCGGAAAACTTCTTCAATTACAGCTACACCGGTTATATGAACGACATTCGTGTGCGTAACCAGATGTTTGCCACCGAGATGATTGATGCGCGTGCCGGGCTGCTGGATCGGGAGCGTCTGATTACCGGTGATCGTTATACCTTTGTTCGCAACGCCTACCTGCAGAATCGCGAGTACAAGGTGCGCGACGGCAACGTCCCTGACGAGTTCTAGGTTCGCCTTGTGCGGTGCCTGCGCCCGACCTGTTTGAGGTCGGGCGTTTTGCTATCTGGGCGCTGAATCAGTTCAGGCTGTCGAACTTCAGCCCGATGCTGAATTGTCCATCGCCCTCAGGCTCACAGCGGACCACCTCACCCGTTGCCTGCAATCCCTGCAGCCCGGGTGTGGGGGAAGAAATGGACAGGGTGACGGTCTTGCCTTCCTCCACCGCCTGTTGGCTGAGGACCAGAGAGCCCTGATTGGACAGGTCCCGGCAGATAACATCCAGTTCCAGGTCGCCGGTGCTCAGGCGGGCGCTGGTGTCCATGGTCATGCGCATGAAATCGCGTTTTTCACTGTACTGCTGGTCATGAAATGACATCGGCGGCTCCCGCTGCAAACAGGTACATTTTGTTGTTGCATTTCGCTGTTCATCCTAGTGCCGCCGGGGCGTGCAGACAAGCACCTGAATGCGGCCGGGCAACGGTTGCTAGATAGAACGGATGGGAGTAGTGTTTCCCCCTTGAAAACGCCGGGGTACTGCCGGCCCGATTCAGCCACCCTGTGGTCTCCGTGGAAACGCGCACCGAGACGTTGACGTAGGGACTCTATGCAGCCTTCAGGCACAACATTGCTGGTGATTGACGATGACGATCAGGTTCGCCAGCGTCTGACCGCCTACTTGGAAGAGCTTGGTTGCGACGTGTTGCAAGCCGCAACCGCCGGGGACGGCGTTGCGCTGTTTCATGATGCACGCCCGGAGCTGGTGCTCTGCGACTTGCATCTTGGCAATGGTCAGGGCTTCGAGGTGGTCCGTCAGATCACCGAGACCGGGCTGGAAGTGCCGGTTATCGTCATGTGCGCCGATGGCGCCATGGCTGACGCGGTGGAAGCCCTGCGCCTGGGCGCCAGTGATTTCCTGCTCAACCCCATGCACGACCCGGAAGTGTTGTCGCACGCCGTGCGTCGAGCGCTGGATCGCGCACGGCTGCGGTTGGAAAACCAGCGAATCCGGGAGCGCCTGGAGCGTGCCAATCGTGAGCTTGAGGTGCATCTTAAAGAGCTGCGCGATGATCAGGCCGCAGGTCACCAGGTGCAGCTCAACATGCTGCCGCAGACGCCTTGGGTCAGTGGCGAATACAAGCTGGAGCATCGACTGATTCCGTCGCTGTATCTGTCCGGCGACTTTGTCGATTATTTCCGTATTTCGGATTCTCAGCTGGGGTTCTACCTTGCCGATGTCTCCGGACACGGTTCGTCGTCGGCCTTCGTTACCGTGCTGCTCAAGTTCATGACCACGCGGTTGATGTACGAACAGCGCAAAACCGAAGGGCGAGCGAGCGGTCGAATCGAGTTCAAGCCCTCGGATGTGCTTGGTCACATCAATCGCAGCCTGATCAACTGCAAGCTTGGCAAGCACGTCACCATGCTCGGTGGTGTGATTGATGAGCAGGCGCGTACGCTTACTTACAGTATTGGCGGGCATTTACCCCTGCCGGTTATCTATACTGAAGGTCAGGCGCGTTATCTCACCGGCAAGGGGCGCCCGGTCGGCCTGTTTGAAGATGCCGAGTATCAGAATGAAACCATCGAGCTCCCGGAGCGTTTTAGCCTGACGCTGTGTTCCGATGGTGTGCTGGATTGCCTGGAAGGCTCTACGCTGAAGGATAAGGAAGCCCGTTTGCCAGCATTAATTGCCGCGCATGGCGGGACGATGCAGGGTATTATGGCGGCCCTGGGGCTGGACCCCAATAAAACCATGCCTGATGACATTTCCGTGTTGGTGTTGAGCAGGAACGCAGAATGATGACCACTGGCAAGATCCAGTTTGCCGAAGAGCAGGGCACCTTCGTGCTCAAGTTCATTGGTGACGTACGCCTCACGCTCTGTGCGGCGCTGGATTCTTATATCGAAAAAATCTTCAGCGTGCTCAGCTTCGAGTCGATCGTCATTGATCTGACTGAAACCGAGTGCATTGACAGTACATCCCTTGGCCTGTTGGCCAAGCTGTCCATCCTGTCGCGGCAAAAAGTCGGCTTTCTGCCGACGCTGGTGTCCAACCACGATGATATGAACCGTCTGCTGCAAAGCATGGGCTTTGATCAGGTCTTCAATATCGTGCCGGAAAGCACGCCCAGCTGCGAAGAGTTGCAGGATCTGCCCGCGCAGATGCTGTCCGAAGAGAAGGTCAAGCGTAAGGTGCTCGAAGCACACCGTATCCTGATGAATCTCAACGACAGCAACCGTGAAGCCTTTCGCGATCTGGTCAGCGCGCTGGAATCAGACGCCTGACGCCATTATCAGGCGCTCCAGCTTGAGTTGATCTGCTGCAAAGGCCCGAATCCCCTCCGCCAGTTTTTCCGTTGCCATGGCATCTTCATTATGTGCCCAGCGGAACGCCTTCTCGTCCAGCAATTGACGTTCGTCGACCTCACCCTGAGTCAGGGCGGGTGATAGCTGCAGGGTGCCCTGTTGCTCGCGCAGGCTTTCCAGCAGTTGCGGACTGATGGTCAGACGATCACAGCCGGTCAGAGCCTCGATTTGTCCGGTATTGCGGAAGCTGGCCCCCATGACGACGGTGCTGTACAGGTGCTGCTTGTAGTAGCGGAAGATGCGCGCCACTGACTGCACGCCCGGGTCGTCCAGGCCTGCGTAGTCGCGTCCTTCGTGATGCTTGTACCAATCATAGATGCGGCCGACAAACGGCGAGATCAGATAGACTCCGGCGTCGGCACAGGCTTGGGCCTGGGCGAAGGAGAACAGCAGGGTCAGGTTGCACTGAATGCCTTCACGTTCCAGCGCCGCAGCGGCCTGTATGCCCTCCCAGGTGGCAGCGATCTTGATCAGTACGCGGTCACGGGTAACGCCTGCACGCTCATATAGCTCGATCAACTCGACGGCCTTGCGCAGCGTGGCAGCGGTATCAAAGGAGAGGCGGGCATCTACCTCGGTGGAAATTCGGCCTGGAATCAGCTGCAGAATCTCCCGTCCGATGGCCACGGCAAAACGGTCGCAGGCGTTGGCTACCGGATCGCTGCTGTCCTTGGCGTCGGCGATGGCCTGTTGCAGCAGCGGTTCGCAGCGGGGCAGCGAGGCTGCCTTGAGCAGCAGGGAGGGGTTGGTGGTGGCGTCGGTCGGTTGCAGTTGGGCGATAGCGTCGATGTCGCCGGTGTCGGCGACGATCTGGGTGTGCTGTTTCAGGCTGTCGAGTTTCGAGGTCATGATGCTAGGCAGGTTCCATAGGGCTTTGCCTGACCTTACCCTATGCGCTCTGACAGTCGCAATCGCCAACAGGTCTTATGCTCTTTCTAGCCTGGCCTGCATCTGCTCAAACAACTGATCGAACAGCGCCAATGGCTGCTCGGTGCGATGAATGGTGGTACTCAGTTCCCGACGGAAGTGCCGAGCACCCGGCAAGCCCTGGAACAGCCCCAGCATGTGCCGGGTGATGTGGTGCATCTGTCCGCCGGCGGCCAGATGCTGCTCAATGTAGGGCCGCATCTGCGCCAGTACCTCCAGCCGTGTTGGCTGTGGGTGGTCGTCGTTGAAGAACGCCTGATCCACCGCAGCGAGCAGCCAGGGGTTGTGATACGCCTCGCGCCCCACCATCACGCCATCCACGTGGTCCAGTTGAGCCTGCATGACGTCCAGGCTGGTGAGGCCACCGTTGAGGATGATTTCCAGCTGCGGGAAGTCGCGCTTGAGTTGCTGCACTACCTCGTACCTGAGCGGCGGAATCTCCCGGTTTTCCTTCGGAGATAAGCCCTCAAGGATGGCGATGCGCGCATGCACAGTGAAGCTGGTGCAACCGGCGGCGTGCACGGTGCCGACAAAGTCGCATAGCTGCTGGTAGCTGTCGCGGCCATTGATGCCAATGCGGTGCTTGACGGTGATCGGCGTGCTGCAGGCATCCTGCATAGCCTTCACGCAGTCGCCCACCAGTTCGGGGTGGGCCATCAGGCAGGCGCCAATCATATTGTTCTGCACTCGATCGCTCGGACAGCCGACATTCAGGTTCACCTCCGCATACCCGGCCGCCTCGGCCAGCGCCGCGCACTGCGCCAGCTCCTGCGGGCTGCTGCCGCCCAGCTGCAGCGCCACCGGTTGCTCTGCGCTGTGGTAACCGAGGAACCGTTCACGGTCGCCATGCAGCACAGCACCGGTGGTCACCATCTCTGTGTACAGCAACGCATGACGGCTGATCAGTCGCGCAAAGTAGCGGTAGTGGCGATCAGTCCAATCCATCATCGGCGCAACGCTGAAGCGGCGATTGGGCTCTGGCCGCGTGGTTGCTGGGCTGTATGCTGATTCTGGGTGCATTTCTGACTGCCTGTTTAGTGCTTAATTTCTGCTGTTTTCGGCTGTTTTTTTAAGGCGGGTGCTACAATGTAGCACCGTCTAAAAAAATGTAGCACCGCCATGGGCACCATCACAGAACGCAAACGCAAGAACGGAAAATCGAGTTACACGGCGCAGATCCGCATCAAGCGCCGAGGCAGAGTAGTTTATCAGGAAAGCCAAACCTTTGAGCGCAAGCAGGCCGCCGGCGCCTGGCTGAAAAAGCGAGAAGGCGAGCTGGCCCAGCCGGGTGCACTGGACAAGGCTGTGCGCGCTGGTGTGACTGTGCGAGAGATGATCTTGCGCTACCTAGAAGAGTTTGAGCGGGTGCGGCCGCTGGGCAAAACCAAGCGTGCAACATTAAAGGCGATTGCCGATACCTGGCTGGGCGACCTGGCCGACAGCGACCTCACCAGTCAGCGCCTGGTCGAGTATGCGCACTGGCGCCGGAGCGAGCAGGGCGGGGCGGTGCAGCCTCAGACCATCGGCAATGACCTTTCCCACCTGGGTGCGGTGATGTCTGTAGCGCGGCCCGCCTGGGGCTTTGAGGTGGATCATCACGCTATGGCTGACGCGCGCAAGGTGCTGCGCAAAATGGGCATGGCGTCACGCAGTAAAGAGCGTGACCGCCGGCCGAGCCTTGAAGAGCTGGACCTGCTCATGACGCATTTCTCCGAGATGCAACAGCGTCGGCCTTCATCTATACCCATGCCAAAGGTGATTGCCTTCGCGCTGTTCTCCACGCGCCGGCAAGACGAGATCACCCGTATTCGCTGGGCTGACCTGGACGAGGCTGGCCAGCGTGTACTGGTGCGCGATATGAAGAACCCCGGCCAGAAGCTGGGCAACGATGTGTGGTGCCACCTGCCCGATGAAGCATGGGCCATTGTCCAGAGCATGCCGCGGCTGGCTGACGAGATATTTCCCTATAACTCCAGCTCTATATCAGCCTCGTTCACAAGGGCATGCAAATTCTTGGAGATCGAGGATCTGCGCTTTCACGACCTGCGGCACGATGGTGTGAGCCGGCTATTTGAGATGGACTGGGATATTCCGCGGGTGGCCAGCGTTTCTGGGCACCGGGACTGGAATTCGTTGCGGCGCTATACGCACTTGCGCAAGCAGGGGGACAAATACGCAGATTGGGCTTGGCTGGGTAAGTTCGTGGAGGCTCCTGTGTCTCTTGGTGCGAGGGCGGCAGGGCTCTAACCTTGAACGGAGGGTTGAATGGCGGGTGATGTCCTCAGCGTGTAGTATCAAACGAATATCACAAGGACCAGTGGGTATTTTTGGCATGGACTTAAACATTTCCAGCACTCAAAAACCGGCAGTTGCAATACTGCATAGCGTTTCATCCTTGGTTCAGCCTTGCTGGCGGAGGGTGTGATGGGATTTTCACATGTCGAAAAAATTCTAATATTAGCTAAAACCTACCCTTCACCCAGTGCGCAGTATGTTGAAACGTCGTGTGTGGCGGGGTTAACACAAAGCGGTTCAATGATCCGTCTGTACCCGGTTCCTTTTCGGCTTATCGAAGAGGAGCGGCAATTTAAGAAATGGCAGTGGATCAATGTCCGAGTTGAGAAGGCTACCAAAGATCATCGGCCAGAGAGCCACAAGCTTTACGTTGACACGATTGACTGCATCGACGTTATCAGCCCCAAGAAAGGGTGGTCCGATCGTTGGGCTTGGCTGGATAAAATCCCAACCTTTCATAGCATTGAAGCGTTAGATGCTGCTCGCTTGGAGGATGGGATCTCACTGGCGCTCATAAAGCCGAAGCGTGTGCTCGGCCTAGAGGTGGTAAATGCCAGGAACAAGGACTGGACGGATGAAGAGCGCGAGAAGCTTGTGCGGGAGCACATGCAGGGGGATCTGTTTGCGGAGGCAGAGGCTCGAAGGCAAATTAAAGAATTAAAGAAAATTCCTTTCGATTTTTACTACAGATTCATATGTGAAACGGCTGTTGGTGAAGTTGAATGCAAGCAGAAGCTTGTTGACTGGGAGGTCAGCATGCTTTTTTGGAATTGTCGTAGAAGTCATGGGCCTCGATGGGAAGACCCGTTTAGGAAGAAGCTAGAAGAGCAGCTTATGAGTAAAGATCTGATGTTCTTGATGGGAAACCAGCATCGATTTCAGAACCAATGGTTGATCATCAGTTTGATCTACCCGCCTAAGCGTGAGCCGGTTGACGGGCCTCAGGGCTCGCTTTTTTAACTCCCAGCTTTGTAATGTGGCGTATATCAGCCCCAGACTTTTCTCTTACAGCTTCTGCCACCATCGATCTGTGGCAGAAGTTGTGATCTGCTTCAAAGCAAAGTAGGGCGCAGCTCTCGGCCTCTGCGAGCTCCGACAGCTCCTCTATAGCTGGCTGCTGTGATGCAAGGTACTTGAGGAAGCCGGTAGTGTAGTTTTCCCAGCTCTTATCTGTTCGATACTGATCTCGAACGTGCTTTGGACACCCAAGGGCGGAAAGATGCACATAGCCGATGCCGGACGAGGCCAGTTGAGACTGAAGTGCTTTCTTAGAAAAGCCCGGCTTGCGTGAAAGTGGTAGCTGTCGAATGTCCACGATTGTCTGTACCCCCTGACGCTTAAGCATCATCAGGAAGTTTTCGATATTCATGCCTTCGTAACCAATCGTAAAAATAGTCATCATTCAACCTCTTTGAGGGCGCATTCTAGCTGACTCGCTAGCTGGTTTCGACCCTGCATCCTGAGTGGTCTTGTCGCTCGCTCTAGCTTGCGCGCTTGAATCTTCCATGTAGCTTGTCATTTTCCACCACTGCGCGGCGGCGCTGCTCGTCCAGGTAGCTCGCTAGATCCTGCAGGTGCACTCCCTTCGCGGCTTTCTGGCTGCCTTCCATCCTCACAATCGGCAAGTCGATCTCTGCACTCATCACTTTGCGCTGCAGCTTCTCCACGCTCAGGTGGCAGAAATAGTCAGCGCAGACTTTGTCCAGCGGGATAATGGCGAGGCCGTCATATTGCGCCATGAGAAGGAATAGAGTTTTCATGTATACCTGCTCTCCAGGTGGCGGCTGTCGCCCTGGGGTTGCTTAACCTGATTGAGGAAAGGATGCCAGTAATGTCGTGGAGCGCTATTTACAGAAAGCCTGTAAGACAAGTTGGTCCAAAAGTCTTGATCTCGAGCACGATTAATGCGGCAGCAATTGGTGTGCTCGTAGGGTTGCTGGTCAACTGGCTCAGGGCGGTGCCCTGGGCCAATAGCGCAGCTCCCGCCTGGGTTCAGGCTGTCGGCAGTATCTTGGCTATTCTGGTTGCTGTGGGAGTTGCGAGCTGGACTAGCTGGACACAACGTCGAGAGCGTCGACATCTCGTGTTTGTGGAAGAAAAAAAGAATTGGCAGGCGGCTATCCAAATCACCATTCGTGTTAAAGACTTTGGCGTTGAGTATGAACAGTGGACTAAGGACGCATCTGGGGCCAGTTGGAAAACGCACGAGCACTACGCCCATACCGTCGACTTTTTGCTCGCTGCGCTGGAGCAAATGCTGCAGCGTGACAGGGACTTTGATCGTTGGTTTGGTTGTATGCAGTTGCACGAGGAGCTCAGGGACTTCAGGTCGATGCTCAATTCCCTTGACAAGGGGGCTGCTTTGTTGGCTGATCAAGCGGGCCTCCTGGTTGCGGAGGCAGAGGCTTATCAGGACGCTTGGGTAGAGAGTTTGGACACTTGGCTCAGTTTGCACGCCTCCATGGGTACAGGGACTGAATGAATCTGAAGCCCCTCGTTCGGCGTGGACGCGGCGCGAGATTTCTGTCAGCCTCGCGCAACTTTTTGGCGTTGGAGGCTGCGTATGCGATTTAAGGAGTGGAAGTCCCAGCGAGTGGAGTCGATGCCTTGGTGGGCTGGGGGCGCTTATGGTCTGCTTGCCTTTCTCTTTGGGTTTAACCTGATATATGTAATTAAGATAGCGTCCGCAGCTGTGGATGGCCTTTTCTTTAGCTCCGGTGTTTTCCCGGCTTGGTTGCAAGCGTTTGGCTCCATAGCTGCTATAGGTGTTGCCATTTGGTTGGCCAGGTCTGATCAGAGGCATAGGACGCACGCGCGCATTGATGCTGAACTGCGCTACATGGGCATGGCCGCGCTGATTGCTGAGAAGTCTGTAACGGCGGTTGAGTCGGTTCTCGACGGAATACCAGGCTTCGTGCGTTCTCTGAATAATAAGCAGCCATCTGAAGTCGACCATCTGGTTCGTTTGCAGCAAGAAGCTGACGCAAGAATTCTTGGTACTGTAATCGCGGAGTTGCAAGCAGTTGATCCAATGAAGCTTGCTGCGCCCGAAGCGGCCAGGTCTTTCATTAGCCTCAAGCACTGGATAATCCTCACGCAGGATATCGCTCGCCACAAAGTGGCTGAAGTTAGTGCAGCAAAATTTGATGATCTTACCGGCTGGCTCAATATCATCCAGAGTGAGCGGGCAAAATTTCAGGGGGTCGCTGACGCGTTTATGAGTAAAGACGCTACTCTGCCCTGAAAATGAATTGGAGGTTGCACTGCTATCCCCCTGCGCCTCAATAGTTTCGCTATCAACGGGGTTCGCAATTAGTTCCTGTTTGGCTATGGAATCGCAGTAGTCCTGATGGATGGCGTTCATAGCGCGGCGCCCTTAGTTGAGGCTTGGCTTGCTGCCCAGGCTGCTTCCCCTGCCAACCCTGCATAGGCTGCACGGTCTTCGTAGTTATCTGCTTTGAACTCACCTTGTTTTGAGCGCACCAGCTTCAGCAGCTCCATGAAGTTCCAGCCGTCCTCCTCGCTAAGGGGCTCGCGTAACTTGTCGGCCAGCAAGATGTTAGCCATGGCGACAGTCATGCCCATTGATCTCTCCCCTTGGGGCTTGTCATAGGTCACCGCGCGGTCTTCCATGTGCCGCAAACCTGCGTTTAGAAAGTCGGGTGCCTGCATGGTCATGCCGCCTCCTGAAGTGCTCGAGCAAGGGTAAGGTCGGATGCGATGCGGAACCCGCTTGAGGCAAGGTTCTTGGCTTCACGTGACTCCCTGAAGCTGCCGGTGGCGTGCAATGCGTTGGCGGCGAGGTTCAGCTTTTCGGCCATCTTCCCGATGGTGCTGATGTCGCGCTCGCTGAGGGGCCTGAACTGGGCGCGCAGGGCGCGCAGCTCCTGCTCATGGTTCAGTTGCTGCTGTTCCAGTGCCTGGGCGGCGTTCTCTTTGCTGCGCTCCAGATCGGCGCGGGCGGCAGCTGCTGCTCGGAGGGCTTCGCCCGATTCCTGCGCGGTTTTGCGCTGCAGATTCACTGCGCCATCGTACGCGATGGTCAGTGCCTGGTTGTCTTGTCGGGCTTTACCCTTGCCGAGTGCATACGCGAGGACCATCAATGGCAGGGCGATTGCTGCTGCGATCAGTAGCGCGATTACGGTTGTTGGGTCTTGAGTGATTTGTGTCATGTGCTGTGTCCTTCAAGTTCCCGCCGGGTGGTGAGCCCGGCGGGTGATTGGTTACAGGGTGGCTTCGTACATCGGCACCTGGCCGATGCCTTCTGCGATCTTGGTGCGGACGGCGTTGTAGGCTTCCTCCAACACCTTGTCTGGGCGGACCAGCTCAAACCACATCACCAACGCGCCCTCGCGGATGCGATAGCGGAAGCGGGCCTGCACGCAGAACGCATCACCACCGAGGAAGGGTTTGACACCGATGTAGAACTGCTCGGGGATTGCCAGCTGCCCGGTCTCGCCTGCGCGGCCATCGATCTGCTCGTTGTAGGTGAGCTGCACCTGGCCGTTGTCCAGGCGTGTGCCCTGGCGGAAGCTGATGTTCTTCTTGGCTTCCAGGGTGCGGCTGATCTCCAGCATGTCGGCCGCGCTTGGCGCGCGTGAGTCGTTTTCGGGCTGGAAGATGTCTTTGACGTTGTCCTCAATGAACTCGGCAAAGTCCGCCTGACTGAATCGCTTGCGATCTGCGTCTTTCCAGTTGCCCCACTCGACGGTGGTTGGGCACTGATAGCTGACTTTGTGGTCGCGCCAGCTGGGTTGGTCTGGCTGGTGATAATCAATGATTGCCGAGAAGGTGCGGCCCTGCGGGCCGTTGCAGAACACGGCGGTCGCGGCGGTGCTGAAGCGGGTCACGTAGGCGATGAATGACTCTGCATCCAGCATCGTCAGGTGCTGGCGGATACGTACTGGTGCTGGCAGGTGCTCTTCCAGCCCTTCAATGTGTAGCTCTTGCGGCCGCATGGCCAGCGGGTAGGCGAGTTTCTCGTGGTCTACCGGTTTGCCGAGCGCCTGCGCCAGTGCCGTCAGGTGTTGAATTGCTTCTTTCATGCGTTTGCTTCCTTGGTGAGTGGGCTTGTGCTGCGGTTATTCGCCAACAGTGCGCATGGCTGCTGCTGGCTCTTCCTCTACCGAGCGAAGAGGCAGATCGGGTTGGCGAGGGTCTTTGCGCGTGAGGTTGCCCTCGGGCGTCATGAAGAACAGGCTGGTGCCGCGAGCCAGCGCGGGCTCTTTGGACTTGATGTCGGCTTTCACGGTCATCTGGCCGGCGCCGTCGGGTTTGTAGGTCAGCTTGATGGTCAGCTCGCCCTGCTTGTTGGTCAGGCGAATGGCGTCGAGCAGGTCGTGCTGCATGCTGGTCAGTTCATCCAGCAGGTGGCCGCTTTCAAGGTCCCGCAGGGTGTCGATAAAGGGGCGGGTCTTCTTACTCATGTGCTGTGTCTCCAGTGGTTTGCATAGCCGCTTGGTTGGCGGCTGGTTTGGTGTTGCCGGGGTTGCAGCTCTCCAGCCAGCGAGCGAGGTCGTCGAGGTAGACGACGGGGGTGCCCTTGGTGCTGTGGAGCTTGGTGTAACGCAGGCGAATGCGGCCTGCGCGGATTTCGCTGAGCAGGTGCTGCACATTGGTGATGTGCGGCAGCCACTCGGCGCGGACTTCTTCAAGGGGCAGGCATGGCCGGTCGTAGCGGCGGCGCAGCTGCTCCAGCGTGGCCGGTACTGTCATTGGCTGGCACTCCGTGCCGGGTGCGCATTAACGCCCAGCAGCTCCCGCAGGCCGTCAACGGTTTTGGCGCTGATGGTGTGCATGATGTGGTTGCCGTCACTGACGATGACCTGCAGCTGGTCGTAGCGCTGGCCGGCCATCCCTACGCTAACGGAGAGCGGGTAGGGGAAGTGGCTGGCAGCGATGTTCAGTGCCTCTGCCAGGCGCAAGCCTGTGTCATCGAGCTGCTGCAGGCGTTGCACCGCTTCCGTGCCGGCCGCGCGGGCTTCGCGCGCGTTGATGGCCGTAGGGTGGTCCAAGTGCAGCTGCAGCAGCTTGATCGCGCCGATTGCGTGGTTGATCAGCGGGGCAGGGTTGGTTGGGAGGTGCTTCATCATGCGGCGTCCTCCTTGTCGTCTGCCTCTTCGATCTCAACACCCAGCAGGCCGGCGAGCCAGCGCAAGCCCTTCTCGGTCACATAGGTCTTGCCGTAGATCTGGCCGTGGCCATTGTTGATCTGTGGATTGCCTCTGTGTGACTTGAGCTGCACGCGAAAGCGGCCCCGGTCAACGTCTGAGGTGTTGTAGGGGAGGTTGAACTGGTCGAGGATCTTGCGGGCCTGCAGATCTGCGCACAGTCGGTTGCGGCCAGTGCTCAGCAGCTTGGCGGCGGTGGCGAGGTCGAATTCACGCGGCATGGGTTGCCTCCTGCGCTGCTCGGTACTCAAGTTCAGCATGGTGGCTGGCGTTGGTCAGCAGTTCACCCAGTCGGCTGGCCTCATACCATTCGATTGCGCCCGCGACGAACGCCATATTGATCAAGCCACCGCAGTACCCGTACTCGTGTCGGTCGTAGAGTTTTGGGCGACGAACGTCTGCAAGGTGGCGCGCTATCACTTTGAGAGCCGCTTTGCGCGGGTCTGCCGGGCTCATGCTGCACGCTCCAACCGGCCATTGGCGCAGTCTTCAATCCAGCGCTTGGCGCGCTCTTTGAGGGTGGCGTCTGCCTGCACAAGCGGCAGGCTGGTGGTGTTGACGGTGCCGCAGGCGCGTAGGGACAGATCGATGCGGGTGCCGTCGTGCTCAGTGTCCAGCTGGGCGCGGATGCGCTCGCCGCTGGGCTGCTGGAGCACGACCAGAAAGGTGCCGGGGCTTTTGATCTGATGTACCAGGAGGCTTTCGCTGTTGGCGGTGAGGCGATTCATGCTGCGTCACCTCCGTCCCAGGGGCCGTGGTCTTCGGCGCTGACGGGGTGGCGCAGCTCGGCGCCGCGGCGATTGCCGCCAACCACGATGGCCATGCGAGTGCGTGAGGTGATTGCTTCAATGGCTGCAGGGTTGCAGGCCGCTGTGGGGTGCAGATAGATACGGCAGCGGGATGCTGCCTTGCGTGCTGTGTCCATGTCGCGTTCCCTTGGTGAGTGGGTACGCGACTAGTAAAACGTATCGTTTTCGGTGTGTCAACACGATACGTTGTTAATTGGCGTGGTTACCTGGAATCAATTTGTTGTCAAAGCTCTCCGGCATGCCATACAGCTTTGCCGACTATCTGAAGCTGCTCCATTTCGGAGTCTGTTGTTTCAATGCCGTAGTAGTGTGAGCGCAAGGGGTTGTCGCTCGCAATGATCCAGCCGCTGGGCAGGTTTCGCATGAGTCGTTTGATTATGAGTTCGCCGTCTGGGCGGCGAATTGCGTAAATTTGGCCGTCCTCCGGTGTCACCTGGCTTCCATCTATCAGTACTACGTCGCCGTCGTTGATGGTTGGCTCCATGCTGTCGCCTGAAACGTATATCACGTGAAGTGTTTCTGCTCTGAGATGCATTCGGCGCAGCCAGTCTACTTTAAAAACCAGCTCGCCCTTGACTTCGACATGCGCATTTTCAAAGCCGTTGCCTGCAGCGCCTTTGGCTGAGTATTGCGGTATTAGGGCGTAGTCCGCCATCAACTCGGATTGGTTTGGGTGGGTAGGTTCTTCTCCGATGAGGTGGGCAACGCTGGTGCCTAGGGCTCTCGCGATCTTCTTAAGGTCATCGATGCTCGGCTCGCGAACTCCGTTTTCGTAGTTGCCGATTCTTGCTTGGGCGCTTTTGCCTTCCCATCCACACATCTCGCCAAGTGCGCGCTGAGATGTCGTTGGTTCCATGGCTTCGCGCAGCGATCTAATTCGGGCGCCGAGTGAGCTCATTGTCAATTAATCACTAAATTGGATGCCTTGGTGTGTGCCTGTCAATTTATCACGAAATGTTTTATTTCGCTTGCGGCGCAAGCGATTCGGGGTGGTGCTATGTGTTTTGATTTTTTCCTGCTTTTCACTGGAATCGATTTGAGGTTGCTCTTCAAAACAAAGCGTTGTTATGATCGGCGCATCGCATCGAGGAATATCAGATGAATCGGATCGCTGAAATACGAAATCGAGCAGGACTTTCCCAGGCGCAACTCATCGGCAAGCTTGGGTGGTCTCAGGGCCGAGTGAGCAACTATGAGTCCGGCACTCGGACGCCAGGGTTAGAAGAAAGCCGTTGCATAGTGGATGCCCTCAATAGCCTAGGGGCCAGTTGCACGCTGGACGATGTATTCCCTCGTGAGGAGGCCAGCCGCCGAGCAGCTTGATCGTTATGCCGCTGAAAGCGGTAAGTGAAGGTGCAGGAATCAGGGGCCACTCACCAAAGTAAACCCTGACCCTGCGGAACGGAGCACGGCACCACCCGACGCTCCTCAACTAGTGAGCCCTTGGACACAGCACGTATCAATCGGGCTCACTTGCTGTACCGCAATGATAGGCCATGCGCCTGCATTGCGGCTACGGCGTTACAGGGGAAATAAAACCTATGAGCCGTAAGGACCTGTTGCCGGACGCTGGGCCGGTGCTTTCGATCAGGGCTGCGCTGTATCGCGCCTGCCGTGATGATCGGGCCGGCATCACCGGCGTGGCGCTGAGCATGGGCATCGACCCGGATGCTCTGCAGAAAGTGGTCAATCCGAAAGACCGCCGGCCAATCGCGCCGGAGTGGATCGAGGACATTCTCTCTCACACCCAAGACCCTCGCCTTGTTGCTGCGCTAGTGCGGCCAGCTGGTGCGCTGGCGTTTGTGCCGCAGCCGGTACCGGCAACGCGGGAAGCTCTGCGGGCGCTGGCCGATCTGCTGCGGGAGGAGGGCGAATTTGTCGAAAGCCTGACTGAGGGCGCAGCTGACTCAAGATGGGAGCCCCATGAGGTTGAGCGGCTTCGTTACCACGCGAATCAGTTGGTCGGGCGAATCTTGGGCATTGTTGCGGGTGCTGAGCAGGCGATGGAGGGTTGTGACCATGCCTGACTTTGGAGACCTGGGGGCTGAGGGTACTCAGCAGATGATTGATGATGCTCTATCCGAACGGCGGTACCAAGCATCCCGGCTGGCTATTGATAACCCGTACTGCGTTGCCTGCGGGCAAGCCATACCCCTGAAGCGCCGCGAGGCGGTGCCGGGGTGCGAGTACTGCATTCACTACCAATCAATCAACGAACAGCGGAAGGGGGCGCGATGACGGAGAAGCGCGAAGCCCCGATCAGCGCCTGGGCACGGCGGTATATCGATGCTTTCGGCTTGGCTCTGGTCTCGATTGATCCAGGCGAGAAGGCACCAAAAGGCAAGGGCTGGAACCAGCCCGGAGGCTATCTCACAGACGCAGCAGCCGCTGAGGTTTTTTGGCAGCGTAACCCGCAGAACAACATGGGCGTAGTGCTTGGCCCAAGCCGGGTTTGCTCGCTCGATGTGGATGATGTGGAGTGGACGCGGTATGCGCTGCGCGAGCTGCTGGGTGTTGATCTGGATGCGATGGCGGACAGCTGCCCCACTGTGGTGGGCAACCCGGCACGCTTCAGGTTGTTGTTCCGCGTGCCTGATGGGCTGGAGCTTGACCGCCATTCGCTGACGTGGCCGCATCAAGACGACCCTGACGGGTCGATCTTCAAGACATGCATGGCGCAGGCCAAGGCGGCGAAAGAGGCGGGTGACGCGGCAGGCGAGGCGCATGCCAGAGCAGAGGCCGACCAGATCAGGCGGTTCACGGTATTTGAGCTGCGCGCAGGGTTGGTGCAGGACGTACTTCCTCCGTCGATCCACCCAGGCACTGGCAAACCGTACACTTGGCGCACGGCGCCTGATGCTGATGCAGGGCTGCCGGTGTTGCCGCAGGCGCTGCTGGCGGTGTGGTTGAACTGGGATGCGTTCAAGCGTTACGCGCTGGGCGCCTGCCCTTGGGCGCCAAAGGCGGTATCAGCTGCAAAGCCGGCTGCTCGCAAAGCCCCCCCAGTAACGGGAGGTAGCGGCGCTGATGTGATCGAGCAGTTTAATCGTGCGCAGGATGTTGAGAGCCTGCTGGCGGCTCACGGCTATGAGCGGCGGGGCAACAAGTGGCTGGCTCCGAGCAGCTCCAGCGGCTTGCCTGGTGTGACGGTAACGGACGGCCGGGTCTACTCGTACCATGCGTCAGACCCGCTGTGTAACGATCACATGAATGACGCCTTTGATGTGTTCCGCATTCTGGAGCATGACGGCGATGCGAAGGCGGCAACCAAGGCGGCTGCCAAGATACTCGGCCTCGATTCGCGCCCAGCGCGGCAGGGTGCTCCTTCTGTTCGTGATGACGCGCCGCCCATTGGCGACGTGGATAAATCGCGCTCCAGCCGCAAGGCTGAGCCTGGGGTACAAGCCAGTTCTGGCTGTGCCGACACTGCAATCCCCCCCTACGATGGCCTTGCGGCAGGCGATGATCCTGATGCGTGGCAGATGCAATTGCGGCGCACCGACGCCGGTGTGCTGCTGCCAGAGCTGTCGAACGCCTACCTGATCCTGAAGCACGCACCGGAGTGGCAGGGTGTGCTGGCGTACAACGAGTTTGCTGACCGGATCGAGAAGCTGCGGGCGCCGCCGGTGCCAGAGGGCGCAGCGGGGCCCTGGGGCGATGTTGATGCCAGCAAGGCGTTGGTGTGGCTGCAGTTGGTGTGGGGGCTGAGGCTGCGCAGCAGCAGCACGGCTGATGAGGCGGTGCGGATGGTGGCCTGGGATAATCGCTATCACCCGGTGCGCGAGTATCTGGACGCGCTGCCGGTTTGGGACGATGTGCCGCGGTTGCCTACGTTCATGCGTGACGTTTTCGGCGCTGATGACAATGCGTACACCGAGCATGTTGGGCAGGGGCTGCTGGTCTCGGCGGTAGCGCGTATCGAGCGCCCTGGCTGCAAGGTCGATGAGATGGTGGTGCTGGAAGGCGGGCAGGGGTTGGGCAAGTCGACCTGCGTGGCTGAGTTGTTCGGGATGGAGTGGTATCTCGAAACGGCAGAGCCGCCGGCCACCAAAGACTTCTACGTGACCATGCAGGGCAACTGGGGCGTGGAGATCGGTGAGATGCAGAGCTTCTCGAAGGCCGATATCAACCAGGTGAAGATGTCGATCACGCGGCGGGACGATAAGTACCGAGCGCCTTATGACCGGCATGCCAGCAGCCATCCGCGCCAGTGCATCTTCATCGGGACGACCAACGCCGATGCCTACCTGTTGGACCCAACGGGTGCGCGGCGGTTCTTACCTGTGCTCTGCCGTAAGGCTGACGTGGGGTATGTGAGGGAGTGGCGCGACCAGCTCTGGGCTGAGGCGTTGGTGTTGTTCCAGCGTGGGTTCCGATGGTGGGACTATCCGAAGGGTCTGGCACAGGCTGAGCAGGATGAGCGGTACGTCGAGGATGCGTGGGAGGAGGCCATTGTCGATTATCTGGAGGGCAGGGCTCCGCACGTGTACTACCGCGCAGGCCAGTCAGGCCGGATTAACGAGGTGACTGTGATGGAACTGCTGCAGCGCGGCTTGCAGATGGATATGGCGCGCATGAACAAGCCAGAGCAGCGCAGGGTGGCGGACATTCTGCGCCGGTTGGGTTGGATCAAGCAGAAACAGCAGCGTGTGCCTGGCAGTACGATGCGGGTCAGACCATACGTGCGCCCGGAATCTGCGCAGAATCAGCAGGAGGCAGCATGATGTCACAACGGCTTTTGCGGGGCAGTGACGTATGTGACGGGCTGGAGGCCGCGTATTACGGGCGTGTCACCAGTGTCACCAGTGTCACCACTCGCGCGCGCACACACGTGCGCGCACATGAACGTATTAATTTATTTACATGTGACATTGGTGACACTGGTGACAGTGTTGTTTTGCAAAGGGTTTTTCACGTCACCAATGTCACAGCCGTCACTATGCCGCCAAGGGGGTGCTGAATGAATCCAATAATCGAGGCGATTCTGGTGGAGTGGGGCCAGCAGCAGGCCAGTCCGGTCGGTGAGGTTGCTGTGCCGTGTGTCCTGGGGCACGTCGACGAAGCGGCGCCGGGTGTTGGCGGGCATCGGTGCTTGTCCTTGGTGGAGCAGCATGTGGTGCAAACCCAGCTCAGCGAAGCGGTAGGTCAGGCGTTGGCCGAGATCGATGCTCAGGGCTGGAAGGGGCGTGAGCTGACCGCGGTGGCCGAGGTGCGCTATGTGGCTCAGGTGATGCTGCCGCTGGTAGAGCAGTATCGCCGGCTGGGGTGTTCGCGCAACACATACCGCGCGCGGCTCAATCGGCTGCACGCCGATCTGCTTGAAGTGCTTCCGGGGGCAGCCATGATGGCGGCGCTAGAGGCCAAGGGAGTCGAGGCGGCGAAGGTGCGGACGAAGTGGCTGGCCGAGGTGCGGAAGGCAGCCCGGCGCGCAGAGCCCGCGATTGCTCTGGCGCAGCAGCGTGCGCGGTTGCAGCGGGAAGCGGCCAGAGCCATCAAGAAAGCTGCCGACCGGGAGCGTGCCGCATGACCGCTCGTCAGGGCGAAAACAGGATTGCCGCAGGATTGCCGCAGGATGGCGACAGCGTTCCAACGCTGGCGTTAAATGCCGGTTTACGCCTTGGGCCTCTGGGGGTACAAAGCGTGTACGTTGTGTCTCGTTGCGTCTGCGGCGGGTCACGATGCCAAAGGCGATAGTGCTGTGTCGCTCCGACCGGTCAACCCTGCCGGTCACCGCCCTCATCTGAGGGCACCTATTCCAAACCCCGCTCCGGCGGGGTTTTCTATTTCAGCGCCAGGGAAGGTTCAACCCGGGAGCATCCATGAGGACTCAAGACATGAGCGAGCCGACCACCGCAGGGCTGGCCGGCATTGGCCTGGGCAAGTTGTTGGGCATCAGCGTTGGCGCTAGTGCCGCAGCGCTTGTGGTGATGTGCCTGACTGAGCCGCAGTCGCGCCGTGAGTGGGTGGTTGCCCTTGTATGCACGGTATTCGGCTCTGTGTGCGGTGGTGCGTTCATCATCCAGTGGCTGGGCTTGCAGGCATGGGCCGATACGGTTGAGGGCTTGATGGCATTCGCTGGCGTGTACCTAACCGCTGGCTTGCCTGCTTGGGTGCTGGTGCGTGGTGCGTTCGCTTGGTTCAACGGGCCTGACGGTCGAAGCCTACCAGCCATCCTCGGGCTGTTGCTCAAGGTCTTGGGCAGGTGATTGGCGCTGGTCTGGCTGTCAGCGACCTGGATGATGCGCAGGCGGACCTTGCTCGGTTGGGCAAGCAGGCAAACCCGGCATTGGCCTGGGCGGTCAACGAAGTCGGCGGCGAAGCAATCAAGCAACTGCAGACCGAGGCGAGTCGAGTATTCGACCGGCCCACACGCTTTACCCTCAATGCCTTCAGGCTGCTACGGGCCAAGCCATCGGCACCAGAAGCGGCGGTGTGGGTGAAGGACGAGAAGGACGGGGCAGGCAGTGGCCAGGCGCCGGAGGCATGGTTTGAGCCGCAGGTATACGGCGGCGGCAGATCGGTCAAAAGGTCGGAGTATCGGCTGCGGGAGCAGGGCATTCTGCCGTCGGGCATGTTCCTGGCGCCGGGGCCGGGCGCGCGGCTGGATGCCTACGGCAACATGTCTCGCGGTCACATGCAGCAGATCCTGTCGGGGCTTGGCGCGGACAACCCGTCAGGCTCGACCATAGTCTCTACCCAAAGCCGGCGCTCGTTGAGGAAGGGCCACGCGAAGGCGTTCTTCGTGATGAAGCGTGGCAAGAACTCCATTGGTATCGCCGAGCGGCGAGGCAAGACCCTGGCCGTGGTACTGCTGTTCGTGCGGCAACCTAACTACTCGGCCCGCTTTGACTTCCATCGCGTCGTCCGGCGGGTTGCCGAGAACGATGCGCTGGTGGAAGACGCCATCGGGCGGGCCATCGAGCGGTTCGCGGGGTAGGTGGCCGGAGCGCACCGATTTGGGGCGTCCTGGTTTTTACGGGTCCTCCCCGGCCCCCCGGACCCTACACGGGTTATTCGGCTCGTGTTTTCGCTCTAGCTGAAATTTGTTTAGGGGTGTCCGTCTTTTCAAGGTGCGTGTCATGGGCAAGCAAGTCACTAAGGCTGAACTCGGTGAGATTGTTGGCCGTGATGAGCGCACGCTGTCTCGCTGGCAGAACGCTGGCATGCCTGTGGTCGAGGTTGGCCTCGGGCGCGGCAATGAAAACGTGTATGACACCGCCGCGGTGATCGAGTGGCTGGTGCAGGCTGCGGCGCTCAATGGCAAGCGCGAGACTGCCCGCGAGCGGCTCGACCGCATCAAGGGTGACCGCGAGGAACTGGCGCTGGCCCGTGAGCTGGAAGAAGTGGTGCTGGCCGAAGAACTGGTCGAGCGCTTCGAGGCGATGATCACCGCCGCAAAGATCGAACTACTGAACACCTTGCCGGAGAACCTGGCGAGCGAACTTTCTGCCCGATACGGCGTTGAGGTGGATGACCAACTGATCCGCGACCCTATCGAGATCATTCTGCGAGAGCTGGCGAACTATGACCCTGATGACGAAGACCCGTCAGACGGGGATCTTGACGAACCGGACGATCCGGAGGCTGCTGAAGAAGACGGCGACTAAGTCGCTGCGTCGGGTCTGCCGTAAGTGGTCGCCGCCGCCTCGGATGACGATCATCCAGTGGGCAATCAAATATCGCTGGTTGGCGCCGGAAGAAGCCGCGCGCCCTGGCAAGTATCGGTTTGAGGTTACCCCGCATCTGATCTGGCCCGGTGGTCCCCTTGAGGCGCTGGACGATCCAGCCGTCAACGAGATTGTTGGCCGAAAGTCAGCCCAGGTGGCTTGGACAAGCGGTGTGCTTGGTAATGCGCTGGGCAAGTGGATCGACATTGACCCGTCGCCAGTGTTGGTGCTGTTTCCCAAAGCCGAGGCTGCAAAGCAGTACGTGGCGGAAAAGCTGGAGCCGATGATCGAGGCAACGCCACGGCTACGTAAAAAGATCGACCTGCGCAGCCGCAAGCTGCAGCAGCGGCAGGACTTCAAGAAATTCCCCGGCGGCTTCCTCAAGTTGGTTGGTTCCAACAGCCCGGCCAGCGTTAAGTCCACGCCGGTGCCAAGGGTGGCGGTAGAAGAGCCGGACGACTGTAACCTGAACCTGCGCGGGCAGGGCGACAGCATCAAACTGGCAAAGGAGCGTCTGAAGACCTTCCGGCGCTCCAAGATCATCATCGGCGGTACGCCGACGATCAAAGGGCTGTCGGCCATCGATGCCGAGCTGGAGCTGTCAGACAAGCGCGTTGGCTTGGTGCCGTGCCACGAGTGCGGCCAGGAGCATGCCCTCAGCTTTGATCACCTGCACTGCCCGGAGGATCCGGATTACCAACACGAGGTCTACGGTAATCACCGGCCTGAGCAGAGCTACTACGCCTGCCCTCACTGCGGTGCGATCTGGGACGACAACCAGAAGAACGCGAACCTGAAGCGCGGGCGCTGGGAGGCAACTGCCGAGTTTCGAGGCATTGCTGGTTACATTCTCAATGAGCTCTACGCGACCTTCTACGGCTCGCGGTTTGAGGTCCTCATGGAGAAGAAGCTGCAGGCCGAGCACGCAGCCGCCCAAGGCAACATCGGCTCGATGATCGCCTATGTGAACAGCTCCAAGGGCGAGAGCTACGAGTACCAGAGCGACGCGCCAAAGACCGACGAGCTTGAGCGCCGAGCCGAAGCCTATGGCGAGTTGACCGCGCCGAAAGGTGTGCTGCTGATCACCGTGGGTGTAGACGTCCAGCACGACCGCTTGGCTGTTCTGATGACCGGCTGGGGGCGCGGTGAGGAGTCATGGCGTCTGTACTGGGGCGAGCTGCATGGCAACCCGCTGGATGTGAAAGACCCGGTCTGGGTTGAGCTGGACAAGCTGCTGGCGACTCAGGTCAAGAGCGAGCACGGCTGTCAGATGGTTGTGAGTGCAGCGGGTATCGACTGCTCTGACGGCACGTCTAGCGACGCGGTGTACACCTACGTCCGTGCCCGGATGCGCTTCAACATCATGGCAGTCAAAGGGGCATCGGTAGACAGCCGGGAGCGCGAGATTTTTGTGAAGCCTGCGCCGACCTCCGATACCAACGCCGCCAACACCAAGGCCTCGAAGTACGGCCTGCGTCCGTTCATCGTTGGTACCCATAAGGCCAAGTCGCTGATTGATCAGCGTCTGCGCCTGAAAGGCACCGGCCCTGGCCGCATGCACTGGTATAGCGATATCCGCAGCGACTACTACGAGCAGATCACCAACGAGGTGCTGGCTCCGCACCCGCGCAACCCGAGCAAGATGGTCTGGCAGAAAAAGGCTGGCCGTCGCAACGAGGCGCTGGACTGCGAGGTGTACGCGCTGCATGCCGCTCGCAGCTTGAAGACACACATCCTGCGTGATGCCGACTGGGACGCGCTGGAGCAGCAACTGCTGCAACCCAACCTATTCAATAGCGAAGAGCCCGTCGCACCCATACCCCGCAAGGCCGCCAAGAGTGGAGGACGCAGGGTGCGCGGTCGGGCGCACTGAGGTGAACCATGACCGATGCACAACAGCGATTGGCTGACGTTCGGGCGTCAATCAAGACGATCCTTGAAAAGGGCCAGCGCTTCCGCAAGGGAGACCGCGAGATCCAGCGCGCGGAGCTGGCGAGCCTCCGGATTCTGGAGGCGCAGATCGCTCGAGAGGTGGCCGCTGAACAGGCCGCCTTGCGTGGGCGCGGGCGCAGTCGCGTCACCTACGGGAAGATCTGATCATGGGCATCTTTAAAAAGTCGCCCGAGCAGTTGCTCATGAAGGAGGCACTGAAGCTAGCCAAAGATATCGCCCAGCCCAAAATCGTTACCCAGGGTGGTGGCGGTGGGAGCGAGACCCGTTGGCGTGGTGCGTCGCGCATGTTGCGCAGCATGGTCAGCTGGATTCCCGGGCTTGGTAGCCCTCGGCGCGACCTGGCAAGCGGCGAGCGCAGCATGCTGGTGGCCCGCTCCCGCGATGCCATGCGCAACCATCTGATCGCCCGTGCGGCAATCATGCGGCTACGTACCAATGTCGTCGGTACCGGGCTGGTCTGCCGCGCGCAGGTAGACTACGCAGCGCTTGGAATGACCGAGGAAGAGGGCGATGCGCTGAACGCAGAGCTGGACCGGATCTGGTCGATCTACGCGGACGACCCGCGCGAGTGCGACGCCGAGGCCACGCTCAATCACTACCAGCTGCAGGCCTTGGTGCTGGTGTCGTCGCTGGTTGGTGGCGACGTTCTGGTGTCCACGCCGGATGAAGAGCGCACCGGCTGTGTGTTCAGCACTCGCCTGCAGCTGATCGAGACCGACCGCCTGTGCAATCCGGGGCGCGGGCTCGACACTGCCCGTATTGTTGAAGGCGTTGAGTTCGACGGGCTGGGCGCACCTGTGCGCTACCACGTTTGCAGTGGTTACCCGAATGAGCTGACGCTGGGCACAGAGCTGCGCTGGGACACGTTGGAAGCCTTTGGCGCTACGACTGGCCGGCGTCGTGTGCTTCACGTGATGGCAGACAAAGAGCGGCCCGGCCAGAAGCGCGGTGCGCCTTATCTTGCGCCGGTTCTTGAACCACTGCAGAAGCTGGAGCGCTACAGCAGCGCAGAGCTGATGGCTGCGGTGGTGTCGGCCATGTTCACGGTCTTCATCGAAAAGAGCAGCGAGTTCGACGATGAAAAGATGAACCTTGCCAGCCTGGTGAATGGCGGGGAGGGAGCATCGACCGATGACGACGACAGCGGAGACATCCAGCTGGGCGAGGGCGCCATCATCGACCTCGGGCGCGGCGAGAAGGCCACAACCGTTAATCCTGGCCGGCCCAATGCGCAGTTTGATCCGTTCTTTATGGCGGTGGTGAAAGAGATCGGGGCGGCGCTGGAGCTGCCCGCTGAAGAGATCCTTTTGTTCTACAGCTCAAGCTACAGCGCAGCCCGCGCGGCCATGTTGCAGGCGTGGCGGTTTTACAGCCTGCGCCGCTGGTGGCTGACCTGCGATTTTTGTCAGCCCAGCCGTGAATTGATCATTGATGAAGCGGTAGCGCGTGGGCTGATTGATCTGCCCGGTTATGCCGACCCGCTCAAGCGTAAGGCCTACTGCCAGGCACTGTGGATTGGCCCAGCCCGTGGCGCTATCGATGAGCTCAAGGAAGCCAACGCAGCAGGCAAGCGGATTGAGATCGGTGTCAGCAACGAAACCCTGGAAACAGCAGCCATGACCGGCGAGCCATGGCAGCAGGTGTATCGCCAGCGCGCGAGGGAGATTGCCCAGCGCCGGAGTGATGGCAACTACCAGCTGCCCAAGGGCGCCCAGCCCGAGCCAGAAGCACCAAACACCAATCAGGAGTAAACCCCATGCCACGTGCATTTGAGCTGGCCGCGTCGCGGTCATGGCTGATGCTGCCTGACGCCCTGGATAACCTGATGGCGATTGCTGATCGTCAGGGTGAGCCGGAAGCGCTGGAAGCCCGGATCGGCAAGCCGCTGGAGAACGCCCGCAGCGTGACGGTGCGGGATGGGATCGCAGTGATCCCGGTCACCGGCCCAATCATGCGCTACGCGAACCTGTTCACGCGTATCAGCGGCGCCACCAGCACGCAGGAGCTGGCGACTGATCTTCAAGTTGCGCTCGATGACCCGAAGATCAAGGGCATCGTGCTGAACATCGACAGCCCGGGTGGTGAGGCCAGCGGCATCAACGAGCTGGCCGACATGATCTATGCAGCTCGGGAGCGCAAACCGATCAAGGCATACGGTGGCGGGTATGTCGCCAGCGGGGCCTACTGGCTGGCCAGCGCGGCTGGCGAACTGGTGATCGATGACACTGCACTGGTGGGCAGCATCGGCGTTGTTACCGAGGTGCTGATCCGCGACGCCAAGGAAGGCGAGAAGCGTTACACCATCACCAGCCAGAACGCCCCCAACAAGCGCCCGGACCTCTCCACCGAAGAGGGGCGGGCCGTGCTCAGTAAAACCATCGACTCCATGTCTGGCGTGTTTGTCGCCAAGGTTGCTCGCAACCTGGGCGTTGATGTTGAGCGTATCCCCGAGATGGGCGACCACGGCGGCCTGCGCGTTGGCGCCGAGGCGGTAGATGCTGGGCTCGCACACCGTTTGGGCTCCCTGGAGGGCCTGATCACTGAAATGGCCAAAGCGGCCGCAACCCCGAGGAAACTCACCATGACAACCGTAAAGACCACGGCGGAACTGCAGGCGGCTCTGGCTGCTGGTACCGACCCGAACACCATTCAGATTGCCGCCCCTGAGCCGGTAGACGAGAAGGCCATCACCGCTGCTGCGGTGAACGCTGAGCGCGACCGGGTCAAGGGCATTCAAGCGCTCGCCGCTACCGGCTTCGAGAAGGAGATCGAAGCGGCCATTGACGATGGTTCCAGTGTTGAAGCCACTGCCCTGCAGTTGTTCAAGGCCGCGCAGGATCGTGGCATCAGCCTGGCGGGCATCAAGGCCGATGCAACCCGCACCACAACCAAAACCCCGCCGGCGGAAAGCGAAGCCGCTGAACGGACTGCCGCCGCCAGCGCGATTGCCGCTGGTGCTAACCGTCGTTGATAGGAGGCCACATGGCTAACCCGATCCGTAATACCTATGTGCCGGCTCAGCTTAGTGCTGGCCACTTCCCCGTCGTCATGGACTCGGTGGTAATTGCCCAGGGCATGGTCCTGGCTGCCGGCGCCGTGCTCGGCAAAGTCACCGCTGACGATGAGTACGTGTTGTCGCTGGCGGCTGCTGAAGACGGTTCGCAGAACCCCGAGGTGATTCTGGCTGAGGCGGTGGATACCAGTGACGCCCCCGCCCCCGCCCCGGTGATGCTGACCGGCGCCGTGCTCGGCGACAAGCTGACCATTGGCACCGGCCACACCGTCGCAAGCGTGAAGGCCGCTCTGCGCCCGCTTTCTCTGTTCATCCGCTGATAGGAGCACCGACAGATGGATATTTTTGATACCCGCACGATGCTCGAAGCCGTCGAGCAGATGAAGACCCCGCGTCGCTTCCTGATGGCGACGTTCTTCAACGGCTCCAACCCGCGCACGTTCCCCACAAAGACCGTTGACATCGACATCGTCAAAGGCAAGCGCAAGATGGCGCCGTTCGTGCACCCGAAACTGCCCGGCAGTGTCTCGCTTGGCGAAGGCTACAGCAGCAGCACCTACGCGCCGCCGTATGTTCAGCCCAAGCGCGAAACCACTGCCGACCTGATCCTCAAGCGCGCAGCCGGTGAATCACCCTATGCGGCCAAGCCGCCGGCGCAGCGTGCAGCTGAGAAGCTGGGCGCGGACCTGCGCGACCTGGATGACGAGATCATCCGCCGTGAAGAGTGGCAGTGCGCTCAGGCCCTGACCACTGGCCAGATTCGTGTGGTCGGCGAAGGTGTTGATGACACCATCGACTTCCTCATGGCCGCTGACCACAAGATCACTCTCACCACTGACAAGTGGGATGCAGATGGTTCTGACCCTATCGCCAACCTGCGCGCCTGGAAGCGCAAGATCGCCAAGGACTCTGGCCGGACTGCCAACACTGCAGTGCTGAGCGCCGAAGCGGTTGCGGCCTTCCAGGCCAACGACATGGTGATGAAGCAACTCAACACCCGTCGCGTAGACATGGGCATGATCAAGCCGGAAGAGCTGCCAGACGGTGTGACCTATCTGGGTTACCTGAATGACCCGGGTCTGGACCTGTATGCCTACGACGAGTGGTACCTGGACGAGGAAGACGTCGAGCAGCCGATGATCCCGGCGGGTGGCCTGATTCTCGGTGCCAGCAATACCCGCAACGCGATGCTTTACGGCGCGATCCAGGATCTGGACGCAATCGAGAGCGGCATGGTGGAAGCGGCCCGCTTCCCGAAAAGCTGGGTCACTCCGGAGCCGTCTGCGCGTTGGCTGAAGCTGCAAAGCGCGCCCATGGCCGGCTTCCTCGAGCCGGACGCTTTCATCTTCGCCAAGGTGGTGTGACATGGCTCGCAAAGCGGCTGTGAAGCCGCAAGCAGCTGCCGGCCCTGACGCTGGCACTGCTGAGCCCGGGGCGGATGCCTCAACGGGTTTTGTGGTTGCCTGGGGCTGCATCCAGGAAGCCGGCAAAACCTACGTCCAGGGCGAGCCATACCAGCCGCCAACCCCTGAGCTCGAGGAAGAGCTGTTGGGGCAAGGCATCATCAAGCGCGCCGGAGCAGTGGAGGAGTAGCCATGAGCGACTTCTCCGCAGCCATGGACGACATGGACGCCACCCTGCTGGACTCGCTCAAGGATGGGCGCGTCGACTTCCTCACCGTATCCGGGTCGGCTGCGGTTGAGGGGCTCGATGCCATCGTTGAGCAGGATGTCGAGCGCATCAATGATCTGTCTGGTGCGGTTGATCGCGTGGTCACCATCTGCGTGCTGAAAGGCGCGCTGGGCCGCTACGACCGCAAGGGCGCGTTCCGCAGCAATGCGGGCGAGCCGGTCAAGCTGATTGCCGGCAAGACCATGCATCTGGACGGCATCGAGTCTGATGACGGTTCCCTGATCACTTTCTACGTGAGGCCCTGATATGCCTGCTGACGTACAGAGCCTGCTGCTTGCAGAGCTGGAACAGCGGTTGGCTGCGGTGCCTGACTTTGGCGCGCTGGTGTTTGAAGACAGCGTACTGCGGGTGCTGGATGAGGCCGATCCCGCGCTGCCGGACAGCTTCATCATCCTGCAGCCAGGCGACACACAGGAGCTGGAGCGCGTCGGCCCAGCCGGTGTGCGCGAGCAAACCACGGTCAGCGTCACCTTGGTCACCAAACTGCGGGCGTTCTCGCCGGCGCTTCGGTCCGGGCGACTGGCGGTGAAAGTCGCGCTGGCAGGGCCAAAGGCGGGGCTGACGGTTCAGGGCGTGCAGCAGGTTGCCATGCCCAGTGAGTCCTCGTTGCCGCCAGCGCCCGGGCGTCAGTGGGCCGCCCACGTCATGCAGCTGCAAATCAACTACCAACAACCCCTCAAATAACCGGAGGCATTCATGCCGAAGCATAACGTCACCGCGCCATTCAACTGGAATGCGGGCGGCAAGGTCGTGGCCTACAAAGCGGGTGAGCAGTATCTGCCGCCGGATGTAGCCGCGCACGCCATCAAGAACGGGTTTGTTGCCAAGCCCACCGAAGCAACCGCCAAGCAGCCGGCCGCGCCTGAGAAGGCCGAGCCAGCCACCAAGGCCTAACGGGAGTAACCCTTCATGGCACAAGTAGATCGTTCGTTTATCGGCGAGGGTATCGCATACGCCCGCGCCTACCAGAGCCAGGATGCACTGCTGGATATCGGCAACTGCGATGTCTTCAATATCTCCTACCAGACCAACCGCACCGCGCTGCCGAACTACCGTGGCGGTGGTGGCAATCGCAACGTGCGCGACCGCGTGACGGACGTGAACACCACTATCGGCCTGTATGACCTTACGCCCGAGAACATCGCCCGCGCGACCCGTTCGCTGGTGACAGAGGTGAGCACCACGGCAATCGTGGATGAACCCCTGTCCTGCGGCGGTGTGCTGGGCGAGTTGATTCCGTTCAAGCACCTGCCGGACCTGTCGGTCGCGCCGGTGCTGAAAACCGCGTCAGACACAGAGCTGGTGCCCGGTACCGACTACCTGCTGAACCAGCACGGCATCATCGTGTTGAGCACCACCAACATCACCAGCGCCGGCGTCAAAGCCAGCTACACCCCGCGCGGTGCTAGTGTCATCCAGATGCTGACGGCGCCTGCGGTAGAGCTGGAGATTTACATTGCCGGTCTCAACGATGCTCAGTCTCAAGCGCCCTACAGTTTGCGTGTGCATCGCGTGAAGCTGGGCCTGGTCAGCCAGCTGCAAGCCTTCGGTCAGGAGTACCTTAAGCTGGAGGTGCCCGGCGAAGCGCTGGCGGATGACCGCATCACCGGTACCGGCATCAGCAAGTTCTGCCAGATGGATATGGCGGCGTGATGGTGCTCGACAGTTTTCGCTAGCCGGCTCCATGAGGGCGTGATCTGAGCGTGTGCTTCCAACTAAGGACGCTCGTACCAGGCGTCAGGGCTCATTGACCCGCGTAGCTTAAGCGCGCAGAATTCAAGCCTTGGCGCTATTGGTATTGCAAGTAGCAAATGATTGGAAAAAGGTGGCCTAATGGCTCGTGTATTTGATGTTGCTGAGTTTATTTTGCAGTCATGCGGTCCAATGTCTGCGATGAAACTACAGAAGCTTGTCTACTACAGTTTGGCGTGGCATTTGGTGTGGCATGAGCGTCTAATGTTTGGCGAGCCTGTAGAAGCATGGGCAAACGGGCCGGTAGTGCGTGATTTGTACCATCGCCATCAAGGAAATTTCCTTGTAGAGCCCGGCTTCTTCGGAGGGGTGTGGGATCTTAATGGCGCTGAGGTCGACAGCATTCAGAAAGTTCTTTCCTTTTATGGCAATAAAGACCCGCAGTGGCTTAGTAACTTGACTCATATGGAAGATCCTTGGCGTCATGCTAGGGTTGGAATACCTGACGGGGAGCGCTGCGATAGGGTGATTAGCGCCGAGTCAATGTTGGAGTACTACAGCTCACTCTGATGGCAAAACCTAAATACAAAAAAGCCCCTCACTCTGGTAAGCCAAAGCTAGGTGCGACTGTCAACGCTGGCCAGCCAAAAACAATGGTCAACCCCCCAACATATGACGCTCAAAAAGTCTCTTGGCAATTCTCCCATCTTGATTTAGAGCATGAGGAGTGGGGATGGTCAAAACTGGAGGCAGCTGAGTGCTGGGGGTTATTCACAGCAGGGCACTTGCGGCATATCGAGTCAATGACTTGGAGCGAGGTAAAAGCTGCTGCTGGTGGGAGAAATAATGGAACTAACAGTCATTCTATAGCAACAGACACACTGCCTGCAGCTGTTCAGGAAAGACTGGTTGACTTGAAGCTAGATGACTTGGATGCCATTTTTTCGTTAAGGTTGACTGGCACTCTTAGGATAATCGGCTTTCAAGTTGGGTCTGCATTTAAAATACTATGGCACGATCCGAATCACACTGTTTGCCCAAGTAAGAAAAGACACACTTAATACAGAAACCCTGCCTCGGCAGGGTTTTTTATGGGTATTCGGGAAAGGGTGTTGTTAGGCCCTTTCTGAATACCCCTCGGTTGGGTAGTTGATTGTTTTGTTAGTCGTCCTTGAGGATGACTCCGGTCTCCGGCTTCGCGTACAGCTGCAAGATGCTGAAAATCGGAACGCCGTAATCCACCAACTCGTCCTCGATTGGCTCGACCGCCATGATTTCCCTGGCCAGGAACGGTGCCAGCCGCTTGGTTTCAGGCGGCTTCACTTTGTGCTCCAAGGTGAACATGATCTTGGCGCGAAACATCTCGAAGCTCAGACCGCGCGCGTTACGGTTCACGTCGCGGAGGTAGCGGTTGATCGACTCGGTTAGCGCGTTGGTGTACCGCTGGGGGATGAATTTGAAGTAGTTGAAAATGTACTCGCCCCAGTTGGCCATCATCGTCGTGACGACCTTCCAGTCCTTCTCTTGCTCAGCTGGGATGCGCTGCCGCCATTTGTCATAGGCTTGCCTGGCAGCATGGTGGGACTTGCTATTCCAGATGTGGTAGAAGCCTTCCTTGAGGTTATAGGCAGTGCCTAGCTCCGGGAACTGATCGAACCATGTCTTGATCTTCAGGTGCGCCCAAACGTCCAGATCACGCCGGCGCATCAGCATGAGCTTGCGGTCGCCTTTTAGGGTGCGCTTCTGCGGAGCGGTAAGGCCTCGCTTGATCCGCTTTCGTATCTGGTCCATTGCATCGTTGGCGTACCGCACAACGTGGAACTTATCGACGATGACTGTGGCGTTAGGGAACAGCTCTAGCGACACGTCTTTGTACGGATGGAACATGTCCTGGCAGACGATCTGGACCCGGTCCCGCCCGCGCATGTTGGCGATGTAGTTATGGATCACCACCTTCTTGCGGTTGGGCAGCACGTCAATGATCGTCGCCTCTTCCAGGTTAATCAGAACGCACCGGTATTTGCCGCCGACAAGTAATTCATCAATGCCAAGAACACGCGGAAGCATGGGCCTGTATCCCGCCTCCTTTTCGGCGCAGTAGTCGCGCAAGGCCCTGCGCACCACTGATTCATCCACGCCGAGATCGCGCGCCACAGCTGAGTTCGTGCTGGTCATGGCGTGCTTGATGACGTAGGCATGGCAGCGTTTCGTCATGCGGTGCTTCTCATCGAAGTCCAACAAGGCCGGCGAGAACACTTTGCTGCATGTCTTGCACTTGTAGCGGCGCCGCATGCCCCATAGCACCGTGCGCTTGCCCCTGATGGGCAGGTCAACGTACTTGGTCAGCTTCTTGGAAAAGCGAATCGACTGGCCAATAGCGCCGCAGGCGGTGCAGAACTCGGGAGCCGGAAACTCAACCTTGAATTGAAGATCGTGTTCATCCTCAAGGAATTCCACGATCTCAACTTTGAGCGGGTGAAGCAGGGAAAGCGAATCAGCCACTGACTCGGCCCTGACCTGCGTTGTGTGCCATGGCCTCCCGGCGTTTCTCCAGAGCGATCAGCCGTAGCACGTCCTGATCGGCTTTGCTTACCACATAGTGAACGACGCGCTCTATTGCCTCGGCGGCAACGAGCAGTTCGTCCCTAGCGGGGGCGGGGCCGGCATATGCCAGCTCAACGCGAGTACCAGCCATCGCAACCCCACAGAGATCCGTGAAACGGTCCGGCGGCGGGCCATCATGCCAGTCGGTCATCACTTCGCCTTCAGCATTAATGAGCCGGTGTGCCACAGGCTGCTGCTCGATTTGCTGATGATTTTTTTGCTGTTCCATGTCGCTCTCCGTCGGGATTGGTGAGCCCAGCATAACAACATTTAAAGCCGAAGCTAATACCAATACGTTTTAAGGCTGCGCCTTGCCTGCAACAACACGTAAAACCGATAACCCTTTTTTATTGCCCGGAGAAAAGCATGGCTGGCATCAAAGACCGCCTGATTCAGTTCATTCTGCGCGGCAAGGAAGAACTGTCGCCCGAGGCCCGTAAAGCGGCCAAGGCGCTGGCAGATGTGCAGTCACAGAGCCAGAGCCTGCGTGATGAGTTTGACCGCGCCAAGTCTGCCCGTGGCCTGGCCGAGAGCCTGAAGCAAACCCAGCGCGCTGCCGAGCAGGCAGAGCAGGCGCTGGTGCAGAATGACTTGCAGGTGCGGGAGCTGCGTGAGGCGCTGAACCAATCCCCGGGTGCTGCGGGCCTGGCACAGTCACTCAAAGAAGCCGAGCGCGAAGGCCGCAAGCTGTCCAAGCAAGTGAGCGCGCTGAACGCCAACCTGAGCGATCAGGAGGCTGCTGCCCGTGATGCGGGTATCGATACCGCTGACCTAGCCAACGAAGAGAAGCGGCTAGTCGCCGAGCTGGCCAAGGCCAAGGCAGCAGTAGGCGACAACACCGAAGAGGTGCGCCGCCTGGAACGCGAGCTGCGCCGCGTATCGCGTGCCACGGCTGAGCACCGGTCGCGTGTTGATGCGGCAAGGGCGGCAATGTCATCCGGTGCCAAGCAGGTGCTGGCCTTTGCTGCGGCCTATATCTCGCTGAATGCTGCATTCGGCCTGGTACAAAAAGGCCTGAATCTCGTGCGCGATGGCATCTACTCGATGCTGCAAACCGGCGATCAGTTTGAGGGTATGCAGACTCAGTTGACCTCACTGATGGGGTCGATTGAAGGTGGCGAGAAAGCCACCGAGTGGATCAAGCAGTTCACCCGTGACACGCCCCTGCAGCTGCAGGATGTGACCGAAGCGTTCACGCTGCTAAAGGCGTTCGGCCTTGATCCAATGGATGGGACGCTGCAGGCCATCACTGACCAGTCTGAAAAGCTGGGCGGTGGCATGGAAAAGCTGACCGGTATTTCATCTGCTCTCGGTCAGGCATGGGCTAAGCAGAAACTGCAGGGCGAAGAGATTCTGCAGCTGGTGGAGCGCGGCGTGCCCGTGTGGGATCTGCTGCAAAAAGTCACCGGCAAAAACACCGAGCAGCTGCAGGAGTTGAGCAGCAAAGGCAAGCTGGGCCGCGATGTTATCCGCGACCTGATCGCCGAGATTGGCAAGGCGGCAGAAGGATCAGCAGCGGCCAACATGAGCCGCCTGACCGGTATCGTCAGCAACCTGCGTGATGTGGCTGCGGACTTTCTTGACCGCATCGCCAACAGCGGCGCCATGGATTACGTCAAGCAGCAGCTGCTGGGCGTGGCCGACGCCATCGATCAGATGGACAAAGACGGGCGCCTTGATCGCCTGGCTGCGTCCCTCTCTGACGCGTTCATTCAGGCTTCGGAGTGGCTTAAGCGCTTTGTCACCGATGTGGCCGATGTGGACTTTGGCAACCTGGCAGACAAAGCCGGAGACTGGCTGGGCGACTTTGGCGCCAAGCTAGACGATGCACGCATGCGTGTTGAGCTGTTCATTGCGCCGTTCACCACGTTGTTCCATGGGCTGGTGGCAGGCTTTGCGGCGGTGGGGCTGGCAGCGATCTCGCTGGCCAAGGCGGTGGTTGATCCGTTCCTGGCAGCCGGGCAGGCCATCGCCGATGCCTTTGGGCTGGACGCCCTGAAAGAACGCATCAGTGGTGCCCGTGCTGAGATCACCAACCTGCAGGGCGCGCTGGTCGACCAGATCGCGCAGTCTGGCGAAAGCATCCGCAACGCGTGGGACGTCACCACCCGGCATCAAGTGCGGGGCGCGCAGGATGTCACCCGGGCGGTCAAAAGCGAGACCGATCAGCAGCGCATGATGCACCAGGCGTTGGCTGATGAAATGGTCATCGCCCAGCAGGTGATGAAGAACGCGGCGATTGATGCTGCCATCGCTGGCACCCAGGCCATTGCCGATTTTGCCGAAGCCCAAAAGCTGATCGATACCGCCACCACGGTGGAGCAGCTGCAAGGCCTGCGCACGGCCATGCTACGCGCGTATCAGGATGGCGCGATTACCCAGCAGGAGTACGCAGCCGGGCTGGGCATCGTCGCTGACAAGCTGGATGAAGTAGGGGGCGAGGCCGAGAAAACCGCCAAGTCCCTCTCTGATGTGATCGATGAGCTGGAGGACTTCGCCGGCGTTCAGCAGGCCATCAGCAGCGCCAAGACTGATGTTGATATCAGCAAGCTACGCACTGCCATCAGCAGCCTGTATGAAGACGGCAAGCTGTCTGCAGATGAGTACACCAAGGCCATCAAGGCGCTGGAGAAACAGCAGGACAAGCTGACCGACTCCACGGGCACGCAGGCAGATGCACAGTCAAGCCTGGAAAAGCAGCTGCAGGGAGTCACCGCTGCACTGGCCGAGCAGGCTGCGGCAGAGCAGGCTGCAGCCGACGCACGGGCCGAACAGCAGGCGGTGTTCCGCGATGCGTTCAGTACCTTCTTTGACGAGGTAGTGACTGCAGCGCGCACACCGCTGGCCGAGCTGAGCGACAAGGCGCTGGAAGCATTCGATGCGCTCAAGGGCATCAGCAGTGTCGACGTTGATTTGGACACCAGTAGCCTGGAGGGTACGGCAGCATCGCTGGCTATCGTTCGGGATAGCCTGGCTGGGCTGCAGGCGGACTTGGACGATCAGTTCCGTGGGCCGTTCGCACGCTGGGCAGACGAAACCATGTATGCCAGCCGTCAGCTACAGCAGCAGTTTCTGGAGCAAAAGCTCCAACTGCAGCAACTGATGGACAGCTACGACAAGGGCGCCGTCACGCTATCGAGCTTTCAGGTGCAAGCGCTGGGGCTAAAGAGCAGTCTCGACCTACTGGATGCCAGCGACTTCTCCGAGCTGGATAGCGCACTGGCTTCGGTCAGGCAGCAGTTTGAGTCGGTAGCCGATAGCGCCAAAAGCACGCTCGCCAGCATTCGTGATGAGCTGGACAAGGTGCGCGGCAATGAGGAGGCGATCGAGCGCCGGCGCATGCAAAGTCGGCAGGCTGAGCTGCAGGCCCAGATTGCCGAGGCGCAGGCGGCGGGCAATCAGGCCGCCGTTGCAGACCTACGGCAAGCCCTCGGCATGCTGCGGTCTATCCAGTCCGAGACTGAGCTGGCCCGCCAAACCGAAGCCCGGCAGCAACGGCGTGACGCCGTCGCAGCCGCAGCACCGGAAGCTGCGCCCAGCCCCAGTAAGATCATCAGACTGGAATCTGCGCAGGGTCGCTCTGTGGATGTCAGCGTGCCAGCAGGGCAAGAGGGCGACCTTCTGGGGATTCTTGAGCAGGCTGGATTGAGGAGTTTGTGATGCCATTAACCCTTGGCGCAGTGGATCTGGCTGCCGATCCGGATCTGGCCGGCGACCAGATGGAATGGGTGGACGAGTTCGACTGGGACGCCATCACCCAAAGCCAGGAACGCAGCCTGTCCGGTGCGCTTCTGATTCAGGAGGGCGTCAAGCTGCATGGCCGGCCCATCACCCTGCAGAGCAACGGCGGGGCTTGGTTCACGCTGGCCACCGTGCGAGCCCTGGAGGCGCTGCGCGATCAGCCCGGTGCAGTGATGCAGCTGGTGCTGCCGCGCGGCGATCAGTACTGGGTGACGTGGAACCGCGAGAGCGGTTCGCCTCTGGCGGCAAAGCAGGTGATCCGCTCGCAGGAAATGGCCGACACCGTGTATGAGCTGACCTTGCGGCTGATAACCGTGGCAGCGCCGCCAGAGCCCGAACCAGACCCTGAAACGTGAACCGACACCAGAGGCCCGCCGCGTGCGGGCTTTTTTTCGCCCGGAGAAAAGTATGACCATCACCGTCGATGACGTGAAAATCCTCAAGTCCCAGCGCCTGACAGACGAAGACGACGGCGGCGGACGCGCCACCGGCGATGCTGTTGTCGACGGCGAGATGAACAACCTGTTCCCCGACATTAGCCGACTGGATCGCACCATCGGCCGGATCAACCTGCGCAAGGTGTTTGCGGGCGTGATGACCGATAACGCTGACCCATACCTGGGCGCGCATTCGATTGTTACCGAAGCGCCGGCCGATCCGCGCGTCAGCGTGCTGCTGTTCAACTCGGGCAGCCAAACGGATGAACGGGCCGATGCCCGCTCATTAATTGAGGGGTACGTGGTGCCTAGCACGACTGCGCCGTTTGAGCTGTTGGGCGATCAGTACGCCGGCCAGCGCGCGTTGACCTGCATCCAACGCATTGAGGCCCGCACCCCGGAAGTGGGCGAGGTCTACCAGCTTGCTGCGGGTGGGAACACGCAGTATGTGCGCATCCAGTCAGTCGAGCCGAGCATTGAAGAGTTTGTGCACGATTACGGCAACGGCAACTTTGTGAACTTCACCCGCCGGCGCCTGGCGTTGAGCATCAGCTCACCGCTGGAGCGCAAGTACCCCGGCGGACAGGCACACCCATCCGGCACCACGGCTAACAACGTGAGCGGCGAGCCAAAGGCCAGTGTGTTGTCTACGCAGGTAGCGGACGCCTCTCGCTACGCCGGCATCAGCGCGTTGGCCCAGCCGGTGACAGCAGGAGACCTGACGCTGAATGTCGAGTCGGTGTATGCCCACCTGGTACCCAGCGCGACGCGTGAGAGCGCGCTGGTCAATCAGCTGGGCGGTGCGCGCAAGCGTTACACGGTGGCCTCCAGCCCGAACGCCCGCACGGTGGCGCTCACTTTTGTGCAGGTCACCGCGGGCCAGAGCAGGGCGTTCCTGACAACGGGTGCGGCTCTGCAGTCGGTTTCACTCAGCATTGCCAGTGGCGTGTATGCCGACAACGGCCAGGGCGAGCTTACCCACCGCAGCGGCACCAACAGCTTCACGCGCATCACCGTTGATTATGAGACCGGCGAGGTCAACGCCTACCGGCCAACCACGTTCACCGGCACGGCCAATGCCACCTATGTGCCGGCGTCGTCGATCACCGGGCAGTCCATCACCGGTGAGGTCGAGATCACGCTGGGCAGCCGCGGCTTTGCCTACACCCTGAATCTGGCAGCTGCCAAGCCGCGCCCCGGTACGTTGTCGGTCAGCTTTATGGCGCTGGGCAAGTGGTATGAGCTGCGTGACCTGGGCAACGGCGAGCTGGCCGGGGAGGGCAGCGGCACTGTGGACTTTGCCAGTGGCGCTGTGAGCATCAGCCTCAACGCCCTGCCGGATGTGGGTACCAGCCTGGTGTATGCCTACGTGGGGCAGATTGACGAGAACCTGCAAACCCACGTTGGCGCAGGCGCGGCCCCGCAAATCCGGGTTGAGCACCAGCTGCCGCATGAGGGTATCGAGCCTGGCACGCTTGCCGTGACGGTGATGATTGCGGGCGTTGAGCAGGGCATGACTGACAGCGGCGATGGCACGCTGTCTGGCGATGCCGGCACCGGCACTGTGGCTTATGGCAGCGGTCAGGTCTCGCTGTTGCTGGTGGCCACTCCCGATAGCGGTAGCGCAGTTGGGTTTGTGTACGACCAGGCGGCGTTCGATGTAGACACACCGCTTACTGCCTTGCCCGACGCTGGTGGTGTTGTCAGTGGTGTGATTCCGGGCGCCCCTCTCAAACCGGGCAGCGTCAACGTGCGCTGGCAGTCCACGCGCCAGGCGCTGGTGCCGTCACAGGCAGGGCCGGACGGCGGCACCTACAGCGGTGTGCAGATGGTTGAGCATGAAGCCAACGATGATGGCGCTGGCAACTGGATTGGCTTCAGCGGCAGCGTCAACTACAGCACCGGGGCGTTCAGCCTGCAGGTAGAGCAGCTCTACGACTACGTGGAGCATGAAGTGCAATACGACATGGTAGAGGTGTGACGATGGGCGTTGTCGCGGGTAAACGATACAAGAGCACGCCGCGCACGGTGACCACCGTTGTGCCGCGTCAGGAAGTGTTCGGCGGCACGCTCATGGTGCGCGCCCAAGAGGCCGGCGCCAGTTACGACAGCCAGACGCACTCGGTCAACACGCCGGCGCTGGAGCTGGACCTGTTGCCGGGCGTAGCTGACCCCATCGTGCCGGGCAGCCTGGTGCTGCAATGGGGCGGCGAGACCTACATTGATCGCGCTGGTGTGCTGTTCCGTGCGGTCAGTACCAGCACCAACGCGGGCGCGGCAGTGGGCACGGTGGACTACGCCGGGCGCAAGGCCACGCTGTCGAGCTACCCGGCTGGCCTCAGTGCTGGCGTTACGCGGGTAGCCTGCCTGACCAGCAGTGCCGGATTCAGCACCACCGAGCTGGTGTTCCGCACACCTGGTGCGCCGCTGCGCCCGGCCAGCTTGCAGATCACCGTGGTGCGTGCAGACACCGCTGAGATAGTGACGGCCACCGCTGACCTGAATGGCAATGTGGTGGGCGGCATCATCAATGGCACGGTGGATATCCAGACCGGCATTGTGCGGCTGCGCTTTACCACGGACCCGCTGGATGTCACGGGTGCTGCCAGCGTGCCCGTCATCGCGTCCCTGATCTCCTACAACGCCGTGGTGCAGACCAGCCTGCCTATGTCGGCAGAGCTGCTGGGGCTGGACCCTGTGCGCCTGCCGGCCGATGGCCGTGTGCCGATCTACCGGGAGGGCGATGTGCTCGTCGTCCATCACACGGCAGAACAGGAGGTCACGCCGGCAGCAGGGCAGACGGTAGTTCTGGACCGTGCCTATCAGGCAGCCATTGAGGTGGTGGATGCTGCTGGGGTGCTGATGGACCCCGCTCAATACAGCACAGATCGTGAGCTGGGCTCGCTCACTTGGGCCAACCCGGTGCTGCTGGAAGATGCCGAAGGCAACCCGCTGGTCAGCCCGCTGTACATCCGTGACCGCGTGGAGCACATGACTGTGTGCTCCGAGGTGCAGATCACCGGCGCGCTGGGTATCGGCTCCCCCGTGCCCTGGGATCTGCCCGCCGGCGAAACGCGGGTCAGCAGCGCGGTGACCTGGGGCGATCTGCAGGCCCGCGTATTTCGCTGGTTCACCCAGCAAACCTGGAACACCGGCGCCCCCAACTGGGGTGACGAGCCCAGCGGCAACAGCACCACCGCTCAATACAACCTGCTGAACTGGCCCGTTGTGATTACCAACCAGGGCGCTATTGCCGGTAAGTGGGCGCTGGTGTTTACCAGCGTGACGGCGTTCAACGTGGTTGAGGAAAAGCTGGGGGTGATTGCGTCCGGCAATATCAGCGCCGATTGCTCGCCAATCAACCCGGCTACTGGCGTGCCGTACTTCGTGATTCGCGCGCAGGGGTGGGGCACGGGTTGGTCCGCAGGCAATGCGGTGCGATTCAACACAGATGCTTGTTTGGGGCCGATGTGGGTTGTGCGCACTGTGTTGAGTGGCCAGGGAACGGTTGAGGACGACCAGTTCAATTTGCAGGTCAGGGGGGATGCGGACTGATGGCAATCAGAACCTATACGCATGAGACGTTCAGCGGCTCTGTTCTTTACTCGGTGAACAACCTTCAAGGCAACTTGCGGCGCGTCATTGCTGAATGCCTGGTTAACGGTTCTGGTGGCGAGCCGGCGGCGGGCTGGCACTTGGAGTATGACGTGGGCGGGGATACAGGGACATTCGTCGTTTCTAATGCCGCCCGTGACTTCTTCGTGTGCTTCAACTACGTCAATGGAACCACCACAAAGGTCTCCTTGGCAGCGAGTTTTGAAGGGGTTGATGCTGGCGGGTTCATTGTTGGGGAGGCAGCTAGATCTGGCAGAGAGGGTGGTTTTGCGTCTCCGCACCTGTTGAACGCGCAGAACTTCTTGGTGGCCACGTCTTCAAGCTCTGGCCGGCAAGGTGGCTGGTCCATTCTCGCGGATGAGGATAGCTGCGCCATTGTTTGGTCTATCGGGTCTTCTGAGCTGGTGGGGGCTGCAATGGACACCAGTGCTTCTGGCATGGTCCGCTACGGTGGCGGCTTGAGTTTCGGTAAGACGACAGCGGGCTATCCGCATGTTTCCGGGCACATGCTCACCAACTATCAAATCCATCCTGCGGTTGGTGTAATGGTGATGCATTACGCTGCGAGTGGATTGTTGGCTCCGTCTGCAGACACCATGCCTGTCGTAGGGGCAGGTGTTGATGCCGCTCATTCAGGCGGAGCAAACACGGGCGCGGACTTCGTTTATGAAGACCTTTTGCTGACGCCGATTGAGGTATATCAGCAGGGCAACGCGGCTGTCGGGGCTGCTAGCCTTGGTGCCATTCGAGGGTTCGTGCAGGCCCCGCATGTTGATCTGCGGCTGTACCCCCGTCACATATTGAACGCGCTGGGGATGGCCGGGGCCGATTTTGACACGATGCGCTATCAGGACTTGTCAAAACTTAGGGTCGGAGATGACGGCTACAGGTATGCCTACGGCAAACAGACCAGCGGTATGACCGCGCAGGCCCAGATGTTCCTTACAGACAACCCAGCGGTGTGGTGATGACCTCGATGACTGTCAGGCCCTTGTGGCGTTGGAACTTCATCGATCCGGTACGCAATGTGATGCCAGTGCGTTTCCGCGTCCTTGTTGACGGGGAGCCCACCAGCAGTACCAAAACATTGCGCCTGGTGCGGGGCACGGCAATCGCGGATCGTGGTACGGCGCTGATTCTGGCTGCCGGGGAGTTTACCCCTTGGGTGCAGCTGTATGACCGCACCTGGTTGGCTCGCGCCTCGTGGCTGGTAATCGTTGAGGATATGCAAGCTGATCCGCCGGTTTATCGCGGCGCGGTTCTTGCAATTACCGCGTCAGGTACCTACACCATCAATATCTGGACCGGGGCCGGCGGAAGCGTTGGGGGAGACGATGCGACGCTGCCGGCTTTGGTGCGGGTTGATGGCTTGCCGGATGACCGCGACGTGGTCGCGCTTGAGCGCACTACCGAGGGCGAGTGGCGCGTGGCCGGGTTTGCCCGCGCTGCCGCCGGCGGCAGCGTTGTCAGCCTCAAGGTGCTGGGCGGACAGGTCTATGGCATGGCTGTTGACGACTACGGCATTGCATTCTTGCCCGGCCTGGCTGTCACCGTAGGCCAGCGCATCCGCCCCTCGGTGTTCCGGGGCTGGTTGTATGACGTGACCGAGGCTGGCACGTTGCCGGAGGCTGAGCCGGCCTGGTGGCCGATAGAGGGCGATAACCCGCCGCGTCTTGTTGGTACTGCTCGGCTGCAGGCGGTGCGCTACTACCGCCCCTTGGCCCACGGCCCTATCACCGTTGAGGTGACCTGAATGCTAACAACCGATATCCGCGCCGGCTGGACCCGTGCGCGGCGCCTTCGTGTACCTGCTGCCCGCTCGGCCTGGGGCAGGATGGACGTCGCGCAGGTTGCTTGCTCTGGCAGCTGGGGGCGGGCGGATGCCTTGGAGGGCGGCGCGGCGCTGCAATGGGCGGGGCATGAGGCAAAGGATGATGTCTCTGTTCTGCTCTGGGGAGGCAGTCAGGCACGCGATGACGCTGCCGGGCTGCCGTTCGGTGATCTGCCCGCGCAGGATCTGCGCTTGGGGGGCAGCTGGAACCAAAGCATTCAGCGTGTGGACCTGCGCATCATCGTGGCGTACAACCCGGCGCCGGCGCGCAAGGATGCGGAGGCCGCGCCTCGGTACCACCGTGTGGATGAACACGGCCCTCGCTACGATGCCGCCCTGGAGCGTGATCGCAGTTTGTATGTGCCCGGCACGTTGCTGGCGTTCAACTTTGCCGGCGGCAGGTATACCCCGGCGAGCACGCCGGGTGTGTTCTTTGACTTTCGCTATGTGCCGCCGGCGCGGGTTATTCAGCCGGTAGACAGCTCGACAGCGCTGCAGGTCAGCAGCGCGCGCCAGATTGGCCGATTCTTGCGGCTGCTGTGGGGGCGCGCCAGAGCGCTGGACCCAGTGCCAACCGGCATCGAGTACCCCGACTATGATGGCCCCGTTACGGTCATCGAACCACCGCCGGCAGAGCCGGATATTCTGGAGACCTACATGATCGCCAACAGCGTCAGCGTTGTGGTGCTGCCCGACCGTGTGCCGCTGGAGGCAACAAACCTGCGCCTTGGGCTGGATATCGACAGCTTTGCCTGGACGCTCTCGGCCAATTTGTTCGGGCGCACATCGCTTAACCAGGTGCGGCCAGACGCCAGTGGCCCCAAAACGGTAGAGGTCACCATTAATGGCCACGCCTGGGTGTTCCTGATCGAGCGCTACAGCGGCGCTGGCCAGCTGGGCAAAGAGACCTACACCGTCACTGGCGTCAGCCGCACCCAGTTGTTGGCCGCGCCCTATGCGCCAACACGCAGCCAGGTGAACACGGCTGCGATCAACGCCGAGCTGGCGGCCAGTAATGAGCTGCTCAACACCGGCTTCACCCTCAACTGGGACAGCTACACCCTCGGCCCGCCAGACTGGACCATGCCCGCCGGCGCGTTCAGCTACCAGAGCCAAACGCCAATGCAGGTAATCGCCTCGCTGGCCGAGACGGCGGGCGGCGTGGTCAGCCCTGCAATGGCCAGTGATGAGCTGACCATCCTGCCGCGCTACCGTGCGCCGGTCTGGCAGTGGTCCAGCGCGGTGATGGATCGGATTATCCCGGCAGCTATCGTCAGCGACTGGGGCAGTGAATGGCAGCCGCAGCCAGACTGGAACGGTTGTTACGTCAGCGGCACCAGCTACGGCGTCTCGGTCGACGTGAGACGGGCCGGTACCGCAGGCGACAACCCCGCGCCGGACGTGTTCACCGACTGGATGACCGGCACCGACCCGGCTCGCAGCCGTGGCATTGCCGAGATCTGCAAGGGCGGCAACCAGGAGATTGTTACCCTGAACCTGCCGCTGTTTCCGGCAGAGACCGCGCCTGGTCTGGTTACGCCCGCGCAGTTGTGTGAGGTGCGCGACGTTGATGAAACCTGGCGCGGCCTGTGCCTGAGCACAGAGATCACCGCAGAGGGCATCGGCGCAAGCCGGGTTAAGCAAAGCATCCGTCTTGAACGGCATCACGCGGAGGGCGCGTAGTGGCAACAGTCAACCCGTGGAAGCGCTTCATCGGCCTGCTGCCCGGCGGCAGCCGCACCGTCGGCACCGTGGCCAGCGTAAGCATCGCCACCGGTACCAGTACCGTCACCCTGCGCAATGGCGTTCAGGTGGTAGTGCAGGGCACTGGCGTGGGAGTAGGACAAAAGGCGTTCATCACAGACGGCAGCATCACCGGCCAGGCGCCAAGCCTGCCGCAGTACGACATTGAGGTATAGCAGGGGAGGGTTGCCGGTACTGCAAAACCCGGCGGTATTGCCAGAGACATAGCCACCTCCGTGTGGCGGCGTCAGTATCCGCCTGGGGATCCGGTGTTGTCGATAAGCTCCGCGGGGAAACCACGAGTCGGTCACAGCACCTCGGTTGATCTAGTACCTTGACCGAGGCTGAGAAGGGTGCGATACGTGATGCATGAAAACCGGGAGGCACTAAAAGATGGATGCGCGCAAGGAAGGGCTGGCGATGATTGTAGTTTCTGTTTCACTAATGGCTTGCGCTCTGCTTCTGTCATCTGGATATTCAAACCACCCCCAGGCTGGGCTGCTTTACTCCCTCCAGAAAACTATGACCCTAATCGACTACACCCATTGCGCAGGACGGGTAGAAGTAATGGGCGGCTCCATGTGCGAGAGTACTTTCAATTTTGTAGTTATGACCAAGTACGTCCTTGCGGGGCTTCTTTTGATAGGAACATACGGCATCCTGCTAGTGCTGGGCGTGGTGCCATCTATCAAGGGCTTCATCAAAAAGGCAACGCAGTAAATTAGTCAATCCATTTCTCGATCTCTGCTCTTGTCGCACTAGGTCGAGGACGCCATCGCAACAGGCCGCCTAACCAGGCGGCTTTTTTATGCCTGGAGAAAATATGACCCTGGGAAGTAAACAACGGCGCTTCACGCGCATGATCGGCCTGTTGATTGAATACGCATATCAGCAGGGGTATGAGCTGAGCTTTGGTGATGCCTATCGAGATCCCCGTGTGCACGGCAAGGTAGGGGAGAAGAAGAGCTACAGCGCCGCCAGCAGCCTGCACAAGCAACGGCTGGCAGTGGACTTTAACCTGTTCCGTAACGGCCAATACCTGACCAGCACAGAGGACCACCGGCCCCTGGGTGAGTACTGGGAGTCACTTGGCGGTAGTTGGGGCGGGCGCTTTAAGGATGGTAACCACTACTCCCTGGAGCACCAAGGGCGTCGGTAGCGCTACAGCTCGCATTTGTACCGCTGTGCCAGCTCGATGCCGAGGCGTCTAACTTCGCCCCTGGCAATGTTACGTTCGGTTTCTGTTAAGGCTTCGAACTTGAACGCGTCAGCGTGTTCGGCAGCGTCGAGCAGTAGGGCCGCGACGTAATCCTGCGCGATTCCGCGGGCGGTGCGGTCCCTGACCGCTGGCATTCTCTTCGTGCGATAGTTACTGGCCATCCTGCTCCTCCGGCTTGTTACTGGCGTCTGAAGTAAAGGTAATGGCTCTTACCACTTTTTGCGAATCGTTGGCGATTTTGTAAACCGCGTTGCCGGCTCGGATGTAGGTGTATCGCTGGTCTGCGATCACGAGACTGCCCTCAATCGGCCCGTCTGGCGTGTTGATCGAATGGGTGCGGGTCAACTGACCTAGGGTGGTGCTGATGTCAATTTTGGTCAGTTCGCTGCGCATCGCTTTGGCGCCGCCAGCGTTGAATATCCATGCGGGTCCGATAAGAAGAAGTACGGCAGATATAGCCCCAAGAGTGGCGCTTATGGTTTTTCGAATCCAGTCGTTTTGCTTGGGGTAGGCGCCTTTGAAAGCAGTGTAAAAAAACCAAGTGAAGAGGGCCGCAAGCCCGCCGGTGACAGCCAAAAGGACTGGTCGTGCGCTCTCAGATAAAGCGTCTAGTGTGAAAATGTAGCCATATAGCAGGAGTGACGGCAGGCTAATTTCTAGCTCTGCAACGTCAATGCCTACCTTGGCTAGAAAACCAGTGATGAAAAGGTATCCCGTTCCTGCAAGCAGCCCGTTGATCAGAAGGGCCAGGGCGGGGAACCACTTGAACTGGTCTATCAGTTTGCCCATATCTAACGGCGCTTCCTGTTGGGCTGAAGCTTGCGGGGTGTTTTGAGTCCGCTTCGGTATATCCCAACGCTTTTTTGCCATGCCCTGATCGTCCCTGAAAAAAAACACCGAGGTTATCACGCTCGCGTATCTGCCGGCAGCTGCCTTGCTGCCATCCACCAGCCCGCACCTGCGGGCTTTTTTGCGCCTGGAGGCATCATGTTTGGAAACTGGAAATGGGCGGCCCAGCTCGCGGCTGCGGCTGGGCTGTTGGTGCTACTGGTCGGAGGTGGTTTCTGGGCAGGTTGGAGTTGGAGTAGCGCCAGCGGCCGAGCAGACCGATTAGCTACGGAGAAATTGCATTCGGACACGTTGGGTGAGATTGCCCGAGCCGGGGCACAGGAGTTACGACAGCAACAGGATCGTTATGTAGAGCTGCAGACGCAGCTGGCCGAGCAGGACAAACAACACCATGAGGAGCTTACCAATGTGCAAAAAGACAATGTTCAGCTGGCTGTGGATCTCGCTGCTGCTAAGCAGCGGTTGTCAGTCCGTATCACCAGCCCTGCAGCCAGTGCCAGCGGAGTGCCTGCCGGTACCGCCGCCGCCGGCGTGGATGATGGAGCCGGAACCAGAGCAGACATACACCCAGCAACTGCAGCAGGTCTTGTCCGAGTGACAGCGCAGGCGGATGAGTGCCGTGTTAAAGTTGCGGCGCTACAGGCGTGGGCTAAGATAGTTATGTCCGAAGCTCCTGCAAGCAGCGGCTTGCGCAGGTCTTATGATTAGCCTCTAGCGGACGTTGATGGCTGTGATTTGTTGCGTCCTAAATGTGCTTGGTTGGGTGATATGAAATATTCAGTTTTACTTGCCAATACGAGCTGAATCTTCGGGCCAAAGTTGAAATGACTCGGCGACTGCATCCATTAGTTCGTGCTCTTGACGAGAGTTCTCGAAAGGGCGGCCTAGAACGACCAGGTTCTCTGCTTCACCAATAAAGAGTGGGGCGGAGTTTGGTATCGCGTCTTCATTTTTTGCATAGAAATAAACCATTAGGCCATCGAAGTACAACCTGTAAAATCGCACTAAAGTCGGGTTGTCGTTGTTGTCAATAGTCATTTCTTGGATTGTCGGAGTGTGATTGTGCTGATATCCTCGAGTTGTGAATTGATATAGGGATATTCGATAAGTCCCGTCAGCGGGAGTGGTGCCATCTCTTATGTGTTTTGCTATTTCGTCTAAATCTATGCCAATGTTTTCAAGGTAACTAAGCGGTTTTAGTTTAGATGTAAGGAATCGCCAGAGTATGCTTAATAGAAATAGCTTAAGTTTCGCTGCTTGAGTCTTGGGGATTGCGACCGACCTGATGGAAATGTACTCGGGAGGGCTGGGTTCAAGCGCGCAGTCATCAAATTCAAAAGTTGTTTTCTTCGGTGGCCAAGAACTCCAAAGTAGCTTGTGCTCGCGTAGTATTTTAATGCCATCGCTGTCCAGTCTTGCTAAGAGAGCCTCTCCCTCGTGTCCAAGAAGTGCGTTATCGTACCAGCTACTTGGTCTACGGATTGGGCGCATTCCTCTACCAGCCTCGATAAATTTCGCGCCTTTTTTTTCAGGTCTAGTTAGGGCGGCGGGTATGAGGTGTGACTTTGCGAACACCCCCTCAGTCCCCATGAGAGCACAGGTGCCGACGCGTTTTTTTTGAGAGCTTTTTTCTTTTTTCATTGCAAATATTCGTCAACCATTATCTGGTGCGCAGCTGTGAAGATTTTGTATGGTCTGCTTTGAGCTTTTGGGTTTTAAAGATATTTTCTTTCTTTTTCTAAAAGATAAGTCGCGTTTTCTGGTTCGCTTTCGGATAACTTGTCGAGAAAGCTGAATATGGCTTGTTCATGAGGGGGGACGTCATCGTTTTTTTGTGCCTTCATTTCGATTCCTAGTTTCGATACTGCCGCATACAGTCTCTCGCCATGCGTGTTCATGTTGAAGCCGCCAGGATGTTTTTGAAGAGAAGCGTTTGATTCGTCGATTAAGACGGCTAACTCCTGTATTACTTTGTGAAATGCTTCGCTAAGGCAAGGAGGGTTGCTGTCTGGGGCGAAGCAGGAAGAGTAAATAGTGGAGGTGATGTTTTTTTTGCTGGATAGGTGGTTTTTTATGGCGCTTTTTTGTACGGTTTCCAAGAAATCTCTGTAATGCTCCCGCTTTTGAGCGCTAGCTTTTGCAGCTTCACTTTCCGTGAAGGTGCGAACGCTGATGATTACGCCTAATGCCACAGCGATTGACGCTATAAACTCTGCTGTATTGGCGAGTATCTCTAGCGGCTCTTTAAATAGTACGGGCAAATTTGCAAGGCAGGCAAAGCTAACGCAAAACTCTAGCTCTTTGTTGATACCTATCGAGATGGCGGATGCCACGGCTATTAGTAGCCCTATTGTTGCTAACCCTAGTAGTGTGGCGGATGAGTTTTTTACATTGATCATAGGCTACTTTGGTTTTATTTCTTTAAGTCGTTCTCTCATGGTCTTCGCTTCTGCTTTAAATGTTCTTTGTGCTAAATTCAGCTTGTGATGCAGCATGTAAAAGCGCTTTCTGTAAATGGCGCTCTCTCGCATGTCTTGGATGTTTTCAATCGACTCCATTAATTCCCAAGTCTTATTTAGGAAATAAGGTGATGGTAAAGGTCGTAGCCTGCGGAGCTTTCTGCGGTATTTTTCGTATTTTGGGTGGCCGAGTCGGTGCAGTACTGACAGCGACCCAGAGGTTCTTTCATACCGCTTTCTGTAGTTGCTAAGAGTTCTTTTGTTTGGCTGCTTTGCATCTTTCTCTAGCTGATTGATTGCGGCTCTTATATTGCTGAGTGTTTTGTCGCTAACTCGTAGAGTTTCCGTGTTTATTTTTAGTCCATGAACTAAGGTTGTGCTGCTAACCGTAGGGAATGTTTCTGACTTGCCTTCGTTTACGGTCAGGTCCTTGGTTTCAATCATGTTCCTGATTAGTCTTTCTAGGCGGTGGAAGTCGTAATCGTAGCTTTTGCTTGATACGGTGATGTCGTCCATCAGTCTTGTGTAGACTAGCCCCTGCGCCTGTGCTTGCTCAACTATATCGGGCTCTTCTTTGAAAAAGCAAAGCGTTGCTAGATGGCTTGATGTAGGAGCACCTTGTGGTAAGTAGCCGTTGTGGGTAGTTAGATCGCACAGCATGCTGCAAACCGGGTCAGGGTAGTGCAAAAGGTCTCGGAATATGCGGCGAACGTTGCCTATTGATATATTGTCGAAAAACTTCTCTATATCTACTTTCAGTAGGCTTCTGGCGCCGCAGTGTTGGGCAGCACAGTTAACGTAATCGCGCTTGAAGTCAGGGTCTTTTATTGAGCCGAAGACGTATTTTGGATAGTTGATGCAGTCTGCGAGAATTCTGTTCTTGATTTTTTGCTGAATAAACTTTATCCGAGAGTGTGTTCTGTACACAACTCTTGTGCCGCCTGACACGGTAAACGGTATGTAACGCTGAGCCGATGGTATTTGTAGGGCTTCATCCAGCTCTTCAGGAGAAATGCCCAGGGCATTTGCAAGATTTTCAGCGGAGGGACCAATAGATTGGTCTGTCTTTTTTGTGAAGGTTAGCTGGTCCATGCGCACCTTTTTTGAATATCAGTGTGGGCCCCTCCGGGAGGGTAGCAATGTGAGTCTGATCGACCTAATACGCAGCGGGGCTTCTCACATTGCGCACCACACCAATCTCAGGTGCCTTGGGTGGGTCCGCGGGGGAGTTCCAGAGGCCGCCTCCCATTACCAGATGCTAAATGCATCGCCGCAATAAGCGGCTTAGTACTGTGCTGTGTATGTCAAAGGTCTTTCAGTCTGGCGAAGCGCCATCAGCAAGTCGAATATAGCCGCTACGGTTTGGCGGGGCAACCTGTGTTTGAGGTTTGACGGCGACAGCCAACAGGTATACCTTTTCCCCGTCGCTGCAAATTCAGCGACACGGGTTTGGCGACCCGAAACACAAGGCGGACACCGCCATTGCGCGGTTTTTTTGTGTCCGCAACACGGCAAGGCCTTTATGGGCGGGCCGTGTGGGAGACCTTCGGGTCTGCCGGTTACTTGTGGCCGGTTCGCCAACCTGCACGGTTCGCTCACCCTGTTTGGCGACGGGGCGAGCGGAAACAGACCGCTACACAAGAGGCTACTAACATGCCGAAACTTCCCGTTCTTACCCTCAATCCGTTCAAAAATCGTGCTGCCCGCTACCGTGCTCAGGCACTTACGGCGCTTCATGCGGACTCCTCCCTGTCTGTCCGGCTCAAGCGTTACAACGCAGCCATGGCCAAAGCCCGTGACCTGGAAGCCCGTGGAGGTGCCCAATGAGCGTTCAAGCGCAGGCACTAGCGGCTGCTCCGCTGCACTTCAACAACCGGCGGGATCTCCCGCTGCATCGCTTACCCTTCATTGGCCCAGTGCGCGGCCGCACCCAGTTCAGCTTTTGGGCTGTGCCCAGAACGGGCGGCTACGCCGGCGGCAATGAAGTAGGCCGCGGGCTGGCTCGCATTTACCTGAAGTACCTCAAGCAGCACGGCCGGCCGGAGGGCTTGGGCGCGCTCCAGTGGATTGTTCTGGACATGATCGGCCCGGCCGCTGCGAGCGCGTTAACGCCGGAGCAGTCAGCTCTGCGTGGGCCGGTGGTTGGCTTCTTCTCTGAGCTGGACGCCTGGTTAGAGGTGGCTGTCTGCGATCTGGAGGGCGGCTTGGATGCTCAAAGCGATAAGGCACTGCTGGCCTTGGTCAATGCTGGCCTTCGTTCTGAGGAGTGCGGCGAGGAGGGCAAGTCATGAGCCAGCCTATCGAGTTCGCGTTTGATGACAAACCGGTGCGAGTGATACTGGTGGGTGGTGAGCCGTGGTGGGTAGCTGGTGATGTTGCAGCGGCACTGGCGTACGCCGAAGCGAAGGACATGACGCGTAATTTGGATGATGATGAAAAGGGTCGGCAGAATGTGCCGACCCTTGGTGGTGAGCAGGACATGCTGATCATCAGCGAGTCCGGCCTGTACTCTGCGATCCTGCGCAGCCGCAAGGCCTCGGCCAAGCGCTTCAAGAAGTGGATCACCGCTGAGGTGCTGCCCAGCATTCGCAAATACGGCGGGTACGTGATGCCCAACACGCAGCCCGATCCGGAGCCAGCACCCAGAGCTTCGCGGGTAGAAGCGGAAGAGGTGGTGGCTGCAGGGCGGGTTTTCCGCTCGCTCTACACCGTTGGCCGCAGCATGGGCATGCCGCGCCGGCTGGCCGCCACCCGCGCCAATCAGGCGGCAGAGCGTACCACCGGCGTGGATCTGGCTGCAGAGCTGGACGCCAGCCCCTGGCTAGATGGCCCAGACCTGCCAGCAGCCCAGCGCAAAGCTTATGAGCTGCAGCAGCGCATTCGTGCGCACCTGGTCGCCAACGACTGGCCGCAAGGCTTCAGCGTGCAGCAAGTGATAGAAGCCCTGCAGCTGGTCAACGACCGCGGCACCCAAACGTCCGTCGGCAGCTGCCTGCGCTTGCTCGGCGACAAGCGGGTGCGGCTGTCACCCACTGGCCCCGGTGGCGCACGGCCGTATGTGTATCAGCTGGCCACGCTGCCGGCGTTGGCCTGCGGGTAGATCCTCGCAGACGTATATGACGACGATTCGCCAATCTTTGGGCGCCGGCTCCAGATGGAAGCTAGCGATACCGTACGCCTTAATCTGGATTGGTTTGCCGTCTCGCGTGCCGTTGTATAGGACATATTGTTCAGCGTCACAGGGTATCCGCTTGAGCACGCGATACCCGCCTGGGCGCTCGTGTGAGTAGTACTCATTCGGGCTCAACGTCAGGCCCGGAATGGTGAATGATCGCATGCTGCTTTCTCCTTCGTGTGTGAAGGGGGAAGCGTCAACCTGCTTGCTTGCGCGCTCAAACCCTACAGGGGGGCGGTGCTTGTTGTTGCTGCGTTCGGGCTGTGTGGTGCGCCGTTGTAGCCAGTGTTCCAAGGCCTTCAGTAGAGCGAGTAGTTGGCGAAGGCTCCGAGCCAGCGCCTCGATGTTCGCCGGAAGCATGTCTGCTAGCGGCTCAAAACCGGGCAGTTGCGAGGCAGCGACCACCAAGAGCAATAGGGCAAGCAGGTTATCCAGCTTTGGTAACCCGTATGTCAGGGTTTTGAGGGTCATTGATTGAAGTGCTTGAAAAGCGCGCACGACTGTACGCACGACTCGATTGGTCATGTGGTTTTCCTTTAGTTGATTGAGTTGGCCAGAGTCCCGTGTTGCTGCCGGGGTGGCCTGCGCAACTAAATAGATACCAGCTCAGGGCTTGCCTGAAAAAACTGATATACCCCTATATACCTCGCTAAGGGGTGCTTTCTACATTGTGGCTTCGGCCTTGCCGTCGGTGTGAACGATGCTGGTGTCCCGGCTTCTCTGCAGGGCGGCGTTCTTCAGTCGTTCGTTCCTGTAAGTGTCACAATTATTTCGCCTTGCCTTTGCCGCAGAAGCGATTGCTAAGAAGCGGGTCTTTCTGGGCGAACTGGCCGTGAGCCACGGTGACCGCTGGTAGGTTGCCAATCTATGGCCAGTTGACTGGGCGCATTCAAGTGCCGTTTCAAGCTGAGGTTGAGGCGGTGTGTGGGGGGGCACGACGGCGGGTAAATGCTGGTGTAAGGCGGGGGGTGACTAGCTTGTTGCTACATTTTTGCTACAGGGTTTCTTGATCTGTTCTTATCTCATTGAATTTTAATGCTTATTTTTAACTATGAGTCCGATCCATCATCGGCGCAACGCTGAAGCGGCGATTGGGCTCAGGGCGCGTGGTTGCTGGGCTGGGCGAGGAGGCTTGCGGGTTCATGGCTGACTGTCTGTGAGGTGCGGTTTATGGCTGTTGGCGCTCAGCAGGGGGCGGATCGCCCGAGCGGAGCCGCATTTTATCAGGAAAGTCGCGCCCCCGAGCGGGGGCGCGACAAAGCGCTTGAGGTGCTCGGCTGTCGGGCGTGTCGGCGGCGGCTGATGTTGCTTGGCGAGTTGCCTATTGTTCGTATAAAAGCTCCTCAGGCCGCCGCCACGAGCGGCTCGGCCGC
>CESO01111014.1_pt1 | contig 62610 bp, 54 predicted proteins | sample 356341 | NCBI WGS metagenome assembly CESO01 (sample SAMEA2621812, study PRJEB7988) | marine metagenome | biome: marine biome (ENVO:00000447); feature: deep chlorophyll maximum layer (ENVO:xxxxxxxx); material: "saline water (ENVO:00002010), including plankton (ENVO:xxxxxxxx)" | depth 35 m | reverse complement strand
GGTGGTGAAACCATCAGCAACATTAATATTGGCCGTCGCAGCTGGGAGCACTACACCCTGGATGTGCCAGCAGGTATGGCACAGCTTAGCGTCACCATTACCGGTGGTCGCGGCGATGCCGATCTTTATCTGAAGTATGGCAGCACGCCAAGTGCAGGCAGTTACGATTGCCGGCCGAACCGCAATGGTAACAAGGAAACCTGTGTTATCTCAAACCCACAAGCGGGTGTCTGGCATATGTCAGTTTATGGCTTCCGTGCCGTCAGAGATTTAACCCTGATTAGTGCATACCAGCCATAAGCGGCGACTTGTACTTTACTGCGTTAACCTAATAAAAAGGGGCTGAAATTCAGCCCCTTTTATCATGTCAGCATCACTACAGCGAAAAGAAGAACTGCAGAATATAGAAGAAGATAATCGCCAAACCGGCACCGACTGGCAGGGTAATGACCCAGGAAATAAAGATATTACGCACCACGCCTAAATTAAGTGCGGCAATACCGCGGGCTAAGCCTACACCAAGCACTGCACCGACTAAGGTTTGCGTAGTAGAAATGGGCAAACCGGCACCGGATGCGATAACCACAGTAGACGCGGCTGAAAGCTCAGCAGCGAAACCACGGCTTGGGGTTAAATGGGTAATGGCGGTACCTACCGTTTTAATGACACGGGCACCCAGCGTAGCCAGACCAATAACAATACCAATACCACCCAGTGGTAATATCCACCAGGCTAATGCTGCTTTACTGGCAATTTCGCCGCCAGAGCTAACTACACTCACCACGGCAGCCAGCGGCCCTATGGCATTGGCCACATCGTTTGAACCATGGGCAAATGCCATACAGCAGGCGGTCGTGATCATTAACACGCTGAAAATACGCTCAACATTATTAAACTGCATTTTCTTATCAGCTGCGGGGTCAATTTTAATCCGGCTGATAGCCACTTTCCCAACCAGACCAACAATTACCCCCAGCACCAGTGCCATTAAGTAACCATTGGCCGTACTGATATCCAGACCAATATGCTTTAAGCCTTTTTGCACCGTCACCAGCGCCATGATAAAAGCAGCAAATGCCATATAAAACGGCACATATTTTTTAGCGTTGGCGATAGGATGGTCCGTATCGAAAATCAGCTTTTGCGCACTCATAAAAAACATATAAGCCAGAATACCTGCCAGGATAGGCGTTACCACCCAGCTGCCGACAATGCCGCCCACCTTATCCCAGTGCACCGCGTCAAAACCCACGCCAACCGCAGCGAAACCAATTATAGCCCCGACAATGGAGTGAGTGGTGGATACCGGCCAGCCAAAATAAGATGCGGCAATTAACCAGGTTGCTGCAGCCAGCAGCGCGGCGATCATGCCGTATACCATTAACTCCGGTGCGTCGACAAAAAATGCCGCATCGGTAATGCCGCCACGGATGGTTGAGGTAACCGAGCCGCCAGCCAGATAGGCGCCCGCAAATTCAAAGATAGCTGCAATAAAAATGGCTTGCTTAATGGTCAGTGCTTTAGATCCAACCGAGGTGCCCATTGCGTTGGCAACATCGTTAGCGCCAACACCATAAGCCATCAGAAAACCAAATACTGCAGCCAGAATAATCAGAATGAGGCCGTATGATTGAATAATATCCATCAGTAATACCTTTTTTAATTAACGGGCGAGCATAATTTCTAAGCGGGAACCCACTTTCTGGGCAATGTCGGCTAAATCGCCAATCCACTCGATGGTCCGGTATAAAAACATTACGTCTACCGGGTTTAAATCGGCTTCGGCAATCCGAACCGCTTTGCGCAGTTTAATTTGCATCTCGTCCGTGTCATGTTCGATCGCATCCAGCTTTTCCACCATTTTGATCACGAGTTCAACCTCACGACCACGGAAACCGGTTTCCAGCAATTCATCCAATTCATTAATAGCTTCAGAAGCCATTGCCGTCGCATCGATACAGCGCTGGATATACGCATGAAAATCAGTCTGAATGGCAGCGGGTATTTCCAGCTCGCGGCCCAGCACCCGACCTGAGATATCTTTAGTTTTATTGGCAATTTTATCCTGTTGTGCCACTAACTCCAGAATATCGGTGCGATCTACCGGCAGAAATAACCCGCGCGGCAGGTTAATACGGATTTCCCGTTTCATGCGGTCGGCTTCTTTTTCCAGGGTAACGATGTCTTTTCGTACTTCTGCCGCTTTAACCCAATCTTTCTGATAAACCGCAGCAAAAAACGGTAACAGCAGCTCACTGGCTTCGTGTACCTTGCGAATATGTTCTTCAATAGGTTTTATCGGTGATTTAGCGAACACGGATAAAAAAGTATTACCTGGCATAGTGTGGCCTCATAATATTCAGGGTGAATAAGGTCGGCGCGCATTGTAACTGCAATCAAACCGCAATAAAAATGAAATATTAGCAGATAAAACAGAAACGCCTCAGCCAGAAGTCTGGTTGAGGCGTTTTAAAAAAGCGAGCCTGTTATGAAAAGTTAGCTGCGGGCTTCTTTCTCAAGCATTTCTTCTGAGCTGTGTCTGACCACCTTGCCCTTTACAAAGAAAATAATATATTCAGATAAATTTTTACACCTGTCGCCAATCCGCTCCAGTGAACGGGCGGACCACAGCACATTCATAATTTTTGGAATGGAACGCGGGTCTTCAATCATATACGTCATTAACTGACGAGTAATAGACTCGTATTCCCGGTCAACTTTTTTATCTTCTTTGTGCACCGTTAGCGCCGCTTCAACGTCCATTCTGGCAAACGCGTCCAGCACATCATGTAACATCTGGCCAACATGGCGGCCCAAGTTATCAAGATTAACCAGCAGGTCTTGCTGGGCACTGTTAAACGATTCCAGGGCAACTTTGGCAATACGCCGGGTTTCATCGCCAATACGCTCTAAATCGGCTATGGTTTTTAAAATTGCCATAATTAACCGTAAATCGCTGGCCGCGGGCTGACGCTTGGCAATAATCCGGGTGCATTCCTGGTCAATTTGCAATTCCCAGTCGTTTACTTTTAAATCATTGGCAATAACCTGCTGGGCCAGTTCGCTGTCGCTATTGGCAATGGCTGCCAACGCATCAAACAGCTGCCTTTCAATTAAGCCGCCCATCGCCATTACATGGTTACGAACCTGCTCTATCTCATCGTTAAACTGACTGGAGATATGCTTTGATAAATTTAACTTATCCATTGCCTGACCCTTGCTGCTGTTAAATGTGCTGCTTGCTGAATCCGCTAACCGAAGCGTCCGGTAATGTAATCCTCCGTCGCGCGTTCGCGGGGATCAGTAAACATCTTATTTGTTTCATCAAACTCTATCAGCTGCCCCATATTTAAAAAAGCGGTGTAATCTGACACCCGGGCAGCTTGTTGCATATTGTGCGTTACGATGACCAAAGTATAGTGCTGTTTTAAATCGTACATCAGCTCTTCAATTTTTAAGGTTGAAATGGGATCTAATGCCGATGCGGGCTCATCCAGCAGTAACACTTCCGGCTCTATCGCGATGGCTCTGGCGATAACCAGACGCTGCTGCTGACCACCGGATAAATTCACCGCGCTATCATGCAAACGGTCGCGTACTTCGTCCCACAACGCTGCTTTACGTAAAGCAGACTCCACCAACTCATCTAATTGTCTTGCTTGCTTAATGCCCTGCAAACGCAAACCAAAGGCGACATTTTCATACACACTGTGCGGAAAAGGGTTAGGTTTCTGAAAAACAATGCCAACTCTGCGCCGCAGTTCAGCCACCTCTACCGCCGAGTGATAAATATTCTGGCCATCCAGCAACACCTTGCCGGTGGTCTGGGTATCGTCCAGTAATTCATTCATCCGGTTAAAACTTCGCAGCAAGCTTGATTTACCGCAACCAGAGGGACCAATAAAGGCGGTAATCTTATGCTGTGGAATACGCAAGTTAATCCGCTGCAATACGGTTTTATCAGCAAATTTCAGCGATAAATCCTGCACTTCCAGTTTTGCGGCAACCTCTACCTTCATATATTACCCTGCTATTGTTACAGTTTTATTACTCGCTGGCCGGTCGATTACGGTAGCGTAAATTTAAACGCTTACGCAGCCGATAAGCCAGCAAATTCAGCATAAATATCAGTGTTATCAGCACTAACGCCGAGGCGAACACCAGCGGCTCAGCGCGCTGCGCGTCCGGGCTTTGTAAACCAGCATCATAAATATGCATACTGAGGCTGGTTATTTTTTGTTGCAGCTGTAAGTAAGGGAACTCAGAACTAACCGGTAGCGACGGTGCCGACTTGACTACGCCAACAAAGACTAACGGCGCCACTTCGCCAGCGGCACGGGCTATCGCCAGCATCAGGGCGGTAACCATTGCCGGAGATGCCTGTGGTAACACGATCTTCCAGATCACTTCGGCTTTGGTGGCACCCAGCGCAAAACAGCCCAGTCGCAAATTTTTAGGGATACCGGCCAGCCCCTGCTCCGTAGCAACAATAACAACCGGCAAGGTGAGCAAAGCCAGCGTCAGTGATACCCACAATAGTCCTGGGGTACCAAAAGTTGGCGTCGGCAGGCTGTCCGCATAAAACAGACTATCAATGCTGCCACCAAGAAAATAAACGAAGAAACCCAGACCAAACACACCAAATATAATAGAAGGCACGCCGGCCAGATTATGTACTGCAACCCGAATCACTTTTAATAAGGGCCCGTCTTTGGCGTACTCATGCAGATAAACGGCAGCCAGCACGCCCAGTGGTGTCACCAGCACGGACATCAACAGCACCATCAGCACGGTTCCCAGAATGGCCGGGAAAATTCCCCCTTCGCTTGAAGTGCCAGTGAGAAACTGCCACCAGTTCAGCAGATACTGCAGCAGTTTGTTGCCGATATGGCCTGGCATCTCTGCTGGCCAGAACACGCCAATACTTTGCAGCACAATAAAGGCCAGCAAGCCCCCCACCAGTAACAGGCTAAGGGCAACAGCCCCGGCATTTAACCAGATCCAGGGGGTACCCTGAGCAAACCACTTTCGCAGCATGGTTATAACCTCTGATACTTTTTGCGCAATCGTTGCCTGATCACTTCAGCCGTGGTGTTGGCAGCAAAGGTAAACAGCAATAACACCAGAGCGGCAACAAACAATACCCTGAAATGACTACTGCCGACGGTTGCTTCAGGTAATTCCATAGCCAGGGTCGCCGTTAAACTGCGCAGCCCCTCAAACACATTAAAATTAGTTATCGGGCTGTTGCCGGTTGCCATCAGAATAATCATAGTTTCACCGATAGCCCGGCCAACGCCCACCAGCGTCGCGGCAATCAGGCCGGGGGCAGCCAACGGCAGGCTTATCCGCAGTACCGTTTGCCACGGTGTGGCTCCCAGAGCCAGCGCACCACGGGTAAGTTGTGGCGGCACCTGATGCAACACATCATCGGCAATAGCAAAAATGCCCGGTACTACCGCAAATCCCATCGCGATGCCGATAACCAGAGCATTGCGTTGCTCATAGTACATGCCCTGCTGCTCCAGATACGCGCGCAGCCCGTCTTCGAACAAGCGGCTGTCTAACTGGCCTGCAACTACAAACACCAAAGCGCTAACGACAGCCAGCCAAACCATTAACAGCACAATTTCCCAACCATCACTGCAGCGCTGCTTAAGCTTAAACGGAACCCTGGGCCATATTGCCGCAAGCGCCAGAATACTTAATGGCAACAATATCACCCACAGTAATAGCGCCAGCAAATGCGCTTCGATAACCGGCGCCAGCCAAACTGCGGCTATAAAGCCCAGAATTACCGTCGGAAAGGCCGCCATCAGCTCAATTAAGCCCTTTATTCGCCGCCGTGGCCCCGCAGGCAAAAAACAGGCGGTATAAATGGCCGCCATAATGGCCAGCGGCGCGGCAAACAACATGGCGTAAAACGCGGCTTTCAGGGTGCCGGTGGTTAAGGGTACCAGTGAAAACTTCGGTTGATAATTATCAGCCGCGGAAGAGGTTTGCCAGACAACATCAGGTCTGGCAAATCCTTCATACCAGACGCTGTGCCATAACGTTTGCCAATTAACCTCAGGATGCGGATTATTCAACGCATAAGAATAGCGGCTGGTATCGGTGTATATACTCAGCTTTTGATTGTCAGCCGAAAATACTAACTCTACTGCGGCGGTAATGGCGGTATTCTGCTGCCACAATGGCCGGGCTAGACTCGAGTAGTACAGCGCCAGCGTGCCGTCGGCGGCCAGAGTGGCAAATCCACGGCGGTTATGTTCCGCGGCAATATGCATTATTGCCGTCTGCTGACCGGGCAGCTCTCTGACCAGCTGTAAATGCGCTGCGCTGCTATTTTCAGCCAACAAATACCATTGTTGTAAACGGCCACTCTGATAACCCGCCAGCACAGCCTGATCGGCAGTCAGCCAACGCAGACTGGTCAGGGTGTCGTCGGTTTGGGTTAGCTGCCACTGTTGGATACAGCCCGCAGGGTATTTGGTAAAACGCAGGCAGGCATGGCCAGTTGCAGTCGCCGTAAGCTGATATTGGCCACTGGAAGACGTGGCGATAAATGTCGCATTTTTAACGCTAATCTCAGCTCCGCCAAATTGCCCATTCTGCCCTGCAGTGGTTTGCGCTGCCAGTTCTGACGGCCGTTCAGACACGACCGGTGGCAATGCAGTGCCAGTGACACTTCGCAATACCGGAATCACCTCGCTGAACAAATAGATAAACATGGCGGCCAGCATCAAAACCACACTGATCCCTGACAAACCAATAACCGCATGCAGCAGACGATTATACCAGCGTCGACGGCGTTGCAACCCCCTAGAGGCCTGGTGTGCAGAAAGCGGTTTTGCTGTCATGGTAGCTCCGGCAGGGCTGGCAAACCCAGGGTCTGCCGCCACTGGGCAATAACTGCTGCTGGCAACGGTAAAAAACCGTCCTGCAGCACGATTTGCTGACCCGCCGCTGATAACACCAGATCAAAAAATGCGTACTGGTTTGCTGTTAACGCCTGGCCGGGTGCCCGGTTAACATAAATATAAAGCTGCCGGGCCAGGGGATAATTGCCGTTTAGCGCATTATCTGCCGTTGGCGAAAAAGCCGGCCCATCGTCACTCGCCAGTGCCAGTACCTTTACGTCACGCGTGGCATAGCCGATACCGGAATAGCCGATACCGCCCGGCGACTGGCTGATTGCCCTGAGCATGGCTGACGACCCAGCCAGCTGATTTGTACGGGCTTTAATGTCGCCGTTACATAGTACATGTTGCTTAAAGTAGCCATAGGTTCCCGACACGGCATTGCGGCTGTACAGCGTAATAAATCGCTGCTGCCAACGCCCGGTCAGGCCTAACTGCCCCCAACGCTGAATATCAGTCGGTGCTCCACAGCGCCGGTTTATAGAAAACAGGGCATCCAGCTGCGCCAGGCTTAATTGTTCCAGCGGATTATCGGGATGAACATAAACCGCCAGTAAATCAATCGCTACGGGCACGGCCGTTGGCTGATAACCAAAGCGCTTAGCAAACTGCTGCAACTCCGTCTGGCGCATTGCCCGGCTCATAGGACCAAGCTGCGCCGTACCTTCAATCAGTGCAACCGGTGCGGTGGAAGAGCCAATACTCTGGATTTGAAAATTTACGTTGGGGTGGCGATGACGGTATTCGTCTGCCCACAACTCCATGACATTTTGCAGCGTATCAGAACCGACACTGGACAGCGTGCTGTCGGTCTTAGCAGCAACCTCTGACACCCAGACACAACCAATACACCCTATCAGGAACAGCCCTGGCAATACTGTGCGCCATCTGGTTAACACCATCTTTTCTACCCGTACTATCGGACTTGCTGGCCTTATCTTATAACAGCTGCACATGACAAGACAGCAAACCAAAAATAAATAGTTAACTAGCGTTTTAAAATCAGAAAGTTGGGTCTACACTCTAAAACACTTTTTCACGTATATTATGTAATAACAGACCGCATACCGGCGGTTTAACCTTGAGTGATAGTAAGGGAATGTCCATATGAAGCAGTTAGTCCTTACCGTTATTGGTAAAGATAAAGCAGGATTAGTAGAACAGTTAGCCAGAGTGATAAATGATCAAAATGGTAACTGGATGGCCAGTAACTTAAGCCACCTTGCAGGTTACTTTGCCGGCATAGTGCAAATAGAAGTGGCAGAGCCTGATCTGGGGGCTTTAGTTACAGCGCTTAGTAAAGTCAGCGATTTAGATATCAAAGTGCAGCAAGGTGAGCACAGTGAGCTGAATAAACAGCAACAGTTGCGCTTTGTTATTACCGGCAATGATCGCCCTGGTATTGTCCGTGAATTATCGTCAGTGATTAAGCATAAAGGGACCAATATCATTCAATTTTCCAGTAACAAACAAAGCGCGCCGAATTGGGGGGTACCGCTGTTTCATGCTGAAGCCACCGTGCAGTTGCCAGCAGGCCTTAGCCGCGATGAGGTAATAAAAGCGCTGGAAGCGATAGCTGCCGATATAGTGGTCGATGTGGAAACCTCAGTAGACTAATCCCCGTCACCTTAACTATGGTTATCACCCGTTATGCTGAATCACGGCTGCCAGCGGTTAGCTGGCGGTCTGGTTTCATCATTCTGTCACAAAAATGCCATAGTGTGCTTTGCAGGCAGTAAGCAGGAGCAACCCGTATGGATCAGCCAGCATCACCATCACAAACCAGTGGGGCTCACCCCGACTACCCGTTATTCCCGCGCGAATTAAGCTGGCTGGCCTTTAATGGCCGGGTTTTGCAAGAAGCTGCCGATACCCGCAACCCACCTATTGAACGCCTGCGGTTTTTAGGTATTTACTCCAATAACCTGGATGAGTTTTTCCGGGTTCGGGTTGCCGATGTTAAACGGCGCATTCTGCTGAAAAAATATCAGACCTGGGAGCATGAAGATGCTGAGACCCTGCTACAGCAAATTCAGCTGCAGGTTAAAGAGCTTGCCAAACAATTTAATAAAATATATCTGGATATTCAGCTGGAGCTGCGCAAGCACAATATCGAATTGATTGATGACAGCAAGTTGACCGATGCGCAATCAAGCTGGGTAAAAGCGTTTTTTCGCAGCGAAGTAAAACGGCATATTTCACCTATTATCTTATCCAGCACCGATAGCTCGCTCAGTAAAATTCTGGAAGATAACACCACCTACCTGATGGTTGAAATGACCGGCAGCGGCAAACCGGATTACGCCATTATTGAAGTGCCTACTGCGGAGGTATCCCGATTTATCGAGCTGCCACTGCAGTTAAATACCCGTAAAAAGAATGGCCACTACCGCCGGCAAATCTTATTACTGGACGATATTATCAACCATTGTGCCAGTGATTTATTTAATGGTTTTTTTCAGTTCGACACCATATGCACCTTTTCGCTGAAACTAACCCGCGACGCCGAATACAATATCAGCGATACACTGGATCAAAGTCTGATTGATAAGATGTCAAAAGGCATTCGTCAGCGTTTGAAATCTGAACCCACCCGATTGGTTTACGATGCCGCCATGCCGGAACAAATGCTTAAAGTTCTGACACGACAATTGGGCACCAGCTCTACCGATGCCCTGATTGCCGGCAGCCGCTACCGTAACTTTAAAGACTTTATTGGTTTTCCGAATCTGGGCCATCAGAGTATGGAGTTTCCAGCGATGGAGCCTTTACCAAGCCCGGATTTTGAACACTACCCTACCAGCTTTGATGCTATACGTGCCTCCGACATTATGCTGTACTACCCGTATCATAACTTTAGTTATTTTACCGAGTGGGTGCGCCAGGCATCGTTCGATCCTAAAGTCAGCCACATTAAAATGACCATGTACCGGGTTGCCAAACATTCACGGGTTATCCATTCGCTGCTGGATGCCGTGCGCAATGGCAAAAAAGTCACCGTTGTGGTCGAGCTAAAAGCCCGCTTTGATGAAGAAAATAACATTAACTGGGCACGAAGAATGACCGATGCCGGTATTGAAGTTATTTTTGGCCAGACCACCTTAAAAATTCACTCAAAACTGTGCTTAATTACCCGTCAGGAAAAAGGCAAAGCCATTCGTTACGGTCATATTGGTACCGGAAATTTTAATGAAAAAACAGCCCGTATCTATACCGACATGAGCCTGTTTACCTGCCATAGCGAAATTACCGCTGAAATTGATCAGGTTTTCGAGTTTATCCAGTATTCCTACCGGCCTTTCAATTTTCAGCATTTAATTGTCTCCCCGACCTGGAGCAGGCCCAGGCTGCTCAGCTTAATTCAACGGGAAATTGACTTTGCTGTCGCAGGGCGCAAAGCGGAAATCTTTCTGAAAGTGAATAATCTGGTCGATGAAGAAATTGTTCAGCTGCTGTACCGGGCCAGTCAGGCCGGGGTGAAAATCCGCATGATTATCCGGGGCATGTGCTCATTAATGCCCGGCCTGGCCGGTAAAAGCCAGAATATTAAAATAATCAGTGTACTTGACCGTTATCTGGAGCATGCGAGGGTATATTTATTTCACAACGGTGGCGACAGTGCACTTTATATCTCTTCTGCCGACTGGATGACCCGTAATATCGACCAGCGGGTTGAGGTCGGCGTACCGGTCTACGATAGCCGGATTAAGCAACAAATTATCAGTACCCTGGATATCCAGTGGCGGGATAACGTTAAGGCGCGTATTATTGATGGCAAACATTCAAATGCCTATGTTAAGCGTGGCAATAAAAGGAACGTGCGTTCCCAGCAGGAGATTTATCATTTTCTGGCGCGACAACAGGCGGTAAAGGTTGATACAGACAATTGACAGATTCTGACAAAATAGTGTCATCAGACGCTGATTACATGGCAGCCGTAGATCTTGGCTCCAATAGTTTTCATATGGTTATTGCCCGGGTAATTGACGGCTCACTGCAGTTATTGCACCGCGAAAAGCAAAAAGTGCAATTAGCGGAAGGCCTGAATGATGAGCTGGTGCTTAGCGAAGAAGCTATTGAGCGGGGCCTGCAGGTACTGGCCCAGTTTGCCGATACATTACAGCCATTCGCTCCCAATGCCGTTCGGGTTATTGCTACCTATACCCTGCGCCGTGCCCGCAACTCAGCGACGTTTTTACGCCGGGCCAAGGTGGTGTTTCCGTTTCCGATTGAAGTCATTTCCGGCCAGGAAGAAGCCCGCTTTATTTATCAGGGGGTGGCTCATTTTGAGCATTTCGGTAATAAACGACTGGTTATTGATATTGGTGGCGGCAGCACTGAATTTGCCATTGGCGAAGGCCTGCAACCCTTACGGTTAAGCAGCCGCAATATGGGCTGCGTCAGCTACGGTCAGAGTCATTTCAGCCAGGGCAAGATCAGCCCGCGCCGGTTTGAGCGTGCTGTGCTGCAAGCAGAGCAGGAACTTGAACCGATCGTCAGCAGTTTTCGCAACGCCGGCTGGCAACAAGCGGTCGGCACCTCGGGTACCGTAAAAACCATTAAAGATGTCATTTCGGGGCTTGGCTGGAACAGCACCAGTTTGCGACTGAACGATTTAACGGCCTTAAAACGGCACGTGTTGCAATACGATAATGCCAGCGAACTGGAGCTGGCCGGCTTAACAGACGATCGAAAGCTATTGCTTTGTCCCGGACTGGCGATATTAATTGGTGCATTTAACATGCTGCAAATTGACGAAATGGTCTATGTCGACGCTGCCCTGCGCGAGGGTGTGCTGTATGAAATGAGTGACCGGCTGCAACACCACGATATTCGTGAGCATACTATCAGCAGTATGATGCGCCGCTACACGGTTGATGACGCCCAAACACAAAGGGTACAACACACCGCGCAAGCGCTATTTAGCCAGGTGCAATCTGCCTGGCAATTATCAGATGACGATGGCTTGTTACTCAGCTTCGCCTGCAGAGTTTATGAAATTGGTCTGCATATAAATTCTTCCGGGATCCAGAAGCACTCTGCCTACATTTTGCAAAATGCTAACCTGCCCGGCTTTAATCAGGAGCAACAGTTGTTGCTGGCGTGCCTGGTTCGCTTTCACCGCCGTAAAATCCGCGCCGACGAACTGCCTATCTTTAGTCTTTACCAATTACCGCAAGTCATTAACCTGCTGGTATTACTGAGGCTTGCGGTGTTACTTAACCAGAAGCGACGCGACAGTTTCGTACCTGAATTTACCGTAAGCGCGGGTGCGCAGCAGCTGCAACTGGTGTTACCATCAGCATGGCTGGCGCAGCAAATGGTGCTATCTGCCGATTTACAGCTGGAGCAGAAAGCATTGAAAAAAATCGCGTTTCGGCTCGACTGCCCCGGTTTAATTGATGTCGCCAGCGGCTAGTCGCACTGAAAACGTCTTAATCAATCCCCCAAGTATTATGCCAGCTAAAGCTGGCTGCTCGTCACATGCCGTAAACCCGTTTGCCGGCCGGCCTGATAACCCGCTTCCAGTTGTTGGGGGTCCTGACAAAAACGGCCGACAGCAAAGCCAACAGGTGGCGCCACTACCCTTATCCGACAATCTGCGGGTGGCTTAGCAATAAAATCCAGCGCCTGGTTATAGCGATGCGTGCGGTTTAGTACCGCGGTAAATAAATCAGGGTATTGTTTAAAGAAGGGTTTCATTAGTACTGGTAAGCGGCTGACCCGCTTACGATAGCCGTGTGGTTGTGACAGTACCACGGTAATATCACGGGCGCCCATTTCGTATGCCTTAATGACCGGAATGGCATCTGCAAGACCACCATCGGTCATCCGTTCGCCGTCAATCAACGGAAATTCCCGATACATCAGCGGTATGGCGCAAGAGGCCGGAAACAGCTGATGCATATTGTCCCTGGTCACCTCAAAATAACAGGCCTTAGCGGAATTTACGTTGGTGGTCACCGCGAAAAGTGGCACCTGCTGGCGTAGATAATGGTCAATATTTAGCGGTACTTCATCAAATGACGCATGCCACAACCAGCTAACATCGCAAAAGTGGCCGCCTTTCAGATAGCGGCGCCAGTTCAAAAAATCAGTACGCCTGGCATGGTCCAGCAAAATTTGCCGGCTGCGGCCATGGTTGGCGGCCAGATAGCCAATTAAGGTGGTCGAGCCGGCAGACACGCCTATCGCGAACTGATACGGCTGATACTGCTGTTCAATAAAGGCGTCCAGCACACCGGCAGCGAAAATACCCCGCATGGCGCCGCCTTCTACAACCAGCGCTGCATTATCCGGCTTTGTGGCCAGGTTCATCATTCCTCCCGTTGCTGGTTTATCGCCATGTTAATCCCTATCAGACGATTAGTCTGCTTATGGTAAACTGCTTCTGAACAGGATTAAACCCCAGGTTACACCGGTGCATGTTGTGACATCGCGCATCGCCGGTCTGATTAGCGTACAGCAAACTGACTTATCCCGCATGGCTATGGAGGCACTATGATCCGCTTATTTACTATAGAACACAGTATTATCCGCGAGATCCCCGTGGCTGGTGACACCCACGATATCGAGCTGATGCGCACCGCCCATTGGATAGATGCCCTTGAACCTACCGACGCTGAACGCGATTTGTTAAGTACCTTGCTCAGCGTTGAACTACCGGAGTCTGATGATGTAGAAGAAATTGAAGCCTCTGCCCGTTGCTTTGTTGACCAGGCGGGTATACATGTTCACTCACTCTTTCTGGCGCCGCAAGAGGGGCGCCATGCCACCGTAACCGTTGCCTGTATTTTGCAGGAGGAGCGGCTGATTACGATTCGGGAAGATGAAATTGCGGACTTTCGACTGCTGCGGCTGCGAGCCCGCCGGGGTCAGGTGAGTTGTTCTGATCCGGCCGGACTGCTGGTCACCATATTAGAGCAAAAAGTTGAGAACCATGCCGATACGGTAGAGGATTTACACCGCCAACTGGAAGAAGTCAGTCATCTGGTGCTGGAAGAAAAAGACTCTGAACTGTATCAGGCGATCAGCAAAATGGCGCGGCTGGAAGACAGTAACGGAAAAATCCGACTTTGCTTAATGGATACTCAACGCGATATTTCGTTTTTACTGCGTAACCTGAAAGGCCGGCCAACGCATGAAGAAACCCTGCGGGAGATTATGCGCGACGTGGAAACCCTGATGTCTCACACCACCTTTCTGTTCGATAAAATTAACTTTCTGATGGACTCGACTCAGGGCTTTATCAATATCAAACAAAACCAAATCATTAAAACCTTTTCCATTGCTGCAGTGGTATTTTTACCCCCGACCCTGGTCGCCAGTGCCTACGGCATGAACTTCAGCCATATGCCAGAACTGGAATGGCTGCTGGGCTATCCCTGGGCTCTGGGATTAATGCTGCTATCCGGTTTTGCCCCTTATTGGTTTTTTAAACGCAAAGGCTGGTTATAGTTATTCAGCAGTAAAACAAGACGATTTATGCAAAGCCGCAGCTTGGCTTTTTGGCGGGCAGCGCTTAAGGTAGTCATACACCAATACCTTGATCCGGAATTTCTATGCGCCTGTCATTGCTGAGTCTGACTTTACTACCCTTTTTGTATGCCCCGCTGGCTGATGCCGAGCAGCAGCCGGCTGTTAAACATCAATTAAGCAAGCAAATTGAGCAGGTTATGCCCAAGGTTATTGAATGGCGGCGAGACATTCACCAGCATCCGGAATTGTCTAACCGCGAAGTGCGCACGGCGGCTAAAGTAGCTGCGCATTTAGAAAAACTTGGTTTGGAAGTCCGGACCGGCATTGCTCATACCGGCGTGGTCGGTATTTTAAAGGGCGGCAAGCCCGGCCCGGTGGTGGCGCTGCGCGCCGATATGGATGCCCTGCCGGTAACCGAACAAACCGGTTTGCCCTTCGCCTCAAAAGTAGTCAGCGAGTTTAACGGCCAGCAAACCGGAGTAATGCATGCCTGCGGCCATGATGCGCATGTTGCGATGTTAATGGGCGCAGCAGAAGTGCTGGCCAGCCGGCAAGCTGAGATTGCCGGTACCATTATGTTTGTGTTTCAACCAGCTGAAGAAGGCCCGCCAGCCGGTGAAGAAGGCGGTGCCAAGATGATGCTGGCCGAAGGGCTATTTGCAAACCCCACCCCGACCGCCATTTTTGGCCTGCATGTCTGGCCGGGAAGCCCAGGCCAGCTGCAGGTTAAAACCGAAGGCATAATGGCCGCGGCCGACAGCTTTCAGATAACTGTTAAAGGCAAACAGGTGCACGGCTCCAGCCCATGGCGTGGCATCGATCCGATAAATGTCACCGGCCAGCTAATCAACGCCATTAACCTTATTCCGGCGCGGCAGATAGATGTCACCAAAGCGCCGGCAGTGGTGTCGTTTGGCCAGGTGCACGGTGGTATTCGCTGGAATATTATTCCTGACGACGTAAAGCTGGAAGGTACCATTCGCACCTTTGACAGCGATATGCGCGAAGACTTAATCACCCGCATGGCGCATACCAGTAAGCATATTGCCAGGGCCAGTGGCGCCGAAGCCGAATTTCATGTGCATAATTTTGCCGCTGTTACCTGGAATGACCCGGCACTTACCGACTGGGCTATGCCAAGCCTGAACTGGGCCGCCGCTGATCATGGCGTAGCGGCAATAAAACCCATTACCGGCGCCGAGGATTTTTCATTCTATCAGCAGCAAATACCCGGGGTATTTTTCTTTTTAGGTATATCGCCGGATAACACCCCGCTAAGCGAGGTGCCACCTAACCATTCGCCGATGTTTGATGTAAACGAAGATGCCCTGATAACCGGCGTACGGGCACTAAGCGGCTTAGCATTGGATTATTTAGCGAATCCGCCTGAGCTTGCCCAAAAATAAGGAATAAGGAAAAAGCATGAGCACTCCCTGCCGCTGCCACTGGGTTGATTTAAGCAAACCCGATTATGTTGCCTACCACGATACCGAGTGGGGAGTTCCGGTTTATGATGATAATAAGCTGTTTGAGTTTCTAATGCTGGAGGCGGCACAGGCGGGGTTAAGCTGGTACACCGTATTAAAAAAGCGCGACAGCTATCGGGCGGCGTTTGCGCAGTTTGACCCGGTACAAGTGGCAGCCTTTGATGACAGCAAAGTCGCAGAGCTGCTGCAAAACCCGGGCATTATCCGTAACCGCCTTAAAGTGGCCGCGGCGATTAACAATGCCGCCCGCTTTTTGGAGGTGCAGGCCGAGTTTGGTAGCTTCAGTGACTATCAGTGGCAGTTTGTCGGCGGCAAACCGCTGCAAAACAATATTGCCGACCCGGAAGATTTTCGCGCTACCAGCCCCGAGTCAGATGCCTTTAGCAAAGATTTAAAAAAACGGGGTTTTAAATTTGTTGGCTCGACCATTATCTACGCCCATATGCAGGCCTGCGGCATGGTGAATGATCACGCTAACGCGTGTTTTAGAAAATCACAGGTTATCAGCCGTTAAGTAACATCTCGCCACTGCATTTATTACATTGACCGGCAGTAAGAGATTCAACCCCAGGCATTGCTTACTGGCACTGGCACGGCTGAAACGGTAGCGCTTGGCTGCTACATACCTGATCTACAATCACTTTTTCTCTACCCTCACCCCGGGCATAAAACCTGCAACACCTTTTTACTATACTTATTTATTTCCTTTGTCTTTGCTGCTGCCAGGAGGTGCTGAATGACAAGCAAAAATCAATTTATAATTCAGGCTCAAAAGGCGCTGATCGGCGGTGGAGAGCACCTCCCTTGAGCGCCCCGATGAAAGATACCGCTGCTGAGCCGGCTGGCTCAGCGCTGGGCAAAATTAACCAGCACTTTCACCAATGCTATACCCGACGCAAACTGGATTTTAAAAACAAGGTAAGCCAGGGTGAGGTACTGCTGATTATCCGGATGGATAGTCGGCTGGTGGCCTGCTGTGGTGATGACATTCAGGAGTTACCGGTTAATGGCGAAACGTATCATCAGTTAAAAGCATTAGCGCACAGCACCCTGGCAGCTTATTACACCTTACTGCACTCACCGCCTGAGCAGGCCGTATCTCTGATATCAGACTGGTTGCCGCAGCTAAAAACTGAGGCAGCGCCGCAACTGGCCAGCGCTATTGCTGCCATTATCGGTCAGCTGCTTGATCATGTTGATAAGCACAACACCATTAGCCATTTGCAAATTCAGCAGTACGCCAAGGAGCTGGAGCCGGTATACGCCCAGTTACTTGTGCTTAGTGCTGAAGATGAGGTTAAGCAGTTACACTGTCAGTTAACCGCGCTGACCAGCCGCTATGACATTCCCACTTCAGATAGCTTTTTTATTGTATTTGGTGGCCCGCAGGCCCGCTCGAGGGAGCTGGCGAAACTGGTTTTTACCAAATGGTGTGACGAGTCCGATGATTTGCTGGCAGATAGCCGCCACCATGTCCGTTACGTTGAAAATGCCACAACAATAGCCGATGCCACTGAGCTGGTTGCCACCCTGATGGCAGACCGGGAGCTGGCACAGACTTTTCTGGGTCGGGCAGAGGGCTTAGAGCAGGATGTGCTGGGTAAAGCGGCTGAAAAGATTATTGAGCGTTGCTGGACTAAATCGTAACGCCAGCGAATAATGATTGTTATCGTAGCTTTTTTGCACTATTCCTTTCTGGCTGCAATACTTAGCTCAATTTGTAACTTTTTGTAACCTAAGCTGGCGATACACAGCCGGTTGGTATAACGGATCAATTTTTATGAAAGTCTGCATTATAATGCTACTGGTGTTATGGCCTTGCATGAGTCAGGCAAATACGGTTATTTCGGTGTGTTATGAAGGTTCTGGCATGGAGCCATTCATCAGCGCCGGTAACGATGAGCGCCAACCGGTGGGTTTTCTGGTTGAAATGTTAAATACGGCAGCAGCACCTCTGGCCATTCGCTTGCAGTTTCAGCAAGCGCCCTGGCTAAGATGCCAAAAAATGGTACAAGAAAATCAGCTTAATGCCACCTTAGCAATGATTTGGTCACCTGAGCGGGCGCTATTGTACCGTTTCCCAGACCAGCAAAGCGGCAGTGAACAGTCACAACGTTATTTATGGCGCGCAAAATATCCGGTATTTCATGCCAAAGATAGGCGCTTTAAGTTGGAAGAGTATCAACCGCAGTTTGGGATTAGCGCGCCGCTGGGATACCTTGTCGAAGACTGGCTGCAACAGCAACGCTGGCTAAGCCCATACAAATTCAAGCTGGATGACGGCCTTAAAATGGTCGCCGACGGCAAACTGGATGGGTATAGCGTCGAACGTCTGATTGGTGACTATCATCTGCAACAGCTTGGTCTTGCCGACAAGTTGGTCGCCAGTGATGATAACCTACTGGTTAAAAACTGGCACATGGTATTCAACCCAGACTTCTATGCGGAAAATACCCAGCTGGTCGAGCAGTTTTGGTTTAACCTAATCGCTGAGAGAAAAAAGCTGGAGGCGAATTATCCTCACGCTCAAACGACTTCGCAGCATTAACGCGAAAGCTGGTGATAAAATACGGGTTCAGGCGACTCACTATTGATGTTATTTTACTTTAAACTTGGCTTTTTTGACGGGGGCGGCACTGACATTACCCAATACCAGCTCGGCGGGTATGGTAAACGAAAAGCTGCTGCCCCGGCCGGGCTCGCTGAAAATCATCAGCTGGCTGTTGTGGCGTGACAACACATGTTTAACGATAGCTAAACCAAGGCCGGTACCACCGGTATTGCGGGCCCGCGCCTGATCCACCCGGTAAAACCTTTCGGTTAAGCGCTTTACATGATGCGGCGCTATGCCCTCGCCGGTATCATTAACTGCAAACACAGCCCGCTGATGCTGACGTTGCCAGCTGACACTTATCTCGCCCCCTGCCGGCGTATACTTAATGGCATTGGTCACCAAATTAGAAAAAGCACTGCGTAATTCTTCAGTAACTCCGGATACTTTTAATTCGGGATCAATACTAAAACTGATTTGGTGCTGTTTTTCGTGATTCAGCGCCTGCGCTTCCTGCTCTAGGGTCGCCAGCATGGCGGGGACATCAACTTCATCATCTAACTGCACCCGGGCTGACGCCTCAATTCGTGATAAGGTGAGGAGTTGCTGCACTAAACCATCCATCCGTTTAGTTTGCTCCAGCATAACAGTATGAGCCTTTTGCCACATAGCTGGCTCGGGTAAGCGATTAGCGTCAATTACTTCCAGGTAGCCCTGCAACACCGTTAAGGGTGTGCGCAGCTCATGCGAAACATTGGCCACAAAGTCTTTGCGAATTTGTTCTAATTGTTTCAGCTGAGTGATATCGCGGATGATTAGCAAGTACTGTTCGCTGCCGTATGGCATCATCTTGCATTCCAGCACCACACTGTTGCTGCCTTTAGCACTGATTTCCAACGGCTGCTGAAACTGCTTTTGCTTTAAGAAGCTCTGAAATTCGGGGTTGCGGACCAGGTTATCAATCCGCTGGCCTTCATCACTGGGCCAGCGTAAGCCCACCAGCATTTGTGCCAGTTTATTACACCAGACAATAGTCCAGTCGCTGGTCAGTACAACAACCGCTTCCGGCAGTGCTTCTGCGCCATCACGAAAACGCCGCACCAAGGTTCGTAACTCTTTACGTTTTCTGCGCTCGCGCCGTTGCTGATAATAAATGCCATCGAAAATTTGCTGCCAGAAACCCTTGCCTTCCGGCGGCGTCAGCTTTCGGTCATGCCAGAGCCATTTAGTAATTAAAAACAGGTGGTTATAGTTAGATGCCAGCAAATAAAAGCTCAGCAGTAACATAAACAGCATGCTCTGACCAAAAGGCCAACCCACTAGCCCTGCCAGAGTATACAAAAGGCAGACCTTGCTAAAAATCTTCCCTTTAGAAAGCTGTGGCCGCATAAAACCTACTTAGCAGAAAAGCGATAGCCGGAGCCTCGCACCGTTTGTACCAGCTTATCATGCCCGGCGATAGAAATCGCTTTGCGCAACCTTCGAATGTGCACGTCTACCGTGCGATCTTCAACATAGACGTTGGTGCCCCAAACATGGTCAAGCAGCTGCTCACGGCTATACACCCGCTCCTGGTGAGTCATAAAGAAATGCAACAGGCGGAATTCAGTTGGTCCCATATCCAGCGGCTGCTGCTCGGCCATTACCCGGTGCGCTACCGGATCCAGCTTCAGGCCCTGCACTTCTATCACTTCATCCAGACTGGTCGGCGATACCCGGCGGATAACCGCTTTTATTCGCGCCATCAACTCTTTCGGTGAAAACGGCTTGGTAACGTAATCATCAGCGCCAACTTCGAGACCACGCACTTTGTCTTCTTCCTCGCCGCGGGCGGTGATCATGATAATCGGGATATTACGGGTCAAATCGTGCTGCTTCATTTTCTTGGCAAACTGGATTCCGCTGCCGCCCGGGATCATCCAGTCCAGCAACACTAAATCAGGATAGGGTTCAATCAGTTGGTTAACCGCGCTGGGGAAATCTTCGGCGGTAATGGCCTGATAGCCATTTTGCTCCAACACAAAACACAACATGTCGCGGATTGGTGCTTCATCTTCCACCACCAGGATCTTTCTTGCCATAAGGTTCACCACATTCTGTTAGCCGGTTTGAGTGCCGGACGGTTCTAACTGTCTCTGCTACTTAGTATTGCTGCAGTTTATGACATTTTTATGAAAACACGAGGTTAATCTTGGCATCAGCTTACCCTGCAGAGCATTTGTACATATAAATAACACTATTCACACTATTGAAACCTCAGGCAAAGGCGACTGCATGACAGCTAAATGAATTTTTTTTGACACTCTTAACACCAGACCATAGCCAGTCACTGCTGCCAATGGCTGTCACTCAAGCGTCGTATTTATGTAATAAAAGCGTCATTCGCCTGCTGTAGGGTGCCAACAACTTAATTGGCAACACCGATAACAACTCAATGGAGAGATGGTAATGGCTTTACGCAAACTGTTAAAACTCAGCGCGATAGCGTCAGCATTAATACTGGCTGGCTGCGGTGGCGACTTAGTCGTTAATGCTGGTGGCACTACTAACGGCGGCGGTAATGGCGGTGGTGGTGGCACTCCTCCACCAGTCACTTCAGATTGTCCGGCCTTTGCTACTGAAGGCGACAGTCTGGCCGGGGTTAACCTGACGGTATGTGAAATCAGCGGTACTATTACCAGTGACACCCGTCTGAGCAATGATATTGCCTGGTCTTTAAGCGGCAAAGTTACCGTCGGTAACGACAATGCGGATAATTCAACCCTGACTATCGAACCCGGTACTTTTGTATTTGGTAAAAGCGGCGCCGATTATCTGGTTGTAGCCCGAGGTTCAAAAATTCAGGCAGTCGGCACCGTCGACGCGCCAATCGTGATGACTTCAGTTAACGACATGCTGGGATTATCCGACAATGAGTCAACTGCCGAATGGGGTGGTTTGGTGTTATTAGGTAACGCACCAAGTAATAAGTGTGATCAGGCATCACTGGCAACCTGTGAAATTCAGGCTGAAGGTGAAGCCGGTCCTTACGGTGGTGCTGACCCGGAAGATGACAGCGGTGCGTTGCGTTATGTACAAGTGCGTTACGCGGGTTTTGAAGTCATTCCGGACAATGAGCTTAACGGTATTACCTTTGCCGGTGTAGGCAGCGGCACTGACGTTGAATACATTCAGGTACACAACAACCTGGATGACGGCGTTGAGTTTTTTGGCGGCACGGTAGATGCTAAATATGTGGTATTAACTGGCAACCGCGATGACTCATTGGACTGGGCAGATGGCTGGACTGGCCGCATGCAGCACGTGTTGGTCCGTCATAACCCGAACAATACTAAAGCGAACCGCGGCATTGAAGCGGATAACCAGTCAGGTAACTTTACTGCTACCCCGGTGTCAAAACCACGCATTGCCAATATGACTATCGTCGGTAATAACTTTGACGGTGAAGATGATTCTGAAGGCGTATTGTTGCGCGCAGGCACCGCGGCTGAATTATATAACTTTATTGTTACTGGTCCGGCTGGCATGGGTGAATGTTTTGAAATTAACTCCGCGGAGTCAGTAACGAACGCTGGCAATGGCGAAATTGTCTTCCGCAACTCTATTCTTGATTGCCCTGAGCCTACCAAGAACTCTGTAGATGGTGCAGATAATATCACCCTGGATGCTAACGCCTGGTTCCGTGCTCAGCCCGGCAACATTATTGGTGACGCTTTATTGGGTGGCTATATTCCTGCGCCAAACTCTCCTGCACTGGGCAATGGTTACAACGTCGCAAACAACGTTGACAGCTGGTTTGACAATGTTGATTACATTGGTGCCTTTGACGGTGAAGAAGACTGGACTGTAGGCTGGACCGTTGGACTTCACCCGGAAGATGACTTAGCTGCCTGCCCTGCCGGTACCAGCGAAGTTAACAGCTTATCAGGTCGCTTAAACTGTCAGTTAACCGGTGACATTACTGCCAACGTGACCCTGGCTGCTGGCGCTGACTACGTGCTAAGTGGCCGGGTACGGATTGGTGTAGATAACACCACCGCCGCCACCCTGACCGTTGAACCAGGTGTGCGGATTTATGGTAAATCAGGCGCTGACTTCCTGGTCGTTACCCGCGGCTCAAAAATTGAAGCTAACGGTACCGCAGCCAACCCTATCGTGATGACCTCAGTACAGGACATTATCGGTTCGCCAACCGCAGCCGGCCAATGGGGCGGTTTAGTATTGCTGGGTAAGGCACCAAGCAACAAGTGTAACCAGGGAGATTTAGCCAGCTGTGAAATTCAGGCAGAAGGTGAAGCCGGTCCCTATGGTGGTGCAGTAGCCAACGACAACAGCGGTACCTTAAATTACGTAGTAGTTAAGCATGCTGGTTTTGAAGTTATCCCGGATAACGAATTAAACGGTATTACGTTTGCCGGTGTAGGTTCTGGTACTAAGTGCTCTAACATCCAGGTACACCAGAACGTTGATGATGGTATCGAAATGTTCGGCGGTAGCGTCAGCTGTAAAAACGTGGTGTTAACCGCTAACGGCGATGACTCAGTAGACTGGGCCGATGGCTGGAACGGTAAACTGCAATTCGTGCTGGTTAAACATGCTGCCGATGGCGCCAAGGCTAACCGCGGTATTGAAGCAGATAACCAGTCTGGCAATTTCACCGCCACCCCGGTATCCAACCCAACCATCGCCAACTTGACCATTATTGGTAACAGCTTTGACGGTGACGATGACTCAGAAGGTGTATTACTGCGCGCTGGTACCAATGCTCAGCTGGCCAACTTCGTTATCACCGGCCCCGAGACCATGGGCGAATGTCTGGAGTTCGATTCTAACGAGACCAAAGCATTAGCTGCAGCAGGTTCACTGACCATGACACACTCTGTTATTGCCTGTGCAGAGCCGTTCAAGGGTGACCTTGGTAATGGTACCACCACCGAACAGTGGTTCCTGGGACAAACCGGTAACAGTGTTGCAGCTAACCAGGCTGCAGTACTGGACGGCATTTACACTATCGATGCCACCACCCCAAAAGACATGTCAGCACTGGATAGCTTCTTTGAAGCGGTTAACTTCATCGGTGCAGTAGAAGCCGGCAATGACTGGACTGCTGGCTGGACAGTTGGCTTAGAAGACTAAGCAAATCGGCACTGCCGGGGCAACCCGGCAGTGCCTTTTGTTATTCCGACATTCGATATACCAAGACTAGTATCCGTTTAAAGCTGATAGGACAACGTTCAGATGAGCAGCATTCAAAAATTTAGTTTCAGCCGTGTTGGCCGCAGTGTATTGCTGGCCTTAGGCACGACCACTGCGATGATGTCGTTAAATACCATTGCACAAGAAACGCCAGAACCCACTCAAGCCGAGCAGGAAGAGGTAGAACGTATTTCTGTCTCCGGTCGCCTGATGAGCTCTGCTGCCTCTGCTGCTGCAGAACGTCGTGAGCAAGCCTATGTAGCAGAAGTACTCGGTATGGAGCAAATTTCCCGTGCCGGTGACAGTAACGCTGCCGCTGCTTTGCGTCGGGTAACGGGTTTAACCCTGGTAAAAGACAAGTTTATTTATGTTCGCGGCTTGGGTGAGCGTTATTCCAGTACCTTATTAAATGGTGCCATGGTGCCCAGTCCGGACCCGACCCGTAACGTTATTCCGCTGGACATGTTTCCGGCGGGCATTATTGAAAGCCTGGTTGTACAAAAAGCCTATTCTCCTGAGCTACCCGCAGCCTTTGGTGGTGGTAATGTCAATATTCGCACCACGGCTATTCCGCTGCAAACCAGTTTTAATGTCTCAGTGGCTACCGGCTATAACAGCCTGAACAGCGACGATGGTTTTGATTATGCTGGTGGCGGTGATGACTGGCGTGGTAAAGACGATGGCACCCGGGGTATATCACCGGTGCTGGCCGATGCTCAGCAACAATTTGGCGTGCTGACTCCCATTAATATCGCCGAGGGCTTAGGTGGCATTAATGCCGGCAATCTGGCACAGGCAGAAACCATTGTGCGTGAGCTCGGTACTGCATTTAACCGTGATATTGATATTAGCCGAACCACCGTAAAACCTGATTTCGACGCCAGTGCCTCCTTTGGCACCCGCTTTGATCTGACAAAAAATATTGTGTTTGGGTTGATGACTGGCTTAAGTTACGATCGCTCTACCCAGAATATTGAAGAGCAGGAACGTTACTATTCTGTCTCAGGCGACAGCCTGGTGCCGTTGAATCGTTACGATGATATTAAAGGTACTGAGCATCAGGTAAAACTGTCTGGCATGCTTAACTTTGGTTTAGAGCTGGGTATCGATCACCGCATCGAAACCTCCACCATTTATCTGAGTGACACCAAAGATGAAATAAAGATTAAAAACGGCGACAGTATTGAAACCATTAACGAAACCAACCGGTTTAATACTGATACCAGCATTTTGTATGAAGAACGCACTATGCTGAGTAATCAGCTACGTGGTAAGCACAACTTCCCGTACCTGATGGATTTGGCAGTAGACTGGCAGTACACCGATGCCAAAGCACGTCGCAACGCGCCAGGCGAAGTGGAATATCGGTATCTGAATGAGACGCAGGCTGATGGCTCAGTATTCTCATTTTTACGCCGCAACCAAAACGCCGTTAATTACAGTTTCAGTGATATGAAAGATAACACTGAAAACCTGAGTTGGAATGCCAACTTACCGCTCACGCTGGGCAAAGCAGAAATGACTTTCAGTGGCGGTTATAGTTACTTCGAACGTAGCCGTAACGCACAAACTGACCGCTTTAACTTTGATACGGTGGGTTACAGTCTGCAGCAACTGTCTGGTCGCTTTTCAGAGATTTTCTCTGACAGCGCTATTTCAGACCCGGCCAACGGCTTTAAAATTTCTAACGTGACCACTCAGGCTGATGATTATCTGGCAGCCCAGATGATCGACGCGGGTTACGGTGCCATGGAGCTGACGTACGACTATCTGCTGCGGTTAAATATCGGTGTGCGCTATGAAGACTTTAAACAAATCTCACTACCGCTGCGGGCAGATGGCGCCATAAGCGGCAATGTAACTGACTCTATTTTGATGGAGGATGGCTTTTATCCGGCGTTGTCATTAACCTGGTTTGTTAACGACGACTTACAGGCGCGCTTTGGCTATAGCAAAACCGTGGTTCGCCCAGATTTACGTGAAGTGACCCCGGTATTGTATGTTGACCCGCTAACCGACTTTAAAGTAACCGGTTTTTCAGGCCTTAAAAGCACTGACATAAGCAGTTTTGATGCCCGCTTAGAGTGGTATTATGACAGCAGCAACTACAGTATTGGTCTATTCTATAAAGATCTGGAAAACCCAATTGAAGCCATTGAATTATCAGGGTCAGACGGTAACTTGCTGATGTCATTTCGCAATGCCCAGAGCGGCAAGGTGTATGGCGCAGAAGCGGAGTTTTTACAGCAGCTGAATATGTTCAGTGGTGATTTTGGCAAGTTTGCCAATAACTTTTTTGTTGCCGGTAACCTGACAGTCAGTGAGTCTGAAATCAGCATTCAACCCTTTCCGGGTGCCGATTTAACCAACCTGAAGCGTGGTTTAAGCGGTCACTCGAAGTATGTTGCTAACCTGCAACTGGGCTTTGACTCTGACAATAACCAGCATAATGCCACCCTTACCTATAACGTATTCGGTAAGCGGATAGCCTTTGCCGGGGTTAACGACAAAGACGATGCCTTTGAGCAGCCATTTAATTCACTGGATTTCACCTATGGTTACACGCCGCTTGAGAATATGACCGTAAAACTGGGCTTGAAAAACTTACTGGATGAAGAAGTGGAAATTTTGCAGCAGGGTGAAATTCTGCAGCAGCGCACTGAAGGTCAGAGCTACAGTTTAAGCTTCTCTTATAAATACTAGCAATTTAAACGTTAAAAGCCACCGTATAACTACGGTGGCTTTTTTTTAAAGTAGCTATTTAGAAATGGTATTGGGCTCTTACCCCGAAACCAATAGGCTCCTCATTGATACCTGAAGCTGTATCAACATCAGTAAACACAATATTACTCATAAAACGGATATTACTACTTAAGTAATAGTTAACGCCAACGGTCAGATTTTTCTGCTCGCCACCCATAACAACACCGTCATTAAGGTCAGTAACAGAGTATCTGGCGGCAACTTCAATTGCGCCTTTTGCTGAGCTTGGTTTAATACCACTGAATGAGCCGTTTTTGTATGAACGCGATTCTCCAGTTATCACATAACTTGCCTGCATGTGGTATCCGCTAAAGCTAAGATCCTGCACTGCAGAGGATGTATTCACTGATAATGCTTCAGCTTCAAATGACCAGGCGCCATTAATTGCTGCAAACTCCAGTCCGGTAGTGATCAGATTATCAACGTTATTGAGCGTTCCGGTGTCGATAAGACGAATGGCCGGATCAATTCTTAACTCAGGGCGGTCCCGAAAACGCAAGCTGTTATAGTCGCCTAAATCCTGATACACCACTGCCGCACCAAAGTGGTACTGAATATTATTGATTTTGGGGTGATAAACCAGACGTTGCGCCAGGCCCATGCTGTCGTCCTTTCCAGCATCGCTTTCAGTATTCATGGTTCTGCCAAAAGCCATCGAGCCTGAAGTAATATCACCAAAGGTTTTATCAAAACGAACGCCTAACTTACGGTCAGGCGTAATCACTGTTGAACCACTTGCCCGCTCCATAAAGGTAATAGAGTTTGAGCTCGTCAGGGTATTAAGGCTAAACGGCAACCGTTGGTGGCCAATAGTCAATGAACCACCGGCGAATTTTGTCCGCAGGTTTACATCGGTAGCACTCGCGTCACCACCTTCAGCAAAATCATATTCAATGACAAAGCGCCAATCTGATGAGAAATTACCTTGTAATCCCATGCGGCCCCGACGAACATTAACGCCATTACCAAATTCTGTTTGGTCATCATTGACAAACCCAGCATCGAGGTGCAGGCGACCTCGTGGTTCTACTTCAATATCTGCCGCCAGAACGTTTCCGGCAATTGAGGCCAAAAGTATCGCAACAGTGATTTTGCTCATTGAGTTCATTACTATTCCTTTTGAAGGTTAAAGATGTAACTAATGTTTACCGAGAGAGTATATTTCAGCTTAATGACACTTTAATGACAGCGTGGCATTTTTATGACGCTAAAATGATGTTTTTATGACTGTCTATACACAGCATGCTACTACCATCACTATAAGAAGTATTAATCAGTTTAGTCAGATAGCCAAGTCTATAATAAAATAACAGAAAGGGAGCGAATGCTCCCTTTTTTAGCGCTTTTGACATCGCAACGATCTCAACCGTAGCGCCCGGTAATATAATCTTCAGTTCGCTTATTAATAGGGTTGGTAAAGACTTCGTTGGTGGCACCAATTTCTATTAAATCACCCAGATGGAAAAACGCAGTGCGGTCTGAGACCCGGGCGGCCTGTTGCATATTGTGAGTAACGATAACGATAGTAAAGTTTTGCTTTAACTCATCAATCAGTTCTTCAATAATAGAAGTTGCAATAGGGTCAAGCGCCGAACACGGTTCATCCATGAGTATCACATCCGGGCTGACCGCGATACTGCGGGCGATACATAACCGCTGCTGCTGGCCACCGGATAAGCCGGTGCCAGGCTGATCCAGCCGATCTTTCACTTCATTCCATAAGCCGGCGCGGCGTAAACTGGACTCCACCACATCGTCCAGCTCTGACTTGCGACTGGCCAGGCCATGTAAACGCGGGCCATAAGCAATATTTTCATAAATTGATTTTGGAAACGGGTTCGGCTTTTGAAATACCATGCCAACCTGAGCGCGCAATTGCACAACGTCCAGTGACGGGTCATAGATATCGCGGCCATCCATTTTAATACTGCCGGTTACCCGGCAGATATCAATGGTATCGTTCATCCGGTTTAAACAACGTAAAAACGTTGATTTGCCGCAACCTGAAGGGCCGATAAAGGCAATAACTTCGTTTTCCATTACATCCAGATCAACACCATGGATAGCTTCATTGTCGCCGTAAAAAACCCTGACATCACGTGCTGTCATTTTTACCTTGCCCATGCTGTTTGTCTCAATCGCTGTCATCGCTAAATCCGCCGTAGTTACCACTTATTCAGTTAATTTTCTGGAGTTGGCTGCGCTGCGCGTCAGACCTACCAGCGCTTTTCATATTTTTTACGCAGCCAGATGGCTAGCCCGTTTAATGTCAACATCAACGCCAGCAATACGATAATGGCGGCAGAAGTACGGGCTTCAAAAAAGTTACGAAGCTCATTGCCCTGCCACAAATATATTTGTACTGGTAAGGCGGTCGATTGCTCGAACGGGCCGGCCGGTATTTGTGAGACAAAAGACTTCATGCCAATAAGTAATAATGGTGCTGTCTCACCTAAAGCCTGGGCCACACCAATGATGGCGCCAGTAAGAATACCCGGGATAGCCAGTGGCAACACATGATGAAAAACAGCCTGCATTTTAGACGCCCCCAGCCCTAAAGCTGCCTGGCGAATGGATGGCGGAATGGCCTTTAAGGTAGAGCGTGTGGCAATAATCACGGTCGGTAAGGTCATTAAGCTTAATACCAGGCCGCCAACAATGGGCGCCGACATCGGCAGTTTAAACCAGCCGATAAACACCGATGCACCCAATAAGCCAAATACAATGGACGGCACCGCAGCCAGGTTATTAATATTCACCTCCACTAAGTCGGTGAATTTATTTTTGGGCGCAAACTCTTCCAGATAAATGGCGGCGGCAACGCCCATTGGTACCGCCAGAAAAATCACCACCAGCATCATATATAACGAACCGACAAAAGCACCCGCCAGGCCAGCAGATGCTGGCGAACTGCGGGAGTCGGGATTAATAAACAAGGCAAAACTAAAGCGATTTTCAATAATGCCCTGCGCTGACAGCATTTCAACCCATTCCCGTACTTTCGGGCTAAGCTGCTGCTGCGAGTCAGGCAGACTGCGGTCAATATTACCTTTTAACCAGACATCAATATTCGCATCAGTAAGCAAATTTACCGTTTTGGTCTGGCCAATGATTTCGGGGTTTTCTATTACCATATCGCGTACGGCGTAGCGCTCACCTGAGGTCACTATCCGCGCGGCGTCACGACGATACTGGCGCTCTTGAGCTTCCGGTATGACCTTATTCAGGCCATCCAGAATTAAGCGGTTAAAGTTAACCATGCCCACTTCAGTTTGCCATTCAATAAAACGCTGCCGAAATTCATTGTCTGTTTCATCCGCACCTTGCACTGGTTTTTCGCTGATACTAATCACTTCAGGGTCAAAGTAAATATCAAGCGTAATGTGCGCCTGCCAGAATGCAGGGACACCTTTGGCAAAAATATTAACAAACAAAATAGCGACCAGGGTCAGGCTAATAATGACAGCGCCCAGACCAACGCCTTTAAACAGCTTTTCCTGACGGTGCCGACGAGCCAGTGACGCCGCCACTTGTTGCTGGGTTTTACTTAGTAACACCGGTTCAACAGCGACATCTTTGTCGGTGGAGCTCAGTTTGTTATCAGTCATAAGTTACTCGTATTGTTCCCGATATTTACGCACAACAACCAACGCTACAATATTCAGCAGCAAGGTAATGACAAACAGGGTTAAGCCCAATGCAAAAGCGACCAGGGTCTGAGGGCTGGCAAAGTCGTTGTCGCCGGTTAGTTGGTTAACGATAGACACCGTTATCGTCGACACGGCCTCAAAGGGATTGGCAGTCAATGTCGGGCTGTTGCCCGCTGCCAGCACCACAATCATGGTTTCACCAATAGCCCGACTGGCAGCAAGCAGCACCGCACCCACTATGCCAGGCAGCGCAGCGGGCAGCACCACCTTGCGAATGGTTTCAGATTTCGTCGCGCCCAGGCCAAGCGAGGCATCCCGAAGCGCCTTGGGCACCTGGGTAATAATGTCATCAGAGAGTGACGAGATAAAAGGTACAATCATTATGCCCATCACCACGCCCGCGGTGAGTGCAGACGTCGCACGGATAGTCAGGCCAATACTGGCGCCAAAATCGGCTAGAAATGGCCCTACCGTCACCAACGCAAAGAAGCCGTAAACAATCGTTGGAATACCAGCAAGCACTTCAATAATGGGTTTGGCGGTTGCGCGAAAGTTGGCCGGCGCATATTCTGCCAGGTAAATCGCGACCATTAAACCAAGGGGAATTGCGACCAGCAACGCGATACCCGCAATCATCATCGTACCTGAAAGCAACGGCAGCAAGCCAAAACTTCCCTGACTTCCGGTCAGCGAACCTTCACTCACTCCTGTCGTCGAAAAGCGTGGGTTCCAAGTCGTACCCAGGAAAAAATCTGCTGGCGGTATAAAACTGAAGAACTTGATGGTTTCACCCACCATTGATAGCACAATGCCGATAGTGGTTAAAATGGCAACAGTGGAGCAGATTATAAGCACAGCTTTAACGGTGCGTTCGATTTGATGGCGCGCCCGCAAATGAGGCTGAATGCGTTTAAAACTGAAAAACAAACCCGCAGCGGCTATCGCTGCCATCAGACCAGTTAACAGTAGAGCACTACTGGTTTGTAACTGTTGCATGTACGCCGCAGCGTCGAGCTCCCACTGCGCAGCCTCTGCCACCACACCAAAATTAGTGGCAAGATTGCTGATCCGGCGCATTATCACATCGGCAGTTAAGCCTTCTGCGGCCAACGCTTCTGCAGGCAATTGGGCAGCCACCATGCCGTTAATGACGCCGGGGGACAACAGTGTCCACAATACCAGAATGAAAAACGCCGGGATAACGGCCCACAAGCCGACCATCATGCCGTAATGATGCGGTCTGGAGTGCATTTTTTGCTGCGGGTTAACTATCGCGACCTTGCGACTGCGCACCATGCCAAGCTGATAGCCTATCGCCATCAATGCCAGCAGCAGTACAATTAACGAAAAATTACTCATGGTTGCTCCATTGCCCAATCCGGGTTATCCCACAGGGATAAATACTTCTTAATAAGCCGCGCCAGCTTAACGCGCCTATATTGCAGTTTTATTACAGTGTCTGTCATATTACTGAAATAGAAAAAGAGGACCGCGGGGTCCTCTTGCTTCTTTTAGCTTACTAAAACAGTTATAGCGACTTTTTGGCGCGAATGTTGGCGATAATAGTGGCGCGCTCATCATCATCCAGTGGAATTAAGCCTGCGGCTTCCAGCGGACTGCCAAAGCCTGAAGCAGCGTCAGAGACAAAGTACTCAGCGAATTCCTTCAAACCCGGAATAACGCCAATATGTTCACCCTTCACGTAGAAAAACAGCGGACGTGATACCGGGTAAGTGCCGTCAATAATATTGTCAACGGTCGGCTCAACACCACTTACTGTGGCTACTTTTATGCGGTCACGGTTTGCTTCATAAAAACTTAAACCAAACACACCAAGCGCATTTTTCTGCGCCTGCAACCGGGCCAGTGTTTCAGTGTAATCACCTGCAATTTCTACCACGCTGCCATCGGTACGCATCGCTAAACAAAAATTGTTTTGCTCTGCTTTTGGCAGTGCCTGCACTTCTGCAAAAGTTTTACAGCCATCCAGTATTACTTTTTCTTCGTACACTTCACGGGTACCGTGGTTTGAACCCGGAATAGCCAGCAAAATGGCCTGATCGGGTAAAGACTTATCAATTTGCTGCCAGTTAGTGTAAGGGTTGGCCACCATTTTGCCATTTTGCGGCACTTGTGCCGCCTGAGCCAGAAACACATGTTCAGGTTTTAATTTAAAGATGCCGGCATCAATCCGCGAAGCAAACACAATACCGTCATAACCAATTTTCACTTCGATAATGTTGTTAACGCCATTGGCATTACACGCTTCTACTTCAGCCGGGCGAATGGCTCGTGAAGAGTTAGCAATATCGATGGTGTTGGTGCCAACACCCTGACAAAATTGACGTAAGCCACCTGAAGAACCACCTGAGCCCACGACCGGAGTACGGAACTGGGCAAAGTTATTACCAAATTCTTCAGCAGCAATTGAAGCGAACGGCAACACGGTTGACGAGCCAGCCACCTGCACTGTATCGCGGTTGGCATGCGCCTGTCCTGCAAACGCCAGGCTAACGGCAGAAGCAACAATCAGTTTAGTAAGCTTATTCATTTTCATTGGGTCGATCCTCAGTATGAGATGCATTTGATGCTGCACAGTATGCGATACTTTTATTTCAGTAATATGACAGCTCACTCCAGACGACGGACATAAAAAAACCCGCTACGATAGCGGGCTCTTACACTGCAGGTTAAAAAAATATATGCCTAGTGGCGTTTCAGGTACCGGTTTACTTCTGTTCTTTATTTACTGCCACACGTTTGGTTGGCGGGTTTAACCAGACCACATGGCCGGTATGTTTTGAGGTACGGGTTAAACTGTTGGCTTCTGTCAGCTGGTCATTGTCTAACACATAAGTGTATTGCTGTTTGCTCATGCTGGAACAACCCGATAAACCAACAAGTGCTACCGCTGCTAATACTGTCACCAGGTGCTTTTTATTCATTTTCATCACTGTACTCCTGCTACGTCTTACCCAGACTATAGTCAGCGCCGCACCGGCTGTCTAGCATATTTTTATTACAGTTTAGTGAAGGTTGGCGATATTTTTTAAATTACCCTAATACATTGTTTTTAATGCAGTTATTAGCGTGACGGTAATGTGCTCACCGTCATAATTACGTCATGTTATTTAATTAGTTGTTAATGATGTATTTTGAAGCCTGAGCAGGCCTTACCGGGGGCGTCGTGGTTGTAATTCAACCCGGGCTGACTGCCCCCTGCTGACTCTGGCCATAAATATGGCCTGCCTGGCCAGATTAACACTGTGCTCGGCGATCCGTTCCAGCGCTCTGGCCACCCAGTTCACCGCTAAGACAGCATCAAGCTGATCCGGTTGCTGACCGGTATCAGCCAGATTACGTCTTAATATGGCGCCATAACACTGATGAACGGTTGCTGCCATAGCAAGCGCCTGCTCCGCCTTGGCAGTACTGGATTGCTGCAGTGCCGCAAGTGCCAGCGTAAGCATAGTGCCTACCGGTGTGGCCAGGCTATCAATTGCAGCCAGCTGCTTTGCCGACGGGGCGCTTGTTGTGTTCAGCAGCACCTGCTGGGCTATCTGCACATTCTGATTGCAAACCTGCTCGATATCACTGATTGCCTTTAACAGCGCCAGCACTAGCCTTAATTCACGATCGCTGGCGGTATGGTTTAACATATCAAGACAATGATCATCCATTGCTACTTCAAAATCATGTGCGCGTTGCAACTGGCTCAGCACCTGCTGTGCCAGTCGGCTATTGTTGCTCTGATAGGCACTCAGCGCGTGCTCAAACTGTTGCAGGGCCAGGCTGCTGACAGCGTGTAACCGCTGCCGGGCCTGAGCCATTTCAGCACTGAAGCCTGCCTGGCCACTGTCCGGCACAGTTTGGCTGCAGTCTGATCCTGACTTGCTGCTGGTAGGCATTGTTGTTTCCTGTGCAATCTGAGTATGTCCGCATCTTAACGCTGCCACTGCCAACGGTAAAGCGGCCATGTTCAACCAGGCCGCTTGACATATGGAAAAATGAATATATGATTATTCGCATATTTAGCCACCAGGTAATGCAGCCCTATGTTAAACCCCCTGCTATTTTATAAAGCTCTGGCCGATGATACCCGCTTAAAAAGCCTGTTGTTAATTACCGAGCAGCAGGAGCTGTGTGTCTGTGAGTTGATGACAGCACTTGACCAGAGCCAGCCCAAAATCTCCCGCCACTTAGCCCAGCTACGTAAAGCCAATATTTTGCAGGATCGACGTAGTGGCCAGTGGGTATTTTATTCTTTGCACCCTGCACTACCGGCATGGGCGAATCAGGTATTGCAACAAACCTTGCTGGCCAACCAGTCTTATCTGGCGCCATGCCGGCAACAACTTACTCTGGTATCCGGGCGGCCTGTTGAACAGGCCTGCTGTTAACAATGAAAAGGAAACTGACATGAGCATAAAAGTAGGCATAAATGGCTTTGGCAGAATTGGCCGTCTGGCGTTACGCGCTGCCTTTGACTGGCCTGAACTTGAGTTTGTACAGATTAACGACCCGGCTGCAGATGCTGCTACCCATGCCCACCTGCTGAATTTTGACTCGGTACATGGTATCTGGCGCCACAATGCCAGCACCGAAGGCAGTAATATGCTGATCAATGGTAAAACCATAGCGGTCAGTCACAATAAAGCGATTAGCGATACCGACTGGTCGGGCTGTGATGTGGTAATCGAAGCCTCCGGCAAAATGAAGACCGTGGCCGCTTTACAGGATTATCTGCGCCAGGGGGTTAAACGGGTGGTCGTCAGCGCCCCGGTGAAAGAAGCCGGAGTACTGAATGTGGTGATGGGCGTTAATCACCAGCTGTATGATAAAACGAAACACCCGATCGTCACGGCAGCCAGCTGCACCACCAATTGTCTTGCGCCAGTGGTGAAAGTTATTCACCAGCAGTTGGGTATTAAACATGGTTCTATTACCACCATTCACGATTTAACCAATACCCAGAGTATTATGGACACGCCGCATAAAGATTTACGCCGGGCCCGGGCCTGCGGCACTAGTTTAATTCCGACCACAACAGGCTCGGCAACCGCTATTGTTGAGATATTCCCCGAGTTAAAAGGTCGCTTAAATGGCCATGCGGTAAGGGTTCCGCTGACAAACGCGTCGCTAACCGACTGCGTTTTTGAAGTAGAGCGGGCAACAACCGCAGAAGAAGTAAACCAAATGCTCAAAGCTGCAGCTGAAGGCGAGCTGAAAGACATTCTGGGCTTTGAAACCCGACCTCTGGTATCCATCGATTATAAAACTGACCCACGCTCCAGCATTATCGATGCGCTAAGCACCATGGTGATTAATGGTACTCAGGTTAAAATTTATGCCTGGTACGATAATGAGTGGGGTTATGCCAACCGTACGGTAGAGCTGGCAAAAATGGTCGGTTTGCAGGATAAAGCCTGAATATGATTGCCGCGTCGCTGTCGCCTGCCGTACGCCAGTATTTGCTGGTAACGGCTAACTACTGGGCATTTACCTTAACCGACGGCGCGCTGCGCATGTTGGTGGTATTGCACTTTTACAGCCTGGGCTACAGCGGGCTGAGCATTGCCATGCTGTTTGTGTTTTATGAAGTATTCGGGGTAGTCACCAACCTGGTCGGCGGTTGGCTTGGTGCCCGTATCGGCTTAAATAAAACCATGAATATTGGTTTATTTTTACAAGTTATCGCGTTGTCGATGTTACTGCTGCCCGCAGCGTATCTTATTGTTCCCTGGGTAATGGCAGCCCAGGCGCTGTCCGGCATTGCCAAAGATTTAAACAAAATGAGCGCCAAAAGCAGCATTAAAATGCTGGTATCGAGCAAGGCTCAGGGTACTTTGTTTAAATGGGTGGCGCTGCTAACCGGTTCCAAAAATGCGTTAAAAGGCCTGGGCTTTTTTATCGGAGGGTTATTGTTAACCCTGGTTGGCTTTCAGCTGGCCATTTTGTGTATGGTGATAATGTTACTGCTGGTCTGGACCTTAAGTTTAATTAAACTAAAGCAGGATTTAGGTAAAAGCAGCACCAGGCCTAAATTTCGGGAAATATTGTCGAAAAGCCGGGCGATAAATATTCTGTCGGCTGCCCGTCTGTTGTTATTTGGTGCCCGTGATGTCTGGTTTGTCATCGCGTTGCCGCTGTATCTGGCCAGCCAGCTCGGCTGGGATCACTGGAGTGTCGGCAGCTTTTTAGCGATATGGGTAATTGGTTACGGTGGTGTGCAAAGTATTGCGCCATTATTGCTGGGAAAAAACAGCATACCAGACGCGAAAACTATCACATTATGGGCCTTGTTGTTATGTGCCATTCCCGCGCTGATTGCCATAGCATTAACCGTTAACTGGCAGCCTGAACTTGCCCTTCTGGGCGGTTTAATGCTGTTCGGTGCCGTGTTTGCGATAAACTCCTCGGTACACAGTTATTTAATTGTCAGCTATGCCAAAAGCGATGGCGTGTCGATGGATGTCGGTTTTTACTATATGGCCAATGCACTCGGCCGGTTACTGGGAACCGTGCTTTCAGGCTGGTTGTATCAGAGTGCGGGGCTGACAACCTGCTTATGGGTATCCAGCACAATGTTAATTTTAGCCGTATTAATTTCCAAGCGGCTGAACTGATAGCCGCCTGATTTTTGAACCCGACTTATACAAAAGTAATATTTACAGAATTAATATTGAGGGTGATAAAACGCGAAGGTCATTCGCACAACCAGAAAAAAGCGGCTACAGTAAACTAACCCGATTAATTCGCAGTATCGACTTGAATGCCGAATAGCTTAGAACATAGCCAAAATTCCGTTGTTAATTACCCTAACCAGCTGCATAAGCTGCGCACCAAACGTTTATTACAAATAATAGGCCTGACCTTATTCGGCCTGGTACTGGCAGTAGCGGTTGCCAGCGGTACAACAAAATGGGTACTGGTAGCAGGCTGTTTTACCCTGGCATTAGCGGGCATCTTTGCCTATCAACGGAAAATTATTACAGCAACCGTAGTGTTACTATGGGCCATGTGCCTGATGTTGTCAGCCTTGGCTTTTATTTCTGGCGGGATCCGCGATCTCGCTTTGCTGGGTTACCCTGGCGTACTGGTGTTTGCTGCCATGCTGGGCAATAGCAGGCTGTTTTTCTCTCTAATTGCCTTCATGCTGGCCTTTTGCGCCTCACTTACCTATCTGGCAGTTAATGGCATGGTTGTCCCGGTTATACCGACGATCAGCGCAGCACACTTTGTGTTTGTAGCGGCAATTTTACTGGTAACCGGTGTCAGCGTGTATTTGCTATATCGTGATCAACAACGTTTAATGAGTAACCTGCACGCTGAAAATCACCGGGTAAAGCAAAGCCAGGCACACATCGAGCATTTAGTCCTGCATGACCCCCTAACCGCACTGCCTAACCGCATATCCTGTCAACAACATTTTCAGCAGTTGTACAATCAGTGTTTAACCAAGGCGCAGCCACTGGCCGTGCTATTTCTTGATTTAGACAACTTTAAACCGGTAAATGATTCGCTTGGTCATGCCGCAGGTGATTTATTACTACAGCAGTTAGCCAGAAGACTGGAAAATTTATTGTCAGAGCATGACATTCTGTGTCGGTTCGGAGGCGATGAATTTTTATTACTGGCCCCCGGTTTTGCCAGCGACGAAGCGTTAGCGGCCAAAGCAGAAGCCCTGCTGCAACAAACAACCGCGCCGTTTTATATAATGCAAAATCAGATAGAGATCTCAGGCTCCGTGGGTATTGCCGTTGCGCCACAGGATGGCATTGAATTCAGCGAAATTTGTAAGCATGCCGATATGGCGATGTTTCAGGCAAAAGCGGATGGCCGTAACGTTTACCGGTTTTATCATGACGAGCTGAACAAGGCCAGTATCGACAAGTTCAATATGTTGCAATTAATGCGTAAGGCAATAAAACAACAGGAGTTCCAACTTTATTTTCAAGCAAAACTGCAGCTAAGCGACAAAAAAGTCATTGGCGCCGAAGCGTTGCTGCGCTGGCCGCAACCTGATGGAAGTATGATTAGCCCTGATGACTTTATTCCACTGGCTGAAAGCAGTGGTTTAATAGTGGAAATTGGCGAGTGGGTGCTGCAGCAAGCTTGTCTGGCGTGCAGTCGCTGGCATCAGCAAGGTTATGATGATCTTACCGTCGCCGTTAATTTATCCTATGTCCAGTTTCGTGATGGCAAGCTGGAGCAACAAGTGCAACAAGCGCTTAGTGCTGCCGCTTTGCCAGCACATGCTCTGGAATTGGAATTAACCGAATCATTACTGATTGGTGAAGGTGATAATATTGCTCAGCAACTGGCTGCGCTGCATCAGTTGGGTATTCGTTTCTCCATAGATGATTTTGGCACCGGCTACTCCAATCTGGGGTATTTGCGCCGATTTAATGCCAGTAGGTTGAAAATAGACAAGTCCTTTATTTTGTCGCTGTGCTTATCGGAGCGGGATGAGCCGTTGGTGCGGGCGATTATTCAAATGAGTAAGAGCCTCGGCCTTAAAACCGTGGCTGAAGGCATTGAGGACAGCGCAACCGCGGCGCAACTGGCCTTACTTGGCTGCGATGAAGGCCAGGGTTTCTATTGGGCAAAACCGTTGCCAGAGAGTGATTTTCTGGGTTTTGTCAGTGCCACACTACTTAACGAAAGCCAATAACTTTGTTACTGAAAAACACAGAGCACTGAACCTGTTGCGACGACGTTGCGTAACGATAATATTATTCCTCAACAGTAATTATTATGCCTGGGTTAACAGCAAATAAGGGTGTCATTATTATCACCGGTGCGGGCCAGCGGGTCGGTCTGCATTGTGCATTAGCGCTGCAGCAACAAGGCTATCAGCTGGTCGTCAGTTATCGCACACAGACCAGTAGCATTGCAGCATTGCAACAAGCTGGGGTGCATTGTGTCAGAGCAGATTTTAATCAGCTAACTGATATCGCCGCTTTCGTTGAAGCAATGGCGGCTTACCCGGCTATACGGGCCATTATTCATAATGCCTCCAGCTGGCAGCCCGACATCCCTCTGGCTCAGCAAAACGGTCAGCATGATGTGCTAAATCAGCTGCAGCAGGATGCAGCGGTATTTGATGCCATGCACCAGGTACATGCCAAAGTACCTTACCTGTTAAACCGTGCTTTGCTGCCTAAGTTGTTAGCGGCAGATGATACAGCTGATATTATTCATTTAACCGACTTTGTCGCCAGTGTCGGTAGCAGTAAGCATCAGGCCTACGCGGCCTCGAAGGCCTCGCTGGAAAACCTGACACTGTCATTGGCACGGCAGTTGGCACCGAACGTTAAAGTGAATGCTATTGCCCCCGCACTGGTTATGTTTAACGAGCATGACGATGAGGCTTACCGGCAAAAAGCGCTGGCGAAGTCTTTAATGGCAGTAGCACCCGGACCAGACGAGGTGTTACAGACTGTGTTGTATTTACTGCATAGTCATTATATAACCGGTCGGATCTTAGCGTTGGACGGCGGCAGGCATTTAAAGCTGCCCTGAACAATATTATCCTGCGCGATAAGTAAAAAACGGCCGACCGGCCGTTTTTTCATACACTGAATGTGTTACGCCGCAATTTTTTTAACCCAGGCTGCACACCAACCTTCATTAGCTACCAACTTCCCCGGGAAAATGGCGCAAGGCCGCCATTCCTGACCCGCTTCACCCTGAACCAAATTACAGTTTTCACATTTCTGACCTGCCACTTCTGATTTATGGGTATAACGCATGGCGGCTGCCAGTGGGTCATCCAGCTTCAGTTGTTCTGCGGCCAGCGCGTTTAAACTGATGCCACCTGCGGTCAGGCCAATGATGGTGCCAGCAGACACTTTAAAAAAAGTTCGACGATTGAAGTTGCTCATACCTACTCTCCTGCATTATGTAGTTAGTATAATACTGGTTAAACCGGCCAATGGTTTTGACGAACATCAATAAATTAGTTCAAAAAACCGCCAGGCCATAACGGCAGTATCATAGACAATACGTTAGCGGCCTATGATTTTTGCCTCAGTACTTAATAGTAGTGCATATTGCTAAGTTCATATCCGGCATTTACCAGTGAGTTGTCAATTCCCGATCATGCAGCAGCTAAGGCCAAAGTGCCGGGCTTTGCGTCTGCTTGCAGCGCTCTGGCATTAAGGCGCTATTAGTGCAATTCGCAGCAAGTAGTTTGTGGCGGTAATATATAAATAGCGATTATCTGGCGTCAGCGCAACATTCGCTGCAGCCACCCCTGTGTGAATAGTGCCTAAGTGAGTACCCTCTGCAGTAAATACCCATACCCCACCGGGGCCGGTAGCCAGAAGGTGACCGCTTGGCAATACTTTTAAACCATCGGGCAAACCACGGCTGGTTTTGGTATGGCCTGTGGCATCAAAAAACAGTTGTGCTGGCCCAAGGCTGCCATCTGAAGCAACCGCAGAGCGCCACCACTGGGCGGCACTCGCGTCTGAGTTTGCAACATAGAGCCATTTCTCATCTGGCGAAAAGGCCAGGCCGTTTGGTCGGTTCAGGTGTGTTATCTGCGCGGTTAGCGTGCCATCTGCAGCCAGCCGGTAAACGGCATTTGCCGTCAGCTGCTTCTGATCAGCCTTATCTCCGCCCCTTAAACCGTATGGCGGATCAGTAAAGTAATATGCACCGCTGCTGTGCTGCACCAGATCATTCGGACTATTGAGCAACTTGCCCTGATAATAATTCACCAACGTTTGATATTGTGGCTGACCGTCTTGAATCTCAGTCAATATGGCTAAACGCCGGTCGCCATGTTGTGCCAGCACCAACTGCTGTTTATGGTTAAAAATAAGGCCATTGGCACCTTGTTGTCGGTTGTAATCCGGATATAAGCCGGTATAGCCTGATGGCGCCAGATAAACTGTTAGCCCGTCTTTTAGATTCCAGCGATACACTTTATTGGCCGGCACATCTGAAAACAATACATCCCCGGTGTCGGGTTCAACAACCGGTCCTTCTGACCAACGAAACCCCTCGGCCAGTATCTCAAGTTGGGCATCGGCTGCCACCAGTTGCAACATTTCTGGCTGCTGCACTAAAACCGGTTGTGCAGGTAACTGGCCAAAAACATTGGCGCTACTGACAGCACACAACACACCGCATAGCAAACTTAACACCCGTAATACTCTCATTTACTTACTCCTTATCGCTTGTCGCATAACCCACACCTTACCTTGGATCTGCAACAAAGCACTACCCCTTAATAAACCGCATGACATTTACCAATGTATCGCGCTTTGTTAGCATGCTTAGCATTCATCCTGCTACGATTAATTGCTATGTCTGATGACCTTATTACTACCTGGTACCTGCAATACCAGGGAGCAACGCCAACACTGCCCGACTGGCCGGCTAACTGTTTATTAATGGAAGCGACCATCCCCAGCCCGGAGCTAAGCCAGTTTTTATTTTGCGCGGTAGGTCATCATTGGCGCTGGTTCAGCCGGCTAAGCTGGAATTATCAGCAATGGCTTGATTATTTGAGCAAAGATTCCGTCCGCACCTGGGTGTTGTATCAGGCTGGGACCATCGCTGGCTTTGTCGAGCTGAATTATCACCCTGTTACTGCCCATATGGAGCAGAGCCCAGGTGTTGAGTTAAAGTTTTTTGGTTTATTGCCAGCTTTTACAGGTCAAGGTCTGGGGCCTAAACTGGCTCAGGCAGCTATTGCTCTGGCCCAGCAATGGCTTGATTGTAAAGTACCCACAACAGATAAACAGATACCGGTCTGGCTGCATACCTGCTCGGCCGATCATCCGGCCGCACTTGCCACGTACCAGAAAGCGGGGTTTGCGATCTACCAAACTTCACAGGAACCCGCCGACATTCCCAGCGATTATGCCGAAGCGATGTTGTGTCGCAATTTTGTTTATTCCCGCTTGTCTCATTTCACGGCGAATTAGCCCATAGTTGCTTTTCGCGGCCTACTGGTCTCATCCTTGCATGTTCCTGCTTATTCAAAATACTAATCAGCCATATTATTTATACGTTCTGACAGCAGAACTGCCGGCTTTTTAACGAGGAGACATTATGAAAGTAGATTCAATTCGTGGATTACTCGACTGGACAGCTGGCTACCATCAACACTTATCAAATTGTTTTGCGAAATCCGCTGAAAAACAACAAAACGACCGTTCGCAGATGCTGCTGAACTACCTTGCTGATAAGGAAATGGATTTAGCAACCCGGGTTCGTGCCTTTAAAGACGTTGGCGAAGACAAGGCATTAAATACCTGGTGTACCGAGCACATTGATAAGCATCCCTTGATGGCAGAGGCCGCCTGTGATGATGCCTATACAACAATGGATAGCAACGCCATTATTACTGAGGTAGAACAGCAGCATCAAATCATCATTCTGCTTTATGAGAACCTGTATGATCGCAGCCCCAAGGAAGAAATTAAGGAACTATTGGCGAAGGTACGTGATTTGCAACAACAGGAAGCTCAGCAAATGATGCAAGGCGCTAACCGGTTAGAGGATATTTAAAGCCTGTTACTCAGTTAACACCACAGGTAAGTTTTACCGCTGGGTCTGTAGAAGTTTTACAGCGTGACCATAGCGCTTGGGTGCGCCAGGCCCTTACTTAACTTCACCGTCTACTTAACATACTTTAGTTAAAAGGAGACCCATTATGAATGAACCAAAACCCCTTCTGGGCAAGAAAGTAGCAATCTTAGCAACCGATGGTTTTGAGCAGAGCGAATTAACCTCTCCGCTTCATGCCCTGCGCAACGCCGGAGCAGAAGTGGATATTGTGTCACAGCGAGCGGGTGAAATTACCGGCTGGTCCGGTAAAAACTGGGCTGATGAAGTCAAAGTTGATAAAACCCTGGATGAGGTAAAAGCAGAGTATTATGACGGCCTGGTATTGCCGGGTGGCCTGATTAACCCCGATACCTTAAGGCAGGATGAGGGTGCCATAGCGTTTATTCAGGGCTTTTTCAGTGACACTGCTAATAAACCGGTGGCCGCTATCTGCCATGGACCGTGGTTGCTGGCAGAAGCTGGCGTGTTAGATGGACGAAAAGTTACCTCATTCGGTAGTATTCGTACCGATTTAAAAAATGCCGGGGCGAACTGGGTAGATGAACCGGTAGTGGTCGATAACGGACTGGTTACCAGCCGCAATCCTGACGATTTGCCCGCATTTAACAAAAAGTTGTTAGAGGAAATACGTGAAGGTCGCCATCATGCATAGTGTCGAACGGAAATAAAAGGTGTCGAACGGAAATAAAAGGTGTCGAACGGCAACAACTGGCGGCGGTATCACGACGGCTCAGTGTGCATCACTAAGGTTTGACTGCAGCACTCTGGCCAATCGGATCGGTTCAACTATTATTTTCTCTCTTTTCAAATCAGCGTAGTCATCTATAATCGAGTTAAATACTGCGTCGTGTGACTAACCCTGTTAGTAGTAATGGCAAGATAACCAGCTAAGAGACTTTATTGAGCGCTATTAAACCCCGCCATTCATTGGTTCGCAAACTAACCCGGCAAAACCTGACCGTTTTGCTGGGCAGTATGCTCATCAGTTTTATGCTGATTGCCGTAATGCTGTGGTTGACGGCCCGGGACCGCCAGGGCAGCGCCGCAGAACTGGCCGCTATTCAGCTTGCCAGCAATGTGTCAGCCATGCTGGTATTTAATGACCCGGACGCTGCCGAGCACGAGCTGGCTGTGCTGGCAAGCAATCGTGATTTAAGTGGTATTGCGCTGTATAACGCCAAGGGGGTGTTGTTTGCCGATTTAGCCGATGTGGCAACCTTGCCCTGGCAGACAACGCCAGCCTCCCAAGAGCTGCATCGGCGCTACCATGGCCTGGAAATTGAGCTTGTCGTGCCGGTAAAAGTAAAAGATAAAATCGAAGGTGTGCTGTATGTCCGGGAAAATATGGATCAGCTGATGAGCTGGTTCTTACGTGGCTTACTGATGATCTCAGCATTAATGGTGATCATTTATTGGTTTGCCGCCAGGCTGCTGATTAGAATTCAGCGCAAAGCGCTATCACCACTGGTAGCCTTATCGGCGCTTGCTGAACAAGTGGCCAGTGAACGCAACTTCGCTTTGCGGGCAGCGGTAGTCGACAATAACGAAATTGGCAGCTTAACCCTACGCTTTAATGAACTGCTAAAACGGGCTGAAATCTGGCAGGCTGAATTGAGCAGCCAACTGCAACAGCAAGCTGCCAGGGGTGATCAGTTAGAACATCTTGCGTTAAAAGACAGCCTGACCCAGCTGCCAAACCGACACAGCTTCACGGAGCTGTTAAACCAGATGGTGCAAACCAGTATTAGTAACAATACCATGTCGGCGCTGATGTTTATTGATCTGGACAACTTTAAGTTTGTTAATGATAATTACGGCCATGATGCCGGCGATGACGTGCTAATTGAAGTCAGCAGCAGGATCCAGGCAGCAATTCGTACCGGCGATACGCTGTGCAGGCTGGGCGGGGACGAATTCGCCCTGCTGCTACCCGAACAGGTAACACCGCAACTAACCGAACAAGTTTGTAAAAGGTTAGTACAAAAGATCAACCAACCCATCTGGGTTAAAAATGCAAAAATGCCGGTAACATTAAGTATTGGTGTTGCATTGTGTCCGCAGCATAGTAGCAGCGCCGCCACATTACTGCAGTTGGCCGATGAAGCCATGTATCAGGCGAAAAGGGCGGGGAAAAATGGTTATCAGATATACAGTGCTGCTTAACGCGCTGGTTCTTTGTTTAAGCAGCACACAGCTGCAGGCCCAACAGGTGCCAAGCCTGGAAGAACTGCTTAAACAGCCTACCGCAACAGATCCAACCCGGATTGAGGTGTCAACTTCAGCGCGTCATGCTCAAAGTGCCGGTAAGTCGGCGCAAGTCACCCATATTGTAACCGATGAAGATATCAGACGGTTCAGCCTGAGAAATCTGATTGAAATACTCAGCTTCTTCCCGGGACTGTACGTTAGTTCTGACACCAGCTACGGCTATCTGAGTGCCCGCGGTATTGGCCGGCCCGGCGACTATAATGCAAGGGTTCTGCTGCTGGTTGATGGCACCAGAGTCAATGACAATATTTATGATGCTGGCATGATCGGCAATAATTTTTATATCGATCCGCAACTGATTGATCGGGTTGAATACAGTCCGGGCAGCGGTTCAGCATTATATGGCAATAACGCGTTTCTGGGCGTGGTCAATGTGATAACTAAACGTGGCAATAAACTGCAAGGTGGTCAGTTAGCCCTGGCTGCCAGCCAACGCGATCAGCTTGACCTGTCACTTTCCTATGGCCTTCGCCATGCCAGTGGCCATGAAGGCTGGGTGTCGCTCAGCCGCAGCGAGCAGGACGATATTGCTTTTGCCGATATCAATGCACCTGAGCCTGTGTTGTCGCAGCAAACCCTGAATAACGATCTTAACCATAAACTGGCTGCCAGCTATCGCTATCGCCGGCTGCAAGTGCAGATGGCGGGCGTGTCACGCTCCAGGGAAGAGCCCGTAGCGCTGGTAGCGGATCCTAACAGAAGCGACATTTTTAAAATAAAGAACCGTAATTATTTTATTTCGCTGCAGCATGGCCATAGCCTGAGCGATCAGGTTGAGTTGTACACCCATTTATCAACCAATGGCTTCGACATTACCACTTTTACGCCTTTTATTTTTCCTACCGGCGAGATTCGCCGCTACCACTTTGATGTTACCGGCAGATGGACTAACCTCGATTTACGCTTAAGCTATACGCCAGAACCGTCTCATCATTTGCTGTTTGGGATTGATGGCCAGCACGATCAGCATCAGAGTTATCAATTTAGTATTGATGATGTTATTCCGGTGCTTGGCGTCAGCAGTAAAAACAACCGAATTGGGCTTTATCTGCAGCATGGCTGGCAGTTTAATGATAATCATAAATTTATCAGTGGTTTTCGCTACGACTATACCGAACAGAATGTTCGTGAATTCAGCCCTAAGCTTGGTTGGATATGGCAGCTGACTAATCAGCAGAGCATCAGACTCAGTTATGGTACGGCATTTCGCGCGCCCAACGAATATGAGCGGGAAAGTAATATCTATAACGAGCTGCCTGTGCCTGAGTCGGAGTTAATCAACACGCTGGAGGCGAACTGGCAAGCTCAGCTTGCGCATAGCTGGTCGGTTAGCGCCACCGTATATCATTCTAAGGTACGCAACCTGATCACCGGTAATTATGGTGCAAGCGCCATAGTGCAATTTTTTAATGACCGCGCCGTCGAAGCCTATGGTTTTGAAACAACAGCCACCAAAACCTGGCAAAGCGGCGCAACGTTGCAGCTGTCTGCCAGCACCCAGCGTGCCCGCTATAAAAACGACCAGATGGGCTTAACTAACTCGCCGGAACATTTGTTTAAAACCCAGTACAGCCAACCGCTCTGGCATGACGATCTTCATCTGAACTGGCACTTGTTTGCAACATCAGCACGAACCAGCCCCCGCGGCCAAATGCCCGGCTATGCCCGGCACGATCTGTTGTTATCCTGGCAGCTCAACCCCAAATTACATATTGTGCTGGGTTTGAAAAATGTATTTGATAAAACATACGTCGACGCCCCGCTACCAACAGGGCTGCCGCTGCAACAGCCCGAACGCAGTGCTGAATTGTCCATTAACTGGAATTTCCTGTAATGCGCAGGTTGTTGACGGTACTTATCGGGGCGACGCTCATTTTCTTTATGTCGCCGGTCCGGGCTCAGCCGGCACAGGCATCATTAAAAGCAGCGTTGTTATTCCGGTTTGTGCAATACAGTGAATGGTCAGATAAACCGCCGGCACAGCAAAACTATTGCATCGCCCAGGATGCCGGGGTTTTTAATGCGCTAACCAGCATTTTGCCACAAAATACTCAGGCTTCATTGATAACTGCAGCTAATCAGGCGGCAACATGCACTGTTTTGTATTTAAACGCAGAACTCGCCTCAAAACCAGAGTGGTCACAATTACTGCAAACGACGGGGCGTCTTACCGTAGTAGAAGGTGCAGAGTTATTTCGGCAGGGTGCCATGTTTGGCTTGATCGCCGAACCAAACCGGATATCGTTCCGGGTTAATCTGACATTAGCACGGCAACAGGGCTTTCATCTTAGTGCGCAGATGCTGAAGCTGGCGAAAGAAATTCATTAATCCAGCGCGCAAAACTCATTATTTTTCTGTTTTTTTCCTTTTTCGAAAACATTGTCTGCTAATGTCAACTAAGCTTAATCGTCAATAATAAATATGAAGAACGAGCCTAGAAATTGGAATTCATTCAGGAATTGCTTAATGGCGATTTTATGCCGCACGGCCATTGTTTGTTATGGCGCACCGACCTCCTGATCCTGCATGTGGGTGGCGACCTTCTCACCTTTATTGCTTACATGCTGATCCCCATTGCCTTGATTCGGCTGGTACGGGCAAGAGATGACTTACGCTTTGACTGGATGTTTTTAATGTTTGCCGGCTTTATTTTTTTCTGCGGCGCCACTCACTTACTCGGCGTCATTAATATTTGGCATGGTTATTACTATATTCATGGCATCATTAAATCTGCCACAGGTCTTATTTCAATTGCTACCGCCATTTTACTCTGGTATCTGTTACCGCAGGTCATAAGTATTCCCAGCAAGCGCAATATGCAGCAGAAAATTACCGAACTTACCCAGGCTGAAAAACAACTTGCAGAATCGAATCAACGCTTGGAAACCGAGGTAAAAAAGCGCACAGCGCAACTGGAAAAAATGGCGACTACAGATGAATTGACCGACTTAATTAACCGCCGCGAAACCATGCGGGTACTGGACATCGAAATATCACGTGCCACCCGTCAACTGGCACCACTTAGCATTATGATGCTGGACCTGGACGAATTTAAAGCGGTTAACGACACCTTTGGCCATCACGTTGGCGATCAAACATTAAAAGTTGCCGCAGAATGTTGTCAGCAGCAGCTTAGAAAAACAGATTATGTTGGAAGAATTGGCGGCGAAGAGTTTTTAATTATCCTTCCCGATACAGCTATTGACAGCGCAGCCGAGTTAGCCGAGCGGATCCGTATCTCGCTGCAACAATATACCTCAGCGCAAAAAAATATTCCGCTGTGTACTGCCAGCATCGGCGTGGCTCAGTGCCGGAAAAACGATAGCTCCGTTAGCCTCATGCAACATGCTGATGACGCACTTTATAAAGCAAAAACATCGGGGCGAAACCGGGTGCGGCAGGCCGCAACCTGAAAAGCCGCCAACTACGGAACAGCAATATGTCAGCAATGGCAGTCGTAAACCGCGTTAAAAGTGCCCCGTACAACTGAAAACCTCGTACTAAAATGATACACTTTAGCGACCAGCAAGTATCCGGTAAGAATGATGCGTATAATGTGGTTGCTGTTTATGTTGTCCTGGCACCTGTGCGCAGAGCCAAAAACACTTAAGGTGGCCGTTAATATCGGTCCGCCATGGGCGTTTTATCAGGAAGGAAAGGGCATTACCGGTATAGATGTGGAAATTATCCGGCAGATATTAACTAAAATGGGTTACAGCAGTGAATTTCATCTGCTGGCTTATAATCGTCTGATCAAAGAGTTTAATGAAGGCAAATTTGATGTTGCCAGTCCTGCTGCATTTCCCTCAGAGAACGGCTATTTAACCACACCCTATTTGCCCTTTGAAGACGTTGTTGTGTCGCTCAAATATAATAAATTGGACATCAATACGCTGGCCGATTTAAAAGGTAAAAATATTATTGCCTATCAGTTTGCTAACGCTGTGCTAGGTGCTGAGTTTGCAGAGACGGTAAAGCAGGAAAACTATTTAGAAATTGCCGAACGGGAGCTTCAGCTTAAGTTATTGGTGAATGCCAGAACAGATGTGGTGATTGGCGAACGGCGGCTATTAACCCACATTATGCAAAAAAATCACCCTAACATAAGCCTGACAATCCACCCGATATTTATTACCCAACCTTATGGTGCCATTTTCAAGGAACAGCAGTTACAGCAGCAGTTTGATCAAGAGCTCGAAAAGCTGCAACAGTCTGGTGTGTATCAAGACATTTTAAACAACTGGCCCTGATCGAACTGCAGTGGCTGCGGATTAAATTTAACGGCGCCATGCACGTTTAAAAACAACCATGCATTCCATAAACCCATTTAGCAGCTAACGCACCGCGGCCAGTGCGGCCAGGGTTTGGGTTATTTCCTGCTCGTTGTTAATCAGGCTTGGCGCAAAGCGGGCATAAGACTTCCGGTACGGTGTGCTACTCATAATGATGCCTTTACTGTGCATGGCTTTAACCACATCATCCGCAGCCATATCGTTGTAATCAAAACAGACCAGACCTGAAGAGAGCTCGGCATTAAGCGGAGTGTGCAATTTAACCCCTTTCAGCTGACTGAGGCCCTGCTTCGTCAGGCTGTTTAACTGATGAATGCGCTGCTGGACGTTAGCTTTACCTAATTGTAAGTGCAATTTAAACGCCTCAGGCAAAGCCCAGCGATGTTCAAACGAGTGAAAACCGCCCGGTGTCATATGCTCACCAATTGGTACCTGGTCATAAGTACTGCCGCCGAGCCAGACGTCATAGGAACGACTAAAGCTGGGAATAACTGCCGTACATTGTGCCCAGCCCTTATCACTCCCCCACACCACACCCGTACCGCGGGGGCCGAAAATCCATTTATGGGTACCGGCAATAAAAAAATCGCAACCCAATGTTGTTACATCCTCATTTTCAATGCCAAAGCCATGGACGCCATCAACACAGAACAAAATTTGATCGGACTCTGTCCGCTGGTTGTTCAGTGCTTTGAGCATTTCACCAATAGCCCGGATAGGGAGTTTGACACCGGTAGAGGAATGCACCCAGGTAAGGGCGACTACTTTAGTATTAGCTCCAATCGCTGTTTTTAAGCGGCTGACAATCTCATCAACACTAACCGTTGAGGGGTCATCATACAGGGCAACTTGCCGCACCTTTGCGCCGGTGCGCTCGGCCCGTAGCTGCAGCGATAAATCGGTTGAGTAATGGTCGTGTACTGTTTGCAGGACTTCATCACCCGGGCGTAACGTCAGCCCGCTGTATACCAGTGCTAAGCCCATGGTGGTGCTGTCGGTCAGCGCGATTTGAGACGCATCGCCGCCCATGTAGCTGGCTGCGGCAGCAGAGATTTCCTGATCAATCGTCATAAAGTGTTCATGCCAGTAATCGGCCGGGTTAACGTCGAAAGCCCGACGATGTCGATCAATGGCATCCGCTACCGGTTTAGGATGGGATGCCAGGAGAAATGTCGCCAGATGAATATAATCATGGCTTAGCGCAAACAGCTTACGCAACCCTTGCCAGTCTGCAGTTTTGACCACAACATTGTTGCTTTGCTCCGAACCCGCCTGCAGCAAAGCAGGAAAAGACAGCATGCTACTGCCCACAACCAAAGTAGATTTACTCAAAAACTCCCTGCGTTTCATCTCAATCTTCCTGATTAAATTTTAAACAGTTTAGTTGAAGATTTTGAAAACTGTTAGCGGGCCACCGGATGGCTTATGTTCAAGCCAGACATCGAACAGCACCGCATACAATGCTTTGGCAACCAATTTAAATTAATTTATTTAATTAAAAGTTGCTAACTTCTGAAATTGTACAATATTTAATCAGCAAGGGTAATAAATGGTTCACTTTCCGTCGTAGCAGAGCAGGCTTGTTGCTAAGCCTCAGATAGTGGTCAATAAAAACCCTTTCAGATCCCTTTCAATCCTCCCCTTTTAATAGTTGCTGAAGTTTTGGTATGAAAACAGCGTAAGGAAAGATAATGAGCCAAAGTCAGATTGAAGATGTCGTAAGCACTTTACTCAGTGCCCCGGTAAAAGCAGCAACATACGCCAATCGTGAACAAATGTATATTTGGCGAGATTACTTAAAAACTATAGAAGCTGTAATAGGAACTGTCACAGATCCTGCTCAGAAAGTTGCATTGATCAGTCAGTACATGAGCATGGCGCCGACATGGAAAGTCGCGGCTCAAATAGATGTGGGGATTACAATGCGCATTGCCTCAATTTCTAAGACAACGGTAGGTGGTTCGTTAGGCATCGCGGTCGGTTTAGTGCAAACAGCAGGTCAATTCTCATCAGAGAAATCCACTTCAACTGAAAGTTTACTTACAGCGCGAGCGCTTTATTCACTTTCAAATGATAACGAAATACAACTTGAAAATTTCTTGAGTAGCTTGGGGATAGATCTGGCACAGCCGGATCAAGTGGCAACAGCAGTTGGCAAGTTGGAAAGTATTACAGCTCAAGTCCATACAGCCTCTCAGTAAAATAACAAATGGATTTGATATATGGATAATCTGAATTCAGAGCAAAAAAATAAAGTGCACGAAGTGCTTGTTGCATTGCAAAAATCATTATCTCGCGTCAGTAGAGCCTCTGCCGATAAAAAAAAGGGCGATGCATATGCCCTTATTACTGGCGATGTTAATTTCTCTATTACACTAAAATGCGATTTAGAAGATGGTCACAATTTAACCCTTCATAAAGATGGCGCTATTGAACTTCACCTTGATGGCTCTATAGCAACTGATATAGATGTGCAAGATGTCTTGGCCGACTCAGGCCCCCAAGACACGCAAAACGCCAACCCAGGCACTACTGAAAAAGACAACAACAATCCGGCTACATCTACTTCAGCTGAGGAAACTTTATACACAGATCTTCATAAGCTATCTCCTGAAAAACTTAATGCAACGTTAGAGAAAATTGAATCCGAGCTTGAGAAAAAGCCTGCCGGTTTGAAAAGTACTGCAATCAATGCACTGCTCAATGCGCTAATAAACATAATCAAGAACAATGCGCTTAGTCCTGCTGGAGCGCCAGCTGCTGCAGAAACACAAGCAATAAAACCAATTAAAAGAAAAACAAGCCGAAAATAACCAGCAAGTGACGGAGGATAAATGTCAGGAAAAGCAGAGATACCAGCAGGTTCAGCTGAGAAAGTATTTATTGAGTCAATCAAAAGAGTTAAGCAGTTAGGTGCCGATAACAAAATCAACGCTGCCGTAGACCTGGGCGTAACGTTCAGCTCAGTGATGATTGATGAAAAGGGTGGTCTACTTGCGTTATTCAAGGGAAAAAGTAGCAATCATCAATCTATAGAGCTGAAGCTTGCAACGCGTATTTATCTTGAGGCATCACCTGACTCAGCAAAGTAGTCAAAGTTAAAGCACCTGAATTTTTGTTACAAAAAACGATTTACTAATGAGGGGCAGTTGTGTTTCTAAATTAGAGAGGAATGCTTAGTAAGCATAAAAAATTAAGCTTTGGTGCCTAGGGTCGGACTCGAACCGACACGGAGTTTCCCCCGGCGGATTTTGAATCCGCTGCGTCTACCGATTTCGCCACCCAGGCACTGAGGGAGTTTTTGAAGTAAACGCCTGCATTATACGGTGCTGCTAAAGCTTGGCAAGTGCTTTTATGACACTTTGTTTTAATTAACTTTTAAATGCACAAAATTGCAGCAGTGCTGAAAAAAGCCGAACCTGGCATCGCAAAAAAATACGACCATGTTAAACTTGCCGCAGTTTACTGACAGGACTTTACTATGCTTGCCAATGCGCTAGCGAATGCCCCCCGTGCCGGTTTTGCCCGGCGTTTAGCGGCAATGATTTACGATATTCTGGTACTGGCGGCTCTGGTGATGCTAGCCGCTGGTGTTGCAATGTTATTGGTACAGGTCTTAGCCTGGAGCGCACTGGTAAACCTGAGTGGTTACAGCGATATCGCTGATTATTTAAATACCGGGTGGCGTCGCTGGTTGTATTTTGTCTATCTGCTGGCGGTAGTTTTGGGTTTTTATGTGTATTTCTGGTGTAAAGCCGGCCAGACCCTTGGCATGCGCGCCTGGCGATTGGTGGTGGTAAAACAAAATGGTCTGCCATTAACACCATTGCAGGCACTGGCCCGGGCTTTACTGGCCTTATTTGGGGCAGGTAACTTCTGGCTGTGGCTACGCTGGGGTAAAGGCCTGACATTGCAAGACCAGCTTACCGCCAGCCAGATGGTGGTTATTACCAAAGAACACAGCAAAAGCCTGAATGTGCATCAGCGTGCCGGCTGATGCACAAAATTAAAGACTATACGCTGCGGGCTACACTCTCTTTCGCATAAAATAGAGCGCCAGGCCCATAAACAGCAAGCTGGGTAACATGGCACCTGCCAATGGCGGTAACTGGTAAACCAGCGCCAACGGGCCGAATAGCTCGTTGCTCATAAAGAAGCCAAAGCCGGTTAAAATTCCCAGCAATACCCGCGCCGCCATAGTAACACTTCGCAACGGCCCGAAAATAAAGCTAAGGGCCAGTAACAACATCGCAGCAACCGACAAGGGTTGCAGCACTTTACGCCAGAATGCCAGCTCATAGCGGCTGGCTTCCTGATCATTTTGCTCAAGATAATCAACGTATTGCGCCAACCCGGTCAGCGACAGCATTTCAGGCTTAATGGTAACTACCCCCAATTTGTCAGGGCTTAAACTGGAACGCCATTGCTGCTGTGCCAGATTATTTTGCAGTACCTGCTCGGCTGAAAAGGATAACTCGGTAACATTTTGCAACTGCCAGCGATCATTACGATATACTGCGCTATCAGCGCTGGTAACGGTTTGTAATTGCAGATCACTGCCAAATTTGTAAATGGTTAAACCGGTTAAATTGCCAATATCATCGACTTCTTTAATATTAACAAAGCTATCGCCGTCTTTGGCCCAGACGCCTTGCCTGGCAGCAAACAGGTTACCATCTGAAATAGCTTTGATTCGAAGCTCACGCGCCGCTCTGTCGCTAACCGGGGCGCCCCACTCTGCCACTGCCATTACAACCAACACCATAACAATCGCCGATTTCATTACTGAGCTGATGATATTTAAGCGAGACAACCCCGCCGCCTGCATTACCACCAGTTCACTGCTACTGGCCAGCATGCCCATACCAATTAAACCACCGATTAACGCTGCCATTGGGAAAAACAACACCACATCGCCTGGCATACTATACAAAGTAAACAGCGCAGCATGCACCATATCGTAATAGCCACGGCCAATAGAACGCATCTGGTCGATAAACCTGAACAGCGCTGATAACACGATTAACACGCTTAAGGTCAGGGCCGACGTAGCAAGAATAGTGCGGCCAATGTACAGATCAAGAATTTTAAGCATATCAGGCGCGCCTCGCAGCCCAGGCACGTAACCGCTGCGCGGAGGAACGGTTACGCATAATTAAAAACAACCCCAGCAGGAGGGCGCTGCCGTGCAGCCACCACATACCGGCTTCAGGCGGAATTTTGCCGTCTTCCAGGGCTGAGCGGCCAATAATGAGCAGCGCGTAATAACCCAAATATAGCAACAGGGCCGGTAGCAGACGACCGAATTTCCCCTGGCGCGGGTTTACCCGGCTAAGCGGCACGGCAATCAGGGTAAGGATAGGAATAGATAGCGGAATGGCAATACGCCAGTGCCATTCTGCTGCCGCTTCAGCGCTTTGCTCTTGCAATAATAATGGCGTACTTAAACTACTGAGCTTACGCCGGCGCTGCTCAACCTGCTGCTCGCGCAATTGGATCTGGTAACGGCCAAACTCAGTCACTTCGTAAGCTGGGGAGCGGCCATCGCCGGCGTAGCGCCGACCGCGTTGCAATTCCAGCATCTGAGCGCCGGTTGCAGCATCCTCGGTAACGGCACCGGTTTCGGCATAAACGATAGCATGCTGCGACTGTTCGCCATGTAATTCAGTTTGCGCCACGAATACCCGGGATAAATTATTGCCTGAACGACTGATATCCTGTACAAAAATCACCGCTTTTTCATTAGCAGTGTGCTGAAAGCGACCCGGCACCAGGGAGAATAGCCCTACATTGCTGTCAGCTTTTTCCAGCAGCTGATATTCACGCTCGGTAGCCCACGGGCTTAAATAAAGGGTCACGCTTGCGGCTAAAACAGCCATAAATACCGATAGCAACAAGGTTAAGCGGGTAACGTACCACTCACTGACGCCAGTGGAATGTAGCACGGTCATCTCACTGTCAGCATATATCCGGCCATATGCCACCAGAATGCCCAGAAACGCACTTAATGGCAGGATGATCACCGCAAGCTGTGGTAATTTTAATGCGACAATCCCCACCACCAGTTGTCCCGGCAAATCGCCTTCTGAAGCATCTGCCAGAATTTTCACAAAGCGCTGACTGATGATAATACTGGTCAGGATAACAAAAACGGCTAATTGGGCACGAAACACTTCACCAATCAGATAACGAAAAATAATCAAAAATGCCCCCTAAAACCTGTCTTTTTGCTGGAAACCTGGCAATTTTTAAGTAAACTTGATATTTATTACAATTATTATCAGGCAAAGTACCGTGAAAACCGAGCTTTTTTCTCAATTCACGGTAGAATTCAGCCATGTTTTTAGCTGGCGATATAGCGCAATGAAAATTGGTAATGGCTATAGTAGCACAGTCTCTTAGAATCAGGAGTAAGTATGGAGTTCAGCGTTAAGAGCGGAAGTCCGGAAAAACAACGCAGCGCATGCATTGTTGTTGGCGTTTACGAGCCACGTCGTCTTTCCGCAGTAGCAGAACAACTGGATAAAATCAGCGAAGGTTATATCAGCAATTTATTGCGTCGCGGTGATTTAGAAGGCAAACCCGGTCAGGTGCTGTTGTTACATCATGTCCCGAACGTGCTAAGCGAACGGGTATTGCTGGTGGGCTGCGGAAAAGAACGCGAATTAGACGAGCGGCAGTATCGGCAGATTATTGCGAAAACCATTAGCACCCTGAACGAAACCGGATCAATGGAAGCAGTGTGCTTTTTATCTGAACTGCATGTTAAAAGCCGGGATACATACTGGAAAGTGCGGCATGCAGTGGAAACCACGCAAGATTGCCTGTATGTGTTTGACCGCTTAAAAAGTAAGAAAGACGAAACCCGCCGTCCGTTACGGAAAATTGTATTTAACGTACCAACCCGACGCGATCTGACCATTGGCGAGCGTGCTGTGGAGCAGGGTTTGGCGATTGCTGCCGGCATTAAGCAGTGTAAAGACGTTGGCAACATGCCTCCTAACATTTGCACCCCCGCTTATTTAGCTGAGCAGGCGCAGGCATTGGTAGAGTTATCCGATAAAGTCAGTGTTGAAGTGCTCGGCGCTGAAGAGCTGGCCAGCCATGGCATGAACTCATACCTTGCGGTGGGCCGGGGCTCGGTAAACGGCCCAAAAATGTCAGTGATTAAATATAATGGGGCTGGCAACGACAGTGCGCCGATGGTGTTAATTGGTAAAGGCCTGACCTTTGATTCAGGCGGTATCAGTTTAAAACCCGGCGATGGCATGGATGAAATGAAATACGATATGTGCGGTGCTGCATCCGTACTTGGCACCATGCATTCGGTTATTGCACTTGGCTTACCCGTTAACCTCGTTGCTATACTGGCTGCTGCTGAGAATATGCCCGATGCCAACGCTTACCGGCCAGGGGATATTTTAACCACCATGTCTGGCCAGACAGTAGAAGTACTAAACACGGATGCCGAAGGCCGTTTAGTGCTGTGCGATGCCCTGACCTATGCCGAGCGGTTTGATCCCGAGCTGGTAATCGATGTCGCTACATTAACCGGCGCCTGTGTTATTGCCTTAGGCAAGCATGCCTCGGGTTTATTAAGTAACCATAACCCATTGGCTCACGAGATCCTCAATGCCTCAGAGCAAAGTGGTGATCGCGCCTGGCGTCTGCCACTATGGGACGATTATCAAGAGCAACTGGAAAGCCCCTTTGCTGATTTTAGCAACTTAGGTGGCCGCGCCGCGGGTACCATTACCGCAGCCTGCTTTTTGTCGCGCTTTACCCGCAAATATAATTGGGCTCACCTGGATATTGCCGGAACAGCCTGGCGCAGTGGTGGCAAAGACAAAGGCTCTACCGGCAGACCGGTAGCGTTGTTAACCCAGTTTTTAATTAACCGGGCTGGCCACAACCAGGATCACTAATGGCGGTTACCTTTTATGTGCTGGCTGAACCCCAGCACCCAACTGAAAATGAGCTGAGCACTACGCCAGCTCATTTTGCTTTAGCATGTCAGCTGTGCGCTAACTTTTACCGCGCTAACCAGCGGGTTTTTGTCTATACTGCCAGCCAGCAAGATGCTGAACTCATTGATCAATTATTATGGCAATTTGATGCCGACAGTTTTGTGCCACATAATTTATCTGGTGAAGGCCCGGCCAGAGGGGCGCCAGTAGAAATAAGCTGGCAGGCCCCCAGACAAAGCCGGCAGATCCTGATTAACCTGGCAACGGACATACCCGCCTTTGCCAGCCGTTTTAACGACATTATCGAATTTGTTCCCTCGCAAGCCGCTGCCAAAGCGCAAGCACGGGAACGTTATAAGCAATATCGTCAGTCGGGTGTAACTCCTGCAACCATCAATGCCGACTGAACAACAGGTACTCTCATGGAAAAAACATTTAATCCCAGTCAGATAGAACAAGCCATGTACAGCGCATGGGAAAGTAAAGGTTATTTTAAACCTGCCGGCGATACCGGTGCCGGTAGTTACTGCATTATGATCCCGCCGCCAAATGTCACTGGCAGCCTGCACATGGGTCACGCCTTTCAGCAAACCATTATGGATGCCATGACTCGTTATCAGCGGATGCGGGGCAAAAACACCCTGTGGCAGGTTGGTAGTGACCACGCCGGTATTGCTACTCAAATGGTAGTAGAGCGGCAACTGGCCGCTGCCGGCTTACCAGGAAGGCATCAGCTGGGCCGCGAAGCGTTTATTGAAAAAGTATGGGACTGGAAAGCTGAGTCTGGTGGCACCATCACCGCACAAATGCGCCGGCTAGGGAATTCAGTCGACTGGGAGCGCGAGCGCTTTACCATGGATAAAGGTTTATCTGAAGCCGTGCAGGAAGTGTTCGTCCGCCTTTATCAGGATGATTTAATTTACCGCGGTAAGCGTCTGGTTAATTGGGACCCGAAACTACATACCGCCATTTCCGATTTAGAAGTAGAGAATAAAGAGCAGCAAGGCCATATGTGGCATTTGCGTTACCCACTTGCCGATGGTGCTGTCACTGCAGATGGCAAAGCCTATCTGGTGGTAGCAACCACCCGTCCGGAAACCATGTTAGGCGACACCGCTGTTGCCGTTAATCCGGACGATGAACGCTACCAGAGTTTAATTGGCAAAGACATATTACTGCCGCTAGTGAATCGTCGTATCCCGATTATCAGCGATGAGCATGCCGATAAAGATAAAGGCACCGGCTGCGTTAAAATTACTCCCGCTCACGATTTTAATGATTATGAAGTGGGTAAACGTAATCAGCTGCCGATGATTAATGTGCTGACTCAGGATGCAACTATCCTCACTGATGGCGAATGCTTTCACAGTAATGGTGAACTTAACCCGTCCGCCACCGCAGCAATCCCGGAAGCATTTCAGGGGTTAGATCGCTACGCTGCCCGCAAAGCCATTGTCGCCGCTTTTGAAGATGCAGGTTTACTCGACAAAGTTGATAGCCTGACCAACACCCTGCCTTATGGTGATAGAAGTGGTGTGGTAATTGAACCGCTGCTGACAGATCAATGGTACGTTCGGGTGGCACCGCTGGCTAAAACTGCGGTAGAAGCAGTAGAAACCGGGCAAATTGAGTTTGTACCCAAGCAATATGAAAATATGTATTTTAGCTGGATGCGTGACATTCAGGATTGGTGTATCTCCCGTCAGCTCTGGTGGGGGCATCGCATTCCGGCCTGGTACGATAACGACGGCAAGGTTTATGTTGGCCGGACCGAGCAGGAAGTGCGCAGTACATATCAGCTGGCAGCTGATCTGGTGCTGCGTCAGGATGACGATGTGCTGGATACCTGGTTCAGCTCAGCGTTGTGGACATTCTCTACACTTGGCTGGCCCGAGCAGACAGAAGATTTGAAAACCTTCCATCCGACCGACGTCTTGGTTACCGGTTTTGACATTATTTTCTTCTGGGTTGCCCGGATGATCATGATGACCATGCATTTTATTAAAGATGATGATGGCAAACCTCAGGTACCGTTTAAAACGGTTTACGTTACCGGACTTATTCGCGATGAAAATGGCGATAAAATGTCAAAATCTAAGGGTAACGTGATTGACCCGCTGGATATGATTGACGGCATTAGTCTGCCTGAGCTGCTGGCTAAACGCACCAGCAATCTGATGCAGCCTAAACTGGCTGAAAAAATAGCAAAACAAACTGAACAACAATTCCCGGACGGTATCACGGCCAGCGGCACCGATGCAGTGCGATTTACGCTGGCATCACTTGCTTCAACAGGACGCGATATTAACTGGGATATGAAACGGCTGGAAGGGTATCGCAATTTTTGCAATAAACTATGGAATGCCAGTCGCTATGTCCTGATGAATACTGAAGACAAAGACTGTGGTTTTGGCAGTGAGCCAAAAGTGCTGTCACTGGCAGATAAGTGGATATTGGCGCAATACCAGCAAACAGTAAAACAGGTTACGCAGCATATCGACAACTACCGTTTTGATTTAGCAGCCACAGCCCTGTATGAATTTACCTGGAACCAATTCTGCGATTGGTATTTAGAGCTGACTAAACCGGTATTATTTAAAGGTACCGAAACAGAACAACGCGGCACCTTGCATACGTTGCTGACCGTGCTGGAAAGTTTATTGCGTTTAATGCACCCTATCATGCCCTTTATTACCGAAACCATCTGGCAATCGGTGAAGCCACTTTGCAACATCAACGAGGATAGCATTATGTTACAAGCCTATCCGCAGTTTGATGAAAGCCTGGCGGATGACACAGCGATGGCCGATTTAGAGTGGTTAAAAGCAGTGATTACTGCCATTCGGAATATTCGCGGTGAAATGAACATTGCACCCAGCAAGCCGATTAATGTGCTGCTGCGTAATCTGAATAACGAAGAGCAACGTCGTCTGCAGCAAAACCAGAACTTTTTAATGGTTATGGCAAAACTGGAAAGCGTTACGGTATTAGCGACAGATGAAAAAGCGCCGGCCAGCGCAACACAGTTAGTTGGCAATATGGATTTACTGATCCCGATGGCCGGTTTAATTGATAAAGACGCCGAACTGAGCCGGATTGGCAAGCAACTGGAGAAAACCAACCAGGAACTTGCCCGGGTTAGCGGCAAATTAAACAACCCCGGTTTTGTAGCAAAGGCCCCTGAGGCTGTGCTGGCAAAAGAACGGGCAAAACAAGCTGAGTTAGAGCAGGCTGTGGTTAAGCTGAAGGCGCAGCAGGCAGAAATAGCAGCGCTGTAACCTGGTTAGGCTGAATAGCAAAAGGCGACATGTTAGTCGCCTTTTTTCATTGTTCAGATAAAAAAACCGGAGCAAGATCCGGTTTTTACCAGCTCAGCGGCAAAATACCGCATCGCTTATTTTTTAACTGAACGGCGGCGACCAAAAGCTCGCAAACCCAATAAACCCAGACCGAACAAACCTAACATAGCTGGTTCAGGCACATTTAGCGGGCGGGTGGTGATAAAGAAACCAAACTGAGCAGGCGTAAAGGTTTTCTCACGGGTTGTAAAACCTAAACAACCATTTGCTTTCCCTGCTCTTGCACACGTTGCATCAGGTAAGGGTGTTAAATTACCTGATAATTCCACAATACTTAGAAAGTAAGTCAGGCCGCCATAAACAAACTCAGTATTCAATGCTCCAAACTGAATAACAAAAATATCATCACACACTGTCACTGATGGGAAATTACAGGGTGTTGTGTTTGGCGTTTCAATAAAATCAACAAAAAAGTTAGTCGTAAACTGAGGAACCGCAGGACCAACCGGATTCACCGGCGTTAAATCCAGTGTGGTTAATATACTGGCACTGGTCAAGGTACTATAAGTGCTCGAAAGCGTATTGTTATAATGAGTAATAATATTGGTAGGTGCTGGCAGCATACCATTAGTAAACACATTGCCCATTGCCGGTGAGTTACTAATAGCGATACCGCTGCGGGAATTTATAGCGCTTTGCGTTGGATTAGTATGATCTCCGCCAGCCCGCCCCCAGCTTATCAGTGAGTCATTTACTATTTGATTAGCATTTGCACCACTGAATGTTGCACCCAACCATTCCGTTGTCACATTGTAAGACCACTCTACCACGGCAGCCTGACTAAATGGCGCTATTAATATCACGGCACCAACCAGCAAGCCTTTACATATTTTCTTCATACGACACTCCTTGTTAGAACAAAAAGACGGAATAACAGTTGTTGTCCGCGTCACTGCCTTAAACAAAGCATTTTCCAGGCCACTATTTAATTCATTGTTTTCATTTGTTATTTCCATCTGCGCAATTGAGAGGTGTAAAGTTTTCTGGTTAAAAAATAAACTACCAACAACTTCACGATACATTGCTTGGCTAATATTCATGGACAAATGCCCGGCAGAAAAACCAGATAAATTTGAACCCAGGTAGAATTCGAAAAGCAGAGTGAAAGAACATAAAAAAACCGGAGCAAGCTCCGGTTTTATATACTTAACTATTAATATAGTTCAGGTTATTTCTTAGTTAAACGACGACGACCGAAAGCGCGTAAACCTAATAAACCTAAGCCAAATAAACCTAACATGGCTGGCTCTGGCACATTAACCGGGCGAGAGGTTATTAAGAAACCAAATTGCGCAGGTGTAAACGTACTCTCTTGTGTAGTAAAACCTAAACAACCATTAGCAACACCCGCTGCTTCGCAGGTAGCATCTGGAAGTGGATTTAAGTTACCGGTTAGCTCAACTATGCTGATGAAATACGTTACACCATCATACTCAAACTCACTGTTTAACGCCCCGAACTGAATTACGAAGATATCGTCACACACACTGTCACTTGGATAACCACAAGGACTGCTGTTTGGTGTTTCAATAAAATCAACAAAGAAATCAGTCATAAAATCTGGCGCTGCAGGTCCAACAGGATCAACTGGCGTCAGCGTTAAAGTCGTTCTTACCTCAGCGCTAAGTAAAGTGGCGAAGCTGCTGGACAATATATTGTTAAAGTGAGTAATGGTGTTTGTTGGCGCAGGCATCATGTTGTTGGTGAACACATTACCCATTGCTGGTGAATTAGTAATTTCCAAACCACTACGTGAATTAGAAGCGCTTTGGGTTGGATCAGTATGGTCACCGCCCGCACTGCCCCAACTAATCAACGAGCTATTTTCAATTTGAGTGCCACCGCCAGCGCTGAAATTGGCATCAAGCCATTCGGTTGTGACGTTATAAGACCACTCCACTACTGCTGCTTGGGTAAATGGCGCAGCTAATAACGCAGCGCCAACTAACATCCCCTTGGTAAATTTGTTCATATCAATCTCCTTACTGGAACAAAAGGGCGAATTACCGCAAGTATCCGCGTTCTGTTTGTATAAAGCATTAAATACGCCAACTTTTATAACGATGTTTTTACACGATTTTTTATCAACA
>CESO01127599.1_pt1 | contig 62698 bp, 52 predicted proteins | sample 356341 | NCBI WGS metagenome assembly CESO01 (sample SAMEA2621812, study PRJEB7988) | marine metagenome | biome: marine biome (ENVO:00000447); feature: deep chlorophyll maximum layer (ENVO:xxxxxxxx); material: "saline water (ENVO:00002010), including plankton (ENVO:xxxxxxxx)" | depth 35 m | reverse complement strand
ATTCCACATAAGCGACCGACAACGCAGCATGGCCGAAAAATGGCCTCCGGCAGGCGGATGAACGAAACGGCAACAGGCCCTAACCCTTCGGCCAGATCCCGGTCCGCTTCAACGCCGGAGAGAAGGTCCCAAACTCCCAGCGCAGACGCGACCCGCCTGGACGCCAGACCGCCTGTTCAACCTGCAGATGCCACAGGTGCTCGACACCCTCGAAGCCGCCTGCATCAGGTATGTCCCACTCAAGCTCCACGCTGCCAGAGACCTGCAACAGGTCACCGCCGGCAAAGTCGACAAACAACAGTCCCGCACGCGGGTTAAGCAACAGGTTGCCAAGCGTGTTGAAGAAGCGATTGCCGGAAAATTCCGGCATGGTGAGGCGGTTGCCTTGCACTTTTACGAAACCGGGCCAGCCGCCGCGATGGGACACATCAACAGCAGGTTCGCGTCCCTCCTGCGGGACGCAACTGGCAACAAAACAGGTATCGGCCAAAGCGATCAGCGCCCGCATCTGCTCGGTCAGGGTCGCCGAGTGGACGGCTGGTGAGCCGCCTGCAGACGGCCCGACAGCGGCGGTGAGCTGGCGCTGTTGAATAAACTGCGGACAGTTGCCGAAAGCCTGCGTTACCTGCACGCTCATGCCGGCGTGGTCGATCGCGTCAACGCGTCCGGACAAGCGGTTGCGCCGACGCGTCTGCAGATCGATACCCAGCAGACCCAGTGTACGGGTTTGCGCCACAGCAACCGCGCACGGATCCTGTTCGCTGAACAACGCGTCCAGTCGCAGCACGGAGGGATCAGGAGACCAGGCAAACCCTGGCTCACCTTCCAGCAGGCCAGCCCAGAGATCGCCCTGCGTCGATACCGTACCCGCCACCACAAAGCGCAGCAGCGGATAGAACGCCCGATGCTGCTCGGGTAGCACCGGGCTCAGTACGCGCGGGCCCACTTCAGCCATGCGCTCGGCCACGCCGAGGCGGCGCTGCAGTTCCCGCTCACCCGCGTGCCATACAGACTGTTCAGGCTTGCTCATGAGGCTGCTCTCCCCACGTGACCAGCAACGCCCTTATGCACTCTGCAGCCCCACCGCCGATCGCGCCATCGGCACAAACCCCGGCAGATCTTCAATCTGCGCCAACCAGGCTTGCACGCGCGGATAGTGGGTGAGCGACACGTTGCCTTCGGGTGCATGGGCTACATAGCTGTACAGCGCGATATCGGCGATGGTGACCTGCTCGCCGGCGAGATAGCGGCTGGCAGTCAGCGTGCTCTCCAGCAAACGCAGCAGCTCATGCGCGGCAGTGATGGTGCTCGGCGCATCGAAGGGGGCGCCAAACAGCGTAATCAGGCGCGCCCGCGCAGGCCCGGCTGCCAACTCACCGGCAGCAACCGACAACCAGCGCTGCACGCGCGCCGCCCCGACAGCATCACATGGCAACCAGCGATCAGTCGGGTCGTACTGGCTGGCCAGGTAAACCAGAATAGCGTTCGAGTCGCTCAGCACCGCGCCGCGATCTTCGATCACCGGCACCTGGCCAAAGCTGTTGAGAGCCAAAAAGGCCGGCTGCTTGTGCGCACCAGCGGCAAGGTCGACGAAGACGGTTTCGTAGGGAAGGTTCAACAGCGACAGCATCAACTCGACGCGATGCGCGTGACCAGACAACGGATAGCGATAAAACGTGATCGAATGTGACATGGAAGACTCCAATAATAGCGTGATGCACAACGGGTAAATGCGCCTGCCGCAGATGCCCTAGGGAGTCTTATCTTGATACCCCACACGGATGTGCGGAATAACCACAAACTGCAATCCTTTATTGCGACTTATGAAATTAGCTACCGTTCAGCGCCGGGTGAACCCGCAAGCGCGCAACCGCAAGGTCAACAAAGCTGCGCACCCGCGCAGCAGCCCGGCGCCCCTCGCGGTAGACCACATGGACCGGCAGCACCGGCAGTGCGAAGTCCTGCAGCACCGGTTGCAATCGTCCCTGCGCCAGCGACTCGTGCACCTGATAGCTCATGCACCGCACCAGCCCGGCGCCCCGCTCGGCGGCGGCAATCGCCGCATGATTAGTCGCGCAACTCAAGCGCGGCAACAGGGCATAACGCTTGACGCTACCTTGCTGGACAAACTGCCACTCCGGCGTGCGCGAGTCGGCGGATGAATGCACGATCTGATGATCAATCAATTGCTCGGGGTGCGACGGCACTCCATGCCGAGCAAGATACGCCGGGCTGGCGCAGATAATCCGGCTGACCTCACCCACCTTGGCGGCGAACAGGGTTGAGTCAGGCAACGCGCCGACCTGAATCGCGACCTCAATACCTTCTTCATGCAGGTTGGGTACCCGATCCTGATAGACACCAAACACCTCAACCCGCGGATGCGCCTGCAGATACTCCAGCAGGATGGGCGTCATCAACGACTGGCCAAACAGCAGCGGCATGGATAGCTGCAGCCGCCCCTGCGGAGAGGTGTGCAAACCGCTGGCCGAGCGATCAGCATCGGACACCTCAGCCAGGATACGCCGGCAGTCCGCCAGAAACCGCTCGCCCGCCTCAGTAAGCCCCACACCCCGCGTGCTGCGCTGCAGTAGCTTGACGCCAAGGCGCTGCTCCAGCGCATCAATGCCCCGGGTGACGGTCGGTGGCGACAGAGACAAGCGGCGCGCGGCGGCGGCCAGGCTGAGCTCATCCGCGACGGCCTCGAATACGGTCATTTCTTGAAACCGGTCCATCAGCCGTTCTCCTTGCCCTGCAGGGCGCGGTCAGCTGCCAACTGGGCGACGCAGAAGTCGACAAACTCGCGCACCTTGGCGGGGATTCGGCGGCCACCTTGATGCACAACATGAATCGGTAAGGGCTCAAGTTCGAAGTCTTCGAGCAACAGCTCCAGCGCGCCGCTCTGAACAGCCTCTGCAACCTGATACGACAGCACGCGCGTGATGCCCCAGCCCAGCTTGGCTGCGTTAATGGCCGCCTGGTTGGCCGTGACCACCAGGCGAGGCTGTGGGATCACCTGAATACGGCCCTGCGGCCCGCTGAACTCCCACTCGGTCAGCAGCGAACTGCTGGCCGACATGACCACCGACGCGGCCTCCAGCTCGCTCGGGTGAGATGGTCGCCCATGCCGTGCCAGATAACCTGGTGACGCGCAGACTACACGGCGAACCTCACCCACGCGGATGCAATTGAGGTTGCCGTCCGGCAGATCACCGATGCGCACCGCCACATCGATCCCCTCATCAAGCATGTTGACGACACGGTCAACCAGCAATGCCTTGATCTGCACCGCCGGATGATTGGCCAGATAGTCGACCATGACCGGCGTGACGAACAGCTCACCAAACAACACCGGCGCCGTGACCGTCAGCAGGCCGCGGGCCTGCGCGTGCACACCACCCGCCGACTCCTCGGCTTCGTCCAGCTCTGCCAGGATGCGACGGCAGTCCTCGACATAGCGCTGACCGGATTCGGTGACATGCACACTGCGCGTGGTACGCGCCAGCAGCAGGGTGCCGAGGCGTTGCTCCAGCGCAGCCACCGCCCGGGTGACACTGGGCGCAGACATGCCGAGCTTGCGCGCTGCCGAGGCAAAATTCTGCTCCTCCGCAACGGCCTGAAATATCTGCATTTCCTTGAATCTATCCATGTTCCGCTCCCGTCAGGTGCGGATCAGGTTAGACCAATAACTTCATTTTTAACAATAGTCACTTTCTAAATAAGGCTGTTCTTTAATTTTTTGAATGCACTTACAGTTCGAACCGTCGCTGCACAGCAGCACATAACACTGACTGAAATCGCATCAATCGAGGAGCTATACCATGAAACTGAAAAACGCTTTTATCGCCAGTTCGCTGGCCGTTGCTCTGGGCTTTGGCGGCGCGGCACTGCTGACGGCTACCAGTACCTACGCCTACGACGAAACCTCTACATCGGCGATCAACGTTGATGAGCAACGCGTCATCCTCAAGGGCTACGACACGGTGTCCTATTTCCAGGGCGCCCCGGCTGAGGGCAACAGCCGCTTTGCGGTCGAGCATGACGGCGCGCTGTACTACTTCGCCAACGCTGAAAACATGAAGACCTTCCAGGCCAACCCCACTGCCTATGTGCCGCAATACGGCGGTTACTGCGCGATGGGCGCGGCGCTGGGCAAGAAGCTGGATGTCGACCCGAGCCAGTACAAGGTGGTCGACGGCAAGCTCTACCTCAACGTCAACGCAGACGTGTTCCAGAAGTGGGCTGAAGACGTACCGGGCAACATTGCCAAAGCCGACAGCAACTGGCCGCTGATCAAGGATCTGGCGCCGAATGCCCTGTAAACCGGCACTGCGGTGGCAGTCACGCTGCCACCGCGGCCATCGGTGGCCCTTTCCAACGAGGTAATCATCATGCTCTCCCTCTCTGCATACCGATCCTTGCAGGCTCCGCTGCAAGATGTCCTGTTGCTGGCCGCACGCGTGTTCCCTGGCGCCGTGTTCTGGCAGTCAGGACGCACCAAGGTCGATGGCTGGCAGCTCAACGATACTGCGCTGTTCCTGTTTCAGGAGGAATACCAGTTGCCCTTGATCGACCCGGCAGCCGCCGCTGCGTTGGCAACCCTCGGCGAACACCTGCTGCCAGTCATGCTGCTGATGGGCTTGGCAACCCGGCTCGGCGCAGCCGGGCTGCTGATCATGACGCTGGTCATTCAACTGCTGGTGTATCCGTCAGCCTGGGCGACCCACGGCACCTGGGCGGTACCGCTGTTGCTGCTGATGCTGCAAGGCGGCGGCCGGCTGTCGCTCGACCACCTTTTCACGCGCTGGCGAGCACCAACCCCGACGCCCCTGTGCACGGCGCCTTGAGCGTCGGTCAGCAGCGTAACCACCTTATCTCCATCCAAGAGGACTGAATCATGGATCGTCGACACTTCAATACCGTTCTCGCGGCGTCTCTGCTGGGCGCCGTCATCGCCGGCAGCACACAGGCAAACGCCGCTGGCATCAACGCAGGCAAGGAAAAGTGCTATGGCATCTCGCTGGCAGGTCAGAACGACTGCGCTGCCGGCCCCGGCACCTCCTGCGCCGGCACGTCCAAGATCGACTACCAGGGCGATGCCTGGACGCTGGTGCCCTCCGGCACCTGCACCAGCATTGAAACCCCGCACGGACTTGGCTCGCTGACGCCGATCCAGCGGCCCTAGGAGTCTGTGATGCACACCGCCCCCTTGAGCCGAGGTATCGGCGTAGCCTTCAAACCGCAGCACTTTGCAGCACTGATCGCCGATATCAGCGGTATCGACCTGCTGGAGATTCATGCGGAGAACTACTTTGGCGACGGGGGGCTGCTGCACCACCAACTGGAGCGCCTGTGCGCGCGGCTGCCGTTGTCGATCCACGGGGTCGGTCTGTCACTGGGCGGCGCGGCGCCCCTCAACCCGCAGCACCTGCAGAAGCTGAAACAGCTGTGTGACCGCTACTCTCCAGCGCTGGTGTCAGAGCATCTGGCCTGGGCCGGCGACGGTCAGCAGTTTCTTGCCGATCTGCTGCCGGTCGCCTACACCACGAACACCCTGAACCGCAGCGTAGACCACGTCGCCCAGCTGCAGGACGTGCTGGGGCGCCGGGTGCTGATCGAAAATCCGGCCAGCTATCTGAGACTGAAAGACAGCCATCTGCGCGAAGCCGACTTTCTCGCCGAGCTGTCAGCTCGCAGCGGCTGCGGGCTGTTGCTGGACCTTAACAACCTGCTGATCAACTGCCACAACAACGGCGGGACGGCAGATCAGTATCTGCGCGCACTGCCACTGCACAGCATAGGTGAGGTGCATCTTGCCGGCCACGCCCAACACCGCCTCAACAACGGTCGCACCCTGCTGATCGATGATCACGGCAGCGCCGTCACCGAGCCCACGCTGCGTCTTTATCAACGCCTGCTGCGCCTGGCCGGCAGCCGCCCGACGATTATCGAGTGGGACCGCCAGGTGCCCTCCTGGACCCGACTGCTGCAGGAGGTAACCCGCGCCCGGCAATACCAGCGAGGACAGGTCAATGACACCTGATCAGCAGCAGCAATTCAGTCAGGCGCTCTCGCTCCCCGCAGAACCAGCGCCCCTGCATCTGTTTGCCGGCGCGCCGGAAGAATGCGAGCAACGTTTTCAGGTCTATCGCAACAACGTCAGCAGCGCGCGAGTGGATGCATTACGCCAGACGTTTCCGGTGCTGGAACGACTGCTTGGCGCAGCTTACTTTAGCGCCGTGGCAGCGCTGTTCGTCCGCACCGCGCCGCCGCCCTCTCCCACACTGCACGAGTACGGTGACGGCTTTGGCCATTTCCTGCGTCAACTACCGGCCTTGTCGGGCATGCCGTGGCTGAGTGAGGTGGCACAGATCGAGCGCGCTCGGGTGCGCGCCTTCCACGCGGCAGATCGGCAGGCTTTCAACATGGCAACATCCATTGCTGCCCCGGCACAGCTGCTGGCGGTGCCACTCGCCTGGCACCCGTCAGTGAGCCTGATACGAGCAGCCTCTCCAGCCTATTCGCTGTGGCACAGCCAACGACGCTCATTGCCACCACCGCCAGCAGCGCAGTGGCAGCCAGAGGACGTACTGGTCTGGCGCCGGGAGTTTGACCTGCAGACCGCGCAGGTGTCTGGCGAACAGTGCACCCTGCTCAACCAGCTACGCCAAGGCCTGTCGCTCGCCGACGCAGCGGCCGCAACCGGCCGTGCCCCGGCAGAACTGGCTGCAGATTTGTCGCTTTTATTGGCCTGGGGCTGTCTCTGCCCAGCCTGACAGCAGCCGGCGGCCGGCTGCACGCGCTCGCTGCCGACGGGCACGGCATTGGAGCCACCGACCAAGCTCGGGCACAATCACGTTGATGTACCCGCTATTGGCGGCAGTATCCTGCCATGGACGGTGCAGCTATTTATTCAGCGGCGAGCAAGGCTCAAAGGGACATGATGGACGGACTGAACTGGATCTGGTTACACGCGGCAACCCTGGCAGGAATCGGCACCCTGCTTGCCTTGCTGATCACGCTGACGGTCTGGATTCGTCTGCTGCGTCATCGCGCTCGACCGTTCCAGATCAGCGCCGCCGACGTTCATCCTTCGCTGCTGCCCGGTGACTGGACGACCTATATCCGCATCAGAAACCGCAGCGACCAGCCGCTGACCATTCAGCGCATCGAAATCTGGGGCCCACGTCGTCACTATTTGCGCAACCAGAACGGTGAGCTGATCGAAGGCAGAAACCTGCCTGCGGTGCTGAGCGTGTTCAGCCAGGACAGCGCCACCCTGGCCCCCGGCGCCACCTTCTCAACCTCCAATCACGACCTCGATCACGATACGGCAGGGGAACTGTTCGCCAGCGCCAACCAGTTGGGCGTGATCACCGATCGCGGCGACTATGCCCTCACACTGCCCAGACTGCAGGTACACAAGATCACCGCCGCCGGGCCGGACTTTCAGCTCGAAACCGGCAACCGCTGGATGCATCAATTCAACAGGGTACGAGTATGGGCAGCAGGTAAAACCCAACAGCCAGCGCTAAGGCGCTGGCTGTTGGGGATGAGCGAATAACGCCAGACTGCTGCGTTACAACTTGACGTTGAGCGACAGATAGGCCGAGCGGCCGGGGGCCGGTGAGAACATCGGCTGGTCATCGCCGCCCCAAAAGAAGTTGTCGTACCAGACATACTCGTACTCATAGTCGGTCAGGTTCTTCACCTGCAGATCGACACTGAGTGTGGGCGACACCATATATTCGGCACTGACATCCAGCACCGCGAAACCGCCGTATTTGCCCTGCTCGTTCTGCTCATCAATGTAATAGTCACCCTGGGCTCGCGCCTGCAGGCCCAGACGCCAGTCCGGGGTCAACTGGTAGTCGGTTCCCAGGTTGGAGATATAGCGCGGCGTGGAGAACACCTCATTGCCGGCCAACGATGTGCCGGACGCGGTGTAAGCGCTCTTCACCTTGGCTTCCTGGTAGGCATGCGACGCCCAGACACTACAGCGGTTGTTGATGCGCGCATTGATCTGCAGATCAACACCTCGACGCCGTGTCTCGCCCAGGCCCTCCGTGGTGCCGGTGCTGGGCATGTTGGCTACCTCGTCGGTCGCATCCTGCTGCCAGATGGCGATGCGCGCCTCGGTCCCCGCCAGCGGGCTGAACTTGATACCCAGCTCCTTGCCGGTGTTGATTGACGGCGCAAAGCTGGTCTGCCCGGCGGTCATGTACGCTGGTGCGCCTGAACCGGTCAGAATCTGAAAGGTGCGTCCCCAGTTGGCATAGATATTGGCATCCGGCGTCAGGCTGTACACCACACTGAGCTTGGGCTGCAGAATCGAGCCGTAGTCCTGCAGGTCCGCTTCTATGCCACCGGGCAGATCCGTTTCGCCATAGAACCGGTCGACCCGATAGGCAGGAATGATCTTCAGCGAATCGGTTGGCTCAATCACCGCCTGCAGATACACACCCACATTGTCGAGGGTATAGGCGTCATCGTTCTGGACGCGGGCCGGCGTGGCGTCAAAATCAGTCGGCACGCTGTAGTTGAAGCGCGTCCGGCGATACTCGTTATCCTGATGCTCGGCGTTGAGGCCGCCCTCCAGTGTCAACCAGTCGTTGGCAGTCCAGCTCAGGCTGCTGAGCATGCCGGTCTGGCGCTCATCCCACTGGCGACGTTGACGCGGCGCATTACCCGGCTGATAGTCGGTAAAGGTGATCTGCCGATCGTCGTCATAGCGGTTGTAGTAGAGCTTGCTGTTGAGATTGAGCGTTTCGCTCGGCTGCCAGTCCAGATGCAGCGCAGCCTGATGCAGGTCGCGGTCGTCGCCGTCGTTGGCGTTTTTCGGGTCGGAGCCCGTGCGACTGGCTGCCAATTCTTCACGGGTCATGAAACCGGACTCTTCGGCTTCATGATGGTAGACACGGGTCACCAGCCCCAGGCTGAAATCACCGTCGTCATTGGTGTAGAACCACTTGCCACCCAGGGAGTATTTGTCCGAGTCCGAGTGATCACGAAACCCGTCTGACTGCTGCTTGGCAAGGAAATAGTTCTGCGCAAAGTTCAGCGACTCGCGACCGATCGCCAGCTGCAGCTCGCGGGTATTAAAGCTGCCGTAGGTAAGCCGGGCGTCCGTGTAGTGACCGCCCTGACGGGTGACAAAGTTGATGTTGCCACCAATGTTATGCAGGCCGTACCGGGCGTCGTTGGTACCGCGCACAACCTCGATGTACTCCAGATCCAGCGGAAAGACCATGTCAGTAAAGCGCTGATTGCCACTATTGACGTTGCTGGGCACGCCATCAATCAGCGTTTTGATGCCATTGATGTAGCCTTCGCCATTGAAGGCGCGCAGCGTCGCCTTGCCTGACTCCGCGCCCTGGCCGGTTTCTGTCAGCTGGATGCCGGGCATCTGCCCCAACAGCTCCCAGCTGGTGGACACGTTCTGCTGCTCGATTCTGTCAGCGCCCAGCACATCCACTGAGGTGAGCACGCGACTGCTGCCTGCCATCGCCGACTTGTTGGCATTACCCACCACGGAAATCTCACCGAGGGTAATAGTCGATTCACCACTGGGGGCGGCATGCACAGCGGTACTGCCGAGCGCCACGGCAAAAGCCAGGGGACGGAGTGCGTAGTTCATTGGGGAGTCCTTGATTCGAAGCAGGGTTCAGTCGGAGATCAGGCTGGCGCGCCAGCGGGTCATAACGTTATACTATTACGCCAAATGTTGACACCCCCTCTCGACAAGAAAATGCCCCCTACGCAAAACACCCGTCTCCAGTCCATCGATGCCCTGCGCGGGCTGGTGATCCTCTTCATGCTGCTGGACCATGTCCGGGAAACCTTTTACCTGCACATGCAAGTCAGCGATCCGATGGACGTGATCCACACCGACCCGGCGCTGTTCTTCAGTCGCACGCTGGCGCACCTGTGCGCCAGCGTCTTTGTGCTGCTGACCGGCCTGGCCGTTTTCTTGTACGGCGCCAAGCACGACAGCCGTGCGGCGGTATCGGGTTTTCTGTTCAAACGTGGGCTGTTCCTGGTGGTGCTGGAGGTGACACTGGTCAACTTCGCCTGGACCTTCCAGTTTCCGCCAACGGTCATCTACCTGCAGGTGATCTGGGCCATTGGCTTGAGCATGCTCGCACTCGCTGCGCTGGTTTGGCTGCCTCGCTGGCAGCTGGTCACGCTGGGGCTGGTGCTGGTGGCCGGGCACAACCTGCTCGATAGCGTGCATTTTGTCCCGGGTGACTGGGGCTACGTACCCTGGGCTATCCTGCATGACCGCGGCTGGCTTGAAGTCAGTGATCAGCTGCGACTGCGGACTTCCTATCCGCTGCTGCCCTGGATTGGTGTGATCGCGCTGGGCTACGCGATGGGGCCCTGGTTTGCCGGCAGTACCAGCGCAAGCCAGCGGCAGAGCTGGCTGCTGGGCAGCGCACTGGGCGCCCTGGGCGCCTTTGCACTGCTGCGCCTGCTCAACGGTTATGGTGAAGCGCCCTGGGCAGTGCAGGATACGGCGCTGCGCACCCTGATGAGCCTGCTCAACATCACCAAGTACCCGCCGTCACTGCTGTTTCTGGCGTTGTCGCTGGGCGTCGGCTTGCTGCTATTGCGTCTGTTTGAGCGTATCGACAGCAGCCGCCTGATTGGCTGGCTGGCCGTCTTCGGTGCCGCGCCTATGTTCTTCTATTTGCTGCACCTGTATGTGCTCAAGTTACTTTACCTGGCCAGTGTCGGCGTCTGGGGCACCAACCAGGGACAGTACTTTGGCTTCGACAACATCTGGGCCATCTGGCTTTGCGCTCTGGTGCTGAGTGTTGCCCTCTACCCGCCCGTGCGCTGGTTTGCCCACCTGAAGGCCCGGCGCCGAGATATCAGCTGGCTGAAGTACTTCTAGGCGGCTTCATCCGCCGCGCACGGCGACGTTATCGGCCACGGTCGACTTCTGATTTTGCATCGGTGTATTGAACGGGAGCCTTTGGCGCAACGCCATCGGCCCCTTTGCTCGCTCTATCAAGCGCGGAAGCGCCCGACCAGACCGTGCAACTGCTCGGAGAGCTGTGCCAGTTCCTGCGAATCGCGGTGTGCTGACTGAGCAAGATTTTCCACCAGCAGCGCGTCGTCCTGAATCTGGGCGATGTGCCGGTTGATATCCTCCGCGACCTGGTGCTGCTCCTCCGCCGCTGCCGCAATCTGGGTATTCTGGTCGCGAATGTTATCCACGGCACCCCGAATCTGCTCGAAGCTCTGACTGGCACGGCCGATGCGTTCAACGCTGGCCTGTGACATTTCCAGACTGTGTTGCATCTGCGCCGTGACTTCCTGCGTGCGTCGCGCCAGCCCGCCCAGCAGGCTATCAATTTCGCCGGTGGAGTCAGCGGTGCGCTTGGCAAGCGCACGCACCTCGTCAGCCACCACAGCAAAACCACGCCCCTGATCCCCTGCCCTCGCCGCCTCAATCGCCGCATTCAGGGCCAGCAGATTGGTCTGCTCGGCGATCGCCCGGATCGTCCCCAGAATGCTGTTGACGTTCTGGCTGTCCTGCTCCAGCGCCTCCAGTGCCAACGCCGACTCTTTGAGGTTCTCGCTAAGGCGGGTGACGCTGTCGGTCGCATCTTCAATCTCCCCCTAGCCCGCGTGTACCTGATGCTGACCGTCGTCGGCCGAGGTCGCCGCTGCGCTGCATGAACGCGCCACCTCGTTGGCCGTCGCAACCATTTCGTTGAAGGCGGTAGAGACCATTTCCACCGCACCACGCTGGCGCTCAGCCACGTTGTTCATATTGTCGGCAACCTGGGTCGAACCCTCAGAACGCTCGCGCAGCGCTGCTGATGCCTGGATGACGTTCTGTACCAGTTGGCGGATGCTCTCCAGAAACTGATTGAACCAGCGTGCCAACATCGCGGTTTCATCCTTGCCCTGCACCGCCAGGCTGCGCGTCAGATCGCCCTCGCCCTGCGCGATGCTCTCCAACCCGCCGGCCACACTGCGAATCGGGTTGACAATCAGCTTGGCGAATAGCATACCAACGACCGCAAACACCACACCCAGCACCAGCACGATAACTGCAAACTGCCAGGTCAACGCGTTAGCGCTGGCCATCACCTCATCACGCTCGATCAGGCCAATGAAGCGCCAGCCCAGCGTCTCGGACGACCAAATGTTGGCCATGTAATCAGTGCCGTCGATCTCAACCTCGAGCAAGCCCTCGGCGCCGGCCATTCTGGCGTACTCGCCACCCAGATCGGCAAGCGACTTGAAGTTGTGATCGGCGTTGCTTGGATCAACCAGCACATTGCCATTGGCCTCGACCAGCATCAGGTAGCCGGTGTCGCCAATCTTGATCTGTTTGACAAGATCAGTGAGCTGTTTAAGGGACACATCCAGCCCCACCACCCCGGCAACGTTGCCTCGTGCATCATTGACGGTGCGCACCGTACCAATAAGCACCGCATCGTCTTGCGCCCAGTAGTAGGCTCCCGTACGCAGCGTCTGGCCCGGCGACTCCATGGCTCTCTTGTACCAGGGCCGCACGCGCGGATCATAATTCTTCAACCCGGGGTCTCTGGGCCAGGTGGCGTACCCGCCATCCACTCGCCCATAGGAGAGGTACGCCGCGGTCGGATGCGCCTTGGCAAACTGCTCGAACAGGTCTTCCAACTCACGGTTAGCCTCGGGCAACGGCACGCTCGGCGCATTTTCCGAGGAATAATTCTTCAAGTCTGGCGCGGCAACCAGCGGCGGCAGCGCCGCGACATAATCGACGCTCTCGCTGATGCCCTTGAAGAACATGTTCATGGCATTTTCGATCTGACGAATCTCTCGCGAGCTGCCATCAAGAAAGGTTGCCTCCGCCTGCGCCCGCAGGTTGTAGATCACCACCGCTGCTACCAGGAGAATCGGCAGACACGCGATAGCGACAAATGCCCAGGTCAGCTTCTGCTTAATATTCATTCGACGCTCTCTTAAGAGTAGGACAACTCGGTCCGGCACGGCGCCGCACAAGAACAACCTGAAAAGGTTATCGGCCTCGCGGCGAGGCGCTTGAGATACACACGTAAATATAGTCTCGGAGGGGCAAACTGCAGCAACCAAGTCGGGCGGCCATGTCACCAAAGAGATGGCGGAGGGCTATCGGCGGGATAATGCGGAAATGGTATGGGCTGACGCGGTATCCGACTTGGATATCGCTAAGATCACTGGCTGAGTTTTGCGCGCATTTTGCGCCAGCTTTGCGCCGTCCGGACGTAAAAAAAGGACCAAGCCGCTAAGTGCTTGATCCTTCTTTAAAATATGGTCGGGACGGAGTGATTCGAACACTCGACCCCTTGCACCCCATGCGATTTTTTGGTGGATTTCCATGAATCCCAATAGACGTCGACGGACAGCATAAACCCTAGTAAATACAATGCATACAGGCTAGATTAGCATCCATAGACGTCCACCACCATCCACCGCCAGCCACGCGATTCGGTGGGGTAAAAGTGGGGTAAAATTTGCGGCAACCGCCAGATGCAAGGGGTAGTAAGTGGCCAAGATAACCGCCAAACAACTTGAAGCGCTTTCCACCGCTGACGATGGAAAGACCCTCCGAGAAGACGGAGGGCTAGTTGCCAAAGTCCGTGTTGGCGTCAAAGGCGTCACAGTCCAGTTCCGCTACGAGTTCAAACTGGACGGCGCAAAGCGCGACTACAGCTTAGGTAGCTGGCCAAAGAAGTCTCTAGCCCAGATTCGCGCTGAACGTGATGACGTACGTGCAACGGTCAGCAAAGGCGTTGATCCTACCGCGGCTCGCAAGGCAGCCAAGATCGAAGCCCAGGCAGCCATCGCGGCCACAATCGCTGAAGCCGAGCGCCAGGCTAGCGAGAACAAAACCATTCAGGATCTGTTCGATACCTGGCTGGCTGACGGCGTTGCCCGCCAGGACGGCAATGCCGAACTCCAGCGCAGATTCAAGAAAGACGTCCTCCCCTTCATTGGCAAGACACAGATCCGTAACCTGACAGACAAGGATCTGCTCAGCGTCCTGCGCAAAGTCAAAGCACGCGGTCTCAACCGATCCGTGGTGATCTTGAATAACGACTTAGGCCAGATGCTGCGGTGGGCAGAGAAACGTAAACCCTGGCGCCCGCTGATGGCCGACGGTAATCCCGCCGACCTGATCGATGTGAAGAAGCTCCTTGATCACGACTATCAGGAAGAACGAGACCGCGTACTATCTGCCGACGAAATCCGCGAACTCTGGAATATCTTCATCAAACTGGAAGAGGACTACACCGCTCTGCCCGCTGGCAGCAAGTACAGCGGTATTCGACCAGTCAACGAGCGCGTGCAATGTGCCGTCTGGATTTGCCTAAGCACCTTGTGTCGCATAGGCGAACTACTCAAAGCCGAATGGAGGCAGGTCGACTTCGAGACCGGACGCTGGTTTATTCCAGCCGAGAACACCAAAGGCCAACGCGGCAAACGCCAGGACCACCACGTGTTTCTCTCTGACTTTGCGAAAGAGCAATTCCAACGCCTGCATAAGGAAACGGGCTCAACACCGTTCCTTTTCCCGAATCGTGCAGGAGATGCCCACGTCAACACCAAAACCGTCAGCAAGCTGATCGGCGACCGCCAATGCATGTTCAAAGACCGCAGCAAGCCTCTGGCGGGCAGGCATCACGACGATAGTCTGGTTCTAGCGAAAGGAGCCAACGGCGAGTGGACACCACATGACATGCGCAGAACCGGCGCAACCATGATGCAAGCGCTAGGCGTTCCGCTGGATATCATTGATCGGTGTCAGAACCACCTGCTGGGCGGCTCCAAGGTAAGACGGCATTACTTGTTGCACGATTATGCTGAGGAAAAGCGGCAGGCTTGGGAGATTCTTGGTAAAGAACTGCAGTTGATTTTGAGCTTGCCCTAGCTATGAGGGCACTGCATTCAAAGGGACAACACAGACCTTGGTCCTGAATTGGGCCAGGTGACAGATGACTACTTGATCTGTAAAGCCGGTCTCCCTTGCTAGAGGGGAAGCTCCAGGGGCTCGTTTACTGACACTTTCCTAGCGGCAAAAACACACTCTCCTGCTCCAGTGCCAAGCCCATTCCTTGCAGAGCATCACACAGCTCGGCCAACTCGCTGGGCATGCCCAACGATCGAAGTCGACTTACCGCATCCTGATAGTTCGCTAAGCTGTCCTGCCAAATCCGTTGATTGCCATACAGCCTCAACCGCTCCTGCCAATCCGGCATTAACCAGAGTTTGCAGGCGTCACCCATGAGCTCATAGAGTCGAGCGAAGTTCTGAAGCCCAATACCGTCGTAATCGGGGAAAAGGATCACCTGTGAGGCCCGCGGCCTATCGGCCAACCAGTTCAGCAGCAGGCCGCTCAGCTGTCCGGAGTAGTAGCACAAGGTGCCACTCGCATCGGCGGGCAGCCAGCTGATATCGTCGAACAGGGCTTGGTTCTCGATCAGCCACAAGGGCGAAGCCGTGTGCCAATCATCGCCGCTCTGCACAGCCAAAGCGGCAGCCCCGCAGGTCTGCGTCAGCTGCGATACATCGAGTAATTCGCCCTTGCCATCACGCCAGTACTGCCCGTCGTTTACGGCTTTAAGCAGCAGGTACTGTACCGAATGCCGCGCACTACCACTTTTACTGTCACGGTTCCGCGACATGTTGAGGGCGCGCTGCGGGATCATACTAGCCGCATTTTCTGTGTGTCCCGGCCTTAGCTGAGCAAGGTGGGCCTGAACCTGTTCTAGGGCGGCAATCTGATACAGACTGCCGCGACCACTAACTGACAACCGCACCGCCAGGGTTCTCCGAGCGAACTCCTCCAGAGCTCCGCGCTGGGCAGCTGTCAGTTGGCTGGCAGCCAGCCTACCGCCAGCAACAAGCAGCTTTTCCAGTGCATCGGCCAGTGAACGGCTCACGCACCAGCCCCCGCCACGCGCGGCTCCAACTCCTGCCAATTCTTGCGGCTGACGTGATTGTGTCCGCCGTGGCGAGTGATTGGTACGCAGTAACGAACGGTTGCCAGCGGCGCGGGAGAGGCGAAGATAAGCGCAAAACCGAACTCAGCAGCTGTGTCGATCAAACTCGTCTGGTTTGGCCCATCAAGCGCCAGCGCCTCATCCAAGTAGCAGGCAGCCCGAACCGAATAGCGCTTGTCCTGCATCTGGTGCAGTAGCGCCAGCCCCGTTACCAACTTTGCCATCAGCACCGTGCCGTTGGAGGCTGCGCCATCAATATCAGCAAAAGACTCGGGCTTCTGGCCCTCTTTGCCGACGATGAAGCTCAGACGAAACAGATGCTCAACAGCCAGACCGCCTCGGGCATCACCCTCCCGGATCAGCAGGGCCTTCGCCCGCGTGAGACTCTCATCATCGAGCACACTTCCGTGGTCGAACAGCTCAAAGCTCTGGCCTGAATCCACCTGCTCCGCTGTGCTGATGAGCGCCTCGATCGCCCAGACCAGCTCCTGCTCGTCTTCAGGCTCGATCTTGAATACCGAAAGGTCGGACAACCGACGCCGGCCGATCAGCTGATTGAATTGGCGCATCTTGGCCTTGAAATCGTTCAGGCTGCCTCGCAATTGCCGCAGGCACGCCGTGACGTTGACCACCGCTGTGCGCGCCTTACGCTCGATGGCCTCAAACTCCTGGGGCAGATGCCGGCCAAACTCGATCATCAGGCGGATCTCTTCGTCAGGATCGTCGGCCGTCTGGAACTTGGTCAAACCACCCGCGTGCAGCTCGGCGAGCAACCCACGTACATCATTTTCAAGGCTCAGTAGCCGGCGGCAGTCCTGCTGATACTCTCGCAGGTGCTCGGCCAGCTGTTCAATAGCCAGCTCTGTTGCCCCAACCCACGTGTGATGCGGCAGATCAGCCAGATAGCTGAAGATAGGGTCACCATCACTGCGCCGATCGCGGCCGGTACAGATCTCCCTGTGCTGGCCGTCGAGCTCATCCTGCTGCTTACGTATGCCATCCAGCTGTTTTCGAAGACGCTGCACCTCGGCATTTACTCCACCCAGCTTGGCATCTAGATCCGCCAAGGCGCTCCGGCAGTCCCGCATAAACTGGTCGCGCTCATCCGCACGCTCACGCAAGGTGGTGAGCTCATCAAAAGCTTCTAGGTCGCGCAGGGTCTGCTGGTATTCACGCTCTCGTTCAAACTTCAGTGCCTTAGCGGCCTGAATCTCCTCCGCAGCCTGTAGCTGCTCATCGAGCTGAGCCAGCTGGCGCTGAAGGTCAGACAGTTCCTGATTGATCTCTTCAGCGCTGCGCTGGCGGTGCTGATCGGGCAGGTCAGCCAACTGCAGATCAAGTCCCGGCAGCTCGAGGCAACCAGCCTGGCTGAGCCATTTTTCAAGGCTTTGATGCAGCTGCTCGCCGTTGAGACGGAAGCCGCTCTCCGGCAGCGTCATGACCTCCCGTGCAAACAACCGGTTCAGGGCAGTCAGCTGCTCCGCATTCAACTCCTGCTGCAGATGCTGATACAGGTTGCCCGTCAGGCTTGCTCTTTCGCGACTGAGCCGCTGCACGTCCTGCGTAACCCTGTTGCGCTCGCGGACAATCTCATTGGGGCTTCGACCCTGCACTCCGGCAACAAGCGCAACCTGGGCCTCGTAGGCTGCACGCGCATGATCGATGCTACGCTCCAGCGTCTCGCGTCGGTCGATCAGCGCGAACCGGCGCTCCAGTTCAGCCTGCCGGTCATCCTCGCGTTTCAGCGCAGCTTCAGTCTGCAGACTGCGCTCACGGGCAGTTGACCACTCTAACCGGTCATGTTGCAGCTGCTCTTCGGCCTGCTCGATGCCCGCGCGGGCCTGTTGCAGGTCAGCTGAGCGAGACTGGTAATAGCTCTGCCAATCCTGTAACGCCCGATCGATCAGCGGCCGGAAGTGAAACAGCTTGCCGCGCAACTGCAAGCGCTCCTCATGCAGCGTTTCGAGACGGCCGATCCGCTCTAGCTGTTTTAGGGCCGCTTGATATTGCTCACGGTCGGCATTTACATCGGAGAAAGCCTTGTCCCACTCCTGCTTGAAGTCGATGCCCGCGTCCGAAAGATCTCGGTGAAAGATCTGCAACAGGTAGTCCTTCACCTCCTTGGATTGCAGCTTGTCCAAGCGCAGAGTTCGGGTGAGCACCCGCTGGAATACCTCAGCGTGGCGGGCCTGCTCCAGGCGGAAAATTGTGAAGTCACCGTTTTCTCCCCGCACCCGCCGACTGTTGCCATACACCATGCTGGTGAACTCGCTACCGCTATAGCGTTGGGCGAGCAAGCCGCGAGTGGCTAAATGACTCAGCAGCTGCGGTTGTGCCACCAGACAGCCGTCATCGCGCCGGTAGTCATCGAGGTTCAGTTGGCCACGGTAAGCGAAGTATTCGTAGTCGTTGCTGACACCCTTGCCAACACATCCCAGCACCACACTGCCCGACTCAGGAAGCAGCACCTCCAGCAGGATGTAGGCGCTGTTGTTGGGGAAATAGAAGCGCCGACTGCGCTCTACGTCGTAGGCACCAAAGTCCATTCGTCTCCGGTCGATGATCAGCAAGAACTGCAAGGCATTGATCAGACTGGTCTTGCCTGTATTGTTCGGAGCCACCAGCGATACAGACGCATCCAAAGGCAACTCTGCGCGCTCGTAGCCAGCACTGTTAAGCAGCACCAGCCGCTGAAATCCATAATCCATCATGCAGGCTCATCCTCTTCGCTGGTCTCGATGGCCTCGCTGACATCAACACCCTCTTCAAGCTCGCCGTCCTGCTCTCCGGCCAGCTTCACAAAATGATCCAGATATCGCCAGACGGCAGGCAGTAGCCGCCATCCTCCGGCAGCTGACTCAGCAAAACCATATACACAAGCACGATCGAGCAGCCCTACGAGCGACTCTTCCTCTAGCCCCTCGGCCAAAAGCAAGTCATGGCCACGCTCAAACAGCTTGGCCAGCACAGCGCGGTCAATGATCCAGTCACCGAAGCGGTGCAGGTGCATACCCTCATCGGCCTTCAACTCGAACAGCAGCATAAACAACAGCGCCAGCTGACGTGTGGTGCGGCTGACGTTGCTGCTCGCATTGTCGAAGTGGAACCAGGCGAACCCGCGCCTATCCACGCGCAGCGTGAAGCCAAGACGCCCGAACAGCTCTTGGTACTGCTCCTGCTCTTTCTCGAGCTCAGCCCACAGAACGGGCTCGGCAATATGATTCAGGTGCTTGCCCGCATTGAACAACTCAAACAACGGGCCAAGGCTCGGCAAACGCCCCAGATGAAGTGTGGCTGTTTGATTCATCGTGCGGGTATTCCATGAGGGTAATGAGTGACGCGCAGCCTTTCAAGGTCAGTGCTGCGCGGCATGTCGGCTTGCTTGAAGTCCCATTCCGGCTCCCTGACCAGCTCGTGATAGAGGCGAAGGGTAGTTGCGTCATCCAGGTAGGCGTAGTTCGTACGAAGCCAGTCAAGCAAGCTAGGCACAGGGCCACTGGCAGCCAAACGCTCGCGCAGCTCGACACCGTCGATGACCTGCAGCTCTGTTGCTGACTCAGCTGGAGCTTCATCGGGGAAGGCCTGACTCACAGGCTCATATGCCAGGCCCTCTGCCATGATGGTGAGTACCTCATCGCCAACCGTTACCCGCCGAGGACGCTCTGCGCGCCAGACAGGGAAGTCAGGTTGGCGGAATGTGCGCGACAAGCCGCGCTTGCGCACCTGTCCAAGAAGCTGGCTGACGGCAGCAGACAGGCTGTTATGCCGCCTGAGCTCTTCACGCAATGGTAAAAGCGTATCGCTGCACTGCTTCAGCACCTCCCGGCCAAGCCGACGAAGCTCTTTGACCTGGAAACCGGCCTGACGTACCAGCATACGTAAGGTGTAAAGCGCGCCCTGAACAGCGAGTTTCTCCTGGCAGAAGTCAATCTGCCGTTCTGCATCCTCCAACAATCGGTAAAAGCTGCCCGACGGGCCGCTGTCCATCATTTCTGCCATCGGCTCGATGTAATCATCATAGGCCTGCAGCACTTGACGGTAACGGCGCTCGGCCGGCACATGCGCCTCAGTGCTCTTGGCTTTCTCGGCGATTTCGAGGATAGCGTGGCGATCCTGATCCAGCTGCTGGGCAATCTGGCGGAACAACTCAATAAGCTGTACGGCGCACTGGCGCAGCAGATCCAGGTCATTACCCTCGATTGCCTCATTCAGGCGCTCTGTAGCATCACGAATTCCTTGCACTCGGGCCTGGAGCACTGCAGATAGCCCAAGCTCGTGCTCCCTGTTCAGACCACGGACGAACTCAAGCACCAAGGGATTGAGCTGCAGCAGCTCATCCCTAGGGAGCACGCGAAGAATTTCGGTGTTGATCAGCGCTCGCAGAACATTCTCACGAGCGTCTCGCGGCATGCTTGGATCAACCTTACTGATCAGCGCCAACACCTGCTCTGATTCGAATGCTGGAATATCACGAGTGCGCTGTACCAGCCACTCGACCACCGGCCAGTGGCTATAAAGGGCGAAGACCAGAGAGCGTGGGTTGGCCATAGGCAATCTTTATCCTCAATCCTTGGTGATACGGCCGCATCGGCGTGCCGCATACATCAGCCCTCAACCACCCAGCTGCGTAACTCGTCGAACACGGCATCACCACTAACCAACACGCCCGCCAAATTAATGCTGCAGATCGCCAGCTGAACGTCCGATCCCTCGATCGTAAGCTTTTCACGCAGCCCCGGGTTTAGGCCTTCCATAGCTGGGTAAATTAGCGCCAACCTCTGACATTGGTAACGCAAGGCATAGCTAACAAGCTGGTATAGATCAGCCGAAGCAATGCCCAACTTGCGCTCTTCAGGGCTCAGGATCTTCCACTTGGCATCGGCAATAAGGACCACCTGCGTGCCCTTCAATACAGAAATATCAGGCCGCAACTCAAACACTCCTTTCCCCGCCTGATTAGCAGCTAGGAAACGACGAGGCCCCTGCGGCTGAATCTGCAGTCCCTTGAAAGCGCGGCGTGCCCTCCAAGTGACGTAGCTTTCGAACAGTCGGTTCATGTCAAACATTAACGCCAGAGCAGGCATACCACCGGCGGTAACGTTAGGATGCAAGCCACGAAGAAATTCTGCACAACGCTTGAAGATTGGTTGCCAGCGCTGATTCAGCCGATCGAAAACCAATGCCTCTACCTGCTCGGGCGTGAAGGAACGACTTGATGCAGGTACCAGATGGGCAAGTAGCTCATTGAGTCCACGTTTAATAGCCGGGTGATGAGTTCGATGCAACAGCATGCCTACTACATAGCTCAGTACCTGGTTGTATGGGTTGTCGATATCGAACTCATCGAAGCGACAATGTACACGCTGAGGCGAGAAGGCATTGAGGCGCACCTGCCTGACCAGATCGATACGACCGCGCACGGTTGCTAACTCATCCTCCATCGGAACATATCGACGGATCAGACCCAGTTGCATCTGCTGAGCGACCACGCCGCGAAAGTGCTCGATGAAGACATCAAGCAATGCATGCCGCTGTTGACCCAGTGTCGCCTCCCCAACCTGATGCGGCGGCAGTGCCCCGGTTACCTGCAACAGCCGCACCAGTACCTGTTGGCAACGCAGCACATCCCGCTCTTGGCGGGCGATCTTTGGGAGCACCTCGATAGTCAGGTCCCCAAGCTGAATGACCCCGCAAAACTGGGTGAACTTCACAGCTGTCCGGCGCCACTCAAGCGCACGCGATGGCAGAGAGTCAGCAAGCCGTTCTAGAAGAGCGGCCTGATGCACATTGAGTGACTGACCACCTCCAGATCGAATGGGCAGCCACTCATGCTCGAGCACCTGCAACAATGTCATACCAGTGGCTCATAAATCTTGCGGACAGCCTCCGGGGTGATCTCATCAGGCGCACAGATCTGAAAGCGCTGCGTCTCTGGCAAGCTATCCTCCAGCTCGCCAAAAACATCGATCGCTGAGTCTGTGAACTCGCGTACGATTTGCAACTCAAGGGGAGCCTTTACATCCCCAAAGATCAGCCGAATCCGCTGCCAGTCGTTATAGAACGTCTCCTGCAGGAGTGGGATGACTTCCCGGCAAAGCACGCCACGCAGCCCCTGCATGTCTCGAACGCGAGTAAAGAAGGCATGACCGATGGTCTGATCCCGGTGCAACAGGTAGGAGATTCGGCGATTAATCGTGTCAAGCAGTGCACGCAGGTTCAGTACGCCCCCCTCACCATCAGGTATATAGCCATCGCCCTGCGCCCCGGAAATCACTAACGAATCGGGCATTAGCTCTCGGAACTGAAAGCGCCGCCGCAATGCCGCATCCAGCAGCGCAATCGAACGATCTGCTGTGTTCATACTGCCGTAGATATCCAGATTGCGCGGCACCCCGAAACGCTCCCCGGAATAAGGCAACGTCAGCTCCATACCATCGAGCAAACAGCCGTCCGAGTCATAGTTCGCTCGCTTATCGACCTCGATCAGCGTAATCAGCTCACCCAGAACCTTGGCCACATTTCCTCGGTTGATCTCGTCGATGAAGATCGCGTAGCGATGCTGCGGATCTAACTTAGCGCGCTCGCACAGCCGCTTGAAAACCCCTGGCTTCACCGCGTAAGTCACGCCCTGGCCATCGGCCGACGGCTCAGGACGTATGCCCTCGATGAAGTCCTCGTAACTGTAGGACTGATGAAAAGTGACGAACTCATAGCGCCTAATTCGCTGCTCGCCCGTGGTTTTCGGCCCTTTCTTTATCAGCTCTACTCGCTCGACCCATTCTGCACAGGTCTCCTCCCAGTCTCCCGCAAGGAACCAGCTCCCAGCTGAATCCTTGTCGAATACATAAGGTGCACGGCGGGCTCTCATATCAGTCATCACCGTTGTGGAGTCCAACAAACTGTGCTCCTGCAGGCTGCCCCAGCAAGTCGCACGCAGATTGCTATTGCCACTACGGAATTTAGCTTTGGCCACAAAGTAACGATGAGCCATCAACTGGGTGACCGTTGCCTTTCCGCCCAATTCATACAAAGCCATGAACACCACCTGCCACCAAGTGGTATCCATTAGGCTAGACTCAATCCATTCGACCTCTGTCAAAGAGCTTGAACTGTCCTCGTACTTCGGAACACGCTTCTTGAGGCTGTGAGTTTTTCCGGTACCCGGCGGACCAAAGAAAATTAGATTACGCGCTGGTTCAACGAGCAGCGGCTTTTTGCTATGAGGCTGTGCAGGCCGGGAAGGTATTGGCAATGCACTCCAGCGCTTCATGAGTGCAGCAGCAGCTTTAGGCTTGACCTCGATACCGGAAGACTGAGGGTTCCATTGCTGATCCTCGGCACCCAAAGCTTCCAATTCGCTTAAAGAAACAAAGCTATCCAGCTGAGGATCACGCAGATCAGTGATATGGATATCTACGTAATCCAGCATGCCGCCCTGCGCAGCCTTCGCTTCATCCCAGTGCGCATCCTGGTAAGGTCCATTTACGATGCTGCCACAGGCAATGATGCCCTTCGGTGCTACTCCCGTGCGTAGCAAGAACGCACTGTCTCCCACCTTCACCTTGTCGCTGGCACAACTCCAGCGAATGATTAGCTCCCCGCCTTCCAGTACCTTTTGACGATCCTGCGCAAATTGACTCCAGGCATACCGGGATGGGTTCCAACTCAATAACCAAGAGCCAGGCTGAGGCCGCCAGCGCTGAAGCCAGGGGCTCTCGTAAAAATCCACCTCTGGACCTACGCGCGCCTCTTCAGCCTGGCGAATCGCCAGTAAGCTCTGATCCAGATCGATCAAAGACCATGTCTTTACCGTAGCGAGTGGCAGCTCTTTGAAAGTAGCCACAACCGCTGCCTTGTCATTCGGGCTCGCCATCCGTTCAAAAGTTTCAGGGAAAAGCAAATGCAGCAGGATATGCCGCATCTGCCGCCCACGAGCCCAAGGCTGAGCATCCAACCATTCTGCACACTGCCAAGGCTCGCGTAGATATTGTTCACGTTGTCCCTGTGGCAGCTTCTTGAAAGCGTCGACCATCCGGATCAACCAAGCCAACTCATCGGCGCGATACCGATTGAAACCCTGACCAGCCGATCCAAGCCCCGAAATGACCTCATCAGTCATTAAAGGCTGAGCAACTGGGAAATCGCTTCCAGACCACCCCCACACGTACTCAATGTTCTCGCGCTTCTTACTCGCGCTCACGTTGCTCTGGAAAAGCATCAGCACCCAGAGCATTTCGGCCATCAGTTGTATAGCTTCCGGCGAGGCCTCGGCCAGCTGCCCTTTGAGCTTCTCCAGAAACACTGCAGACGACTCATCAGGACTCTCGACAAATCGCTGGCGCAATTCCCCCAATAGATCAGCCGTCCAGCGCGGACCAACTGCAAAGAGCGACTTATCACCGATTAGGCACTCTTGCTTCCACTGATCGAAAGCAGCAAAGATGGGCGTTGCATTGTGTGCGGGGTTATAGCGTGACATAACGTTCCCTGTGTCTCGATCAAGCTGTGACTAGCGAGATATCAAACGTGCGGCGTAAAACGGGCATCAGCGATGCTTAGTGCTGCTTATCGGTTAAGACTAAGTCAGGAACTTTTCTTCTGACTAGGACTCAGACCCCTCACTGTTTTGAGCCACCTGAGTAGTAGGCATTACGAGCCTTGGCAAATGCATGCGAGTGCATTGACTCATTAACAATTCACGCCAGTATGGCCATACATGGTAACTGGCGTTACGAAGAGCAAACTCGTCCAAACAATCCTTTTCAAGCTGCTCGCCCATGGCGTACTCAGCAACAAACTCAGCCTCAATCATGGCTTGAGTTGAATGATCCTCAGAGCTCACCCGTGGGTCGACCCAACGAGTTCCTAAAAGAATGAACACTCTAAAAAGAAGTGACTCCTGAGAGTCCAACTGAACCACCTCCGACCTACGAACGAAGTGCATTGTTTGGACTTCAAGGGAATCCAGATCATCAGCATATTTAGGATCAAAGCCATCAAAACAAGCAGATCGAAGATCCCGTAAATAAACGTCTCGAATATGCAGGCTATCTTTCGCCTTCTGTAGATAGGCACTCATGAGGCTTTCCTGTAAGTGTCAGACTGTTCGAATGAGGAACCTGTAACCACCCGAAGATGCACACGCTGTTTCGCCCGACTTACAGAAACAGCCCCATCAACACGTGTCCAAACTCCCACCTCACGCAACGGAAGCCCTGCCTGTTCGAACAACCATCGCCGAGCATCCGGCACCTCCAATGCAAGCCTCAGCAGCTTATCCATAGATTCTGATTGTGCGACATCGTCGGCCTCATACTTGGCAAACGCCACAGGCCCACCACCGAAAATACGGGCAGCCTCAGATTGGGTGATACCTAGATTCTCTCGTAACGCACGAATTTCGTTGCCACTTAGCAGGCCATCAATCTGCTTTTTAAACGCCATCAAAGCGCGCTTGTTATCACGCAGCTGCAAAGACCCGGCCTGCTCTGAGCCACACACATCGCACTCGGCATAATGAAAGGCAATATCACCCGAATGCCCACGATAATCGACCGATTGACTGCCAAGACGGCCGTGCAGGTGGCCTTCACCACAGATCGGACAGATTTCATTTTGAGTAGCCATATTCAGCTCCTTGAGAGATGGCAAGAGGCAAGGAACAACAAAAGCCCTGTCTTGCTAATCGCAAATTTGATGTAGTACTCGGAGCTCATGTGCTTAGCAGCGGCCTCAATCCACTCCTGACGCCGCAGGCTGTATGCATCACAAGCTGCCCAGGGTCCTTCAGGCTTTTGCACACACCATTCGGAGCCCAGAAAACGCCCATCTTGCAATGCTTGAGCAATGAGCTCGGCCAGATCGTCAGCAACAAAATCCAGCTTTTGCACATCACGGATGCAGTCACGTGACCAAGCTCGTACCACCCCGTTACCCTGCCTACCGAGTAGCTCAAGCACCTCGCTTGGCGGGTACAGCGGACCACCGCTTAGCTTTCGACCCACCACCTCATGGGGTAACGGCGGCCCGGTAAAGCGGCTGACGATTGTATTGCATACCATTATGGTAAGTCCATTTTTCTTTTCAAGTGCCCCTCAGTGGGGCAGTCAATGCGCGCACAGAACCGAAACGGAGTCGATGATGCGCGGTTAAGCATCACTTAGCTGACCTGTTGCCAACCGATCAAACGCTGCCATCACTCGCACCTGCGTGCGGTACTGACCGAACTCGGCCAGTTCCTTGCGCTTGAGCCCGGGGAAGGTGACAGAGGGGTAGTCCTCAGGCATGACGTTCTGCGGGTCGAGGATATAGAGCAGCTCATCGCGATCCAGACCGTAGAGGTGGGCGTAGTAGGCATCGAGCTCGCACTTGAGTTGGTGACGACGGTCAGGATTCCAGGGGAAGGGCTCACCTTGGTAACCCAGATCCTCGGCGAAAGGCTTGAGGTCGTGGGCGGTGAAGGTCAGCTCCAGAACTCGCGGGACGATGTAGGCTAGATCTGTCTCGCTGTATGCTTCCGGAGGAAGTACTGGCAGCTGCTTGATGATAAAGAAATTGAGATGTGTTCCTCCGACCTTGTGCCGGGCAACAAAGTCGAAGACCAGCGAGGTCAGATTTCCCATCAGCGCAGCCTGCAACCTGGTATCAAATCGATTAGGCTGCAAGATCAGTGGGTTGTTGTTGCCTACTGCCGAGAAAGGAAGCATCCCAGCAATCACCGTTCGTTCGTCAGTTGCACGACAAATATCTCGGAATCCCAACAGATACTTCGGGCAGCGCACCTGCAATAGCTGCTGCCCCCAGCACAGTACTTTTTCTTTGTCTTCGTTGAGCAGTCCAGGCATCAGGCCATGCAGCTCCTCGGCACTCAGTGGTGAGCTAGCCTGCAGCTGTTCCGCCAGCTCGGTATTGGACTGGGCAAATAGGCCCGTGCTCTGCACCGCCCCGACTACGCGTACGCGCAGTTCATCACTTGCGGGGTGCTGTTGCTCCAGTGCGGCACCAAGCGCCCACTGACCGAGCAGCTCTAAGGCGGTTTCAAACTCACCTTTGTTGTAAGCCTTGACCAGCTCCTGCGGTGCGGTGCTGGTGCGCAGCACTACCTGCCACTCATCTACCCAGTAACGCGGCAACGGTAGGCAGTCGGGCTGCTGCTTTTCCGCATCGGTCATGTCGCGGGAGGTCTCGCCGTCGCGCTCGTAGGTGGCCCAGCGGTGGTCGTAGTGGTGAGCTAACTTCCCCTCATAGAGAGGCAGGTAACGCGTCCCATGCAGCGTAATGACGTTACCTGTAAGAACCCCACCCTGCCCCATCAATTCGTTATAGGTACGGAACAGGTGACTAGCCGTGTTCATCATGAACATCAGCATAAAGTTAATGCCCCACGGATTGACCTCGGGCTGATCGTCTCTGGCCTCCCGAATGAATACACCCGCTCGACGGTAGAACTTCTTGGTCAACTCAGCGTCAGCCTGCGACCGGAAAACTGGGCAGGTCATGGTGTTGGGGTTGAGTAACGTGAACTCATCTGGGCTCAAGGTGAAACGCCGCTTTTCGTCTGCAAGATCGTTTACCCCGTAGGCGAAAAACTGTAACTGAGCAACTTCTGCGCCTTGCCCCAAGGTGAGCAGGCTGAATTTCATCCGACTGTCTACCGATGCAAAAATTTTCTGCCGATTTTCAAAGTCATAGAGACTTGTAAGTCGCTTATCTTCGATCAGATACCTGAAGAAATACTGGGTAAAGGAGTCTGTAGCGATTCCAGAAGGCACGATCAATCCGGCGCGTCCGGTTGCGCCATGAAGCTGTGTGGTCATTTCAGCAAACAGGGGAGCTAGGTTGATCCGACCGTGACTGGTATACGGGTACCTGCCGGAGCCGTGCACAAAGGCCTGGCCCCTCAATACTGCATCCCTGGCCGTTTCGAACTCCTGATAAAGAGTCGGGTTGGTAATCGCAAGCTCTTCGATCAACCGATCACGAGCAGCCATGTGCTGTGCGCTGGCAATCTGCGGTGCACGGGAGGCAAAAAACTCTTGTGGATCGAACTGCAGCATTTCCCATGGCGGATTGCCCAGTACCACATCAAAACCGCCTTGCTCGCGTTCGAATACTTGCGGAAAGGCCAACCGCCAGTGGAAGAAGCGCTGTCGGCGGGCGATGCCCTGCGCCAGCTCAGCCACCTCCGGGCTGAGCTGGCCCTGATGGGCAGCGATCAGCTCCTGATTGGTGGGAATCCGCGGCTCATGTTCGGCATCCTTGGGCACGAAGAAGGCGGCTGTGTAAAGGTCTTCCAACAGCCTTGCCTGGCGGGCTTCATCGCCCTGCTGCGCGGCCAGCCAGGCGGCCTGCTTGGCGGCGACCTGCTCGACGGTATCCTCCGGCAGTGCTTCCCAGCCGCTAGCCAGGCTGCCGCACATGCGCAGACTGATAGCCAACTTTTTGGCCGCCTGCTTGTTACGCTTCTTCGCCTCGCTGGCGATGGCCTTATCATCACCGGTAAGCGCCTTGTAGGCATCATCTGGAATGCCAGCCTCCAACACTGCCGGATCGAATACTCCAATCAGCGCGTTACCGCACTGGATATGCGCATCGAGAAAGCCCAAAGGCTTGCCTGGCTCCAGAGCCTCCAGCCACAACGCGGTCTTGCACAACTCGATAGCCATCGGGTTGAGGTCGACGCCATGGATGCAGTGCTGCACCACTTCACGGAGTGCATGGCGATACTGCTCTTCCGTGTATTGGTCACCCTGAGCATCCAGTTCAGCCACTTTCGCAGCCAAACGGCGTGCGGCTGCGAGCAAGAAGTGACCGCTGCCACACGCTGGGTCACACACCTTGATCGATAGCAGTGCGGAGCGCGGCTGCTCGGGATTGACCTTAAGGCGCTGCTCAATCACAGGCAGCAGCGCTGACTTAATCAGCTCCTGGACCAGGCTGTCCGGGGTGTAATACGAACCACTGGTTTTACGCGCATTACCCTGATCGCTCTCTCCCTCCGCATCACCGATAAATCCAAACTGCCAAGGTGAAGTCGCCGGATTGACGCGCGGGATAAGCTCCAGCAAGGACTCGTACACCGAACCCAGTTCTTCGGTATCCATGTCCCGATAATTGATGCGGGTAGCGCCAGTCTTGCGCTGTACCCAGGTCACAGCGCGAATGGCGCTTAGCAGCGCCTTGTTGCCGAGCTGGGCAGCGTCTAGATCCGGGCATTGGTTGCTGGCAAACAATCCACCCAGCGCAGGCAGGCCAAGCAGGGGCTGACCACTGTGCAAGGCTTTAAAAGTGGTACTCAGGGCCTGCCAGAGATCCGCATAGCCGTCGTAGAAGCGCCGTTTTCTTGCTCGCTCGCGTAAGAGGCTCAGACTGTAGCCTTGGACATACAACCGGCGTGCCTCTGCTGTAGCGGTAGCCGGATCATGCAGGATGTTGCGATCCTCGGCGGTGAGCAGGAACAATAGGCGATAGACCAAGCGTAGCAACTGCTGGAAGTACGCGTTCGGACTGAGCTGGCCGCTGGACAGCGCCTCGCGCAGAGCCTGGTTGGCCGGATGAGCGACAAAGCCGGTGCCCAGCGCACGCAGTGCCTGCTCTACTCCGGCGCGCAGATGCTCGCGCGCGCGCTCGCCCTCTTCAACCGCCTGCTCGCGCCACTGTTCCAGCCAGCACTGGGAGATTTTGCCGTTCTGGGAATGAAAGCGACTGCCATGCAGCGTTAGCCAGAGCGCAACAAAGTCGGAATACAGGTCATCTTCAAACAGGCGGGCCAAGTCCACTTCAACAAAGGCTGGGCGCGTCATCGACGGGTTATCACGCAGAATGCGCAGAACCAGGCCGTTACTCACGATGCCCCAGAGTGCCTCTGAGCTGGCGTTCAAATATTCCTGCAGCAAGCTCTGCGGCGAGCGACGGCGGCCCTCATCACCGAAAGCTAGATGGCTCTTGTCGAGGCTGAAATCAGGGCTTGTAAGCACCAGCGGAATATGGGCAATGCGGCGGCGCTCATGACCGACATTCTCGCCCAGTGCAAAACCAGAATCGGCCAAATTCTGCTCGACGAAGCCTGCCTCGTGGGTCAGTGGAAAACGCCGCTCTCCCAGATAGCGTGGATTGCGGCAGGGTTGCAGATCAGTGAAGGCGAACACATGCTGGAGTAAGGGAACCAGATAACGCTCTACAGCCAGCGCGGTTCGGTCAGTGTCTTGTCGTTGACGGGCTTCGTTGAAAACTTCCCACTCTGCCTTGGCGATACGCCAGTAACGACTGATTTCATCGCGCAGTTTCAGGGTGCGATGCAGGCCATAGTCTGTGCTGCCCTGCCCTTTGAGCTTGAGCTCGCGCACGGCATTGAGAAATTCGCCGGGGAAGATACCGCCTTCGATACGCAGGCTGTCGAATTCGCGGTGGATAGTGCGGGTCATGGGGTGATTTCCATTTCTAGTTTGCCGGCCTTGGCCGGCAAACGATCATTCATTGCTGTCGGGGCGCTTCAGATCAGTTGAGCGTCCGGCATCAGCACGTATAGGCCGACCACATCAACTGGCAGCTGCGGATAAACGTCGTAGGTGCCCTTGGCTTTGGCGGCATCGCGTACGCGACGGTGATCTTTCAGCAGCTCGTTGGCCCGCTGACTAGCAATCTCGTCGAGTGCAGACTGCCAGGTCTGCACCTGCTGCAAGGCTTGCTCAACCTGGCGCTGGCGCATCTCCGGGGCCATGTTGCGGCTCACTGGCCGCTGCATCAGCGTCAGAACCTCCGACGGGGAAATCACTTGCGGTGCGTTTTGCCCGCTTACGACAACCGCGATGGCCTCCTCAGCCAGCAGCTCGCGGCGCTGGCTGGCACGGGTCATCGTCAGCTGGGTTCGCAGGCGCACCAGTAGCACGGTGGTCCGGATGGCAACCGCTTGGGTGAACCAAGCCCCTGCCCGACTGGCTACTGCATTGCCGTCCCCTTTTAGCGCCTCCTCAGCCAACTGATCAGCCAACCCAGCCACTAGTGGATGCGTGCGGTGTACATGCTCCGCTGCGCCTGCCGGCGGGTAGCTGAAGTCGATATTACGTAGGCTTTCGATACCCGACTGGGCCAAACGCTCACGCAGCGACTCGGGTAGTTCGCCGTACGGAAGACGCATAATTTTCTGGTACTGACCTAGCGGCGCATTCAGCGCCTGACAGGCAGCGGTAACGAAACGACGTACATCCGCCTCGTTGCCCAGCACCTCGGACATGCGTGCGAACTCCGGAATTACGTCCTCTGGCTTGAGTGCCCGCTGAGCGAAAATCGTTTGGTTGCGGCGCGCCTTTTCTTGGGCGTTCTGCCATTTGCTCTCAAGGTCGTCCTCGATCGACTGTTGACTGTCGAAACCAAAATCCAAAGAAAAGTTGTGCTTCATCTCGTCACGAGTCATCAGCACCGTCTGCATAATGGCTTGGCTAATGCGGGCTTCGTCCTCAGGCATCGGTACAGAAACGCCCAGCGCCTTGCGGATACTTTCGGCCTTACGAATGATGACTTGCAGAACAGCACCGTCGACCGGATTGTCCTCGCCATAAAGGGTCATAGCCCGCACTTTGCTTGCGCGCTGGCCAAAACGATCCACACGGCCCTCACGCTGCTCATGGCGAGTCGGGTTCCATGACAGGTCGTAATGCACCACAGCATCGAATACGTCCTGCAGGTTGATACCCTCGGAGAGGCAGTCTGTGGCGACCAGGATCGACGGTTTATCGATGTCGCGTAGTGCAAGAATCTGCTCTTCGCGCTCTCCGGGACTGAGCTCGCCGGTGACACTCACTACTTCGTGTTCTTTGAAAAGTGGCTTTAGCGCCGCAGCCACGTAGTGAGCGGTGGCGATGTAGCGACAGAACACCACCGGCTTGTAGCCTTGTTTGGTTAGCGCCTTGATCTCGACGATCAACTGCTGCAGCTTAGGGTCGTTATCACCTGCCAGGCCATCTGCCTTACTCACCAATTTGCGCAGCCGCTCAGCATCCTCGCCCACAACGGCACCCGGCTCGATATCGTCGGTGGACAGCCCCAGCTCACTGGACCCATCAAGCACGGTATTGATGCCCATAGCTTCAATATCGGCTAGCTGATTGGCATCGCTGACGGTACCGTCAGCTTCGGCGCGCCTGAGGCGTGTCTGCAATGCGCGCACAGCGGCGGCAGGCGATGAAGAAATACACCTCAACAACGCTAGAGCGGCCCACCAATTTAGACGCTGGTGCAGCGTATCCAGCCCCTCAGACTCACGAACCAACTCGCGAGCGTAGTCGAGCACTTCGTTGAAGAGCGCCCCCCAGGCGCCACTGAGCTTATAGGTTGATTCGGCCGTTTCCCGCTGCGGAAAGCTAGTGCTGTCCTGCCATTCACTGATGTCGATACGGCGGCGTTGAACCAGGTGATCACCGAGCTGCTTGTACAGCGGGTGGTCGGCACGGGACACATCCTTCAAACCCACAAACGCCGGATTCAAAAGGCCAAGCAGGTTGTAGTAAGCGTCCTCGTTGCCGCTATGGGGGGTGGCGGTGAGCAGTACCAGGTGACGCTCGGTGTTATCGGCCAAAGCACGAAGCAGACGGTAACGCTGATGTTTGCCGCGGCTAATACCTTCAGCACAGGTGTGCGCTTCGTCAACGATCACCAGTTCGGGACAGGCATTCTGAAACTCATCACGACGTCGGTCAGACTTGATGTAATCCAGACTGACCACAGTGAATGGGTATTCCGTGAAGATCGAGGTGTGAGTCTGCAGACCACGCTCCAATCGTTCGACAGTGCCAGTGGTTACCACCTCTGCGCGGATGTTGAACTTGCGCTGCAATTCGTCCTGCCACTGCTCACACAGGTGAGGCGGGCAAAGCACGGTGAAGCGCTGGATCTCACCCCGTTCAAGCATTTCTCGTGCGATCAGCCCTGCTTCAATGGTTTTACCGATACCGACATCGTCAGCGATCAGAAGGCGAATCACTTCGTGCTTGAGCGCCATCAGCAACGGCACCAACTGGTAGGCTCGCGGCTCGACATTGATGCGCCCGAGCGCGCGGAACGGGCCAGCTCCAGCGCGCAGTTTTAGCAACAAAGCATCGCGCAGAAGCAGAGCTGAACTCTGCGTGCCACGTTGAGCTTGGTTAGCATCAGGCAACGGAAAGGTAGCCGCCTTGGGTGGGTCTCGTTCGAGCATCGCGTGGATGACGATCACATCGTCGTCTGAACCACCGAGTGAGCGCAGGTGCAAGCGCGGGCCGTCGGATTCGGGTAATACAATCCATTCACGCCCGCGCGCACTCACGATGCTGCCGGGTTGAAACTCCTGAAAAGCGCTCATGCGCGAATATCTCCAAAAATGTCCGGATAGCGGCGCACGATATCGGGCCAGCAGCTGGTATCACGGGTAAAACGGATGACTGTATAGCCGTAATCGGATAGTTCACGAGTCAGCTGCTCATCAAAGGCACGCTGACCCGGTTGCTCGTGATGCGGGCCGTCGATATAGATCAGCGCCTGCGCATCCTGGTAAACGAAGTCCGGTCGGGTCTGCAGTGCTTTTAGGTATTGCTGGGCCATATCCGGCTTGCGCAGCTGGTACTGTTCGATGAAGTCCAGCCAGGCCTGCTCCAGACTGCTGGCGGACTGCTGGCGCAGGTTAGCCATGTGATCTTGCCCCTCACCATCGAGGTGACCGACCTCCAAGGTACCCCCTGCCAGTGCGCAAAGCAGGTCAGTGACTTCGCTGAGCTTGCGATCCAACAGCTTGTGGTCAGGCTGGTTGTAGTAACTGAGCAGGCAGCGGTAGCAGGCGGCATCGCACTCTTCGCTGGTGTTCTCCAGCGTCGCAGGCAACCAACTGTCATCGGGGCTACGGTAGTGCATGATCTCCAGCGCCCGGCGGGCCACACGCGGAAGGCCTGCGGGATCCGTAGCCAGGCGAGTGAGTACACCGGCACCACCCTCAGCGGATTCGTAGAAGAGCATGCTGTTACGCTCATCTCGCCCGGGCAGCGGCTCAACCATTAGCTCGCTTTCCTCAAGCTGAAACTCTGCTTCAATCCCGCGCTTGAGCGCGTATTGCAGGCTTGCCATTGCGCTCTCTTCAAGCGGGTAGGCTGGCTTTATTAGCAGAATGTTGCGGCGGTCCTCGACGAAGGGCGAAATGCGCTGGGCCTGGATCTTGTCGAGCTCAGCGTTTTCATTCTCGTCCTTGGGGGCTTGCTCATCGTTACTCCAGTAACCGCTTACCGGGTCGATTTTGAAGCCGTAGATTTCCTCATCCTTGCGACGCCGCCAGCCCAAATTCATGCGCCATACAGTGGCGGTCGGTGCGTATTGAAGGTCCAGCAGTGGTGATTCGTTCTGCAGCATCAGGCTGCGAACCACCTTGGGCACCCCGTTCTCTTCCTGAAACTGCAGCGTGGTACGCACTTCATAGCCCTGGCGCATACGCTCTTCTTCATCGCAGGTGATGCGAGTGGCTCGCTGGGTGCTGACGTTCTCAATACGGAAGAGGTTGTTGATGACTTTGCCACCGGCCAACGGAGCCTGGCAGGACAGACACTGCTCATAGTGACGCTGATTGCGGAAGTGACCGTATCCGCAAGCCGGGCACAGCAGCGCCTCTTCGGTAACGATCCGCGCGTCGTTGGCGTCCTGGTTGCGCACGCCAAGGATTACCCGCTTGACTCGGTATTGGCTGCCTTCGTGGTAAATCAGACTCAGCGGTCCAAACTCGGAAATGGCTAGGAAACGTGGACGGGACAGCACACTGTCGCGCCCTACGCCGCCCATTCGTCCAGGAATGAATGCAGAAAGTGGTAGACGCGGGAAATTGTAGCCGGGCAGGAATCCTTGACTGGCTAGATAGCGATAGGTCTCGAAGTCCGAGTGGCTGCCGCCGCTGGTTTCCAACAATAGGTTGTGCTGAATCATCGCCTCGCGGTGACGGCGTTCGGCGATCTTGCGCTCTTTCTCGGGCGCAGCCGGATTGGTCATGATCGCACTGGCTTCGTCGATCTGTCGGCGGGTAGAGGCGTACAGATCACGCCAGCGCTGCAAGGCCTTGTCGAAACGCAGGTACGCAGAACCCAGCTTGGCATCCAGCCATTGAGCAGAAGCCTCTTCGACCGACTTTCCTCGCTCCAGCCAAATGCCCTGCGCAGTGGTCAACTCGGTTCGGAGCATACCCAGCAGTCTCGTACCACGTCGGCTGGCGCGGGCCAGGGCTTCTTTGTTACCGAGAGCGACAACATAGTCATCCAGCAATGGCATATCGCTGGGGTTTTCCATGTCGAGCATGGTGTTGATGGTCGAGGGTAGCTTGCAGCCCGTCTCTGCCAACCAGGTGGCAAACAAGTGGCTTTCAACCAGGTCTTCATTGGCCAGATCGAGTGTCGGCGGGCTTACCTCGCCGTAGACCATACGCCGGGGCTCCTGGAAGAAATACTGGTCGTGCGGGCTAAGGGCAGCGCAATAGGTAATGATCAACGCTGGCTGACCGGAACGGCCTGCCCGGCCACTGCGCTGGGCATAGTTGGCGGGGGTCGGCGGAACGTTACGCAGGTAAACGGTGTTGAGCGAGGCAATATCAACGCCTAACTCCATAGTCGGTGAGCAGAACATGGCGCGCAGATCACCTGCACGGAAGCGCTCTTCTCGTTCCTCGCGCAGCTCAGCTGGCACCTGCGCAGTGTGTTCACGAGCTTCGAGCGTAAACAAATCCCGCTGCTGGCTTTCCAGCATGTCGGCCACACCGTTGTAGAGCTGCTGGAAGTAGGGATTTCGACTGACCGTCTGATTGAGCAGATCAGGCTGTGGGTTCTCCTCACCAAGGCGCCAGAGCAGTGCCTCACCGAGCACTTGATAACCACGAACTCCTTTCTCAAGCTCCGCGCCCTCGATCAGCCCGTAGCTCTCGACAATGTCCAGCAAATCCTGGATGAACTGTGCGTAATTGGCTTCCTTCAGTGGTTCGTATTGTCCACCCTCCCAGAACGAAGCACTCTTAACGACCTGCCCAAAGCGGGTACGAAGCCCTAAGGTCACGGTGTTCAGATCTTTTCGAGGCTTGCTGATTGTGGCGTAACCAGCTTCGGCGAGCTGCTCGTCCTCAGTGAAAGCCCAGGGTTCCTTGAGATGCTGTCGGCTCTTGTTCTTCCACTCTTCGAGGTTGTAGCGGTCGAGGTAGCGCGTCTTGATGCATAGGTTGCGGCGCATGACGTCCAGCAGCATTTGCACCAGCTTCTGACGCACAGCTGGGCTGGCCAGCGCTAGCATCGGATGCACCTCACGTTCACCCGGCGATCCTGGTCTGGCCGTTTTCTGCCAACGTGCGTCGTCGCTGCACAGAGTCGGTAGATCCTCGTACTCGATGCGGAGCAAATCGAGCTGTTCCAGATTGGGGTTGTTGAAGCGCCAACCGCGCCGCAGATCGAAATACAGCCGATAACCAAGGATGTTGCGCATGGTCTCTTCGGCATCGCGGCGCAGGCGCGGTGCGACGTTGCCGGGATTCTGCAGGTACTCACTGCGGATCAGCGGATCGTCGATGGCGAAGCCCAGAGCCTGAAACACCTGTTGTGTGATCTGACTGTCACTGAGCGGATCGTTGCCACGCTGGCGCACGCAGCTAAACAACGCGCTGCGCATCAGCAGGATCTGCATGAAGTCGTTGAAGTGCCCTGCCTGCAGAGAGGCATCCTGACGGTTGTCAGTAAAACCGAGCAATTTACGTGCGTCGGCTGCCAGATCGCTCTCAGCTCCCAACATGTAGCGCAGAGCAGAAATGCTCAAGATTGTGGTAGCAGAGCTGCGGCCCTCACCTGAGAGGCCGGATAAACGTGTCCAGTCCCGACCGCGTGACTGGTTGGCGCCGCAGCACAGGCAAAAGCGGAAGCTGCCGGGAATAAACCAGCTACGCACGCCCTGAAGGTGGCTCTGGCCATTACTGGCGACAAACACCTCCTGCGGCTGGTACTTACGGTAGGTCGACTTGATGCGCGGCTCCTTGCCGGCCAGATCTACCCAGTTCTCCGGGTAGTTTTCGAGGCTCTCCCCATCCCAGCAGCGCTCAGGATCGATCATCAGGAAGCCGTGATTCACGTCCTCGTCGTCGTGGCTAGTCTCCTTAATGCTGCGCGGCGCGAAGGCACGGTTTCCTTCCTCTATCTCGTCCCAGACCGGGTAGTACTCCTGCCCACAATTGCGGCAGAAGTGCACGCTATAGAAACGCCTATCACGCTCCCCTGCCACGGCGAGCTGACCGGACAAGTCGAGCTTACGAACTCCAGGGGTCTCAATAGTAGCGAAGAGATCGGCAGCGCCAGAAACGAACTGATGCAAACGAAAGGCGAAGAGCGGTTTACCGTTTACGTCTTTGCACTGATAAGCCGTTAGCAGGAACTCGGATAGATAAGTAGCGCAGTGCTCACTCGACACGCCACTGCACTCGGCAAGCCGTGCCGCCGCCTCCTCAATACTTAAGGGTTTGGCACGGACCCAGCGGCCTTCGGCATGTGACAATCCGAGAGTCAGCTCAACCCAAGCAGAAATGGGATGCTCACGCAGGCTCTTGAAATCGGGGTCCTGAGGCACGCCAGCGCTGATCGCTTTAGCCAAGGTGGCTGCTGGAGGAATATCCGATACCGGCGTAACCCGCTGAAGAGTCTCGGTGATGATATTTTCAGGTTTGACTGGGGCACCAAAAATCTTGCTTGCGACCTCCGCCACCACCTTGTTGCGCTCTGCAAGCGAACCTTGAGTCGACATCGTGGCCGAGGTACCAATACACAGCAAATTGCTGTTAAGACGCTCGCGCACCCGGCGAACCAACATCGCAACATCAGCGCCCTGACGTCCGCGGTAGGTATGAAGCTCATCCAGGACAAGGAACTGCAAGCCATCTGCTGCCCCCATGATCGCTCGATCCTGCTCACCCTGACGAGTCATCAGCAGTTCGAGCATCATGAAGTTTGTAAGGATGATGTCCGGAGGATTCACGCGCATCCGCTCGCGCTCCTCGGATTTTTCCTGGCCCGTATAGCGACCGTAGGTCACCGGGCGCTGGCCCTCTGGATAGCTGGCCAGAAACTTCTCCAACTCCTCGCACTGGCTATTAGCCAACGCGTTCATTGGATAAATAATGATCGCCTTAATGCCCGGCTGAGCGCCCTGCTCCTTAGCCTTGAGAATCGCATCGAAGACAGGAATGAAGTAGCTGAGCGACTTACCTGAGCCTGTGCCGGTGGTTAGGACATAACTCTCACCGGCCTGGCAGCGGCTGATGGCTTCCTGCTGGTGCTTGTGCAGGCTGGCCGGCACTCCCGGTTTTCCGCCTTCCTTGCCGAAGCGAAAAATATGGGCGCACTCCGGGTGCAGGATTCGACTGGCGACCAGTTGCTCAACGTTCTGACCGGCAACGAAGAAAGGATTGACCTGAATCAGCGGCGATGGCCAGTAACGCCCAGTGCCGTACTCGGCATCCAGATAGCTGCGGATATCTTCCGCCTTCGGATTGGTGAAACTGCGAGCAAACTGCTCGTAATCAAGAATAACCTGATCGCGAAAGCTAAATGCATCCACCTTGATGCGCTCCTTGGGCTCGAAAGCTAGTGGGACATCAGTCCCTTATGTCTGCGTTGTATCTTAACTGCATAAGAGGCTCAGATCACTTGCTTCAACGATCCACCTGAATCAAGCCAGATAAAGACAACCAGAGTTATCTGCAATTATCCTTAGGGCGGATTCGGTCAATGTCTAGCAACAGCGCACCCGGAAAGGGTACAGAAGCAGTCATCCATGACCTAAGGGATCCATCCCTGCCCGCTCCCAGCGAGCACAGTTGGATGATATGTCGCGTTAGCTGACAGACCAATAATGGTCATGCATACAGGTCAAGTTTTCAGGCGGATGCTGGAACCTACGCATCGCTTCTTGAACGCGCGCTACTTGGTCGCTTACTTAGTCGGTTACTTAGTCGCGGCTTGCTGTGGGGGAGCGATTTTGCGGCTCCTAGGCCGTCAGATGCTCGTGAGGGCCGTTTGGCAGCGCAATGAAACTTGCGCCAAGCCAAACCAACATGCCATCTTGATTGACACGTCTTCGCAAGCGACGCTTATGTGTCAGCTTTTCAAGCAGGTAAGGACACCATGAAACGCAGCAACACCCCCGAATCCGTCCGTTGGGATCTCGCCCTACGCTATCGTCTGATCGAGACCATCGCCTGGTGGGAAGGTCGGCTGACCACACAGCACTTGATCCAGAGCTTTGGTATCAGTCGCCAGCAGGCCTCCAAGGACATCAATACCTACATCAACGAGCATGCCCCAAAGAACCTTGAGTATGACAAGCATCTGAAGGGCTATGTACCAAGCAAGCGATTTCAGCCGCGCTTTATCGACGAGGGCGCCAGCGCCTACCTGCATCTGCTGAATCAAAGCCACGACCGCGCACCGCACATTGAGGGGCTGGCATTGGCCTATGCGCATACCGAAGTGTTGGATGTGCCTGACAGGTCTGTCCGCCCGGAGGTACTGCGGCCGTTGCTGAAGGCCTGTCGTGAAGGTCAGCGTCTTGAATGTGAGTATGTGTCGTTCACTACGCCTGATGGCGAGACGCGATTGATCGCGCCGCACACTCTGGTGTTTACCGGCATGCGCTGGCATGTGCGTGCCTCCTGCGAGAAGAACGGGGACTATCGAGACTTTGTGCTCAGTCGCTTCCGTGGCGTGCCTGAGTTGATGGATGATCTGTCAGACAACACCCGCGAAGCAGACACTGCCTGGAACACCCAAGTTGCCGTGATCATTGAGCCGGACTCACGCTTGAAGCCGGAACAACGAGCAATCGTGGAAGCGGACTACGGCATGATCGACGGACAGCTGGAAATCCAGACCCGAGGCGCATTGGTGCAATACGTGTTGCAACGCTACCAGATCGACCCGACCAAGGTTCATGCCAAACCCACTGCGCAGCAGATTGTGGTCGGCAACCTTGAGCAGCTGCAGCAGTGGTTTTACAAGTAACCCTAGGATTACCCATGGCAATCCAACCCTCGATGTACACCCTGTTTATTCAACTGGAACCGCTGCAGATCGAGCCGCCCGTATGGCGTCGAATTCGGGTAAACAGCGATTGCACGCTACGCAAGCTTCACCACTTCATCCAGGCGGCATTCGGCTGGCACAGCTGCCACCTGCATGAGTTTCAGGTTGGGCTCAGTCGTTACACGCCACTGGATCCGGAGTTTGCCGACCTGCAGGACGATGCCCAGGATGACCGACGCATCAAACTGACAAAAGCGTTCAAGCATGTTGATCGTGTGCGCTACACCTATGACTTTGGCGATAGCTGGCAACACGTGATTGCACTGGAAGCACAGGAGCCGAGCAATGTGTCCGGCGCCTGGTGCGAGGTACTGGATGGTGCAGGCGCTTGCCCACCAGAGGATGTGGGTGGCGTGCCGGGGTATCAGGACTTTCTGAAGGTGATTGCCCAGCCGGACAGTGAAGAAGGCCAAGAGGCGCTGGCTTGGGCCGGCGGTCACTTTGATCCGCGACTATTTGATTGCAGAGCCGCGAACGCTGCGGTTCAGCGCATTTGCAACAACCTCTGGGGCTAAGCGCGGGTTGCTGCTGGCTACTCCTCCGGCAGCGTCCTGCACAGCGTCATAAAGAAACGCCCCGGCTGGCCATCCACCATCTCGACATAACCTTCACGCCGCTCCCTGCACCAACCTGCATCCCAATCAGCCACAAACCGCCTGAACTCGGCCCCCTCCTCGCACTGCGCAAGAAATTCCTGCCAAGCTGTATTCAGGTGTCCGAATGGCAGGTCCGGCACAGCGCCAAGCGGATCGAAAACCCGTTCTCGAGTTTCGATTTCGACCACGGAGAGAGCCTCCTGCAGATGCTGTGAAGTCACCGCGAATTCTGGCATAGGGGCTGCTGGCTTTAACGGTCGATCCACCAGAATAAGCAGGAGCAGCAACGGCCAAATCAGGCTACTGATCAGAATCAGGGGTAACCAGCGCCGCTTCGAAGGTTGCCAGTCTGAGTCAAGGGCCTGAGCTGCCGGCTCGGTTTCCGGAGGTTCTGAAGAGTGAGCCCGCGCGCCACGGATGCTGAACCCAATCCCGACCAGCAGGCCAATGCCGAGATACCAGTAGAGATAGGTCAATCGTCCACCTCCTGCTGCGTGCCTGGCCTCGGAAACACCGTCAGCGCACCCACGCCATATCCCTCTGGCGCGTTGGGGTTATCCGATACGCCGTTGTGCTTCTCCGTCGAAGCGACAAGCACACCACGCTCAAAGTCGAGCAGCAGATCACGCTCGTAGACACTCGCATAACCAGCATGCACGTACTTTAGCAGTTTGCCACGTGGCACCCGGACTCGACCAGAATACCAGTGCGCGAATACCCGCTCCGGATACCCCGGGAACACGGACTCCAATGACGCATCAGTCCCATCACGCAGCCAGCCCTGGACTGCGATCAGGTAGAGCCTGTCGTCCAGTAGTTCCCAGGTAGCGACATAACCACGAATAAGCGCGGTTGAGCTCGGCTCGAACTCAGGATACGCACCACCCAAGCGAAAGTAGGTGCCGAGTGGAGCGTCACACATGGTTAGCCGCTCACCCTGATAGAAAAGCAGGTCACCGATCTGCGCAGTCATCAGGCCTCCTGGGGTGGGTCAGGTAGTTAGGGTACAGAGAATGCCGCGGCACCGAGCAACAACGCCACGGCGAACATGAACAAACCCATTCCCCAGGACACGGTAACACCGAGCCAAAGCCCATCGTGGCCAGCTGCAGCATAGTGACAGCCCTTATGCCGATGCGCTCGAAGCAACGCTGGCCCGGATGCGTTCGATCACCTTATCCCTGAACTCCGCATGTCCATATTCAGCACGCGGGTGTGCTATGCGGTAGCAGGTGGCGCCGGCCGCTTCGAACTCCCAGAGTTTGCCCGGAACCAGCTTGTCTTTAGCGGTCTGGTATCCGCCGAAATGATCATTAAACAGGCTCCGAATGAGCCCATCAGCGCCTTTGATGCCCGATGCGAACACAATGAAATCCGGCTTGAAACGACGAATCTGCGCAGCAAGCAATTGCTGTGACGTTGATGCGATCTCATTGAACTCGCTAGCTGGGCGATTTCTTGGGCTCTTCTTGTCGTAGTCCCAGGCAAACAGGTTCGCGTAGATCATTGCTCTGGGGTCCAGACCCAGCTCCCTAGCCAGCCGGAAGTAATACTGCATAAACCGGCTTCTGGACGTATCGACGACCTTGTCGCCCTTCAACTCGAAGTGTTTTCTGAAGCGTCTGAAGGACTCGTTTACTACCTCCGATACCGAAACACCGCCCAAGCCCGCTGCACGCTTGATAGTGTTTTTGTTGTTATCGGTATTCCAACCTGCAGTCTCCCGCCCAACCAGCATGACCTTGGTCTTTGCCGTCCAGTACTCATCAAAGGGGGCAGGCAGAAATACGCCGGAGTACTTATCCTCATCCAGGTCGAACCCATCAATCCGCAGCCCGTGCAGAATGCGCGCGTATTCCTGTTTCAATGTATCCATTCGTTACGTCCTCTATCCATTCTCAGTATCGTCGCCGAGCAACCACTCAATGCGAAGGTCACCTTGGTCTATGTGTAAGATACCCTCGTTCCAGCGGCTACGACCGCATTGCGCTCTGTACTGAATCAGGGTGTCTAGCAGCTCCATCAAGTACAGCTTGAAGCCTGACTTTCCTGCAGCTGCCAACAGTCCGCCCTCAGTCTCCCATGACGCATGGCTCAAGCGTGCCTCATGATCCTCGGCATAGAACGTAACTTTCCCGCGCCCCTCGGCCATCTCAGGAAACTGTTGAGACAACATGCTTAGCCGCTGCGCCTCAAAACTTTCATCAAACTCAACGCCTGCTTTATCCACGACCAGCCTCCCGACGTCCAATCGATACCAAGCCCAACCGACTACCAAGCCGGATAGCGCGAACGCGTCAGAACATCGTGCCGCGCATCACTGCCGGCCTGGTAACGCTGTGGAATGTCAGCAAGGTCAACAGCTATCTGCGTTATCACATCTCGCAGCTCAAGATCTTCTAGCCAACGGTCAGGAATAGCCTGCGGGCCGTAGATCAGACCCAGTAGGTTGCCCGCAATCATCCCGGTGCTGTCGCTGTCACCACTGTGATTGACCGCCGTGATCACCCCGTCCTCCAAGCTTTCGGCTGCAAGTGCGCACCAGAGCCCGATAGCCAGTGCTTCCTCTGCAACCCAACCGCCACCCAAATCTGCAATACGCTCAGGATTAGGACGCACGCCCTGCTGGTGCAGACGCAGTACGTATTCGATCAGCCTGCGCGTTTCTTCCATACCAGGCTTGCCGCCGTGCGCTTGCAAGGCAATGACCGTTGCGTCGTCAAGTTGAATATTCTGACGCCAGAGTCGGTTCAGGATGTCAGCAAACAGCCCTGCCGCCAGATAGCCTGTCGGATGGCCATGTGTCAGTCTCGCCGACTCACTCGCGACCTCGAACGCATTGAACAAAAATGCACAGGGGGCCACGCGCATGACGCCACCGCAGCCTTTGCTGTCATTGAGTGCGTGCTCGCCGAACTCTGCACTATCAATCAGGGCAGAAAGGCAGGTATTACCTGGCGCACGACGTGACCAGAGCTCCTTTTGCCTGATCAACCAACCATCACGGCAAGGACTCAGCGCGGGCTCGACGCTCTGGGTCACCAGCCAGCGCTGCAGAGCATGATGGATGACGGCTGGGACATGACAACTACCGGTGTCAGCCTGTCGCACAAAAGCGCGCAGCAAACCCTCGGCCGTGAACAGCATCATCTGTGTGTCGTCAGTGATCGCACCACGGCGCCCATATGCCGGTGCCATGGAGCGAATGCCCCAGTTACCAAACCCGCGGCGAATCTCGTCCCACGACATGAATTCAACTCGAGCGCCCAGCGCGTCGCCAGCAGCACCTGCCAGCAAACAACCGAGGGTGCGCTCTGCCCCGTGCGCCACGGGAGCCGGCTTCAACCACCCTCGCTCTCGCCCACAAACAGAGGGCTGTGCTATGCCGTCTTCAGTCCCGTCATCACCTTCCAGAACAATGCGTGGGTGCCCGCATAAATCACTCTGCAGATAACGCATTAGTACGTCTTCACGCAGGGCTGAAGACAGATCAAGGGGACTGGTCAAGGTTGCGGTCATGCTGTCGCTCCATGGCAATTCCAGAGTGACAGGCTAAATTCAGCATGCGACGATTCATGTCGCTGCCACTAGACACAAGGAATTGCCATGAGCCAGCACGACACGTTGATGCGCCACCTCGCCCTGCTGCGCATGATTCCCCGTCATCCGCATAAGCGCGCCACCACTACCCTGCACGAGAAGCTGACCGAAGAGGGCTTTACCCTGACGCCACGCTCATTGCAGCGTGATCTGGAGCGACTCTCCACCCGGTTTCCGCTCACCTGCGACAGTTCGGAAAAGCCCTATCGCTGGTCCTACGTCGCCGACTACGCCAGTGACCTGCCCGCTATGGATACCGTTGAAGCACTGGTGCTCGTCATGGCTGAACAAGGCCTGGCGGACAAGCTGCCGCCCTCTGCACTCAGCCACATTGGCTATCGATTTGAGCGTGCACGCCAGCTTCTTGGAAGCCTGCATGCAAACGGTCTATCGCACTGGAGCAAGCGCGTATCGAGCATTCCTGAGGGCAAGTCACTCATCGCACCTGACGTCAAAGCCGGCATCTGGGATGCAGTCTCTGATGCACTGCTCAACCAGCAGGCTATTGAGGTGGATTACCTCAGCCGCTACAAACAAGAGGTTCAGCACTTCACTGTGCATCCGCAGGGCCTGGTGACGCGCGGACCAATCAGCTACGTACTCGCCACCATCAACCAGCACGATGACATCCGCCAACTCGCCCTGCATCGGTTTCAAACGGTTCAAAGCAGCAGCGAGGCCTACCGGCCACGTCCTGAATTCAATGTGCAGGACTACATCACCGAAGGTAGCTTTGGCTTACCAGTCACAGCAGAACCGGTGGTGCTTGTTGCTCAGTTGAACAACCACGTCGCCTGGAAGCTGAGAGAAACACCGGTGAGCGGCGATCAGATATTGTCTGAACCCGACGCAGATGGCTGGATCGAGTTACGCGCAACAGTGCCGAACGACCAGCAAACCCTCTGGTGGATTCATGGCTTTGGTGCCGGCTTTCACGTCGTACAACCAGCGGAGTGGCGAGATCATCAGGCAGAGCAAGCCGAGAAAATCCTGTCACAGGCGAAGAAAAACGGTTATCAGCCTGAGCAGCAGGAGGTAACGCAATGAGCTATGAACGCCTGAAACAGCGCCAGCGCGCTGAACGCCACACCCACAACGAGAATCTGGCACTGCGCACCCACCGCTCGCTCAGTTGGCTCAACCGCGCCGAACAGGCAGAGGACCTAGACGGTCAATTCATCTTCCTCTGGATCGCCTTCAACGCAGCCTACGCCACGGAAATTGACGAGCGCCAGCGCCTCAGCGAACAGGAAACCTTCAAGCTTTTCCTCAACAAACTGTGCGAACTGGATCAGCAGAGCACGCTGGAGAAGCTGGTCTGGCAGGCTTTTCCGAACAGCATCCGAGTACTGCTGGACAACCCATATGTGTTCCAAAGCTTTTGGGACTATCAGAGCGGCAAACTCACTCACGATCAATGGCAGCAACGCTTCAGTGCCGGAAAACACAGAGCGAAAACAGCGCTAGGGTCAAGAGACACTGCAACCGTGCTCGCAGTGGTTTTCAGCCGGCTCTACACGCTACGCAACCAGCTTATCCACGGCGGGGCCACTTGGAACGGACAGGTCAACCGTGAACAGCTGCGCGACTGCGTTGCAATACTCGGCCAACTGGTGCCGCTGGTGGTCGAGATCATGCTGGATAACCCGAATACCTTGTGGGGCGATGCGTGTTATCCCGTTGTGAAGGACTGAGCCTGCAGCAAAAAGGCGATTTAGCCTTCCGCCCCATCCGCAGTGAGAGCAGCGAACCATGGGGATTGCTGCAAGCGCTCCTTGGTCGGAAGGATTCCCTCCTCGTCATCCCAGTGCCGCGGATCAAACTCCAGCGTAAAGAACCGAAGCAGTTCAGCCTTGAGGGTAGCGGCCAATTCTGACCGGGCCACAATTCCTTCCAGCAGCAGCTCATCAGGATAGCGCCGCATGACCCGCAGCAAGACACGCTTTGGGTCCTCAGTCGGAAGAACCGTCAGCTCAGCATACGAGCCCTCCTCATCGAACTCGATCATGACAGGAAGGTCACCCTCGTCGATTTCCCGCCCCCATGCCACCAGGTCATCAAATGGATCAAACACATTGGACAGGTCCATCGACGCGCTGCAATCAGCCAGCGATATTTGCAACCTCGCCCAACCGTATTCTCCCATTTCGAACCGCACACTCACCGGGGCATCGGTGACATCAGGCCGCAGGCAAAACCAGCGAGGAAGATCTTCGCATGGTCGAAGCAGCTGAGCTCCGTTGCGACCTGCATCGCGCAGCCCTATATGTCCAGTGTTGCCGGACACAAAGAAAGGAGTCAGCGACTTCCAGCGAGCAGGATTGACTGTGCCGAAAACGGGGTCAACGCCATTGAACCATTCCACCAGCTCGCCATAGCTGCGCCAACCAAAGGGTTCGACAGCGTGCAGTTCCACGGCACCGTTCTGGTCATCAAGCACATCCACGACATACGAAAATGACTTCGCCAGCTGCGGGATCAGACCAGGCCGTAACTGCGTGGCAAAGAATTCATCCGGATCGTGACCGTCAAGCAGCAGCAGGTCTCCACCAAACGCCTGATCAAGAAGCTGCTGCACGGCGACCCGACGCTCCGACAACCCTGCACTCGATCTCACCGCTGCGGGAATGGCCTCAAGCGCTTGGCGCACAGCCTCATCACGGCAGTACTTCAACGGCAGCAACAGCCCTACACGTGATGCCACGCCGGGGCGATCTCCACCAGTCAGCGCTCCCAATGCGAACAGACCCGCTCGTACTCCCGACGCGCAGTCACGAAAGCTGCGCCCGGACAAACCATAGTCCGCGAGATAAATACAAGGGAGAAGCGCATCTGTGCTCACCTGAAGACAACCAAAGGTCCGACGGATCTTGGCACTCATCAAAGTCGGCCCCTCGTTTTGGGTAATGCGGAAGACACGAATCAGCTCGGCATTGATTCTGAAATTGCCGCTGAGGCCAGCGTTGGCCTGCACCCACTGCTTAAAGACTTGGCAGCAGTTCGCTTGACGGACCTGAGTACTGGCAGCTCAGGTAGAGTCCGATTATCAACTGACAGCTTTTGTCGCGGCTACAACTGCTGCGCTTCATAACGGCAATCTATGAGGAGCCGGGAGCATCATTGCAAAGTAAGAACAGACGCAGGAACTTCACACTTCTGGCATCCGCAACTCAGCAGGAACCTCCCCCCCAACTTCCTCTAGAAAAATCAAAACACCCGGATAGTAATATCCCGCAGCATTGACATAACAACGCTCCTCCATCCGCGGGAAGACATAAGCCATTTGCACTGGCCCATGTCCCGGAGCACAACTAGCCGATGAAGGACACGTAGATAATCCCGATAGCCATTGAGATAGCCTGCCGTTGAAATCAGCCGTTGCGACTTCGTCCAAAACTGCCGTGGATATAAAGGGAATGACGAAGGTGACTGCATAATGGACATCAGCTTCGCCAACCAGCTTCAGTGCGTCTTGGCGCGCTGCATTCATACCCTCCGTAACTTTCCCGCTACAGCCAGCAGTCTCAAAACCAGGATCTAAACGGAGCCAGACCTGCTTTGCCTCAAACGCATAGTCTTCATGAGGCGTGGACACGTACAAATCTACCCTACCTCTAGCGTCAGAACCCTCTTCAGCGTCAACGACCGATATAGGTGCACCTACCCGCTTCAAAGTTGAATATTCCTCCAGCGCAACCCAACCCTTGGTCCAGGCAGCGCCGGCGAGAACACTGACGTTTGTGCGCTCGTTATACCACCAGCAACAGTCACCCCCTTCTCCAGCGTCACCCTCCATAATTTTGTCGTAGCGCAACACAGACTCAACCCACGCAGCAAGCAGTTGGCTGACTACATCTTGCCCAGAAGGGCTATGTGTCGACATCATCAATGCATTTCCTTTTCAGTCAAAACGAGTAAAAACAGAAGCGCCGACCAACACCGTAAACAGCTTTCCAGCACTACTTACTCTGATCAAATGGGCACGCCCAAGAAAAAAAGCGTCGTCCTCTTGTTTGGGTGGACCCCGTACCCCAAAACGGCCTCCTCTGCACCAGGAAACGCGGTCTCAAGTGCATCCCAAATACGAGTAAACCTGGACATGGGAATCACCTCCGGACCACCAATCACGTGACACAGCAATGGACGTAATCGGAGTTGCCGAAGTTTTGAAAGCAATTCCTGCTCCGTGCACTCACAATCGACCCACGCAGCAGTGACTGCCCGACCACCACCTGCATTCAACGCGGAAACGATATCAGCGAAATCGGAACAAACGGGGCCAGTGAAGCGCACGATATCGATCATCGACTCCATTGCCTTCTCAGCCCATACGTCGAATGCTCCCTTCGGAATTCCGGTTGGCGCAAGCAGCTGGAAGCACCGCTCAGGAAGAGCCCGCTCTGGATCTTGGTGATCCACAAACAGAGTTAAGCTACTCCTCACCTCAGGCAGATAATCTGCAGGCGCAGCGAGAACAAACTCTAGATCGTAGGGCCGACTATTTTCAGGCGGAAGTACACCAGTCGCCCAATCTCCTCTCTGATTGATTGTGTCCGAATACAGCAACAAAGCTACTCCTTCCAGGTAGTTATCGCAGCCAACGGTGAAAGGCTCAGGTTTCATTGGTCTCTCACAAATAGAAAAAGTCGCCAAATCATCTCCCACCTTGGCGACAAAACGTGTCGCACGCCTGCAAAAAGAGCACGAAGGTATTCAGCCCTCCGCAGTGAATTGCATCGGCTTCGTGCAGGCTTGGCTAAAACGAAATGGTCTCCAGGCAACCCGGGGCGGTTCACTTTTGTGACGACATATTCAGCAAATGCCGCGCCAAAGCTCATCTGACTCAACAACGCTTACAAGCCGGCGAGCAGTAAACCCGTCAGGAAACAACGAACCCGCATACCCCTCGTCAAGCTGATCTAAGGGCCTGAGGAGCTGTTTTTCATCACGCAGAATGATTTCCAGCGCTTCACGCGATACCACCCTAAACCCATCAACCGACTGCCCATCGAACTCAATGGAAGTATCAACAATCCAAGAGCGCATATCCGCCCCAGGTTTATGACTGTGATAGCCCAGCTTGGCCCGCAACTCCTGATCGTCAATCAGCGCGCTGAGCACGGCGACCTGTTTGCGCCGTAGCTGCCAAGCAGCCTTGCGCAAAGTGTTGGTGCGATGCAACCACACCTCATGTCTGGTCGAGCGTATGTAGCCTGACTTGACCTCTAGGAGCAGCACAACGCCATCCCTGTGACAGATCAGATCCACTTCACCGGCATCATCCTCTGCAGTCACCAGTGGCCGATAGCCCACTTTCACAGCAAAGCCTCTTTGCCGAAGGCTCTCTGCCAGCACCAGCTCTACTCGCTGGGTTTCTTCCTGTACATCAGCTCTGCGTGCATTCACGCGCCGCAAGTTATTGATGGTTGCCGTCAGGTTATTTTGCTGAGCGACCACCCAAGGAAACTGAAAGCTGTATCGACCGATCTTGTAGAAGGGCTGCTCGTACAAACGTGGCGCTGGCACACCTGGCTGCTGCTTCAGTTGCTGCGCTAGTGCTTTGAGGTCGCTGGTCCAGAACTTGAGAATGCCTTTAGCAGACTCAGCACTGCCTCGCGGACAGTCTTCGCTAACCGTCCAGCCTTTAATCCTACCGATCTTTTCTTCCTCTTCGGACCAGGTCATGGGGAATCTATTCTCTCCCGACAACAAGCCGTCCATAGCCAAGCGACCAAGTGCATGAGCAAGCACGCCATGTTCCTGTAAATAATGCTGGAACGGCTGGATGAAATGCCCCTTAAAGAAAACCGAGGTCAGCTCGCTCGCCAGCAACACCTGATGAAGCCGAACCTGGATGCCATCACCGAGAGCAATCCGGTCAGTCAAGCCATAAATCTGCCGCAATTGCAGCTCGCTGCGCATAGCCTTGATATACGCCAACTGATTCAGCTCGTGATTCTCAGGCGAACCGATAGTTTGCTCGGCCATACCGGATTCAATGAAGGCCTGAACAGCACGGTTCATCCAATAGTGCCAAAGCAGATCGCCTTTACGCTCGGTTCGCTGCCATCGCTCTGTTCCTTCACTTGACTTGTTATAGATAACCGACTCGCCTGGCTTTAACTGATAACAACATTCCTGATCGAAGCAGAACCAATCAATGGAGCCCTCGTAGTCGATTCGCTCTTGGGTTGCGGCAGTAAGAACAGCCAGACATTCAAGGTTTTCACGGCACCTGGCTCCATCTGCGCCGAACGACTCAGGGAAAAGGATCGGTGACAAGTGGCGCTTCAGCGACCGGCCGAGCCGAGACTCCGTCAGGCGAAAGTCACCTTCCGAGCAAGCCTGGAGTTTCCTCAGAATAATGCGGTTGTAAACCTGCCAGTGCTTACCGGATCTATCAGCATGCGCATCGTCGGTAAGGGCCTCATAGGCCAGCACGCTAAGATAAGAAAACAGCTCCAATAGGGACAACCGTTCAAGCTGTTTTTCAGCGCTGGCGATCAGCTCGTCAAACGGCTTGAGCTGATCCAGCAACCGATCACAGACACCGAAGAACACTTCCCACTCATTCCCCTCAAGCCCAGCCCGAAGCGCCAGCCAGAGAGGCGAAGTTACACGCATGAACAGCTTTGAATAGCGAATGGCCCATCTAAGCACCTCAGGGTTACGGCTGGCGAGGTGCAACAGGATCTCGATACTGATTGCATTATCAAAATGCAGCACGCGACTAAGGGCCAGGCTGGCGAGTTCGGATTGGGCAAGCGCATCCTGATCAAGCCAAAACGACGCCCGTGCTAAGCCTTGCGCACGCTCGAGAGCTGACAAGTTCTTACCCGCGGGGCGCTGATCAAGGAAGTGATGTAGGCATTCATCAAGAGCTCGGCCCTTGTTGATCTCTGGATGACTCCGTTCATATACCGACTGGTAATGCTGCCGGCAACGCTCTCCCTTTTCTGTCATCCCTTATCGCTCATATCAGCCTGCCCCCCTAGTCTGAGCCTAAACTATCAGCAGGCCAAGGCGCCACTGCGTACAACTCGACTGACCAACAGATCTACCAGCGATTGAGACAAAAGCTGTCAGCGCCGGCATTTTTTATCGAGCGATTACTCCTCCCAGCAGTTTTGGAGTCCGGATTTCCTGCCTCCTTTTCCATTTCCGCAAACGTGTTGGCGCCACCATTGGTACCGTAGCTAGCGCTTTTAGCGGTGCTGCAGCCAATTCTGCATCCAGTGCTGCTGTAGGCACGGTGCTTGACGCTATCACCGGTGCATTATGCTGGTTGCATCGCAGGGCTGTGCTTAGGCCAGGTGCTCGATGAGCAACCGCTCTGTCGTTTCCGCTACTCCCGCCGCCAACGCCATGACGAGGCAAGCGGGTCTAAAGACTCTTTCACGCCGATCACGCATTGGCGCATCACAGACATTCGATTCAAAAAATTTTCAGACCTATATCACCTACCTGAGCAAACCCAGCCGGCAGGCTCAACCGGCGTCTCAGAGGTGATATTCATGATTCCAACCTGTCCTGCCTGTCATTCTGACCAGATCCAGCATTGTCACTACGGCAAACGCGTCGGCGGCACCATTGGTACCGTTGCGGGCGCCTTTAGTGGTGCGTCTGGCGCTACTGCCGGCGCTCTTGAGGGTGCGCGCATTGGTGCAACCGTCATGCGCTTTGCCGGCCCCACCGCAACAGCATCCGGTGCGGTGCTGGGTGCGATCTCAGGCGGTCTGATTGGCTGCGTTGCCGGGCTCAAGCTTGGTGAGGTGGTCGACCAGGAACTGCTCTGTCGTTATCGCTGTACCCAGTGCGGCAAGCATTTTTAACGCCAGCTGCACTAGCTCCGAACGCGTCGCATCTCTCGGTTTCTCGTTCTTCTCGTTACCCGTTTTACTCACTCTTCCCTCTACTTCAACGGCCCCCTGCCCCGGCGCCTGCTGGCGCGGGGTTTATGCCGTTACTCAATACTCAGGAAAACCCTATGGCACACCAAATCGAAAACATGGCTTACGTTGGCGCAACACCCTGGCATGGTCTGGGTAGCCAGCTTTCAACGCATCAGCCGCTAGAAGTCTGGCAGCGCGAAGCCGGTATGAACTGGCACATCGAAGAATCGCCGGTGCGCTTTGTATCCGGCAATAACGCCCACTTGGGCAGCATCCATTCCTTCCCGGAGCAGAAGGTCCTGTTCCGCTCTGATACCAAAGCCCCGCTGTCCGTTGTCTCCCAGCGTTACAAGGTCGTTCAGCCGATGGAGGTGTTGGAGTTCTATCGCGACCTGACCGAGTACGCAGGCTTTGAGCTGGAAACAGCCGGGGTACTCAAGGGCGGCAAGAAGTTCTGGGCGCTGGCACGAACGGGCCAGAGCAGCCAGCTCAAAGGCCGTGACGAGGTGAACGGCTACCTGCTGTTGGCCACCTCCTGTGACGGAACACTGGCCACCATGGCGACGCCCACCACGGTGCGCGTGGTCTGCAACAACACCCTGGCCATTGCGGTCGATGGTGCGACTCAGGCTATCCGGGTTCCGCACAGCACCGAGTTCAATCCAGAACGGGTCAAGCAGCAACTGGGCGTATCGGTGTCGCAATGGAGCGAGTTCATGTACCGCATGAAAACGCTATCCGAGCGCAAGGTAAAACCCGCCGAAGCGCTGCGCTACTTCCTGCAGGTGATCTGCAGTACCGACGCAGATCTGACTGACCTGACCCAACTGCCACAGCATCGCGCCCTGCAAAAGGTGCAGGACCTGTATCTGGGCCTAGGTCGAGGGGCTCAATTGGCATCCGCGCAGAACACCGCGTGGGGACTGCTTAACGCGGTCACCGAATTCGTGGACCACGAGAAACGCGCTCGCAGCACTGACCACCGATTGGATTCAGCCTGGTTTGGTCAAGGTGCGGTGCTCAAACAAAAAGCCCTGGATCATGCCCTGCAACTGGTTGCCTGAGGGCAATGCCGCACGCTGATCACTTTACTCAACTGACTAACCACCTCTCCCGTTAGCCATAGGCCCGGCCAGCATCGCTGACCGAGCTTTTGTGCGTCTGGGCGGGGTGTTTTGGCTTACTAGAGATCCCTATATGAAATCGGATAAGCGACACTATTCAACACCACGCAAAGGCGCTGCCCTGCGCCTGGTCAGCACCACCCAGCTGGACCGGGAGCAGTGGCTGGCTGTGCGCCGCGGTGGTATCGGCAGCTCAGATGCCGCTGCAGCTGTAGGACTCAATCCCTACAAATCACAACTAGCCCTGTGGCTGGAAAAGACCGGGCGCGATGCGGGCATGCCGCAAATCGATCCTCAAGACGATACCACGCCCACTTTCTGGGGCAGCATCCTTGAGCCCATCGTTGCATCGCAATACACCAAACGCACTGGCCTCAAGGTACGCAGGGTGAATGCGGTACTGCAGCACCCCGATCCTGAGCTGCACTGGATGATGGCGAACCTGGATCGAGAGGTGACCGGTTCATCCGAGGTCCAGATCCTGGAGTGCAAAACAGCCGGCATTAATGGTGCCCGCTTGTGGCGTGACGGCGTGCCTGAGTATGTGCAACTGCAGGTGATGCACCAATTGGCGGTTACCGGTAAACAGGCAGCCGACGTAGCTGTATTGATCGGTGGGCAGGATCTGGAAGTCCATCGTATCGAGCGCGATGAGCAGATGATCGCCAATCTGATCGAGCTGGAGCGGCGCTTCTGGCAACACGTGGTGGACGATACCCCGCCGCCAGCCGACGGTACTGACTCTGCCGACCAGGCCTTGCGTTGCCTGTATCCGCAGGATAACGGCCGCACGCTGGATCTGAGCAGTAATCCAGCACTCAGCATGGCCTACGTCGAACTCAAAGCCCTCAAGCAAACCCTCAGCAAACAGCAGCAACGTGAGGCAGAGCTGAAGCAGCAACTGCAGCAGGCCATGGGTGACGCCAGTCGAGCGACATTCGCTGGTGGCCAGATCAGCTGGAAACGCAGCAAGGACAGCAGCGTGCTGGACGTCGATCAACTCCTCAAAGACAAACCCTATCTGCAAACTCGCTACAGCAAGGTCAAGGAAGGCAGTCGTCGCTTTCTGATCAACTGACCCTCTCTACTGCGCAATCCGTTCCATCGCTGCCCTCTCCCCTGTTGTCTCGGGCGGCTTCGGCTGCCCGGGGCTTTTTTCCGTTCCGTGTTTATCGATCCAAGGAGTACATCATGCTCAAAGGTCTCGCTATTACCCCACCCGTGCTGGGCCGCATTGCCATTGGCAAGGTGGTCGAGCGCAACGGCAAACGTCTGCCGGAAAAAGACGATCAGTTCACCCTCACCTCTCAGGTTCAATATGACGGTCAGTGGCTGTTGCATCCGCTGGACAAAGAACTGCGCAATTCCGCTACCGACAAGCTGCGTGCCATCCCGGTACGGTTGCTGTTCAACGACCCACAGCTGAACTTCCGGGCTCACTACGCCTTGTTTGATCGCGCATCAGGGCGACCGCTCTGCGTGGGTGACGGCGAGCAGTGTAAGCGGCGCACTCAGGAAGGCATTAAGTCATTGCCCTGCCCCTCACCGGATGGCTGCCCGCTAGCCCAAGGTGGTAACTGCAAACCCTATGGACGACTCAACGTCAGCATTGGCGATGAAGATGCCCTGGGTAGCTTTGTGTTTCGCACCACCGGCTACAACAGCATCCGCACGTTGTCGGCGCGGCTGGAGTATTTTCGGGCGCTGTCTGGTGATCGGTTGGCCTGCCTGCCGCTGGAGCTACGCCTGCGTGGCAAATCCACTCGCCAAAGCCATGGCACGCCCATCTACTACGTCGACTTGACGCTGCGTCAGGGCATGAGCGTTGAAGAGGCCCTGCGCGAAGCCAGAGCACTTGATGAGGCCCGTCGAGAGGCCGGCTTTGATCAAGCGGCATTGGACCAGGCAGCTCGCAATGGACTCGCCAACGGTGCCTTCGAAGACACCGACGAAGAATCTGGTCAGGTGCTGGAGGAGTTCTATCCAGATCCCCCCGCGCCAGCATCAACATCCCAAACCAGCCTGCAACAACGCCTGGCTAACAAGGCGCAAACAGCAGCCCAAGCAAACACCGAGGCAACACCATGACCACAACTGAGCAAACACCGGGCCTGCTCTGTCAGGAACTGCCGGTGTCCGAGGCGGAGATCCTGACCTGGGCCGAAGCCATCCTGCGAACACGCTTTGCTCGCGCCAACTACCTGACCAGCCCAGCGCTGGTACGTGACTACCTGCGCCTTAATCTGGGCACGCAGGAGCGCGAGGTCTTTGGGGTGATTCTGCTGGATAGCCAACACGGCGTGCTGCGCTTTGAGCGCCTGTTCTACGGGACCATCGACAGTGCCAGCGTCTATCCCCGGGAGATCGTCAAACTCGCCCTGCAACACAACGCAGCCGCCGTGGTGCTGGCGCATAACCATCCAAGCGGCAATCCCGAGCCTAGCGAGGCGGACATCAAGCTAACCCAGCGCGTCCAGCAAGCCCTGCAGACGGTCGACATCCGCCTGCTGGACCATCTGATCGTCAGCGGTACCCATTCAGTCAGCCTGGCTGAGCGTGCCCTGATCTAACTCACCACGTAACCAACGCCCTGGAGGTACCTATGTGCCCTACCCCGGTATCGCCCTGCAGTGCATGCGGGGCATTCACGGTCTTGCACCGTGACAACCTGTACCCGGTCACCTTAGTGGCTGCAGTGCTCGACTGTGTATTGCGGCTGCACCAGCAACACACAGCAGCACCATCGCCGCCGTGGTCGCAACTCGCAAACCTTATAGAGCAGGTATCTGACATCGGTAAGGAGCTGGACCAGTGCAAGGCACAGGCGCACGCACTCAGCGGGCTGATTCAGCGCAACTGGCTGGGGCCCTTTGATCAACTGTGCTTGAGCTGCGGCGTAATCGCCTTTGCAGAAGAGGATGAGCAGGAAGACGCCATCGAGACTGACACGCCCCCCGAGGCATAAAAGCCGACCTCAGCGGGCCAGCCGAGCACTTAACTGTTTTACCACCTGCAAGACCAGCTCCCGGTCTTCGCCACTCAACCCGTTCAGCAACTGCTCCAGCTCCCGGGCCTGGTCGCCGGTGCGCACGCTGCCTTCGGTCAGCAAATCCGCCGTATCGCAGCCAAACAGCTCGGATAATTGGAACAGGCGGGCGACTGACAAACTCGCCACACCCCGTTCCAGACGCGATACCGCCTCACTGCCAACATCGAGCTTTTCGGCCAGCTGCTCCTGGGTCATGTTCGCCGCTGCCCGGCGGCGAGCAATGGCCTGACCGATACGGGCCGACCAGGCATCTGTAGTTGATTTGGACATAGCCCCTCCTATTCATCTCGAATGGTTGGGTATCCACCCGTTGACATGAAGGACCTTTAAAGATGAGACTCAACCCAATTAGGCGACTTAACGCCAAGTGCAACCAAGGAAGAACCAAGGAGAAAAAATGAAAGGAAAACACCTGGCCGCTTTGACAGCCGCCCTGATCGCTACCAGCTCAGCGTTAGCAGGTACCTATGAATGGACCGAAGGCTGGGGAATGGGCGTGACCGAATACAGCGTCGATGACGGCAATAACAACAGGCTGGTTATCGCCTGCCCAGGCGATGAGTCCCAGTCACTTTCAGCAAGTGCTTCCATTGCGGGTAAGGAGTACTACTCAGGCTATGACCTGGGCTTCGACGTCATTGTCGACGGAGAGAATTACACCAACCCGTTCTACACGGAATGTAATTTCTGCAGAGCGCAGTTCGATGTGTTCTGGAAGGCGCTGCGTAATGCAAACCACCTGAAGCTCACTGCTGACGGGCAAACAGTCAACCTCCCAACCAGCAACCTCAAAGAGCTGCTCCTCCCCCTGGGCGCGCCGGAAAACAGTTGCCGCTCTACCTGGTAACCCTCAATCAAACAGAAAGGAATCAGCATGGACCAAGAACCTTATGATCACGACATGGAGGACGTTGCAGCCTCCCGGACACTCGCCATATCTCCTGCAATCATCGGCTGGGCTATTGCGGCTGTTGCCCTGGCCATCTTCTCAGTCACATCCAACAACTCAGCCATGGTCCTCGGCGCCAGCACCTTCGCCAAGATCATCGCGGCGGCAGCCGGCTCGGTGCTGGGTCTAGCAGGCGCACTACTCGGCGACGCGCTCCGCCGCTTCGCTCAGCCAGATGGCGTATTCACCCAGGGTGGCATGCTTAGCCTGATCTGGATTCGTGTCTTTTGGTCTATTGGGCCGCAAGTCATAGGCCTGGTTGGTGGAGTGTTTTTGGGCGCAGCTTTGGTACTCAAATGATTAGGCCTGCAACCTCAAAATTCATCGCTACCACAGCCTGCATCCTGATGTTGGTGGGTTGCTCTGATGAGAGCGACCGCATGCGTGGCAAGTTTGTCGCCGGCTGCATGCAAGGTGGTGCGCCGGAGCCTATCTGTCGGTGCGTTTACACCAAACTGGAAGCAAAATACTCTCTGGCTGACATCGAACAGATGAGCAACGCGTACGAAACGCCTCCTGAAACGATGATGAGGGATATCATTCAGTTCGCAATGGCTTGTGATGCTCGCTGAGACGACCGCTGCAATGTATGAAAGACCTCCGCTGGGAGGTCTTTTTTTGCCTGAAACGATCAATATTGCTCGCAAGAACGCTAGTGCTAGAGACAGCTATCGGCCGCCTCTGTTGAAAAGTCGGTCTACGATAGCGACCGACCTTGATTACTCATGGCGCAACCAATTTCGGCGTTGCGACGCGGAATAGAGAACCACAAAAACGTAAAAGCTGAACAGATTCCAACTTAGAGCACGCTTTTTCTTGACCGAGAATTTCCACAGGGATTTTCCAACGGAATCGGCCAGAAGCAGGCGCTCTTGTGACGTTCGTGGGCTATTCCTGTGTGCCCTGTAAGCACCGGCGACATGGTGCTGAGGCGAGGTAGAGGTGGAAAACTATTCTGGGCGTGCTCTCACTACCGAGGCGGAGAACAAGGCTCATGCACTCATCGCGAATCCTATATCGCGCTACCTAAGCGAAAATGAACTGAATATGCCGTACTTCCCCAGAGTCCTTTGAACCTACTCGTGCGGGAGCGCTTCATTAGCAACGATGGGCAGTTTCTGGCCGTGTACTGGCTGATGCATGCGACACTCTCTGAACGGCCAATGGGCGCGTATAGATCCAGGACCGCTTGGTTTAAGCGCCTGCGGATGGTGATCGAACCAGCGGTCCATCTTGCCCCTTGAGCATAGAGATGCTGTCTACTTTTAAACAACAACCTCAAGCGAGGTGTAGGCTGACCTCTTTGTCAGCCATGATCAGCATTAGTGCGGGCAAGCCTTCTCCAGACATCAAGCTGGAAAGCGAAGCCAAAAGCTTTTGGTCATCGGCGCTAGCATTTGCCGAGCATCCCTGAGGGTGGGAGTGCCACTCCCCCACGTAATCCACCACATTCGCGGTTCGCCGATGGGCCTCTTTTAGAATTTCTTCTTGACCTTCTCGTCCTCGTACAAAATGGCTCGGACTAGATTGGCTATCAGCAGGTGCAGGAGGCGCGTCGACCAAAACAATGGTTTTGCTTTTAAGGTCTGTCACTCCTAACAAAATTCCCCCAGTTTCGCTAGGAAGGGCCCGCTCACGGTGCTGGCAGAGCAAAGCGATCAGACCATCGTCATAAATAATCGACCATCCATTGACCTGTTCCATATGCACAGGTTGAAGTTCAATTTCTGAGGCTGTTACCGCGTCAGACTGCTCGTCGACTGTCCACACGCAAGCTCGAGCACTGGACGCGAGGAGGCTTTGTCTAAGCTGACGAGAAAGGATCCCTGCGTGCAGGTGGACGCGCTCCACAGGCAAGCGAACGGAAATATCACGACATCCCCCACCAACCCACATGTCGCCATAGTGGTTATCAAGATGCTGCGCCCCCCAGTCCTGCCTAAGAATAGCCCGGTAGTACTGTGCCTCTAATGCAGGGGTTCGTATCATTCTATCAGTGTCCTCAAGCAGCATGACGCACGCCCCACCCGATGGAGTAAGGAACAGGCTGGCGGTTCTCGGCACATTATCTCGTTGGGCTAGTTCTCTAGGCGCGCTGAAGGTAGTAGTTGCATCAACAAGAAGACTCGTATCTGCAAGCGCCGCCAGAACCGCCTCCTCCCGATCAACGATACTTTTCGAGATAGCTACAGGCACACGCTCGTTTGGATAGACGCTACGTGCTAATGCCTGCACAGCGTCAACCTTGCTGTATCCAAGCTGACTATCGAAGCCCACATGGCGGGCAAGGTTATGGGGTAGTAATTGATCAGGATCGACATATACCCACTCTCCCCATGACTGCCGAGTCCAGATGTCGGCTAGCATGCTACCCAGCGCGCCAGCCCCAGCAAGCACGCCGCTGAAATCTCCGGATGCTGAATCCACCGCGGAAATTTTCCGTGCTCTTTCTGCATCTAGCGCAATGCGCACCTCGACCGGGAGTAGTGCGGTGGAGAGCCAATCGGATGCCGGCATTTCACCCACCGGTAGACCGATCAATGGAGAATAAAAATATCGCCCATCTGCGTCCGGATGTGAGATCACTCCACATGCTTTGGCAAGTTCAAAGAATGAGCTCCGAACCAAGTATCCCAGAGCATCATATCGTTCTACCTGGCCATCCCGGAGACGAGGAATCCATACGACGATTAACAGTCCCTCATCCTTCAGCTTCGGTAGGGCGGAGAGTCCGTCGGCAGGAATCCCATTAACCAAGGTTTCGTGTAGATTGGCGGCTAGATTGCTCCCCCAGTCACATAAACGATCATGCAACTGACCAAGTGTCTGAGGAAACTCCAGCACCGCGGATGAACCAACCCCTTCAACAGCGAACGATAGCAATCTGAAGCCACGCAACTCCTGTCCGGCAATATTTGCTAAAGAGCTGGGCGTAACACGGAGCGTCGTGGAACTGCTGAAATCCCCCTCCACCAACTCAATGACGCAGCTGTCACTGCGACCGGCAAGCTCCGAAAAGTTTGCTGGGAGCAGCACCTGGTAAGGACTCATATAGAAGAGCTGCTCTAAAGGCTGATCGTTACGATGAAGCTTCAATGCAGCAGATTCACGCAGCCACCAGAAAAGCCTGGAAAGGAATCGCTCAGCTGTCCATGTACGCTCTACTGCACTCCATGCAATGTTGTAGAGGCACAATGCACGAGGCGCATTGGGAGGTGTTGGATGCTGGTGAGATAGTGCAGGAAAGTCCTTACGTAGTGGCCGCACGATCACTGGCATACGGATGCCATCACTTTGGCCTACGGTGATGGCAAGCCGTTCATTCCGATGAATACCACCAGGATTCGTTCGCGGAACAGTCCCATCGCAAGCATCAATGATGATCGCCTCCACAGGGCCCATCTCATCGCCCGCCCGCAGCTCAATAACGTCGATGTAGGGGTTACTCTCACAAGCTTTGAGCAATGACTGGGCTAGCGGACTCAACGATTGTTCAGCATCTTGCCTGCTGAGAGGGCTTCCCCAATCGAAGTACTCGATCATTCTCGGCCTGCTCGAGGTGCAGCTGCCGCAACAGCGCTACCTGCTGCAGTTCCCAGACCAACAATAACCCGAGCCAAGGTTCCATCTGATTGCGATTCAAGCTCAAGAGGCTCCGGCCCTTTGAGATCCCCAGTGCACAGAAAGCTACCATCAACCGGCTGAAGAATAGACTTGTACTCTCGCTTAGCCCGGATGCAGGGCGGATCCACATCATCGTCAAGAATTTTCTTGCTGCTAGACACGATGGTTGCGCCATCACCTGCCTGCCCTAAAGCATTCCGAGCCTCCTGGCAGACCTCAGCTTCCTCACCATAGGTTGACCAGCTGTCGTAAGAAAGCGAGTGCCATGAACAATGGTGGGGAGTTTGGAGCAGGTCGTATGCCAATACATCAGGAGTGTGCTCGTACTTCTCCCAAAGCCGCTTCCAGATAGCCACCTCTGCATCCCCTCCAGTGAGAAAGCGAGTGGGATTGACTGACCATTGATACGGTGAGAGGTGAATATTGAGGATCACACTGGAATGATTCTTCGACAGGGTCTCCTCCAGCTCTGCGTCATTCTGCTTGGGATATGGTGCCAACAGTCGTGCAGTGAAAAGACCTGCAGTTGATTGACCATTGATTTGCTCGAATGTGTCTCCAGCTTTCACCAAAATTGTAGTCAGGTCATCAGTTTTACCATTCTCATCTTCTCCCATAATGCGGATGCGATTGCCATCCCCGGCAGACTGATGAGTTCGCCAGTGGGCCACGCGGCGTCTAGCCTCAGTATTGAAGGCCTTTGCATCATCGCAGAGCGTATGACTCTTCGATGCCCGACGGAAAACAATTGGCGACGACCAGAGCTCACGAATCAAAATGCGCTTCTTTGTCATCTCCAAGTCATCGTCCGGATAGTCCTCTGGAGCGCCTAGCCAAAAATGATTGCGCAGCCCTGAGCAGTGATCCTTGTCGGGATGGCTCAAAAGAAATGCATCAACAAATGGGCGGCCATTGCTGTCGTGCTGGAGGCGCTTTCGCAGCTCGCTTGCCACATCGGGAGTCGGATCCGCTGGATCGTCTGCAGCCTGGCGTATGTGGATGTCGATCAGCAATGTAGTGACCCGAGTATCAGCCAGGCGCACTAGAGTCATATCCCCGTTGTCTACAGGAAAGAAGGTTACTTTTGCAGTCATAAGTCCCCCTGGGCGTTGGTTGATAGGCCGCCCTTGAGGAGTTAAGATACGACTAGAAATTATACCCGTCTACATTTTATGCGAATATTTTTTATGCTAATCACTCATTCGGCTGAATACCCATGACTAGTCGGACTACTCGCACCGGGCGCTGGGGGCAAGACCGGCGCTTGGAGTTCATCGATTTCAGGCTGCTCTGGGAGGGACGGCTCAATCGCTCTGATCTCACGACGTTCTTCCGGATATCGATTCCCCAGGCGTCGCTGGACCTTGCGGCTTATCAAGAACTAGCGCCAGGCAACATGATCTACGACCGCACACAAAAGACCTATGTGGCGACCCCCGAATTTGCACCCGTCCTGACCAACCCGGACAGCAGCCATTACCTTAACGAATTGCTGTGGCGAGAGATTGGCACAGTTGCAGCCAGTGATAGCTTCATCGGTTGGGCTCCACCTATCGCAAGTCTGCCTTCACCTACCCGCCAAGTAGACGCGCACATCCTGATCAGCTTGGTCAGAGCGCTTCAGAACGGTGAGGCGCTTACTGTCGACTATCGCTCCATGACGCATTTCGATGAACCAACGCTGCGAACCATCTACCCAGCATCATTCGCACACGATGGTTTCCGATGGCACATCCGAGCCTTTTGCTTCAAATCGGAGGACTTCAAGGATTTC
>CESO01020184.1_pt1 | contig 70712 bp, 70 predicted proteins | sample 356341 | NCBI WGS metagenome assembly CESO01 (sample SAMEA2621812, study PRJEB7988) | marine metagenome | biome: marine biome (ENVO:00000447); feature: deep chlorophyll maximum layer (ENVO:xxxxxxxx); material: "saline water (ENVO:00002010), including plankton (ENVO:xxxxxxxx)" | depth 35 m | reverse complement strand
ATGATTTTAATGTGAGATCTGACAGATTAAAACTGTTAACATTGTATAACATTTCTAAATCACTTTTTTTAAACAAAAAATAGGCTAAAAAAGATATTAACAAGAAAACACCTATAATTTCTGTAATAACACCAAAGTTATTTATCTTGGAAACTACATTTATCCCCTTTAAATGAATAAATGTTACCGTCCATATAATGATAATACAAATCAACAAACTGCTAATTGTAACATCAAAATTTTGAAGAATTAGATCGCTTATAAGCATGCTAAGCGCCCTACATATGCCAGGAAAACCAGTAAGGAACTGTAATAACAATAACCAGCCTGTTATAAACCCGAGTTTTGGTCCAACCAATCTATACGTCCACTGATATCCATATCCTGAAATAGGATAATTAATAGATAATTCTGCCATTAAAAGTGCTACAATAAATTGTCCGGCAAATACAATAATCCAGGAAAGAGGAATGAAATTTCCAACTTCTGAATATCCAAAATGGAAATTTGCAAAAATACCAGTAAGAATAGAGATTAAGGAAAATGATACGGCGAATGAAGAAAATTTTCGCATAGACCTCTTCAGGTCCTGCTTGTAACCAAACTTGGCTAATTCCTTGGAATCATCATCAATATTAGACAGGGACATGGCTTAAAATACCTTTATAAATTCCAGGGTCTGATCCTTCTATAATTTTCGCACCAAAAGTTTTTTCATAAAACTTCGCCGGCCCTACTCCTCCGATAATAGCATATGCATAACCCATCTCTTTCATTGATTTAAGTGATAAATAAAGAAGCACTTTACCTAGGCCCTTTTTTCTGTAATCTTCAGATACCCCCATTGGTCCTAAAAAATTTAAGTAAGCCGCATCATAAGTAGAAAACCCTATGATTTTTCCATCATTTATTGCTACGAATGTTGAAATGGGATTTTTTGAAAATGAAACGTCAACTTCACTTTCCCATCCATCTCCAAAGTTTTCTTTAACCCAATTGTTTACTATATATTTTTCAGCAGCCAAAGGACGTCTAAAATCAATCTCTTTTTTTAATTGCTGATACTCTTTGCACTCCTCAGGAAGTTCATAGAGTTTTACTAACATATCTTTCATCTTTTTATTTTAAAGTGATTTAACCATACTAAAACCGTTTACCTTAAAACCCAATTTTTCATAAAAAAGAATATTATTTTTACTGCAGTCTAACTTAATTTTATAACATCCTTCTTTGTCAGTAACCTCTATTAGATAGTCTACGATCAGTTTTCCTATTTTTTTATTTCTAAATTCTTTATGAACAACAACATCCTCTATGTAAGCCATTAATCCTTTTTTCAATTTCATTTCAAAGTTTATAGATCCATATCCAATAAGTTTATCATTGAAAAAAAAACAATATCCATAAATATTTTGTTGGTTAGAATACCTTTCCCAAATACTTTCGAGCTTTTTTTTTGGTGGATTATAAACTGAAATTTCTTGAAGTAAGTCAATTACTTTTGGTAAATCATTTTTGCTAACTCTCCTAATCAAAATTTCATTTAAAGCAATCATCGTATGAATTAAAAAGAAGGTCTACTGTAATGTTCAGAATCAACTCTATCCTTTCAAATATAACAAATTCATTAACAAGGAAAAAAACCTAAGATTCATAAACTGCTATTGTAGAGGAAGAATAAACTAACTCCAATATAAAAACTGTTTCAATTGAAAAAGTGAAAATCCATGAACAAACTGAAATTCATCATCCTAAGCTAGCTCCCCCAATCAATGAAGCACTAAAAGTAATGGATATGCACTTTGAGGATTGAAGTTTTTTGGTAAAAGGATTTTATATAGAAGAGTTTCTCCACGGCTTTAAAAAACTTTCACTTCATACTGTTGACCTTGAGTTAGATGGTGGCTTAAGACGGTAATCAACAAAAAAAATCAAATAAGAAGTCTTTACGTCATTTAATTTTTTTTGATTGGAGTGTCATCACAGTCAATGAATCCTGCTGCATATAAAAGTCCATTACCAAGGAATTCAAGTAATTTAGGATTTTCATAGCTTTGTGCGTTATGTGAAGGCGAGGAATAAAAAACTCTGCCACGTCCATATCGTTTAATCCATGAAACGTACTTTATTTTGTCTTTGGGACGCTCTCGTTTCATTTTGATTTTATCCAATTCAATGTACAATAAAGGTCTAAAATCATATCTGTAATAAGCATTTTTAAAAAAATATGGTTCATCATAATGAACAAAGCCATCGGAATCAAAACTGCTTACCAGAGGATGATTTGGGTTAACCAATTTTATATGAAGTTCCTGCTGTGGGGGGTGAAAATCAAAACTACCTCCAGTCATATCGCTAAAATCGATAGAATTGTTCTGCATTACAATCGCACCGTGCAAAAGCATAAGCCCTTTTCCTTTCTTTACAAATTGAATTATATTGTTTTCCAGTTTTCTTGCTTTATTTATTTTTTGTTGACTATTTAATGAAGAATCCTTATTAAAAATATCCCAAAATAAATCCCTTCGTTCTCCGTGAGAATTTGTGTTATTGAGAATTATAACATCAAATTTTGAAATTTTATTTTTATAAAAAACAGTATAATCCTTTGATAGGGTTATCTCAAAAGCACCTGAATTTTGAGCAATAATTTCCATTACAGCCTCTGTATGGGGTATTGACCAGTGTTGGTAACCAGTGTGAAGAGAAAAAATTAAGAGTTTTTTCTTCTTTCTAGTATCTGTTTTTTTTTGAACCCTTACCATAGATTCAATTTTTTCTTTCCACTCTGAGTTCAACTCAAAAGGTTGAAATCTTTGTCCATATATTAATGAAAAGCTTGAAAATAATAAAACTGTGAGAAAAAATTTTAATTTTAAATCCATCTAAATTCTTTGATTATAATACAAGATTACTAATTTTAATTAATAGATAATCGTTGAATTTACTAAATTTAACTCCTCAAACGTGTGCGTACACGTTATAATATTTAAAAAATTAATTTGATCCTATGATCAATAATGATATTAATATAAAAAAAGATAATAGTATTGTTGCCCATGCATTAGTCAATTTAAGGCTTTTTGAAAATTTTCAGCTGCAAGCTACAATCAAAAGCTTTAACGTTACAAATAATTATACTATTTGCTAATTTTATTAATTTACACTGCTATTATGAAAAAATTTTACCTATTGTTCATGCTGGTTTTGGGATGTGCTAATGGAAATCAACAATCCTGCTTGTGCATAAAAGTAGAAGACATCAAGGTCATTGATATGGAAAGGCCCATTTCGGTTGTACTTGATAAAGAAAAAAATAGCTGCTGGAGTCAAGACATGGTATTGATTAAAAAGTCTGGAACTCAAATGGAGCCTATTGCTTACCAAGTAGACCCAAATGAGGATAACAAAATTTGGTTTAAACATAGCAGCGAATCGGCAGGCAAAACTACTTACTGTTTTACGAAAAAAAAAGAAACTATCAACACTCCTCTGTTCCTGTCCAAGAAAGAGGATGGTGATCTAAAGCTAAAATTCGGAGAACAATCATTGATCCATTATCGTTATGAAATGAAATCACCACCGGAAGGCATTAATCAACTTTTCCAAAAATCCGGCTATATACACCCCGTTATTTCTCCAAAAGGAGATACCCTCACACGAATTCAACCCCCCGATCACTATCACCATTATGGGGTTTGGGGTCCATGGACCAGAACCAGAATCGACGATGTTGGTGTAGACTTTTGGAATTTGAATGATGGACAAGGCACCGTTTTATTTAAAAGTTTTAACAACATCGAATCAGGAAGTGTTTATGGGGGGTTTAATGCACATCAAGAACATTTCAATTTGACCCAAAAAAATGGAGCTCAATTGGCACTCAACGAAAACTTAATGGTCAAAGTTTGGAAAAATAATAATCCCGATCAGTACTTTATAGATTATACTTCCAACTTCAGTTCTCCGCTGAAAAACGGTATTCTTTTCGAAGCCTATCGATATGGAGGTGGTTTGGGATTCCGCTTTAAAGGACAATGGAACAAAGACAATTGTGAGGTCATTACTTCGGATGGAAAAAATAGAGCTGAAGCTGACGGTACCTCTGCAAGATGGTGTATTGTTTATGGAGATTCCAGCGATGGGCAAAGCAGCACAGGTGTTCTCTTTATGAGTCACCCCAATAATCAATCGCATCCGGAACCCATGAGAGTCTGGCCTTTGAACGCCAATAAAGGAAGAGGAGATATGTTTTTTGAATTTTGTCCCATTCGTCACAAAGAATGGAAAATTGAACCCCAACAAAACTATGAACTAAATTATCGTATGCTTGTTTTTGATGGTAAAATCACCCCCGAAGAAGCTGAAAAACACTGGAAAGCGTTTGCTTTTCAATCCTCAATAGAAATATCAAAATAATTAAACCAATGAAGAGAAGAAAATTTATAGGTAAAACCGCACTAGGAACAGCAGCAATGGTTGGGTTCCCCTCAATAGTCCCAGCCAATGTACTTGGAAAAAATGCTCCCAGTAACAAAATTAATATCGGACAAATAGGTTGTGGGCGTATTGCTCGTTCCCATGATCTGATTGACACCATGGCCTTTGACAACGCTAATGTTATGGCAGTTTGTGACGTGGATGCCAACCGGATGAAAGATGGAAAGTTGTTGGTCGATCAATTTTATCAAGAGAAAAAAGGAAAAACCAACTACAAGGGCACAAAGATATATGGAGATTACCGTAAAATGTTAATGGACAAAGACATCGACGGGGTCTTGATATCTACTCCCGACCACTGGCATTCTCAACCTGCTATAGAAGCAGCCATCGCAGGAAAAGATATTTATCTTCAGAAACCTACCTCCCTGACCATCAAAGAGGGGAGACAGTTGGTCAATGCAGTTCAAAAAAACAAGGTCATTCTTCAGGTAGGAACACAGCAAAGAGCTATGCCTCAATTTAGAATTGCTGCCGAATTGGTAAGAAACGGTAGAATTGGAAAATTACATACCGTAAAAATTGGGCTTCCCGGTGATCCAGGAGGGCCCGAGGCACCTGCCATGCCCATTCCTGAAAATTTGAATTTTGACATGTGGTTGGGCTCAACTCCCAAGGTTCTCTACACAGAAATTGGGGTTCACCCTGAGAAGGGATACACCAGGCCGGGTTGGCTCAGACATGAAAATTACGGTGCAGGAATGATTACGGGTTGGGGACAACACCATTATGACTCGGCTGCATGGGGTATGAATACCGAATTGGTTGGACCTTCATCGGTTCAAGCCATTGCAGATTTTCCCAAATCAGGGTTGTGGAATGTCCATGGTGATTTCATGGTCAAACACGAATACGACAATGGTATCACTGTCTTGACCAGTGGAGGGTATCCCAATGGGGTAAGATATGAGGGGTCCGAAGGTTGGATTTTTGTCTCAAGGGGGTCTTATGTAGCATCAAGCACCGATCCTGTTGCACTGGAAAAAAGCAAAAAAGCACTAGACGCCTCCGATCCAAAAATTCTAGATTCGAAAATTGGGACCAATGAAACCCATCTCTATAAAATAGATGACCAGCACGGAAACTGGCTCGACTGTATTGAGTCCAGAAAAGCTCCCATCTCCCCAGTTGATATGGGTCATATGGCATGTGTGGTCTGTTTGATCAGTCACATTGCTATGAAAATACCTCGTAAACTTGAATGGGATTCAAAAGCAGAGAAATTCATCAACGACGATGAGGCCAATGCCATGTTGGCAAGACCCCAAAGAAAACCCTACGGAACCAATCAATTAAAAGTTTAATTAAAAATCAGAATGAATACTAAAAATTTTTACTGGATTGCAATTGCTGCATTCATTGCAGGTTGCGCACCAAAAGAAGAAAACTCAAAAGTAAAATTGATGACCCTCGACCCTGGTCATTTTCACGCCGCTTTGATCCAAAAAACTTCCTATAAGTACATTGATACAACCGTTGATGTCTATGCCCCTGAAGGACCAGAGGTCAAAGACTTTTTAAACAAAATAGAAGGTTATAACAGAAGGGCTGAAAACCCCACAAACTGGAAGGTAAAGACCCACTTTAGCGAAGATTATCTGGAAAAAATGATCATAGAAAAACCGGGAAATGTAATGGTGGTTTCGGGTAAAAACTCCAAAAAAATCGATTACATTTTGGCGGCTGTCAATGCGGGATTGAATGTATATGCAGATAAGCCACTGGTTGTTGATCAAGAAGGTTTTAAAAAACTAGAAAAAGTCTTTGAAATCGCCAAAAAGAAAAATCTTTTGGTTTACGACATCATGACTGAACGATTCGAGGTTACCACAGGGATTCAGAAAGCCCTTTCCATGAAACCGGAAGTATTCGGGATGCTTTTAGATGGGACCCCATCAGAACCTTCCATCAGTAAAGAAAGTATTCACCATTTGTCAAAGATCGTTTCCGGAAAGCCATTGGTAAGACCTGCATGGTTTCTCGATACAAACCAACAGGGAGAGGGTATTGTAGATGTCACTACCCACTTGGTAGATTTAGTGCAATGGGAAGCCTTTCCAAACCAGATCATTGACAGATCGGATGTTGAAATCATTTCCGCCAAAAGATGGACCACTACCTTAGCTCCTGATCAGTTTAAAAATATTACCGGTTTGGACAGCTACCCCGAATACCTTCAAAAAGATGTCAAGTCAGACACCCTCAACATATACTGTAATGGAGAAATCAACTACACTATAAAGGGAAAGCACGCAAAGGTTTCCGTAATATGGAATTACAAAGCACCTGAGGGAACGGGAGACACCCACCAAAGCACCATGCGTGGAACAAAAAGTGATCTAATCATCAAACAAGGCGAAGCTGAAAACTTCAAACCCACGCTATATGTCTCTGCCAAGCAAGATGAAAACTTTGAGTCCAACTTAAATAAAGCCCTTCAATCGCTTCAAGGAGATTATCCGGGAATTGAGGCAGATAAAATCTCAGACTCTCAATGGAAAATTGTAATTCCCAAAGTGCTAAAAATTGGGCATGAAGCTCATTTTAGTCAAGTTACGAACAATTTCCTGAAGTACTATAAGAAAGGTAAACTACTGGAATGGGAAGTGCCAAATATGATTAGTAAATATTATACAACTACACAAGCTTATAAAAAAGCAATGGAAAAATAATTATTTGTTTAAATTTATATTAATATGACAAAAAACTTTTTTGCACCATTATTCATAGGCCTATTCTGTGTTGTCTCATGTATATCTCAAGAAAATCCGCCTGAGGTTAAAACACCAGACCAATCAAAATTCTCTACCGAAATCATAGTCGATGGGCTGGAGATTCCTTGGGGAATGGATTTTATCAGTGAAAATGAAATTTTGGTAACTGAGAAAAAAGGGATTCTTTACAGGGTCTCAAATGGAGAAAAAGCAGAGGTTTCTGGGCTTCCTGAAATCTATCAAAGAGGGCAAGGAGGCCTCTTGGATATTGCTTTACATCCTGATTTTAAAAACAATAAAGTGATCTATTTTACTGCTGCAGTTCACTTAGAAGGTGATACCGGGGGGAATACTGCCCTTTACTGCGCTGAATTGAATGGCACCAGCCTTTCCAAGGTAAAGATTCTCTATAAAGGTAAGCCTAATACCAAAAAGGGACAGCACTGGGGATCAAGAATTGTTTTTGACCATAAGGGACATTTATTTTTTGCTATAGGTGATCGTGGAAATCGCGACGTAAATCCCCAAGACCTTAAACGTGACGGAGGAAAAATCTACCGTTTGAATCTCGATGGAAGTATTCCGGAGGACAACCCCTTTGAAGATCAAGAGGGAGCACTTAAAGCAGTATTCTCCTATGGTCACAGGAACCCTCAAGGCATGACCATTCATCCCAAAACGGGTGAGGTCTGGGAAAATGAGCACGGCCCAAAAGGAGGGGATGAAATCAATATTATTCAAAAAGGGAAAAACTACGGGTGGCCTTTAATTACCTATGGTATTAACTACAGTGGCACCTCCATTACTGACAAAAGGTCCATGCCTGGTATGGAACAACCTTTTTATTATTGGGTACCTTCGATTGCTCCCAGTGGAATGGCTTTTTCCAGTTCGAATGTCTATAAAAAATGGAAAGGAAACCTTTTTGTGGGATCATTGAAATTTAAATATTTGGAACGTTTGGTCATCAAAAGAGGAAAAGTAGTTAAACGCGAAAAAATACTTGATGATATCGGACGTGTAAGAAATGTCAAAGAAGGTCCTGACGGATATCTCTATCTGGGGGTAGAAGGAAAGGGTATTCTTAAGGTTATTAAAAAATAATGAAAATACTTATCGGTATAGTGGGCTTGTTCATCCTTTTTAAAGTAACATGGCTCTATCAAAAAAAACCCCTTGAACAAAGCATAACCGATGGGGAAGAAATTTATCAAGACTTTTGCATCCAATGTCATTTAGACGTCGGCGAGGGAGTTTCAGGAGTTTTTCCCCCTCTGGCAAAATCAGATTATTTAGTCAACAATACCGAAATGAGTATTAGGGGACTCAAATTTGGCATGAGTGGGCCCATAATGGTCAATGGAGTGGAATACAATGGTGTCATGCAAGACCAGGGGCTTGATGATGTTGAAATTGCCGATGTTATGAATTACATTCTCAACAACTGGGGTAATGAATTTAAGGGAATGATTACCGAAGAACAAGTTGCCAGTATAAATGATGAATAATCAATTGCATTTTGGGTAAAATTTACCGTTATCTATATATCGTTATTTTTTTAATTTTTTTAGTTTGGATGATCTTTTTGGATACACACTCACTAAAGATTCACCATGAATTAAACCAAGAGGTCGACAAACTTGAAGTACAAAAAAAGGAACTTATCCATTTGATTGAAAAGGATCAAAAAAGCATTCAACAATTAAAAAGCAAAGACAGCTTGGAGCACTTTGCTCGCGAAAATTACGGACACAAAAAAGAAGATGAGACCATTTTCTATATTGAATTCGAAGATAGTTTGGATCCCCAATAAATTAAGTTCATTTATGACCAATCTAGTTTGTTATAATTTTTTAAGCCATAATTTTAATTGTATTTTTATAAAAATTTCAACTAGATAAATGGCTAAAATTATTGCGATTGCCAATCAGAAAGGGGGCGTAGGTAAAACTACCACGGCTGTTAATCTAGCGGCAGCAATGGCAATCTTGGAGAAAAAAATTTTGTTGGTGGACGCAGATCCACAAGCCAATGCCACTTCTGGCTTGGGTATTGAGGTTAAAAGTCAAAAACTAGGGACCTATCAATTGCTGGAGCATACTGCCACAGCTGATCAAACCATCATCCCCACCAGCACCCCAAATCTCGATTTGATTCCTTCTCACATCGATCTTGTGGCCACCGAAATCGAATTGGTAGATAAAAAAAATCGGGAATACATGCTGAGAAAAGCCCTAGATACCGTTGAAAATAACTATGATTACATCATTATTGATTGCGCCCCATCCTTGGGACTGATCACTCTAAATGCACTGGCGGCGGCAAAATCATTAATCATCCCTATCCAATGTGAATATTTTGCACTGGAAGGGTTGGGTAAGCTTTTGAACACCATTAAAAGTGTCCAAAAAATACACAACAAAAAACTAGACATCGAAGGCTTATTACTGACCATGTATGACTCACGTTTGAGACTCTCCAATCAGGTGGTGGAAGAAGTTCAAAAGCACTTCGGGAAGATGGTTTTTAAAACCATTATTCAACGGAATATCCGTTTGAGTGAGGCACCGAGTTTTGGAGAAAGTATTATCGACTATGATGCCACCAGTAAAGGGTCCAAAAACTACCTTTCACTTGCCAATGAAATCATAAAGAAGACGAAAAAAATAATTAATGGCTAAGAAAAACAAAAAACAGGCTTTGGGAAGAGGGCTTTCAGCCCTTCTGGATGATCCTGAGAGAGAGATTAGCTCAGCCAGTGATGTCAACTTTGACCAAGTAGTGGGAAACGTCATCGATCTCGAGACCGATAAAATAGAGGTCAATCCCTATCAACCCAGAACACACTTCAATGAGGAGGCAATTGAAGAACTAGCAGAGTCCATTAAAGCACTAGGCATTATACAACCTGTGACCGTAAGGAAATTAGGTAGAAATCAATATCAATTGGTCTCAGGAGAACGTCGTTATCGGGCTGCAAAATCTTTGGATTTTGACTCCATTCCTGCCTTTGTCAGAATTGCCAATGACCAGGAAATGCTCGAAATGGCTTTGGTAGAAAATATCCAAAGAAGAGACTTAGACCCTATAGAAGTTGCCCTTTCCTATCAACGTTTGATTGATGAAATCCAGCTCACTCAAAACCAATTGAGTGAAAGGGTCGGAAAGAAAAGGTCTACCATAGCCAACTACATGCGCTTACTCAAATTGGATCCCGTAGTCCAAACTGGAATGAGGGACGGATTTCTTTCGATGGGTCATGGCAGGGCCTTGATCAATGTAGAGGAAAGTGAAAAGCAATTGGAGATTTATGAAAAAATCATTGCTCAATCACTATCCGTAAGAGATACCGAATTACTGGTTCAAAAAATCAAAAAAGGCCAATCCACTGAAAAAGTAAAAGCCTCCCAACCGATATTTTATGATGTGGCCACAGAGGATCTTAAAAATTACTTTAACACCTCGGTCGCAGTTAAAGGAAACGAAAAGGGAAAAGGTAGCATTCAGTTCCCATTTAATTCACAAAAAGAACTCAACGGCATAATCAAAAAAATCAAACGTGAAGACTAGAGTCTTTATCCCAATTCTCATCCTGCTCAACCTCCAAGTTTTTGCTCAACAACTCACTAAAGAAGAGGAAAAAACCCGAAAACAAAGGCTGATCGAGAGTCCTTTGACACCCTCTAGGGCTGCTTTTTATTCTGCCGTACTTCCGGGTTTGGGACAAATCTACATCGGAAAAGCTTGGAAAGTACCGTTTGTTTATGCTGCTATCGGTGCTTCGGTCTATGGATATGTTTACAATCAAAAAGAATTAGACCGCTACAGAACCGCCTATAAAAGGAGGAACAGTGGTTACACCGATGATGAGTTCATCAAGCTCATTCCCAATAAAGATAAATTGTTAGAGGGGATGAAATTTCATAAAAACTATAGGGATATGTCATTTCTCTTTATATTGGGAACCTATATGTTAAACATTTTAGATGCCAACGTAAGTGCCCATCTGATGCAATTTAACATAAAAGACAATTTAAGTGTCAAGCCTCAATATGAGCCTGACTTATTTGGTATGAATGCCAATGTTGGTTTAAAGGTCTTGGTCAAACTTTAAAAAAGATATGAAGCTTGCATTATTAGGATATGGAAGAATGGGCAAAGCGATAGAACATATCGCTTTGAAAAGAGGCCACGAAATCGTTTGTAAAGTGGATAAAAATCTGGGAGAGGGAAAACTCCAAGAGGCTAATGTAGCCATTAACTTTAGTATCCCGGATGCTGCGGTGGAAAACATCTCCAATGCATTGGATCAATCTGTCCCAGTAATTTGTGGCACAACTGGCTGGTTGGATGCCTATCAAATAGTAGCCCAAAAAGCCCAAAAAAATAATACAGCTTTTCTTTACGCATCTAATTTTAGCGTAGGAGTCAACCTCTTTTTTAAATTGAACAAGGTCTTGGCCCAAATGATGCAACCACACAAAGAATACAAGGTTTCCATGGAGGAAACCCACCACATACACAAATTGGATGCACCCAGTGGAACAGCTATTACGCTTGCTGAGGGCATCATCGAAAACAGTAATATTACCCATTGGAAGTTGGATGAGGAGGCAAAAGACAGTGTGTCCATTCAATCATTGAGGGAGGGCGAGGTACCCGGTACCCACAGAATTAAGTATGGATCCCCTATCGACAATATCACCATAGAACACAAAGCCCATAACCGAGAGGGCTTTGCCCTCGGTGCAATAATAGCTGCAGAGTGGATTGTTGGTAAAAAAGGAATTTTTAAAATGGATGACGTTCTAAATTTATAATCAAATGAGTGGAATTCAATGGGTTGTTTTCGTCTTGGTAATTCAAATCGTTCACTTTTTAGGAACTTGGAAATTGTATAAGGCTGCAGGAGAAGCACCTTGGAAGGCCATTGTGCCCATATACAATGCCATCATTTTACTCAAGATCATTCACCGTCCCAAATGGTGGGTGTTGTTATTGTTTTTACCAGTCATCAATCTTATGATATTTATGATCTTATGGATCGATACATTGAAATATTTTGGGAAAAACAAAAGCATGGACGGGGTATTGGTTGTTGCAAGTTTAGGGTTTTACATTTACACCATCAATTATCAAAAAACACCAAAATACGTTTCAGACAAAAAACAAATTTCAAGATCGGTTTTTAGTGAGTGGATCGGCTCAATTGTTTTTGCTGTAGTGGCCGCTACTTTTGTTCATAATTATTTTTTTCAGCCCTACATCATTCCCACTGGATCTTTAGAAAAATCACTTTTGATCGGTGACTTTTTATTTGTAAGTAAATTCCATTATGGTGCTAGAATTCCTTCAACCACAATAGCATTTCCTATGGTTCACGATACCCTTCCTATACTGAAGACAAGATCCTATTCCAATCATCCTCAATTGCCTTATCTAAGGCTGCCAAGAATTCAAAAAATCAAAAGAAATGATATAGTAGTATTCAATTGGCCTGCGGATACGGTGAGAAGATTTTTTGTGAAAGAGGCCGGAGTCAAAAAACCGTTGGATAAAAAGTCGAATTACGTCAAAAGATGTGTTGGTGTAGCGGGAGATACACTTGAAATCATTGGTGGTTTTGTTCACATCAATGGAGCGAAAAATATTTTACCGGACAGAGCAAAAGTGCAATACAATTTTAAAGCTTACAGCAATAAAGGTGTCTCTTCTAGAAAACTGGTAGATCTCGGAATAAAAGATTTTTACAGAAGGTTCAGAATCGAAAACATCTCACAAACCACCTACGAACAAATCGCCCCTTATTTGGTTGGTAGCCAAGGAAGTAGCCAAGACAACTTTACAGTGATCACGCGCCATACAGGATTGCCTGTTAATTTGGTTCGGTCTTTGGGATTGAGAGCCAGTGAAGTACTTGAAAAAACAAAAGATTTAAATTTAACTGTCAAGGAGGCAGAAAAAATCGAAAAACAAAACTGGATAGACAGTATTGTTCAGAGAAACCAAAAAATAAAAACACCCAATTTATCCTTTTTTCCCAATAAAATTCCATTTGACTGGAACCAAGATAATTTTGGGCCAATTGTCATACCCAAAGCAGGAGTAGCGGTAGATTTAAATTTAAGCAACCTCCCCCTTTTCAAAAAAATCATCGTTGATTATGAAAAAAACGAGCTTAAAACCGATGGTAATAACATACTGATCAACGGGAAAAAAAGTTTACAATACACATTTAAAATGGACTATTACTGGATGATGGGAGATAACCGGCATCGTTCGGAAGACAGTCGTTTTTGGGGATTCGTCCCCGAAGACCATATCGTTGGAAAACCCGTTTTTATATGGTTCAGTATTAATGGTATTAATGATGGGATCCAAAATTGGAAAGTACGTTGGGATAGGGTCTTTTCCACCGTAGGTGGATCCGGAGAAAGAGTATCCTATTTTCCCTACTTTGTTGTTCTCATTTTGATCTGGCAGGGATATGTTTATTACCGAAAGAGGAAAAGTAAAAAGCAAGGCTAATGGTAGCTGGAGTTTGTCCTGCATACCTCCCCAACATCCACTACATGGCTTGGGTGGTATCCCACAAAGAAATAGCTTTGGTTACCCATAACCCCTACCAAAAGCAAACCTTCCGGAATCGCACAGAGATATTCGGTGCCAACGGAAAGCTAAAATTGACCATCCCCATAGTCCACAGCAAAACCAAAGAGCGTCAAATCGATGAGGTGGTTGCTATATACTATGAAAATAACTGGCAAAAAGACCACTGGAAATCTTTGGAGGCCGCCTATCGATCCTCCCCTTTTTTTGAATTTTACGAGGATGATTTTTATCCTTTTTACCATCAAAAATTCGAAAAATTAATGGATTTTAATATCACTTTGATCCAAAAGGTTCTTTCGCTTATAGATGCCGAAGTGAAGATCCTTCCTAAAGAAAAGACTACTGAAGAGTTTAATGATCTGATAATCGCAAAGCGTGAAGTTAAAAAGGAAAACCCTCACTACCAACAAGTCTTTCAATCCAAACATGGGTTTATAAACAACCTAAGCATCTTGGACTTGTTATTCAATTTAGGGCCTCAGAGCTTGGAATACCTTGGGCAAGTTGATTATTGATTTTATTTCCATTCCAGCAATGCTGAAATGGGCTTATGATCAGAAAGCTTGAGGTCATGGGTCTTAAAATTGATCACTTTAAATTTTTGATCCGTAAAAATAAAATCGATTCGAAAGGGAAAATAAGCCAGTTTATAGGTTGCCCCCAAACCGTCGCCCGATAAAACAAAAGCGTCCAAACGATCATCTTTTAAACGTTTGTAAACCCTAGAAAAAGCATTGTTGTTCAAATCTGTACATACAATGGTTGGATATTTGTTTTTTTGGTCGACTTTTTCAAATCGATCAATTTGCAACTCCTGTTTCTGAATTACAGACTGAATTCTCTCTACAAATTTTTGAGAATGTTCTTGGGTGAAAAGGGTGTCTTTTAGGTTAATCCTTAGGGATTCCAGATGAACATTATAAATTCTAATACTGTCTTTTTTGTAATAAAAGTCGGCATAAAGGGCACTATTATTGGAATCCACAAAATCCAGTCGACCTCGATTCTTTAGTGGGTATTTCGATAAAATACAGAGTCCATTTTGGCCATTCTTTTTTGAGGATGCTATGTATTGATGGGGATAATTTTTAAATTTTGTACTTAACTCTTTTGAATACTCCTGTAAACAAACCAGATGAGGCTTTTCTTTATTGATAAAACTTTCAATCGATTCGGGAACCGAATTTGAGTCGATCCATTTAAAGCGATTGAATAATCTAACATTAAAACTCATCACTTTGATTCCATTGGAAATGGGGATGGAATTGTTGGGAAACTTGTATAGTTTTCCCCACTCCTTGAATCCAATCAAAATCGAAAAAATAAAAAGAAGGAAGGGCCATTTAAATTTGATGATCCAAAATATAAAAAAAATCAAGTTGAACACTGCAATCACAGGAACCATCAAATTGAAAAATGGATAATGGAAAAAATCCCAAAAAGTATCCATCAGAAAAAGCTGAAGTATCAGCAAAACTAGATTGATCAGCATTAAAACTTTAGACACAAAATTCAATTTCATAGTTTAGGGCTTATTTAATTGTATCCTTGGTATTATTCTTTTCCTGCTCTGAACAAATAGTCTTTTTCCTCCTTGCTGAGGCTGTCATAACCAGACTTACTGATTTTATCCAAAATAGCATCAATCATATTTTGATTATTACTGTCGTCGCTTTTTTTATTTATAGTTGATTTGTTCTGCGGAGCGCGGTAAACTGTCTTAAGGTGCTTTCTTTTAAAAATAGCATGCCAAACATTTTCAAATCCTGTGCCTATATCCCTGCCAACGCCCAACTGTCTGGCATAGAAAAAACCCAATACAGCTCCCCCAATATGCGCCAAATGACCTCCCGCATTACCATAGGGGATTTGAATCACATCAAGGAAAAAGAAGGCAAAACCCAGATATTTTAATTTTAAGTTAACAAAGAAAAATCGAATCTCCTGATTCGGAGTATAAGTACATATGAATATGAATACAGCCATCACTCCTGCAGAGGCACCGATCATTGGCGGATATGTCCCTGTAAAAACAGGAAATAGTGCATAACTACTAATAAAAATCAACCCGCCGGAAATGACTCCCAAAAAATAGTTATTGATAAAAATGCGATCCGGAAATAAATTAAGGAGCAAACGCCCGGCATAAAAAAGAAGAACCATATTCCACAATAAATGAAAAAAACCACTATGAATAAAACTATAGGTGAGCAATGTCCAAGGCCTTGTGATAAAAGTCCAAAGATTGGGTGAAAGCTGAAGCCATTCCATATAGGCACTGGATGGAATATTGAACAAAAAGAAAAGGACATTAACCAGCATGGGCAGTAAATAACAAACCACATTTATCAAAATGAATTTTTCTGCGATGGAGAAAGATGCAAAGCGGTATTTGAGATTATCCATTAAACTCATAAATCCCAACGATTGTTATTGAACTCTTTTTTCTTCCAGTACCACATCATAGCCAAACCAGTGATGGCTCCACCCACATGGGCAAAGTGAGCAATAGGGCCAATGGAGTATGAGGAGAAACCAAAGAAAAGATCCGCCAATATCAGAATGGGAACCAAAAACTTAGCTTTAACTGGAATGGGAGGAAACAAAAGCATCAATTGGGCATTGGGAAATAGCATTGCAAAACCCACCAAAACACCGTAAAGAGCACCCGAGGCGCCAACCATTACAGAACGAAAGGCGTTGAATGCACCCGACAACTGTACCTCTCCAATCTTATCAATGGCAGCGGTAGTCAATTCAGCGGTTTGATAGAAAGAACTGATTTGAGGGGCTGTAAGTCCATAATCACTCAAAGCACTGTTGACGTAATCTACTTGATAATAATACAACAAAAGCTGTAATGCGGCAGCACCAAAACCAGTGGATAGATAAAAGAAAATAAATTTTTGTTTACCCCACATCTGCTCTAAAGGGGTGCCAAACATCCACAACCCAAACATATTGAAAAAAATATGAGAAATATCCCCGTGCATAAACATATGTGTCAAGGGTTGCCAGATCTCAAATTTTGGGTTTTCGGGATAGTGTAATGCGAACCAATCATATACCTGATTGCCAAGGGTGATGGTAGCTAGGAAAAAAATTCCATTGATGATAAGTAAGTGTTTTACTGTTTCGGTAATATTCCGCATTAATCCAATTTCTTTTCTAATTCTTCTTTATCTAAAGTAATAAAAATCTTACGATTAAAAGGACAGATCAAAGTGTCTTTACAAGCAAAAAGATCATTGACCAATGCCTGTTGCTCTTGGACAGAAAGTGTCAAGTTTCCTTTAATTGATAGGGATTTAGATAATATTTTTGCCATATAATCCGCTTGGCTGAAACTCGCAACCTGCTCATGATTATCGGGGGGGGAAAATACATCTTCAAAAAGCTGTCCCAACTGTTTGTCATTACAAATTGCTGGAATACCAGTAATGTGAAGATGGTTGTCTTTTTGTTTTACCACAAATCCCATTGCATTTAAATTGGCCTCTAACTCCCCAAACAAAGCAATTTGTTGTGGTGTTAATTCAACCTCCTTGGGGAAGACCAATTGTTGACTGACCATGTCTAGTTTGGTAATACTAGTGAGAAATTTTTCATACAATACTCTTTGATGCGCTCTTTGTTGATCGATAACCAAAAGGCCCGATCGGGTCGAGGTCACAATAAACTTTCTCAGCAATTGAAAAACCTTGGGAGCTTCATCGATGGCAAGTTTTAACTCCTCATCAGCACTGTTATCATTCGGCATCTCCAAACCGGAGTAAAGGCTTTCCCAGCTACTTTTTGAAGCTTTGGGAATGCCCTTTTCAGAATCTTTAAAAGGATTAAAACGGGAGTCAACCTTAATCGAGGGAATATTTGAAGGAGGATTTTGTTGAAAATTATACGGGGTGTCCAAACTGGGATCGCGTTCAAAATCCAAAACAGGAGCCGCTTGAAACATTCCCAAACTGTGTTTTACCATTGATTTAATGATCGCATAAAGGTTGCGCTCATCTTCAAACTTGATCTCTGTTTTTGTAGGGTGAATGTTAATATCGATAGTTTTTGGATCAATTTGCATGTAGACAAAATAACCCGGATGAAATTGATCCCGCAACAAACCCTGAAAAGCAGAACTCACCGCATGGCGTAAAAATGGGCTCTTAATAAAACGTTTGTTGACAAAGAAGAACTGCTGACCCCTGGATTTTTTGGCGAATTCAGGTTTTACAATAAATCCTTCAATCCCCGCCACGGTGGTCATCTCCTGTACCGGAATCAATTTCTCCTCTATTTTGTTTCCAAAAATATTGGCGATTCGTTTTCTGAAATTTACAGCCGGTAGGTCAAAAAGTTCCGAGCCATTTTGCATAAAAGTAAATTTCACTTCGGGATGGGTCAAGGCTACCCGATGAAACTCATCGATGATGTGCCGCAATTCAACTTTATCCGACTTAAGGAAGTTTCTGCGAGCTGGTACATTGTAAAAAAGATTTTTTACTGCAATGGAAGTTCCGGTAGGGGCGACAGACACTTCCTGATCCTCTAATTTGCTTCCCGATATTTTTAGGTAAGTCGCCATTTCGTCATCTGCTCTTTTGGTATGAACCTCAACTTGAGCGATGGCGGATATGGAAGCCAAAGCTTCCCCCCTAAATCCTTTGGATGTAATGGAAAACAAATCATCGGCAGATTTAATTTTAGACGTTGCATGACGCTCAAATGCCAATATTACATCGGTAGGTGACATACCCATGCCATTATCGATTACTTGAATTACGGTTTTACCGGCCCCATTGATCATCAATTGGATTTCGGTAGCCTGAGCGTCAATGGCATTTTCCATAAGCTCTTTGACAACAGAAGCCGGTCTTTGAATGACTTCACCCGCCGCAATTTGGTTGGCCACATGGTCTGGCAAAAGCGAAATGATGTCAGCCATTAGCCTTAGAATATGGATAAATCAAAATCAATAACGTAAAGAAAAGCCCAAATCAAAGTTAAAATGATGATGACCAGACGGATAGAAATTCCGCGGTTACTGCGAGTTCGCATCTTCAAGCGAGCATCTTGCCACTGCTGACCAAAGTCATTCTGGTTGTAAGTGTCCCTATATTTCGAAAATTTAGAATCAAAATCATAAAGGTTTCCACCTTCCTTACCACTGTAATAACGGGGAGTATAATTGTATCTTCGGTTTTTTTTTAGTTTGAAAAGACTGATCTTCATGCGTCGATAATTGATGATAGGGCTAAGTAGTAATCAAATTTAACTAAAGTGAACGAAATTGCCATTGAGTTTAGGCGATTTATAAAGGAAAAAACTATAGGTTGATAATCCTCAAAGCGGTAAAAGCTGCCTCTACCCCTTTATTCCCTTTAGCACCACCACTCCTGGCCTTGGATTGTTTAATGGTTTCATCCGTCAATACACAAAAAACTACAGGTGCTTTTCCATTTAGGTTCAGGTCTTTTATTCCTTGTACAACAGCATTTGAAATGAATTCAAAATGTCTTGTTTCCCCCTGTATGACGCATCCAATAGCAATAATGGCGTCAAAGTCCATTCGTTGAGCGCTACTGGCACCATAGATCAACTCAAAACTACCGGGAACATCAACTCTAACAATATTTTTTACGGAAACGTTGTGATCGACCAATGTATTTTTGGCTCCCTGAAAAAGAGCTTCGGTTATTTCTTGATTCCACTCTGACACAATCAGGGCTATTCGTATATTTTTACCATCAGGAACTTTGGAACGATCGTATTGGGAGAGATTGTTATCGGCAGTAGCCATCAATTGAGATTTTCCAATAGACCTATTTGAACCTCTATCTTGCTGGCTTCTGCCGAATCAGGATAGTGGGATTGTATCTTTTTGAAATAGCTAAGTGCTGCATTATTTTTTCCCAGAGAAGCACCCAAAACCCCCGCTTTAAAAAGGTATTTTGGTGCACTAAAAGAATTGTCACTGGATTCAAAAGCGGCAACATAATAATCGTATGCGTCTTCTGGCTGGCCTATTTGAGCGAAAGCGTCCCCGATGGCACCTTTGGCCAGGGCTTTCAACATCACATCGTCTGTATCAAATTGATCGAGGTACTTGATAGCATTGACATAATCCTCCAAGTTGAGATAAGCCATACCCGCACTGTAGGTGGCCAATTTGGAAGCAGGTGTTCCTCCATAATTGTCGATAATGTCCAAAAAACCGTACTTTCCTTCCCCACCATTAAGGGCTCTGCGAAACAAAGAATCAGATTCTTGACCATTTATGGCCAACTCAAAATAATATTGAGCTTGACTTAATTCACTGACAGCCTCCATTTTTTTGGGTTCGAAGATATAGCTCTGGTAGCCCAAGTAGGACAATACTGATAATGCAATAATCGCGACACCCGCCAAAATAAAATTCTGAAATTTGGAGATCCACTTCTCTGTTCGAGATGCGGTAGAGTCTAATTTTTCAAAAACCTCTGCAGTTGTACTTTCCACTTCAACCTGTTTTTCGGTACCGGGTGCAATCGATTTTTTATAACCTCTCTTTTTGTAGGTTGCCATTTGAGTTTTTTTAAGTCCCCAAAATTAACCTTTTTTAGGGCAAAACCAAAAACTCATCAAATAATGGAAATCAGAGCATAAAATAAATTTAAATTTTGTTTTACCTTTCTAAATCAAACTATATTTGCATTCATGTTTTTAAAGCGATTGAACCTTACCCATTACAAAAACATAGAGTCCTCTCAATTCGATTTTAAGGCGCCTATCAACTGTTTTATTGGCAATAATGGGATAGGAAAGTCAAATATTTTGGACAGCATCTACCATTTGGCCTTTACCAAAAGTTATTTTAACCCCTCTGGAATTCAAAACATTCAATTTGGAAAGGAGTTTTTTTTGATTGAAGGAAAATTCGACAAAGCAGGTAAAGAGGAAAAAATCAATTGCAGCCTCAAAAAGGGTCAAAAAAAGACTGTTAAAAGAAATGGTAAGATCTACGATAAAATTGCGGAGCACATTGGGTTGATTCCCCTGGTGATCATTTCACCTGCAGATCGAAATTTGATCATTGAAGGCAGTAGCACCAGAAGAAAGTTTATCGATGGTGTCATTGGACAAACCGATAAAACCTATTTAAAAATCCTATCCCACTACAATAGAATACTGTTACAACGCAATGCCCTATTAAAGTTTTTTGCTCAAAACCGGACTTTTGATGGAGACACTTTGGCCATTTACAATCATCAAATGAGTGAATTGGCCCATCCCATTCACGAAAAGAGAAAAGCATTCATGGAGGTGTTTATTCCCATTTTTACAAAAAGACACCTCAGCATAAGTAATGGAGTCGAAGAAGTGGACATTCGATATGCATCAGATCTCAGAGAAAATAAAATGTCTGATTTACTGGATCACAATTTAGAGAAAGACAAAGTACTGCAATTCACCTCTGTTGGTATTCACAAAGATGACTTGGATCTACTAATTTCAGGAATGCCCATCAAAAAATTTGGCAGTCAAGGGCAACAGAAAACTTTTCTGATTGCACTAAAACTTGCACAATTTGACTTTATCAGAGAAAAATCCGGGATGAATCCCATAGTGTTACTGGATGATATTTTTGACAAATTGGATCAAGAAAGGGTCACCCAAACAATACAATTTTTCGACAACGAAAGTCTTGGACAAATATTTATCTCGGATACCCACGAGGACAGAATCAAAACTGCATTGGAAATGAGTTCCTCTACTTACGAAATATTTATCCTCAGCTAGAGAATGTACAGGATTATCATCCTCTATTTACTGGTCTTGTGTTTGGGGTGTAAAAATCAAATTACCCCGAGCGATATCGACCTGCTCAATGGCTATTGGAATATTGAATACATCACCCATAAGAATGAAACTTTTTACCCCAAAGGGGCGACCAAGCTATTGGATTTTTACGAAGTGAATAAACGAGAGGGGATCAGAAAAAAAGTACAACCTCAATTGGATAATAAATTTTTGGTCACCGAAGATTTAAATAACTTTAAGATTATCTTTAAGGATAAATATTGTTATTTGAGCTTTCAGACAGTTTTAGATCAATGGCAGGAAAAGATCGTTGAGTTAAATGAAAATAAACTGGTTCTTGAGCATCAAGACAAAAGATATAATTACAAAAGGTTTTATAGCGATTATTGACCCATGAAGTCACCCAAAAGAAAATTTGAACCTCAAAGCATCGGTAAAGTATTGGACGAAATCGTTCAGTCAAAAGCACTAAAAACCGGAATCACCAATGCCCGAATCAATGAATTATGGTTCGAATTGATGGGAACACACATGACCAATTACACCGAAAAAATAGCGCTTAGAGGGAATACGCTTTTCGTATCACTCAACAACGCAGCCTTGCGAGAGGAACTGAGTTATGGTAAGGAAAAAATCAGGGAAATGATGAATAAACAATTGGGAGGTGAAGTACTCGAAAAAGTGGTACTCCGTTAAAACATATCTCTAACGGAGAAATGAAACGCACCCTCAATTTCGGCATTTTCGTTACTGTCAGAACCATGTAACGCATTTTCACCCATTGATGTTGCAAATTGTTTACGCAGGGTACCCTCTGCAGCCTCTTCGGGGTTCGTTGCTCCGATCAAGGTTCTGAAATCGTCTACAGCATTTTCTTTTTCGAGTATCGCTGCAACAATAGGTCCTCGACTCATAAAAGACACCAATTCACCAAAAAATGGGCGTTCCTTGTGTACCGCATAAAACAACTCAGCATCACGTTGGGACATTTGCGTCATTTTCATAGAGACAATTCTAAATCCCGAAACATTAATTTTATTGAGGATGGCTCCAACGTGCCCTTTTTCAACAGCGTCGGGTTTAATCATCGTGAAAGTTTTGTTGGAAATCATAGCATTTATTTTTGATGCAAATTTATAAAAAATGTATTCTTTTGGTATACCCCCCTTTTTTTATTAATTTTTTAACCAATAGATAGAAAAAAATAAGACCCAAATTTTGGTATCTTTGGACAAATGAACGAACAACTTTTAGAAGCATTTCAAAAAGCACTCATTACCCCAAAAAAAATTGTCATCATACCCCATAAAAATCCGGATGGTGATGCCTTGGGAAGCAGTCTTGCCCTTAATGCTTTTTTGATCAAAACCGGACATGATTCGCGGATCATTACTCCCAACGAATACCCTGAATTTCTGGATTGGATGCCCGGTCAAAGGGAAATTATAAAATTTTCTCAGCTTGCAGATGAATCAACCCAATTGATGGAAGATGCCGACATCATCTTTACCTTGGACTTTAATCAGTTGAGCAGGATTAATCAATTAGCCTCTGTTGTTGAACAGAGCGATGCCCTAAAAATAATGATTGACCATCACGAAAACCCCGGAGATTATGCCTCGATTACTTACTCAGAATCCAGCAAAGGGTCAACTTGTGAAATGGTTTTCGAATTGATTTCCAGTTTAGATCACGATCAAATTGATGATGCTATTGCCACTTGTATATATACTGGGATCATGACCGACACCGGTTCATTCAGATTCCCCTCAACCACGGCCAGAACACATCAAATTTTAGGCACACTTATAAAAAAAGGTGCGCAACCCCATACCATTCACCAAAAAATTTATGATACCTATTCTTTTAATAGGTTGCAATTGTTAGGAACAGCTCTCAACAACCTAAAAAAGATAGATGAAATTCCAGTGGTCTATATTACACTTTCACAGAAAGAATTGAATCAAAACAACTTTAAAAAAGGAGATACAGAGGGCTTTGTAAATTATGGCTTAAGTCTTATGGGTATTACATTGGCCGTAATCATGATTGAAAACGAAAAGGAAAAGATCATCAAAATGTCTTTTCGATCTAAAGGGTCTTTTGATGTAAATCAATTTGCAAAAAAATATTTCAATGGCGGAGGACACATCAATGCAGCGGGCGGAGTTTCGTATTTGAATTTAGATGAAACCGCAGCGCAATTCACAAATGCGGTAATGCACGAAAAATCTCAATTCAATGTTTAGGACGCTATTGTTATCCTTGTTTCTTGTTGGTGTTCTGAGTTGTCAAAACCTTGAGCCTCGAAGGCCCATCAACAAACAAAAGCAAGTTTTCCTCAAGGAATCTGCTAAAAGAAATAAAAACATCATTGCCATAGAGCAGTCATTGTTTCGGCAGGCCGTTGAGAAAGAAGAAAAGCTCTCTTTTGAGAGTACTCCTCTTGGTTTTTGGTATGCATATCAAAAAAACACCACTTCCAATGACAGCTACCCCAAAAAAAACGATCGTGTTACTTTTAAATATCGCATTGAGGATCTTAGCGGGAACCTACTTTACGATGAAAAAGAATTGGGAGATGTGAGCTTTTTTGTGGATCAGGAAGATTTGATCCCTGCACTCAGGGAAGGAGTAAAATATTTACGCCTGGGGGAAATTGGTGTATTTCTGTTTCCTTCCTACCTTTGTTATGGCTATCAAGGCGATGGAGAAAAAATAGGGATCAATCAACCCCTTCGTTTTACAATAGAACTTTTAAAACTGGAAAAAAACTAAAAACTTCAAAATGAAAAAAAACATTTTACCGGTACTCCTTTTTGCAACTTTGATCATAGGTTGTACCCAAAAGTATCCCGAATTAAACAAAGGCTTGTACGCCAATATTGAAACCAATAAAGGTGAGATCATATTGCAATTGGAATTGGAGAAGACACCCATCACCGTTGCCAACTTTGTCTCTTTGGCAGAGGGAAACAACCCTAAAGTCGCAAAAGAGTTTTCGGGAAAAAAATATTACGACGGAATAATCTTTCATAGGGTCATCAAGGATTTTATGATTCAAGGAGGGGATCCCACCGCCACTGGATCGGGAGGGCCCGGCTATCAATTTATCGATGAGTTTACTGATTTGACCCATAGTGGTCCCGGTATTCTCTCGATGGCCAATTCCGGTCCCGAAACCAATGGAAGCCAATTCTTTATTACTCACAAAGAAACCCCCTGGCTCAATGGAAAACATACTGTATTTGGAAAAGTCGTTCAAGGTCAAGCAGTAGTCGATAGCATTGCGCAAAACGACACCATTATCAAAGTATCTATCATCAGGAAAGGAAGTGGTGCTCTACGATTTAATGCTTCTGAAATATTCTCCAACTATTTTGAAGAAAAAATAATAGCGGATCGAGAAAAAACTGAAAAACAATCCGTTATAATGAAAGCAAATCAAGAAAAATTTAACGCTTTAAAAGCCAAGGCTGAAACAACACCCTCCGGTCTGCAGTATATCATTACCGAAAAGGGAAAGGGATCCAGGGTAACAACGACCAACAAAGTATCCGCCCATTATGCGGTTTACTTTTCAGATGGTATTTTGCTGGAAACCAGTAAATTGGAAATTGCCGAAGCATTGGACAAAGTTGATCCCAACCGTAAGGCCGCTGGAGCCTACCAACCCATTAAAGCCGATGTAAGTTCCGATGCGGCTATGATTGAAGGATTTAAAGAAGGCTTAAGACTTTTGAATGTGGGAGATAAAGCTACACTGTTTTTGCCCCATCAATTGGCCTACGGCGAAGACGGAAATCAGGCTATTCCTCCACGTTCTGATCTGATTTTTGAAGTTGAAATTGTCGCTTTGATTGAATAGGTAGAATGTGATTTGCTGCAGATGAGTAAAAAAACATACACCTTGGTTTGGTACTCCGCTATCCCACTGTGGTTGTTGATAAGTTTTGCGCGCAAAAACCCTGATATTGTTGAAAAATACTATAGTCGGATTTTCTATCCTCTGGTTTTCGACCTACACCGGTTTTTTCTGGATATGATTCCCTTCTCCCTGGGAGATATACTCTATGTGGTCCTGACCCTTTTTGTACTCAAAACAACTTTTAAAAAAATTAGCTATTGGCGGGCCAAACCACTGAATCTAATTTTAGATTTTGGGGCATTGCTGATTATGATAGTTTGGATATTTCACATCAGCTGGGGATTCAATTACCACAGGCTTCCTTTGAGTGAACAACTACAGATGCCTATCCTTTATAGTGAAGAAGATTTAGTAGAGCAACTAGACAAAATTATTCAACAATCAAATCAATGGCACAATCGCCTTGTTTCTTCAGATACTTTAGCGGTAAAATTTCCTTTTTCAAAAGAACAACTCTCAGAAAAAATAACTCTTTATCACCCCATTTATCACGAAACCCTATTGGGTACCTCCAAGGTCAAAAAATCCCTAATAAGCCTACCCCTCTGCTATATGGGATATTCGGGATATTTGAATCCCTTTACTCTTGAGTCTCAAGTAAATGCTAAAATGCCCATCCAGAGTTTGATAACAACATTACTGCACGAAACCGCACATCAGTTGGGATATGCCGCTGAAAAAGAGGCTAATTTTATCGCTTATCTATCCACCATCAAGTCTGAAAATCCCTATATTCAGTATACCGGAAACACATTTGCTTTCAAATATTTATTTAGCGATTTGTTCAAACTGGATCCAGAAAAAGCAAGAAATAAATTAAAGCTTTTAAACCCAGGCATTCTCAAAAACTTCCAGCAAGTGAACGATTTTTGGAAAAAATATGAAAACCCTTTAGAAATCATTTTTGACAAAACCTATGACAGCTACCTTAAGGCCAACGGCCAAAAAAGTGGCATTAAGAGTTACAATGAAATGGTAGGATTGGTAATCAACTATCACAAAAATGAAAAGCGATTTTGATGCTGTTCTGTCAATTACCCAATAACTTTGTAAAAAAACAGATTTGAAATACATCAGCAGTCCTCACAACCCCCTAATCAAAAAACTCAATCTTTTGATTAGCAAGTCAAGGGTGCGTAAAAAAGAAAATCTTTTTGTAGTGTCAGGTAATAGGGAATTGAGCAGGGCAGTTGAAATGGGCTACAACATCGACACCCTTTTTTACAGGGAAGGATGTTATGAAGAAATTGTTTATGAGGATTCGGCTTATGTTTTTGAATTGAGCGCCGCACTTTTTGATCGTGTAAGCATGCGTTCAGGCTCGGAGGAAGTCATTACCATATTGGAGGCCAAAAGTCATTATATAAAAGATCTTTTTATCAATAATTACAGTCGTGTTCTGGTTCTGGAGGCTCCCGAAAAACCCGGAAATATTGGTGCACTTCTGCGAACAGCCGCTGCGGCCGATTGGGATGCCGTAATTATTGCCAATCCCAAAACAGATCTCTACCACCCCCAGATCATCAGAAACAGTATGGGAGGGGTCTTTTCCATTCCCGTTGCCACCGATAATACGGAAAAAGTCATTTCGTTCTTGGAAAAAAATGCTTTTAACATTTATGCTGCTGCTTTGGATCACAAAGCTAAACACTTCAAAAGGGTAGATTACCCAAGGCCATTGGCATTGGTTTTTGGGACGGAAGACAAAGGCCTTGACCAAAAATGGCTTAAAAAAGTACAACAGATCGTCAAAATTCCCGTAAAATTTCCCATTGATTCACTCAATCTTTCCGTATCGGCAGGGATTTTGATGTATCACTGTGGAGACCAATGATTTTGTCGAATTAAAAGTTTCGAGTACCTTTATTATACCGATGATTGTAAGTGAAAAAATAGAGAACAAAGAGATTGCAAAGCAGTACAAAGAGCTGCTTCGAATCAGCTATCAAACCTTATCAGGTGAAGATAAGAAGTTGATACGTTCTGCTTTTGACATGGCTGTTGATGCCCACAGAAATCAGCGGCGAAAATCAGGCGAGCCTTATATTTTACATCCCATCAGTGTCGCTAAGATCGTAGCACAAGAAATTGGTTTGGATGCTACCTCTATTGCGGCTGCCCTGCTACATGATGTCGTGGAAGACACTGAATATAATTTTGAGGACATTGAAAAACTTTTCGGGAGTGGTGTAGCGCGGATCGTTGAAGGATTGACCAAGATTTCTAAACTCAGCAAGGAAAGCAACGTCTCTCTTCAAGCAGAAAATTTCAGGAAACTACTGCTTACACTCAATGATGATATCAGGGTCATCATCATCAAAATTGCAGACCGATTGCACAACTTGCAAACGCTGGATGCCATGCCAGAATACAAGCAGGTAAAAATCGCTTCTGAAACCCTTTACATCTATGCTCCATTGTCTCATCGGATCGGACTCTACAACATCAAAACTGAACTGGAAGACCTGAGTTTTAAGTATACCGAAGTTGATCGATACGAATTCATTAAAAATAAAATAGATGACGGCAGGGACTCACAAGATCAATACATTAAATCTTTTTCTGAAATCATTCAATTTGCCTTGGCAGAAGAAGGATTAAAATACCAAATCAAAGGGCGGAGCAAATCCATTTTCTCTATTAACAGGAAAATGACCATGCAAAATATTCCTTTTGAGAATGTTTTTGACAAGTTTGCCATTCGTATTATTTACAAAGCCACACACCGTAATGAAAAGTTTTTAGCTTGGAAAATATATTCTATCATCACGGATCATTTCACCCCAAATCCCACCCGACTAAGGGATTGGATTACAGCTCCAAAATCAAACGGATACGAGGCCTTGCACATCACCGTAATGGGCCCCAGTAACAAATGGGTAGAAGTGCAAATAAGATCCGAAAGAATGAATGAAATTGCAGAGAAGGGATATGCTGCGCATCACAAATACAAACAAGGTGAGCAAAAGGATATCGGGATTGACTCTTGGCTGGACAAGCTCCAAGAAGTTCTGGAAAGCAACAACGAAAATCCAGTTGATTTTGTAGAAAACTTTAAGCTCAACCTCTACGCCAAAGAGATTTTTGTATTCACCCCAACGGGGGAAATAAAATCCTTGCCCAAAGGAGCCACCGCTTTGGATTTTGCTTTTAGCATTCACACCGAAGTGGGTATGAAAACCAGAGGTGCCAGAGTCAATGGCAAACTCGTTCCATTGAGCAGGACTTTGAGAAGTGGAGAAAATGTTGAAGTTATTACCTCAGAAAACATCAAACCCACTGCTAACTGGTTGGACTTTGTTCAGACCTCTAGGGCCAAGTCAAAAATCAAGTCATCGCTTAACGAAGAGAAGAAAAGAATTGCCGAGGATGGCAGAGAAACCCTCAGAAGAAAATTAAAACAACTCAAGATCACCCTCAACGACAAAACAATTGGCCACATGCTTAGGTATTTCAATCTCAATAACAGTCTGGATTTGTTTTATCGTGTCGGTCTGGGGACGATTAACAACAAACAGTTAAAAGATTTCTCAACCGAATTCAACAGCAGTTTCCTCAATTTCTTCAAAAAAAGAATAAGAAAACAAAGCCCTGCATACAAAAAAGAAGACAAAGAGCAAATCACACAAAGATTTGACACTTTATTTTTCGGAAAAGAAAAGGAAAATTTAAAGCATTCCCTCTCCCCCTGCTGCAATCCCATTGCAGGTGACCCTGTCTTTGGTTTTGTCAGCGTCAACGAAGGTATAAAAGTCCATAAAAAAGACTGTCCCAATGCATTGTCTCTTCAATCCAATTTTGCTTATAGAATCATCAAAGCTAAATGGGTGGATTCTTCCTCCGATGAATTTACCGCCATTTTGAAACTTTCCGGTATTGATAATATGGGAATTGTCAGTGAGGTTACACAATCGATTTCCAGAGACATGAGTGTCAACATCAATAAACTAAGTTTTGACAGTGAAGATGGTATTTTTACAGGATTAATCAGTGTAAATGTCAAGAATAAAACAATACTCAACCGACTGATTAATAGAATTTTAAAAGTAAAAGGTGTAGATAAAGTTCTCAGGGAATAATTTAAGGCCTATATTTGTAAGAATGGAAAAAAACAAATCCAATCAAGAGATTATTAAAGAGGTTTTCGTAAACTTTCTAAACAAGCATGCTCATCGAAAAACACCGGAGCGATTTGCCATATTGTATGAAATTTATGACAGTGATGAACACTTTGATATTGAATCATTGTACATCACAATGAAAAACAAAAATTACAGGGTAAGCAGGGCAACTCTCTACAACACAATCGAACTACTTTTGGAATGTGGGTTGGTGAGAAAACACCAGTTTGGCAAAAACCAAGCCCAGTATGAAAAATCCTATTTTGATCGCCAACACGATCATATCATCTTCACTGATTCCGGAGAGGTAAAGGAATTTTGTGATCCCAGAATCCAAAACATAAAAAAAACAATTGAGGAAATATTCGATATTGAAATACACAACCATTCTCTTTATTTTTACGGAACAAAAAAAAGATTAAACTCATAAATTAATTATGTCCGTAGACTTACTCCTAGGCCTCCAATGGGGCGACGAAGGTAAAGGTAAAATCGTTGATGTGTTGACAAAATCATATGACATCATTGCCCGTTTTCAGGGAGGGCCCAATGCTGGCCACACCCTCGAATTTGAAGGAATAAAACACGTTTTACACACCATACCCTCTGGGATATTCCACCCCACTGCCATCAATCTGATTGGTAATGGAGTGGTGATTGATCCGGTGATCTTTAAAATAGAAGTGGAGAATTTGGCCCCCTATGAAATTGATTTTTCGACCAAATTATTGATCTCCAAAAAAGCCCATCTTATTCTTCCTACACACCGATTACTCGATGCCGCGTCTGAAGCTTCCAAAGGAAAGGCCAAAATTGGCTCAACTTTAAAAGGAATTGGTCCAACCTACATGGATAAAACTGGAAGAAATGGGATGCGCGTAGGAGATATTTTAACCAAAAGCTGGAAAGATCGGTACCAGGCATTGACCCAGAAACACCTCAAAATGTTGGATTTTCACCATGTGGATTTGGAGTATGACCTCAACGAATTGGAAACCCAATTTTTTGAATCCATTGAAACCTTAAAGAAATGCCAAATAGTAGACAGTGAAAACTTTCTGCACAAAGCTCAAGACGCTGGAAAAAAGATTTTGGCTGAAGGAGCTCAGGGATCATTACTGGATGTTGACTTTGGAACCTATCCATTTGTTACCTCCTCTACAACAACGGCGGCAGGAGCATGTACGGGTTTAGGTGTTGCCCCCAATAAAATTAAAGAGATCTTTGGAATTTTTAAAGCCTATACTACCCGAGTAGGAAGCGGACCTTTTCCCACTGAGTTATTTGACGATGTCGGTAAGCGCATTGCTAAAATTGGACATGAGTTTGGAGCCACCACAGGCAGAGCCCGACGATGTGGTTGGATTGACCTGGTTGCTCTAAAATATGCCATTCGGGTCAACGGTGTTACCCAACTGATGATGATGAAAGGAGACGTGCTCTCTGGCCTCAATACCATCAAAGTCTGTAATCAATACAAAACAGAGCAGGGACTTATTGATCACTTTCCTTTTGACATCAATCCCAAATCTGTTTCGCCACAATTCGTTGAATTTGCCGGATGGGAGGAAGATCTAACCCAAATCAATTCAGTCGATAAACTCCCCAAAAATTTTATAGATTATATTCATTTCTTGGAGCGAGAACTTAAGACCCCTATAAAAATCGTTTCTGTTGGACCCGACAGAAAACAGACCATTATGAGGTAGATTTTTTATTTTAGCTCCAATAACAACTTACTGTGAGACAGAAAATTCAAATCGGTATACTTCAGCTTATTTTTCTATTGGCAATAGGAAAAGTAGCTTCACAAGAGCAACAAAAGATTATTGAAATCATTCAAGCCGGAGGCTCCACCCAAGATCAATTCAGATTTCCCGGTGCCAACATTTTGGTTAAAAAAGAGGGGGTCAGAGTACACCTTTTTCACGAGGGCGCTCTGATCAAATCAGATGTATGCTATTTCTATCCAAAGGAAAATTTTTTCAGAGCCAACGGTAATGTGGTTTTTACCCAAGGCGATACTCTAAAAATGACATGTAATCAAATCGAGTACGATGGGAGCAGTAAACTAGCCAAAGCATGGGGGAAAGTTGTTCTTGAACGACCCGACATGGATCTAAAAACAGACACCCTCTATTTAGATCGGGTTAATTCCAAAGCCTTTTACAACTCCTTTGGAACCATCTTAGATGAAAAAAGAAAACTTACCAGTATCAGAGGAATTTACTTTATGAATGAAAAAAAATACCGATTCATCTCTAGGGTAAAAATTGACGATCCGGAATACGAACTAAAATCTCAGCAACTGGACTATTATACCGAAAGTGATAAGGCCTTCTTTTATGGAAAAACATCCATTGTGGGAGAGGAATACGACATTTACTGTGAAAAGGGTGCTTATGACACCAAATTGCAAAAAGGTAATTTTCAGGAAAATGCAGTCATCTTTTATAATAATAAAGAAATCAGAGGAGACAGTTTGTATTTTGAAAATGAAAAAAATTATGCCACTGCAACCAATAACATCAGTGTGATTGACACCCTAAACAAGTCCATCATCAATGGCCATTACGGTGAGATTTTCAAAGCCAAGGATTCTGCCATCATCACCCGAAGAGCCTTGGCCGTTAACATCATTGATCAGGATTCGCTCTTCATACACGCCGATACTCTCATTGCGACAGGACCAACTGAAAAAAAAATATTGAGGGGATACTATGATGTGAGAATATTTAAAACAGACCTCAGGGGAAGATCAGATTCACTTCATTTAGATCAAAGCACAGGACTAATCAAATTACTCAAATTACCCATGAGCCGAAAGGAAAATCAAATTTTAACAGCCAGCCAAAAAAACAAAAAAAACCCTATTCTATGGTTTGGAAAAAGTCAAATGTCTGGAGATAAAATATTTCTTACCTCCGACGTAAAAACCAAAAAACTGGATTCCCTTAAAATCATTGGCAACAGCTGGATTATTGAAAGAGATTCCATAAGCTATACCGGTTTTAATCAAATCAAAGGTGGATTACTCGATGGTATTTTTAAGCAAGGAGAGCTTAATGAAATTGACGTTAGCAAAAATACCGAGGTCATTTATTATATGTACTCGGATGAAGACAATGAATTGATTGGAATTGACAAAACAACATGCAGCCGACTTAAAATGGTTACCAATAAAAATCAGATTGAAGACATTACTTTCTTTGTCAGTCCGGACGGAAATTTATTTCCAGACAAGGATCTGCCACTTAACGAACGAAAACTCGAAGGTTTTATTTGGAGAGAGGATGAGCGACCCAATAGCATACTAGAGCTTTTTAGTGAAGAGGACAATCAATTTCAACCCACTGAAATTAAAGAGGTAAGCATCCCGGAGGATTTTCTGCAAAAAACAGAGGAATAAATGCTGGAAGATTTTTTAAAATATCAAGCCAAAACTACTCCTCGTCCCCTCGGCTTGGAAATCGAGCATGCCAGCGGCAGCTATCTCTACGATTCCAAAGGGAAATCCTATTTAGATTTTATAGCGGGTGTGTCGGCACTTCCCTTAGGGCATTCACATCCGAAAGTGGTCAGTGCCCTCAAGTCGCAAATCGATAAATACATGCATGTGATGGTTTACGGAGAGTTTGCTCAAGCACCTGCAGTAGCACTTTGTAAAAAACTGGTCGATTTACTCCCCAGAAATCACGAAGTCGTTTATTTGACCAACTCCGGAACCGAAGCCATTGAGGGCGCTCTAAAACTCGCTAAGCGGGTAACCCAAAGATCCGGACTCATTGCCGCCCACCGATCATATCATGGAAGTACGCACGGCGCATTGAGCTTATTAGGCTATGAACAACAAAAAAAAGGATACCGCCCCCTGCTTCCAGGGGTACGTTTTCTTGACTTTAACCAGGAAAAAGACTTAAACCAGATCGATGAAAACACCGCAGCGGTCTTATTAGAAACCATTCAAGGGGGAGCAGGCTTTATATTACCGGAAGATGATTACTTGAAAAAGGTAAAAAAGAGATGTGAGGCTGCGGGCGCGTTGCTCCTACTTGATGAAATTCAACCGGGATTTGGACGAACCGGTAAAATGTTTGGTTTTGAACATTTTGGCATCGCTCCAGACATTGTCGTGATGGGAAAGGCATTGGGAGGAGGCTTACCCATTGGAGCTTTTTCCGCCTCCAAAAAACTGATGCAAAAATTGGAAGACCAACCCAAACTGGGACACATCACCACTTTTGGGGGAAATCCCGTCATTGCTACAGCAGCATTGACCACCATCAATGAGATCATTTCATCAAAATTGATACAGCAAATGGGAAAAAAAGAAAAAATAATCAGAAAAAATCTCAAACACCCCATGATTAAAAGTATACGAGGAAAAGGACTGATGTTAGCCCCTATATTCGAAAACTCCAAAATTCCCAATTTATTAGTACCCCGCTGTATAAAAAAGGGACTACTACTATTTTGGTTATTATGGGAAAAAAATGCCGTCAGAATCTCTCCGCCTCTAAATATCAGTGAAGAAGAAATTGAAGTGGGTTGTAAAATCATCAAGGAAACCCTCGATGAAATTTAGATTAATGTTAATACTTTTGTTGAAAAGAATAAACCACCTGCGCTGATCAATCTTCTAATCTTGTATAATTTTAGATTAAGATTTAAGCACTATGTTCGATAATTTATCGGAAGACACCAATCCCTCCTTAACCAAATTTGAGCAAATGCTCAAAACTAACCAAGTGTTATTTTTTGATGCCCTAGAATTCGAAAACATCATTCACCACTACATTGATTTTGCCCAATTTAACCTTGCAAAAAAAGCAATAAAAATGGGAATGGAGCAACATCCTCAAAATGTGGAATTAATGCTTTTAAAGAGTGAAATACTCCTCTTCGATGGCGCTCACAAACAAGCCGAAGATTTGCTTGTTGAAATTGAAATAATATCTCCTGAACACGAAGAAATATTTTTACAAAGAGCCAATATTTCTTCCAAAAAAAAGGACCACCCCAAAGCCATTCAGCAACTTGAAAAAGTATTGGCTATCACTGAGGAACCCACTGAAGTTTGGAACTTGTTGGGCATGGAATACCTCTTCTTGGAGGACTATATCAAAGCCAAAGATTACTTTTGCAAATGTGTAAAAGAAAATGTATTGGACTACCAATCACTTTATAATCTATTGTATTGTTTCGAGCAACTGGGCGAAAACATAGAAGCCATCAATACCTTGAATAACCTACTAGAGATCAACCCTTACAGTGAAGTCGCTTGGCATCAGTTGGGGAAAATATACCTCAAGATCAACAAATCCGAAGAAGCACTTTCTGCCTTTGAATTTGCCATCATCAGTGATGATTGTTTTACGGGTGCCTACATCGAGAAAGGAAAATTACTTGAAAAAATGGGGCGTATCAATGAGGCTATTGACAACTATGAATTCTCACTGAATTTCAATGATCCTAATGCCTTTGTCAATCACAGAATTGGACTTTGTCATCTAAAATTAGGCAATGACAAATTGGCTGTCAGATACCTTGAAGAATCCATCAGACTTGAGCCCAACCATGAAAAAAGCTGGATCGCCCTCATCGATTTTCTAATAGATTCCAAAGACTACCTGAAGGCACAACACTATGTAAAAAAATCTTTGCAATCAAATTCGGACAGCACAGCCTTGTGGAAGAAAAGTGCACTGATTCACTTCCAATTGAACTTTTATGAAGAAACAGCAGTAGGTTGTGAAACAGCCATCGATTTGGGAGATCAAGACCTAAACAATTGGACCTTGTGGATGGACTCTCTTATGCTGGTCAACGATTGGCAAAAAGCTCTTAAAATAGGAGATCAAGCCTTGCAACATCATCAAAAAAACCCCTCTGTGTTGTATCGTTTGGCTGGATGTAAATTCAGATTGGGCAACAAAAACGAGGCACACACCATTTTCGATCGAATCAAAAATGAAATCAACATTCCAAGAAATATAAATCATTTATTTCCTGAACTGATCAAAATTTAATCCAATACCGATAAATCTTTTAATTCAGTTTTTCGTTCTATATTGTGCAAAATTTTGATTGTTGAAAAATCCTATTTCCAGAGAAAAAATCATTTTATTCTTCAAGGGAATGGCAATGGGCACTGCCGATCTGATGCCGGGAGTCTCTGGGGGAACAATTGCCCTGATAGTGGGAGTTTACAATGAACTCATTCAATCCATCGACTCTATCAACCTTAAAAATCTTCAAAGTCTCAAAACCGATGGCATCAAAGCTTTTTGGAAAAATATCAATGGTGACTTTCTGACAGTACTTTTTTTGGGGATCATATCTGCCATTTTGAGCTTGTCTTTTGCCATCGACTGGCTAATCAACGAACATCCCATTCCACTGTGGGCTTTCTTTTTGGGATTATTACTGGCCAGTATTTTTCTTTTAAAAAACACCCTGGGTCAATGGGGAGTTATCAATACGTTATTGGCTGTTTTTAGTGCTGCATTGTCTTTTATGTTAACTCAAATGACCCCTTCTGACGCAGAAATAGGTTTGTTTTATATATTTATATCCGGTTTTTTTGGAATTATAGCCATGATATTACCTGGGATCTCTGGTGCCTATATTCTTCTGATACTGGGTGCATACAGCACAGTCATCGGTCTGATCAAGGATGCCATAACAAGCATGAGTAATCTGCAGATGGAACTCATAATCCCCACCTTTACCAAGCTTTCTGTATTTGTTTTAGGCATCATCTTGGGACTGAGAGTTTTTGCCTCCATCCTAAAATGGTTGTTTGACAAAAAACACGATAAAACCATGGCAGTATTGATCGGTCTTATGTTTGGTGCATTACACAAATTGTGGCCTTGGCAACAAAAATTTGAATGGGTTTTGGGTAAAAATACCAAAACATTATCCAAGCCGATATCTCCTTTTGAATATCCTGAAAATCCTCAACTCGCGCTGGCCATTATTTTTTTTATCGCTGGGCTTTTTTTGGTATGGATTTTGAAGAAGAGGAAAATTTAAGTCTCCCAAAGTGAGTCAAAACAAAACCTCTTACCAAAAAGATTTATTTCTAGTATTTAAAGGGATTGCAATGGGAGCTGCCAATAAGGTTCCCGGCGTTTCGGGAGGTATCGTTGCATTCGTGGCCGGGTTTTATGAAGAGTTGATTTATTCCCTACAGAAAATCAATCTAAAAGCATTGACGATTTTGATCTGCAGAGGGTGGCGTCCCTTTTACCAATACACCAATGGTCGTTTTTTGGTCTTGCTTTTTTCTGGTGTCATCATCAGCTATTTTAGTGTTTCTTTAATCTTGGATTATTTAATTAAAAATTCTGAAATGCAGGTTTTGGGGGTCTTTTTTGGTATGATCCTCGCTTCGCTCTATTTCGTTTACTTTCAGTTGGAAAAATGGAATTTAAAAACATTCCTCTTTTTTCTCATTGGATTGTCCATAGGATTAGTCATTATGTTCTCCAAACCCTCCTCTCAGAATGATGGCCTCCTGTTTGTTCTTGTTTGTGGAATCATTAGTGTTTCCGGTATGACACTTCCCGGCTTATCAGGTTCTTTTCTGTTGCTTTTACTGGGTAACTACACCCTTTTATTGGTCGATTCAGTCAATGCAATTTATTATACCATTAGCGATTTGACTCAATTCAACTTCAATTTTTTGGAAGATCATTCCCGAATGAAACTACTGCAATTGGCCTTGATTTTTACAGTCGGATCAATAGCAGGGCTAGTTATGTTCTCGAATGTATTGAGTCTTGTTTTAAAGAAATTCAAGCAAGTGACACTGGCGACCATCATAGGTTTTATTGCAGGTTCACTTGGAGTAATTTGGCCATGGAGAAACGAGGTTTTTATGAAGGACAATGCGGGAGAAGTCCTTTACAACAGTGTAGGCAATCCGATAATTGAATATTATGATTACTACTTGCCTAATTTTTTCAACATTGATTTTTGGTTCATCACATTATTTATACTTTTGGGAATATTAATTGTTAGCTTATTGGAAAAATATGGAGTCCAAAAAAAGTAACATCAAACGTTATGGCTTGATAGGGCGGAATATAGCCTATTCTTTTTCAAGAGGTTATTTCAAACAAAAATTTAAAACTGAAAATTTACATGACTGCAGTTACGAGAACTTTGATTTGAAGCAAATTGAAGAAGTAAAAAATGTATTCGCTCAAAATAACATTTGCGGTCTTAATGTCACTACACCTTATAAAAGAGAAATAATCCCTTTTTTAGACCAACTCTCCACTGCTGCTGAAGAAATAAATTCAGTAAATACCATAAAATTTCATCAAGACGGTAGCATCAGTGGGCACAATACCGACGTCCATGGATTTGAAAAATCCCTTCTGGAAATCATCAACAAAACCCCAAAAAAAGCTTTAATCCTTGGCACAGGTGGAGCAGCGTCCGCAGTGGCTTATGTGATGAGAAAATTAAAAATTGGATTTTCCTATATCTCAAGAAGAGCGGAAGAAAATTCCATCAATTACGAAGCTCTAGATGAAACCGTCATCAAAGAACATCAGCTAATCATCAATGCCTCCCCGGTTGGAACATTCCCCAACATTGATCAGGCTCCCGACCTGCCCTACACCTTCCTATCACTAGATCATGTTCTTTATGACCTCATCTATAATCCCCCGGAAACTCGATTTTTGAAAGAAGGAAAAACAAGGGGTTGTAAAATCTTAAACGGACAAAAAATGTTGGAATACCAAGCTGAAAAGTCTTGGGACATTTGGAATCAATAGGCAGGCATCTTTTTTTTTTGTAAATTTTAAAAAAAATTATAGTCCAAAAAATACCTGATATGGCAAATACAAAAGACAAAGCCAGTGATCCTCAGGAAGAGAAAAAGGATAAATCGTCTAAAACGATTTACCTGCCTGAAGGTGCCGCGAAAGAAAGCAACTCCAAATCGGAAGTAGAGATTGACTCCTCAAAAGAAATAGCTGGGAATGAGGAGGATCAAAAAAATAACGAAAACGTAGAAAAGGAAACCAAAGACTTTAGTCAACTGAGTTTGAGCGAATTGGTAGAAGACCTTCAAAAAAGAATAAAATCAGAGCAATGGTTTTTCGACGATAGAAATATCAAAGAGATCATCAATACTTTCGATACAAAGTTTAAGTTAGAAATTCAAGAAAAAAAGGAAGCTTTCATCAACGAGGGAGGAAACGAAATTGATTTTTATTTTAAACCCTCATACAAAAATACATTTGATCAAACCTTTAGAGAATACAAAAAAAACAGAAGAACCTTTTTTCAAGAAAGAGAACAATCCCAAAAACTCAATCTGGATCGAAAATTGGAAATCATTGAGAGTTTAAAAGAGCTCATCAATATTGATGAAAACATTAATACGACCTACAAGAAATTTAAAAATCTACAGGACAGTTGGCACAAAACCGGACCTGTACCTAGGGCTCAAAGCAACAATGTTTGGCAAACCTACAAGCACCACATTGAGATATTCTATGATTTTCTTCACCTGAACCGGGAATTGAGAGATTTGGATTTTAAACACAATTATGAAGAGAAAATTAAAATCATAGAACAAGCCGAAACACTCTCCAAAATCCCTGATGTACTCAAAGCATCACGTGACCTCAATACCTTACATAGATTATGGAAGAATGACCTTGGACCGGTTGCTAAAGAGCATCGAGAAGAATTATGGGGCCGTTTTCAAGCTGCCAGTCAAATCATTCACACCAGAAGGCAAGAGTTTGACAAAGAATACGACAATATTCTGGAAGAAAACCTCAACAAAAAGAACTCGATTTTGAATAGTATGGAGGAGATCATAAACAATCCCCCACAAAATCATAATGATTGGCGAAAAACCATTGATAAGTTCAATAATATGAGAACGGAATTCCAATCTATCGGGCAGGTAACCAAAAAGTTTAGTAAAACCACTTGGACCAGATTTAGGGAAATTAGCCGGGAAATCAATCGAGAAAAGAATCAATTTTACAAATCTCAAAAGGCCGAGCAAAAAAAGAATATTGACCTAAAAAAAGCCTTGATCACTGAGGTAAAAGAAATATTAGAAAATGACGATTGGAAGAGTTACAGTAACCGAATGAAAAACATTCAGAAGGATTGGAGAGCCATAGGGTTTATCCCGAGAAAGTTGTCCAACACCCTTTGGGAGGAATTTCGTTCCCAATGTAATCTTTATTTTGACCGCTTCAAGTCCGGTTATCAGAGAATCAACAAAAATGAGTTGGAGTCCCACCAAAAGAAAGAAGCCTTCATCAAAAGCATTGAAGACTTTAAAATTCCGCTTGAACTGGATCCCTTTAAAGAATTTTTTAATTATCAATGGGAAGCATACAATCAGTTGGGAAATTTAAGTGGTAATACCAATACCAAAAGTGTTGAGGACTTCAATAATGCTTTCATTGCACTGATTGAAAAAACAGATATGGAAAAAAGTTTAATGGTAGAGGCCTTAAACCATATTCGATTTTCAATCATCAAAAACGATGAAAATGAATTGAGTCGTGAAATTCGAAATATAAAAAAAGTCATTGAAGAATTTAATTCAGAGGCTAGACAGTTAGAAAACAATCTCGATTATTTTTCAAATTCCAGTACTGACAATCCCCTTTTTACAGATGTTACCACCAAATTGGATCGACTCAAATCTGAAATCGAAAAGTACAAAGAACAACTGGTTGGTTTGAGAAAACTAAAAAGGGAAATTACTGCCAGAAATACATCAGTTGAAGAGGAGACCCTTCTAGGTGAGGGAGAAGAGGGAGAAACAGAGGCTTAGATCAGTCTGTTTTTTTTGCCTCCTGCCATAAGATCTCCATTTCTTCAATACTCAACTCACTGACTTTTATTTGAGATTTTTTGGCTTTTTCCTCAATGTAGTTAAAACGCTTGATGAATTTTTTGTTAGTGCGTTCCAACGCATTTTCGGCACTAACCTTGAGGAAGCGTGCATAATTGACCAATGAAAACATCACATCGCCAAGTTCTGCCTCCATTTTTTTGGAATCTCCTGCATTAACTTCAGAACTGAGTTCATCCAACTCCTCTTTGACCTTTTCCAATACGGCTTCCTTTTGATTCCAGTCAAAACCTACACCGGAAACTTTATCCTGAATTCGATGGGCCTTAACCAAAGCAGGGAGGCTTTTGGGAACTCCTTCCAAAACGCTTTTCTTTCCCTCTTTCAACTTGATATCTTCCCAGTTTTTGACCACTTGGTCTGCATTTTCAACATCGGTTTCACCGTAGATGTGTGGATGTCGTTGGATCAGTTTATCGGAGATTTGATTCGCAACATCAGCTATATCAAAAGCCTTTTTTTCACTGCCTATTTTGGAATAAAAAACAATATGAAGGAGAAGATCCCCAAGCTCCTTTTTGATTTCCTCCAAATCATTGTCCAAAATAGCATCTCCCAATTCATATGTCTCCTCTATGGTCAAATGGCGAAGGGTCTCAAAAGTCTGTTTGCGATCCCAAGGACATTTTTCCCTAAGTTCATCCATAATGTCAAGCAAACGCTCTAAAGCCTGAAGTTGTGCTGTTCGAGATTCCATCTACAATTCCTCCGTATCGGAAGGTTTCTCCTCCTTTGGCAGGTCAAATTTTAATTCGTTTGAATCCAACAACAGATTGTACCACTGTATAATTTTTGAGATGTCACTGGCATAGACACGGTCTTCATCATAGTCTTGAAAAACCTCAAAAAAATAAGACTCCAATTCCTCTTTAGAAGCTTTAGGTTTTACCAGGGCGGGTTGGCCTTTTTCCAACTGAAACATTCGCTCAAAAATATCATTTAAAGGCATTTCATCCTTCAAACCAAACACCCTGATTTCTGACAATACATTGATTTGTTGTCCCAAGTTGGTGACAATTTTCTTTTGGTCGGTCAGCGAGGTCGCGATCACTCCCGATCGGGTTTGGGCAACTATTCGAAACAGTCCAGGTTTACCCGAAATGGTTAATACTTTATCTAGATTAGATTTGCTCATTTTCTTATTTTTTTTGCCGAAAAACGCATTTTGTAATCGGGATTTATATTGCCTTTACTGATGTTATTCAATTTACCCTTTAATAATCTTTTTTTAAATGGACTGAGTTTATCGGTAAACAAAATGCCCTCAATATGGTCATATTCGTGTTGAATGACTCGAGCGGCCAAACCATTAAAGACCAACGTTTGTTCTTTAAATTGCTCATCCAAAAACTGTATGGTGATTTCTTCTTTACGGGAAACCTCTTCTCTAATGTCAGGGATACTCAAACAACCCTCGGTAAATTCCCATTCTTTACCGGTCTCGGCTATCATCTTAGGATTGATAAAAACCTTCTTAAAATCTTTTAAAACTTCAACCTCCTCCGGACTTAATTCCTCATCTTGTGCAAAGGGAGAGGCGTCAATCACGAACAGTCGAATGGATTCTCCGATTTGTGGAGCGGCCAGACCTACCCCATTTGCATTGTACATAGTTTCCCACATATCGGCAATCAGTTTTTCCAAATTGGCACCCTTGGTATCCACAGTAGAAGCCTTTACTTTTAAAAAATTAGAACCATATGCCACTATCGGTAAAATCATAATACTGGTTTAGAATTTGATGTCAAATATGATTGTAAAATTAAGGTTGCACTGATTTCGTCAATGACTCCCTTGTCTTTTCTTATCTTCTTCTTCGCCCCTGTTTGAATAAGACTGTTAAAAGCCATTTTTGACGTAAATCGCTCGTCTTGGCGGACAACAATCACCTTTGGAAATGACTTTTTTAATTGACGAATAAAAAGCAGGATGTTTTTCTCTACCTCAGATTGGTTACCGTCTTTTTGTTTAGGTTGTCCAACAACAAACTTTTCAACCGGGGTTTCTTTTTGATAATCACCAAGAAAGGAAAGAGCGTTTTGAGTCATTACAGTGGTTAATCCACTGGCAATGATTTGTCTGGAATCGGTATGTGCCAATCCCGTTCGTTTTTTTCCGAAATCAATTCCTATCAAGACCCCCATTATGTTTACAAATATACTTTTTTTGAGAAGACAATTATGGCGATTAAAACTACTGAATTGAGTATTTTTGAAAAAAAATAATATGCAAAGTATTATAGAGTCCGCATGGGAAGATCAATCATTACTCGAAAAAAGTGAAACTCAGGAAGCCATAAGAGAAGTCATCCGTCAATTAGACACCGGAAAATTGCGAGTAGCAAATCCCACCAAATGGGGTTGGCAGGTCAACGAATGGGTCAAAAAAGCAGTAGTACTCTACTTTCCCATCCAAAAGATGGTGACTTTGGAAGCTGGCCCGATGGAATTTCACGACAAAATGCCTCTAAAAAGAGGGTATAAAGAAAAAGGAATTCGGGTCGTTCCTCATGCCCTTGCCCGACACGGAGCCTATATTTCTGGTGGAGTCATTCTCATGCCCAGCTATGTGAATATCGGTGCCTATATTGACGCAGGAACCATGGTGGATACCTGGGCAACTGTAGGCAGTTGTGCTCAAATTGGAAAAAATGTACATCTTAGTGGTGGTGTAGGCATCGGAGGAGTGTTAGAACCCCTTCAAGCTGCTCCTGTGATCATCGAAGACAATGCTTTTATTGGATCAAGGTGTATCGTGGTAGAGGGCGCCAGAGTCGGAAAAGAAGCTGTATTGGGAGCTAATGTAGTCATCACCGCCTCCACCAAAGTTATTGATGTTTCGGGAGAAGGCCCGGTTGAATACCGTGGAGAGGTTCCCGAAAGATCGGTGGTCATTCCCGGAAGTTTCACCAAAACTTTTCCCGCAGGAAACTATCAGGTACCTTGTGCTTTGATTATTGGTCAAAGAAAAGAAAGCACCGATAAAAAAACCTCCTTGAACAACGCACTGAGAGAACATGACGTAGCCGTTTAAAATCTTTAAGATATGTCCGATCTGTCTATTGTTATTGTCAACTACCGTTCCTGGTTCAAACTGGAGGGCTGCTTGTTAAGTATTGACCAACAGAGTGAAAAGGTAAAAAAGGTAATCGTCGTTGACAACCATTCCAACGATGGACAACTACAGTATTTTATCGAAAAATTCCCTTGGGTAGATTGGATTAAAAACGACACCAACGCAGGTTTTGCTGTGGCCTGTAATCTTGGTGCTCAAAACACTTCAACCCCTTGGCTGTTGTTTCTCAATCCCGATACCCGACTGCCCAAGGACTGTTTGGAGACTTTGATCCCCTATTGTGATCAACATCCCGAATTTCATTTGATCACCATCAAACAATTGAGTGAAAGCGGAAAAAACACCCACCCATATGGTATTTTTCCCAATGTGTGGAACAGTATGGGACTAATGCGGTCTTTTGAACGATTGATTTTCCATCCCGACCAAACCAAAAAGGGAATGGCGAAAAACCCCATCGCCTTTCCGCATTGGATTTCCGGTTCCTTTGTTTTAATGCGTAAGGAAGATTTTAATCTTATTGGGGGTTGGGATGATAGATTTTGGATGTATTGCGAAGACATAGATTTATCCAAAAGGGCTGCAGATGAAAAACTCAGTAGAGTACTACTCAACGAATGGGAATGCCTCCACTCCCATGGGGTTTCATCCAGAAGTAATTCAAAAACCAAAATCATGACTAAGGCAGAGGTAATTAAATCCACCCATTTATACATCGAAAAACATTTTATAGGAAAACATAAAAAATGGGCACACCAGTGGTTGAAGTTCCACAAAATGGTTGAATTATATTTATTGAGCTTTATCGACACCTCCAAAAGAGAGATACTTAAAATATTAATCCCTTTTTGGCGTGAATTTTTTTCTAAGGATTTTTAATATTGATCAAGCTGAGAGAAAGCCCTATTTTTGTGTCATCAATGGAAGAGATCATCAAAATTCTGGAAGCCGGAAAGGTGCTCCTCGCCCCTACTGATACCATATGGGGTATTCTTTGTGACGCTACCAATTCCAAAGCTGTAAGAAAAGTATATGATTTAAAAAAAAGACCTGAATGTAAGGCCATGGTATGCATGGTATCTGATATTGATATGCTCAAAAAATACATTGATGATTTACCTCCAAAACTAGATTATTACATTAATGACCACAGACCGACCACTGTGATTTACAACAATCCCAAAGGCCTAGCGCAAAATGCTATTGCTCGTGAAAATACAGTAGCCATCAGAATCGTAAATCATCATTTTTGTACCCCACTGATTAAAACATTTGGAAAACCATTGATATCTACTTCGGCCAACATCAGCGGTGCTACACTCCCTCAAAAATTCTCAGATATTGATACGGAAATTATAACCGGAGTTGACCATATCATTGAGTCGGACAAGGACAAAGTCAATCCACAGCCTTCAAGAATCATAAAAATTGAACCGTCAGGGGAAATATCCCTTTTGAGATCCTAATCATGTTAAACAAAGACTTCCATACTGTTCTTCAAAAAGAAGTGTTTCAAGCCTTGGCCCACTGTGCGGACAATTTGTCCCTTGAGAGTTATCTGGTAGGCGGTTTTATTCGCGACCATATACTCAGCAGAGGGAAAGCCAAAGACATTGACGTGGTGACTGTAGGTTCAGGAATAGAACTGGCCAAAGCGGTTCAAAAGGAGTTGCCAGGAGCAAAACCCGTTCAAGTTTTTAAATCCTATGGCACTGCCATGGTACAATGGCGTGATATCAGTCTGGAATTTGTAGGCGCAAGAAAAGAGTCCTATTCAAAAGACAGTAGAAATCCAAAAGTATCACAAGGAACTTTAGCGGACGATCAAAACCGCAGGGATTTTACCATCAATGCACTGGCCTTAAGTCTGAATGCAAAAGACAAAGGAACACTTATCGATCCCTTTAACGGTTTGGAAGATCTCCAAAATGGGATTATCCGGACCCCTATGAAACCTACATCAACCTATTCCGACGATCCCCTCCGCATGCTTCGTGCCATCAGATTTGCAGCCCAATTGAATTTTAAAATTGAAGCCCAGTCACTCAAAGCGATCCAAAAAAATACACATCGGATTGCAATCATCTCCAAAGAACGTATTGTAGAGGAACTCCATAAAATAATGCTGACAACTCAACCCTCCCAGGGATTTCTCATACTGGAACAAAATGATCTGTTGGAACGCATCATACCAGAACTGATCCAACTTAAAGGAATTGAGGAAATTGAAGGTCAACGCCATAAGGATAATTTCTACCACACCCTGGAGGTGGTCGACAACATTTGCCATCATACAGAGAATCTTTGGCTCCGCTGGGCGGCACTGTTACATGATATTGGGAAGGCCCCGACCAAAAAATTCCACCCCAAAATAGGCTGGACCTTCCACGGGCATGAGTTTGTAGGCTCCAAAATGGTTTACAAACTCTTCAAACGCTTAAAAATGCCCCTGAACGAAAAAATGAAATATGTTCAAAAACTGGTGATGATGAGTTCCAGACCCATTATCATTGCTGAAGACATCGTTACCGATGCTGCCGTAAGACGATTAGTTTTTGATGCAGGTGAAATTTTAGAAGATTTGATCACCCTTTGCGAAGCTGACATCACCACCAAAAACCCCGCACGATTCAAACGCTATCACAATAATTTTAAGCTTGTAAGGCAAAAAATCAAAGAAGTCGAGGAAAGAGACCGAGTCAGGAATTTTCAACCGCCTGTAACCGGAGAAATGATCATGAATCATTTTAATTTAAGACCTTGCAAAGAAATAGGTCTGATCAAAGAAGCCATCAAAGAAGCCATTTTAGAAGGCGAAATTCCAAATGAATACGACGCAGCTTTTGCGATGATGATAAAAAAAGGAAGTGAAATAGGACTTGAAACCCATGGAGAATAGTTTTAAAATATCGGTCAAGATCAGTCTAATCTTGGTTTATTTGGTTATTGCGGCCGGTTCCATTGTCCGAATGACCGGAAGCGGTATGGGTTGCCCCGATTGGCCCAAATGTTTTGGCTATTGGATTCCCCCAACCGAAAGGGCTCAACTGGACTGGAAACCCGATCATCAATACACCAAAGGACAAGTCATTATTCTGAAAGAGGAACTCAGGGTCGCCAATAGCGACTTTAAATCTCCAGTAATATTTAAAGATGACAATTGGGACTTCTACACCCAGCACGACTATGTCCTCTTTAATACATACCACACATGGATTGAATATCTGAATCGCTTGTTAGGTGCCCTAGCCGGATTGGCCGTTTTGATCATGACGATTTTGTCCTTTTGGAGTTGGAAAATAAACGTCACCTATCCCATCGTTTCCATTTTGATTCTTTTGGGAATGGGATTCCAAGCCTGGTTGGGAAAAACGGTTGTGGATTCTCATCTGGCACCCTATCGCATCAGTCTGCACATGGGTATGGCCCTGTTGATTGTACTTGGATTGGTTTTTTTACTCTTTTCCATTGAAAGAAAGGCGTTTTCCATTCCCGGAAATACTGCTTTAAAAACATGGGCTTGGTTTGCCGTGTTGTTGACCCTATTTCAAATTGGGCTGGGAACCCAAGTCCGTCAATTTGTCGATTTACAAATGCATGAACCTCCTGTAAAATGGCTCGACCCTGCGCCCATCAAATTTTATGTACACCGAACTTTGTCACTGCTGGTTTTTGGAGTTCATTTAATTCTTTTTTGGATGTTGCGAAAAATGAAACGCAACGTCAAGGTCTTCAATCAAATTTTAGGATTGATCGGATTGGAGATTTTTAGTGGTATTCTGATGTTTTATCTCGATTTTCCTATCAGTTCTCAACCTTTACATTTAATAATCGCAGCCCTGCTTTTCGGGGCGCAATCTTTTTTTATATTACAAATAATGTCAAACAGAAAGTCCTATGATCTATAGAATGCGTGCAATTTTAGACACCGAAACCGATGTGATCCGAGATTTTGAAATTGAAGCCACCGCCACCCTAGAAGAACTGCACGACGCGGTCTCACAATCCTTTGGTTTTGCCGGTAACGAAATGGCTTCCTTCTATCGCTCCGATGAAAATTGGGCCCAAGGTGAGGAATTGCCATTGGTCGATATGGGAGTGGGAGAAAAACCACTCAACGAAAAACCACTCAATAAAGTCCTATCGGAAAATGAAAACCGTCTGATCTACGTTTACGATTTCCTCAACCTTTGGACGTTTTTTGTAGAATTGATGGAAACGGCCGAAAAAGACCACCTCAAAGGTTATCCCAGTTTGATTTTTTCCCATGGCGAAGTACCCGAAACCCCTCCCGATAAGGATTTTATCGCTCAAGAAGGTTTTCACAATAACCTGACTGAAGACGAAGATTCAAACGAAAATGAATTTGACGAGGATCAGTTTTATTAGAGTAAGTCTCCCAAACTGACATTCTGGTAGTTCCTTCGCATATAATCAAATGAGGCCTGCATCAGCTCCCCCATGGATCTACTTTTTGTAAAGGCATTGTCTTTGGTAAAAACAAAAATTTCATTTTTGAGTTTTTCGAGATTTTCTGGAATGGACAAACGATCTTTCTTCATAATGTTTACCAGAAAATAAGTTCGATTACCTGAATTGATCAATCGACGCGAAACGATGGAACGTTCCTCAATTTTGTATTGGATGATCGACTCGTGATTCAACTTGTCCTTAACCACCAAAATCAATGGATAATTCTCCTTAAAGAATTGGGGACGATATACCGATAGTTTCCCCTCAAAACATTGTTGGTCAAAATCTATGGCCCTAATCTTGTAGATCACATGATCGAAATCGTGAATGGGAATCACCACGTAATTGTAGGCCCGCATATCTCCCAGCAATCGTACCATACATCGCTCATTGAACTTCACGTACTCTTTGGCAATTTGAGCTTTTTCAGCTGAGCTACAATGGGGTAGGTACTCCTTGATAAATACATCCCCTGGAATGCCTGCAATATGTTCCTCAATCAAAGTATCGTGATTGACCATATAATTGAGGTTATAGGGCGAAAGGGTATGTTCAAACTCCAAACCGTATACCCGGGAAGCATCGGTTTTCTTTACATAGAAATAGGTAAAGTTATCGTTCAGAACATTTCGAATTTTAATCCGAAAAGGTTTTGAATTGCCAAAGGTACAGTAGTCTATGGCGTCAATATTTAGATCCGGTAAAGAGGAATCACCACCATCGGAATGCAGTTGGGTGTAAATCGTTTTTAGAGCGAAATCTATTTCCTCCCGATCAGAATCGGAATAGTAAACCCTTACCCATAGGGTATCCTGATCATATTTGTCATAAACGATCACGGAGCCAGAAAATCGCAACAAGTCCTCATAACAGATCGAAGACTCCATCCAACGATCGTACTTTTTTAAAAAATGCATCAAATCGTCGGATATGGGAAAAAAAGGCTTTTTTTTGGAAATTAATTTCTCCTCCACTCTACTGTTTTTATCAAAAATACCTCTTTTTCCGCATTGTGTTTCTATAATCGCTTAATAAGGTAAAACAATGGTATAAAATTGGGGAACGGTGATTTAAGCTTTAATTTTGTAAAATGGAATTCAAACTGGAGTCCCCCTTTTCTCCCACCGGAGACCAACCGGAAGCCATCCGTCAGATCGCCACGGGTTTTTCCCAAGGGGAAAAATACGTCACCCTGCAAGGGGTTACTGGCTCAGGTAAAACCTTTACAGTAGCCAATGCAGTGCAGGAATTACAACGTCCTACATTGGTCTTGGCCCACAATAAAACTTTAGCCGCTCAGCTCTATTCCGAGTTCAAACAGTTTTTCCCCAACAATGCTGTTGAATATTTTGTTTCCTATTATGACTACTACCAACCCGAAGCCTATATCCCAACCAGTGGCTTGTATATTGAAAAGGACTTGTCAATCAATGAGGAAATTGAAAAGCTGCGTTTGAGTACCACCTCCTCCCTCCTCTCCGGAAGAAGGGATGTATTGGTGGTCGCCTCTGTATCCTGTTTGTATGGAATTGGAAATCCGGTAGAATTTCAAAAAAATGTTATAACTATTGAAAAAGGAGAGGTCATTTCGAGAACCCAACTGTTGCACCGATTGGTACAAAGCCTTTACTCACGTACAACGGGTGAATTTAACCGAGGGAATTTCAGGGTTAACGGTGACATCATTGACATCTTCCCGGGCTATGCAGATGTGGCCTTTAAAATCCATTTTTTTGGCGATGAAATCGAAGAAATTGAATCCTTTGACCCCATAGAAAACCAACATTTGGAAAAATTTGATCGGGTGACCCTTTTCCCCGCCAATATGTTTGTTACTTCACCGGACATCCTCCAAAACGCCATCACTCAAATTCAAGATGACTTGGTAAAACAGGTCGACTATTTCAATGCCAACGGTAGTTTTTTGGAAGCCAAGCGATTACATGAACGCACGGAGTTTGACTTAGAGATGATTCGTGAATTGGGCTATTGTTCCGGAATTGAGAATTATTCTCGCTATCTTGACGGCAGAGACCCCGGAACACGACCTTTCTGTTTGCTTGATTATTTCCCTGACGATTTTCTGATGGTGGTGGACGAAAGTCATGTAACCATTTCTCAGGTTCATGCCATGTATGGAGGGGACCGAAGTCGAAAGGAAAACCTAGTCAATTACGGGTTCCGTTTACCGGCTGCCATGGACAACCGACCCTTAAAATTTGAGGAGTTTGAAGCCTTGCAAAATCAAGTACTCTACGTCAGTGCTACTCCGGCAGACTATGAACTCAAACAAACCGAAGGGGTTTTTGTGGAACAGATCATTCGACCCACCGGATTGCTGGATCCTGAAATAGAGATTCGATCCAGTTTGAATCAAATCGACGATCTGATAGAGGAAATACAAGTCAGAGTGGAAAAAGACGAACGCACGCTGGTGACCACACTTACCAAAAGAATGGCGGAAGAGTTGACCAAATATTTTGCTCGAGTCAACATTCGTTGTCGATACATCCACAGTGATGTGGACACCTTGGAACGGGTGGAAATCATGCAAGACCTGCGCAAAGGATTATTTGACGTATTGGTAGGGGTCAACCTATTGAGGGAGGGCTTGGACCTACCGGAAGTTTCTTTGGTGGCCATTTTGGATGCAGACAAAGAGGGTTTTTTAAGAAGTCACCGTTCTTTAACGCAAACCGTAGGTCGGGCAGCTCGAAATGTCAATGGAAAGGCCATCATGTATGCCGACAACATCACCAAAAGTATGCAAAAAACAATCGATGAAACCCTTTACCGCAGGGACAAACAACAGACATACAACCTAAAAAACAATCTTACTCCCAAGGCTCTTAACAAGTCATTAGACAATGCTTTATCCAAAAATTCGGTAGCCACCTATGCCCAGGAGTTGAGTGATCGAAAAGCCGCCGAAGCCAAAAACCGCTATTTGAGTAAAGAGGAAGTAGAAAAGAAAATTCGGGATTCGCGAAAGGCCATGGAAGCTGCCGCCAAAGACTTGGACTTTATTGAGGCTGCAAGACTGAGAGACGAGATCAAATCTTTACAGAACCAACTGCAATAAAAAAAGACTCGATCGACCACCGAGCCTTTTTGCACTAAAATAAAATTAATTAATTTACTTAATGGAAATCAATTTTTTAGGTTGAGGTAAGGCCTCTGCTTTTTTGGGGAGACTGACCGTCAAAATCCCTTCTTTGTAATTCGCAGTGATCTTATCAGCAGATACGGTTTCCGGAATGTTGAATGACCTCTTAAAAGAGCTGTAACCAAATTCCTTACAGGTAAAGCTGCCTTCTTTTTCGGTAGATTTAGTCTCGGTTTCAGAGGAGATGGTCAATACACCCTCATCCAACTCGATTATAAAATCACTTTTTTTCTTTCCCGGAGCAGCCAATTCAATGTCGAAATGATCATCGGCTTCGATGATGTTGGCGGCAGGAACATTAGCACTAATTTGGTTCCAATCTTGATTGATAAACAGATCATCTATCAAAGAGTTGAATACGGGATTTTGTCTTTTAATTAAATTCATAATGTTAAGATTTAAATTAAACATTTTTTTAAAAGTTTACTTCAAATCCCATACCATCACAAAAAAGTGACAATATGTCGGTAAATTACTAAAAATTCATGTCAAGATGACAATAACAGGGCTTCTTGTACCTTTTGCGCGGCTTCTTCAAAGGCTATAGCAGACAATACATTAAGTCCGGAATCATCGATTAATTTCTTGGCAATGTCGGCGTTTGTTCCTTGCAAACGAACAATAATGGGGACCTTGATGGCGTCTCCCATATTTTTATAAGCATCCACGATTCCTTGAGCTACCCGGTCGCAACGTACGATCCCTCCAAAGATATTGACCAAAATAGCAGCCACATTGGGATCCTTTAAGATCAATCGAAAAGCCGTCTCAACACGCGCAGCATCGGCGGTACCTCCTACGTCTAAAAAGTTGGCCGGAGATCCACCGGACTGTTTGATCAAATCCATGGTCGCCATGGCTAATCCGGCTCCGTTGACCATACATCCTACATTTCCATCCAGTGCCACATAGTTAAGTCCAACCTCACGCGCTTCTACTTCAGTAGGGTTTTCCTCCGACAGGTCTCTGAGTTCTGCGTATTCCTTGTGTCGGAACAGGGCATTGTCGTCCAAAGTCACCTTGGCATCTACGGCAATGATCTTTTCATCGGAAGTTTTTAAAACGGGATTGATCTCAAAAAGAGAAGCATCGGCACCCACATATGCATCGTACAATGCGGTAATGAATTTTACCATTCCTTTAAAAGCTACACCACTCAAACCTAAATTAAAAGCCACATTTCGGGCTTGAAAACTTTGAAATCCATGGGCTGGATCAATTTCTTCTGTAAAAATCAACTCGGGCGTTTTTTCAGCAACCGCTTCAATGTCCATTCCTCCTTCAGTAGAATACATGATCATGTTGTTCCCGGTAGATCGGTTGAGCAAAACCGAAACATAAAATTCTTTGGGCTCTGAATCTCCCGGGTAATAAACATCTTCAGCGATCAGTACCTTATTGACTTTTTTTCCCTCCGGGGGGGTTTGAGGCGTGATCAGTTGCATCCCAATGATCTGACCTGATATGGATTTTACCTCATCCAAACTCTTGGCCAATTTGACCCCTCCGCCTTTACCGCGACCTCCGGCGTGGATTTGTGCTTTGATCACATGCCAAGAGGTTCCCGTATCTGCCGTAAGCTTTTCCGCAGCGGATACCGCCTCATCAATATTGTTGGCTACAATACCGTTTTGAACGGCTACGCCAAAGCTGGCTAAAATCTTTTTGCCCTGATATTCGTGTAGATTCATTCTTTGATTTTTATGTCTCAAAAATAGTAAATCACCACTGAATAATATACCATTAGTGGAAAAGTATAATGTTACATATAAAACAATAAGTTTGATTTTTATAACATCTGATGTTTTAGGGCGGTGATTTGATTTTTGGGATTAATTTTGCCATCAATTAAATAGCACAAAAGTGACTAACAATGAATTATTGGACATTGCCTCGGAGTTAGGCAATCCACTCTATGTTTATGACGCAGCAAAAATAGCCTCTCAATACCAAAGATTAACTTCTACTTTCAGTAGAATAGGAGATCTGAGGATCAATTACGCCGCTAAGGCATTGTCTAATCTCTCTATCTTAAAACTGATGCGACAATTGGGCTCAGGACTGGATACGGTTTCTATCCAAGAGGTACAACTGGGCTTGGCAGCGGGTTTTGAACCTCAGGCCATCATTTATACCCCCAACGGGGTTTCCCTAAAAGAAATAGAAGAGGTTGCCAAAATGGAGGTTCAAATCAATATTGACAACCTTTCGTTACTGGAGCAATTCGGTACCCGACATCCCAAAACACCCGTTTGTATCCGCATCAACCCCCATGTAATGGCTGGCGGCAACAGCAACATCTCCGTGGGACATATCGACTCCAAATTCGGTATTTCCATTCATCAGATCCCACATTTACTCCGTATTGTAGAAAACACCGCCATGAACATCAATGGCATCCACATGCATACGGGCAGCGATATTTTGGATATTGACGTTTTCCTCCATGCGGCCGAAATTTTATTCGACACCGCAAAACATTTTAAAAACCTGGAGTTTTTAGATTTTGGAAGCGGTTTTAAAGTGCCCTATCAACAAAATGATATAGAGACCAATATCGAAGAGCTGGGCGAAAAATTATCCAAAAGATTCATTGATTTTTGTAAGGAGTATGGACGAGACTTACAATTGATCTTTGAACCCGGAAAATTTTTGGTTAGCCAGGCAGGACATTTTGTGACTCAGGTCAATGTGGTCAAACAAACCACTTCTACCGTTTTTGCTCAGGTGGACAGTGGCTTTAACCACCTGATCCGCCCCATGCTCTACGGTTCCTATCATCATATAGAAAACCTCTCCAATCCCAAGGGGAAAGAGCGCTTTTATTCCGTAGTCGGGTATATTTGCGAAACAGATACCTTTGGCAGCAACAGAAAAATAGCAGAGATCACCGAAGGAGACCTATTGGTATTTAGAAACTGCGGCGCCTATTGCTTTTCTATGGCCAGCAATTACAATTCCCGATATCGCCCTGCAGAGGTACTATGGCATGAGGGCAAAGCCCATTTGATTCGTAAAAGAGAGACTTTTGAGGACATTCTCCACAATCAGGTAGAAATGGAGTATTTTAAAGAAAGTACTGAGCAAAAAGCCTAGGCAATCACCCCTGATCCCAACAACTCGGAATCCTTGTACCAAGCCACAAACTGCCCGGAAGTAATGGCGGATTGTGGTTGATCAAACAACACATAAAAGGCATCGGCTTGAGGGATAAGGGTCGCTTTTTGTAGAGGTTGACGGTATCGTATTCGCGCCATCACCTCCATCGGTTCCCCTTGAATCGTTTTTAAATCCTCACGTACCCAATGAACATCTGCAAAATTGATTTGAAGGGCTTGGCGGAACAAACCAGGATGATATTTACCCTGACCTACATAGACAACATTTTCAACCACATCGATATCAATCACAAATAGAGGTTCGGGGGTTCCGCCTACGGCCAGCCCTTTGCGTTGACCAATTGTAAAAAAGTGCGCGCCCTGGTGGGTTCCCACGACTTTTCCATCGGTGATTTGATAGCGGGTTTTTTGAGATTGAGTGGTTAAGGTTTTCGGATGTTGTTTACCATTATAAAAAACCCCGGGTATTTCAATAATGTTACCTGTTGTGGGTTGCAATTGTTGTTGTAAAAAATCAGGCAAACTCACTTTTCCGATAAAGCAAAGCCCCTGTGAGTCTTTTTTTTCGGCGGTGACCAAATTCAATTCCCGGGCAATTTTACGTACCGCTGATTTTTGCAGGTGACCGATGGGAAAAAGGGTTTTTGCCAATTGATCTTGAGTCAGTTGACACAAGAAATAAGATTGATCTTTGTTACCATCCGCACCACTGATCAATCGGTAAATACTATTATTTTCTAAAGAAAGTGCTTCTTTTTGACAATAATGCCCAGTGGCCAGATAGTCTGCCCCCAAAGACAGAGCGATTTTTAAAAAAACGTCAAACTTAATTTCCCGGTTACAAAGCACATCGGGATTAGGGGTTCTTCCGGCATCGTATTCGTCGAACATATAGTCCACAATACGTTCTTTGTATTCGGCACTTAAATCGATGGTTTGAAAAGGAATTTCCAACTTTTCAGCCACAAGCATGGCATCATTGCTGTCTTCCATCCAAGGGCATTCATTGGAAAGGGTCACCGACTCATCGTGCCAGTTTTTCATAAACAGGCCGATGACATCATGTCCGGCTTCTTTAAGAAGATAAGCTGCAACACTGGAGTCCACCCCACCGGACAATCCTACAATAACCCTTTTCTTTTTCATTAGGCAAAGTTACACCAAGAAATTAAATTCCGATCCTTAAGACAGGGCCTATTTCCCGCGGGCTTTTTTTTGCTTTTCGGCCTCTTCCATTGCTTTTTGCAAACGTGCAGAAAAACCTCCCGCTTTCTTAGGTTTCTTTTTATTCTCCTCAATTTGGGCGTGGATTTTTTGATCGTCAATAATATAATTCTTGATCACCAACATCAAAAAGATGGTCAATAGGTTGGAAACGAAATAGTATAAACTCAATCCACTGGCATAATTGTTAAAGAAGAACAACATCATCAGCGGCATCAGGTACATGATGATCTTCATATTGGGCATCCCGGGTTGCTGGGGCATGGTCTGCTGGCCGGTAGTCATCTGGGTATAAAAGAAGATGGCTATAGAGGCTAAAATGGGAAATAAACTAACGTGGTCGCCATAGAATGGAATGTTAAATCCTAAGTCTAGGATCGAGTCATAGGAAGATAGATCGTCTGCCCAAAGGAAACTCTTTTTACGCAGTTCAAAAGCGACGGGGAAAAAAGTGAAAAGAGCATAGAATACAGGCAGCTGCAACAAAGCCGGGATACAACCCGCCATTGGATTGGCTCCAGCACGGTTGTAGAGGCTCATGGTCTCCTGTTGACGCCTAACTGAATTGTCTTTATATTTCTTATTCAACTCCTCAATCTCAGGGCGCAAAACTTTCATTTTAATCTGGGAGACATAGGACTTATAGGTAACCGGAGACATGGCCAAACGAACAATAATGGTCATCAAAATAATGGCGATACCGTGGGGTAAAAAGGAGGATAAGAATCCAAATAACGGCAAAAAGATAAAACGGTTGAGCCATCCAAAAATTCCCCAGCCCAAGGGAATAGAGGATTCCAAATCTCTATCGTAGGATTTTAACGTTTGATAATCGGTCGTTCCAAAATAGTACTCAAACCGACTTCCAAACTCACCGGAACGAAAAGTTAAAGGGATTTGCGCCCCAAATTTTTTGGTAAAGACCTCTCCCAAAGATTTATCATCTGCCAAGTTATCGGTGGTAACCGTGAGTTGATCTACCGGCTTTTCGGGGATCAAAATAGCACTAAAAAAGTGTTGTCTAAAAGAAATCCATCGCACTTGCTCTGGGGATTCCTCATCACTTCCACTTAGGGATAGATAATCTATTTTATCGCCCTCGTAGCCATAGGTAAGCTCGGTGTAGCGCCCTTCATAATCAATACTTTTGGAATTGCGGTAAGCACTGGTTTCCCAGGATAATACCGCTGGCTCACTGCTGTCCAACAGGGCAGAAATTCCCGAAGATTGAATGCTAAAATCCACCAAAAAACGCTTCGCATCAATTGCATAAACAAATTCCAAATACTGGTTGGGAGCAATGGCTGCTTTTAGAGATAGTGTTTGTTTCCCGTTTTTGGAATTTAGTTGAGGGAAAAAATAAAAATCTTTAGTGTTGAGTCTTCGACCGTCTTTGGTGGAAAACTGAACATTGAATCGGGTGTTTCCTTCTTTGACTAAATCCAGAGGTTGATCAAGGTAATCGGTATAATCTTTTAGTCGAACCAGCTCAAGAAGACCTCCCTTCGGACTGACTTTTATCAAAAGATCTTTGTTTTCCAATATTTGGGTAGCAGCTCCCTGATCGGTCATCCAATTACTGAAAATCCCAAAAGTACTTTGGAGGTTTACTTTTTGAAGAGAGTCGTTTAACTGAATCGGTGGGGCTACCTCCTTGGGTTGACTGGCAACTTTGGTTTTTTCGGGTTCAACTGCCGGACTGGTTCCCTCTTCAGGCTTATTAACATACAGCATCCATGTAAGGATCATCGCAATGAGTACGAATCCGATAAATTGGTAGGGATCAAATCTTCTTTCTTCCATGGGTTTTAGTTCGGTTGCTGTTGGCTAAGATAGTCAATACTGGCTTTTATAAAGGCGACAAATAAGGGGTGTGGATTTGAAACGGTGCTTTTGTACTCTGGGTGAAACTGTACACCGATAAACCACCGGTGGTCTTGGTTTTCGACAATTTCTACCAAGCTGGTTTCCGGATTGACACCGGAGACTTTTAGGGCACCCTTTTCAAATACCTCTATTTTATATTGGTTGTTAAACTCAAAACGGTGGCGGTGTCGCTCTGTTATCTGCTCCTTTCCGTATACCTCTGCAACTTTACTGCCTTGTGTAAGATCACAATTCCATGTTCCCAAACGCATGGTACCGCCTTTGTTGACCACTCCTTTTTGACTTTCCATCAAGTCGATGACAGGGTAATCGGTATTTTTGTCGATCTCGGTAGAGTTGGCATTGGGATGCATCAATACATTTCTGGCGTATTCTATAACTGCCATTTGCATGCCCAGGCAGATCCCAAAAAAGGGAATGTTTTTTTCCCTGACATAGCTAATGGCATCTATTTTACCTTCGATCCCCCTGCCTCCAAAACCGGGAGCGACTATAAGACCGTGAAGCTCCTTTAGCTGTTCTTGAGCGTTAATCTGATTCAAAAATTCAGAGTGGATGCTTACCACCTCAACCTCCGCCTCATTGATTGCTCCAGCGTGAATAATAGACTCCAATATAGATTTATAGGAATCTTGTAACTCGACATATTTTCCAACCAAACCGATTTTTACTTTTCGTTTGGGGTTTTTGTATTTTTCCAAAAAGGATTTCCAATGATCCAAATTTAATTCGGATTTGGCGGTCAATTTTAACTTATCCAAAACCACACTATCCAAACCTTCTTCCAACATCTTCAATGGAACATCGTAGATGGTATCTACGTCTATGGATTGAATGACTGCCTCGGGTCTTACATTGCAAAAAAGGGCCAATTTTTTACGAAGGTCTTCGGACAATTTGTGTTCTGTTCTACAGACCAAAACATCGGCTTTGATCCCACTTTCCATCAAAGTTTTGACCGAATGTTGTGTGGGCTTTGTTTTCAGCTCTCCTGCAGCAGATAGATAGGGGATCAACGTCAGGTGAATGACCATGGCATTCTCCTCTCCCAATTCGTAGATCAGCTGTCGAACGGATTCGATGTAGGGCAGGGATTCGATATCACCTACCGTTCCGCCAATCTCAGTGATCACTATGTCAAATTCCCCACTATTTCCCAGCAATTGCATTCGCTCTTTGATCTCGTTGGTGATGTGGGGAACAACCTGTACGGTTTTCCCCAAAAACTCTCCGCGACGTTCTTTTTCGATCACACTTTGATAGACCCTTCCGGTAGTTACATTGTTGGCCTGAGAGGTATTGATATTCAAAAATCTTTCGTAATGACCTAAGTCCAAATCCGTCTCCGCTCCATCATCGGTAACATAACATTCACCGTGTTCATAGGGATTGAGCGTACCGGGGTCAACGTTGATGTAGGGATCGAATTTTTGAATGGTAACCTTAAAACTTTGGGCTTGAAGTAACTTTGCCAAGGATGCCGCTACGATTCCTTTACCGAGGGAGGAAGTAACCCCTCCAGTAACAAAAATATACTTTACATCCGGCATCCGGTTTATTTTATATGATTACTAACCGGGCTCAAATTTACAAAATCCCGACTTACTTTTGTGGCATTTCTGCTATTTCTTAAGCTCAATGATTTCATAATCTTTGTGTTGCAGTAAAAAATAGCCTGTGTTTTCAAAACTCTTATTTTGTTTTTGATAGAAGAATCGGTGCTCCTGATAATCGGTCTCCCCTATCCTGTCAATGGATTTGAAATGGCCTAAGTAGGCTTTTCTCAAGATCAAATCCATCGTAAGATCATAGGCACGGATGGCGGTTCGGTTGGGGGGTTTACCAAAGGCGCTGATGTAGTGATCTTGAAAATGATTGTATTCTCCCAACTTTAAAGGCAATCGATCCGTGGTATAGGTAAACTTTAAATCTCCCAGTTTTTTTAGCGACAAATTGGGGTTTTCATATGCATTACCCCGATAGGTGGTAAACAATTGAACCGCTCTGATTTCAGACTGCTGGGCACTCATCTGAGAACTGGCACTGGAGATCAACGAAAAGTCTTGGCTTTCGAGGATTACCTTGTTGGGAAGTGTATCCACCAAAAGGGAATCAACCAAATCAGGTAACAAATAATTGCTCTTTTCGGGACGCAAAACGGTTGCCTTTGGGAACAATTCCAAAAGCTCTTTTTCCACCGGCCGGCTCAAAGAATCAACCACCAATACAATATTGTCTTCACGATTCAGAGTCTTATCCAAATACTCAAACATTCTTTTTCTAAGAAAATTTTTGGAGGTTACCGATTGATAGACTGCCTCCCTCAAAGCAACGGGGTTGGTCGAAAGGGGAGCTACTTTGGGAGTCTTGCGCACCTGAGACTTGGTGGAAAGATAATCAAAATTGGAGGGAATCAACGGGCCAATTAAGGCGTCAGTATCAGAAAAATCGTGGTTATCGACAATTTCATTAACCCTGGAGATACTGTTTTGAGTATCAAAGACATTGAGCTTTACGGAAACTCCATAGTGACTCAAGGTATCTAATGCAAGCAAAACACCTGAATAAAAATCTGTAGAAAGGGTATGTAAATTCCGGCTTTGCAACAACCTTCGGGTATCTTCAATAGAATCGTATTCTATGGTTTTAGCCTTAAAAGGCAACAAAAGGGCCAGCTCAATTTCATGAGCTTCTTTGAGGGAATCCAACAGAGAAAGCCGCCCAACCAGCAGGTCATCCTGAATCTTTAATTCACCCTTGGCATCGCCCGGAACCCTCAATATCATCCCTGCTTGTAATCCCGACGCTGACAGGTTAGGATTGAGGGAATCTAATACCTTTTGGGTTACCCCTATTTTTTTTTCGATGCGATAATAACCTTCCTTGGGGAGCACTTTGTAATAGTTATAATTACTGTCCCAAGTCGGATCAATGGTTTCACTTTCGGTTGTTGAAGCCACAATCGGAACACGAATTTCCTGACCTTCCTTAAGTCCTTTTTTGATCTGAGGATTTAAGGCCTCCAATTCAGGAATGGTCATCTGAAAATTATAGGCGATGCGCCATTTAGTCTCTTTGGGTTTTACGACATAAGCTTGGGTATTTTGATCTACCTCAAGTGGTGGATCAGGTACTTCCTCAACCACTTCCGGATATAAAGGAATGCGCAAAACCATACGCTTTCTCAACCCTATTTTCTTTAAAAGGGGGTTGTACTCATACAGCTGTGATTCTGTGATATTATACTTTCGGGTAATCACAAAGACGGTCTCTTTTTTCTTAACCTTGTGAGAAAGAAACTTCTCAGGCATCTCCTGCGCAGTGGAAAAGAGGATTCCGCATAATAGAAGAACAATGAAAAGAGTTATATTTTTTTTCAATTTATTTTTTCTTCAAGTCTATTCCCATTCAATGGTAGCGGGAGGTTTGGAACTGATGTCATACACCACCCGATTGACCCCTTTTACCTTATTGATGATCTCATTGGACATTTTTTGCAAAAAAGCATAGGGTAAATCTACCCAGTCTGCTGTCATTCCGTCAGTAGATTGGACGGCACGCAGGACAACGCACTTTTCATAGGTTCGTTCATCACCCATCACCCCAACACTGTTGACGGGCAAGAGCATTGCACCTGCTTGCCAAACCTGATCGTAAAGATTCCAAGATTTTAATCCATTGATAAAAATGGCATCGACCTCTTGTAACATACTTACCTTCTCTGCGGTAATGTCACCCAAAATTCTGATGCCCAATCCGGGTCCCGGAAAAGGATGACGGCCCAGGAGTTCAGGATCGATACCGATACTGGCACCTACCCGCCTTACTTCGTCTTTAAATAACATCTTCAGCGGCTCTACCAGCTTGAGCTTCATATAATCCGGCAATCCACCCACATTGTGATGAGATTTGATGGTTGCAGAGGGGCCATTGACAGAAATGGATTCGATTACATCGGGATAAATTGTTCCTTGAGCCAACCAACTTACCCCTGCTGTTTTCTTAGACTCATCATCAAAAACATCAATAAAAGTATTCCCGATGATTTTTCTTTTTTTCTCTGGATCGGTTTCTCCTGTCAGAGCTTTTAGGAATTGATCAGTGGCATCAACCCCTTTGACGTTCAATCCCATCCCTTCGTATTGATTCAGCACACTCTCAAACTCATTTTTTCTCAACAAACCGTTATTGACAAAAATACATTGCAGATCTGGGCCAATGGCTTTGTGAAGTAAAACCGCTGCCACTGTGGAGTCAACGCCACCCGATAATCCCAAAATCACTTTTTGGTCACCTACGGTTTCCCGAATTTCTTTTACGGTCATTTCCACAAAAGAATCGGGAGTCCAATCTTGTTGAACTCCAGCAATTTTGATCAAAAAGTTTTCCAAAAGCTTTTTTCCATCGGTAGTATGATAAACCTCCGGGTGAAACTGAATTCCAAAAGTAGTTTCCCCCTCAATACAATAGGCGGCGTTTTTGACATCTTCGGTGCTGGCCAGTAAGATGCCTCTATCAGGCAATTGGTCGATCGTATCGCTATGGCTCATCCATACTTGACTGCCTTTATCAATTCCTTCAAAAAAGGTTTCCCCGGATTGAATAAAAGATAGATTTGCCCTGCCGTATTCACGGGTGTTGGACGGTTTGACTGCCCCTCCGGAGAAATAAGCCAAATACTGCGCACCGTAACAAACCGCCAACAAAGGTAATTTACCTCTTATGGTAGAAAGGTCGGGATGAGGGGCCTCCTCGGATCGAACTGAATAGGGAGAGCCGGAAAGTATGACGGCATTGAACTCCTCGGTATTCTTTGGTGGATTGTTAAAGGGATGGATTTCACAATAGATAAACAGTTCTCTAACACGTCTGGCGATCAATTGGGTGTATTGTGACCCAAAATCAAGAATCAATACTTTGTCTTGCATCTATCAAAAGTACGATATATTCAGTTGTTTTTTATTGGCCAAAAAAGGATTTTATTAAAAAAATATTGGTAAATCTCAGCCCTCAATTACAGAAAATTCAGCAGATAGAGGCTCAAAAGTTTCCATCAGAAAATCGATAAATTCACCGCCGTGTTGGAGATAAAAATCACTAAAGTTTTCCACCCTTTCTTGTAGTTGTCCTCCGGGAAAAAGTTGTTCCTGTAAAAGTACCAAACGCTCCACGTGATCTTTCAACTTTATTTTTTGGGCTTTGAGCAGGCGATCCTCCAAACGGTCAATCCCCTTAAATTGCTTAGACTTTTGAGCTTGGACCGCTCCCTCAAAGGAGGCGTCCGTTTTTAGGATCAGTGACTCTAAATGTTCAAACTGTTCCTCTAAGAGCTTTTTAAAAGATGACAAATCCAAATCAATGTTGCTTATCTGCCTGACTTTTTTGTTGATCAACGCATTTCTTTTGAGAAAGAGATCTTTTAATTCCAGTTTAAACTTACTGATTTTACGGATATTTTTTTCACTGATCACCAAGGCCGAATTTCGTAAAATCAAAAGCGGAAAAGGAACCTTTTGGGCGTCAAAAAAAGATTTCAACTCCAGCCAATAGGCCAGCTCCCCACCGCCGCCAAAATAAGCAATATTGGGTAAGATGACCTCCTGATAGAGGGGACGCATTAGGACATTGGGGGAAAACTTTTCTGGGGATTGCTCAACCCAATCCATCATTTCTGATGCATCAATACTTTCCTCTTTTCCCTCCCACGAGAAACCATTTTCATTTTTTATTAACCGATGTCTTTTGCCGTTTTCCAAAAAAAACAAATGCAGATCTCGCGGATTGACTTGAGGCTTGTAATGAGGATTGTAATCCTTTTTTAGGTTTTCAATTTGGGAAAGCACACTTTGCGCACAACTTTGTTTTTGTAATTCTTCTTTTAGATAAGGTACAAAGTGTTTTTTTAGTGCCTTATCATCCCCATCGATAATCAACAGCCCAAAGGCCTCAAAAAGGGAATGCACAAAGATCCTGGTCGCATGAGACAAATCACCTCCGGTCTCATAGCTTTTTTTAATTAAAGTTTTTAATGCATTGGCATTGATACTGCTGCCCAGTTCTTGTTTGAATAAATCCAAAAGCGGCTTTAAACTCCGGGTTTTTATTTTTCCCACAGCGCCACCCGACTCGGTATTCCATTGGAATTTTTTACCCCGGAAAATAAAGGCGCTGATTTCCTCAAAGTCATGGTCTTCGGTCGCCATCCAATAAATGGGGACAAAATTCAAGTCAGGAGATTGCTCTTTGAGTTGCCGGCATAGTTTAATGGTATTCACAATTTTGTAGATAAAATAGAGCGGTCCTGTCATCAAACACAACTGATGTCCGGTGGTAACCGTCAGAGTATTCTCATTTTCGAGCAGTTGGAGGTTCTCAGCTACCGAGGAGGAAATCTCTATAACACGGTACTGTTGGTTCAGCGTCTCACAAAGCGTTTTTCTGATCTTTGGAGAAAAATCTTTCTTTTTTTTTAATGCTTGTTGGTAAAGATTTTCAAAGCTGGGGACACCAATGTGAAATGACTGTAATTCCTTTTTATCGTTTAGATAATCGCACATCAATTCGGAAAAATATCCGGTATCGATAAAGGGAATGTGATGCGCTTTCATGACCATTTTAGCTTAAAGATAGGAGTGTTTTTTTAATCTCCAAGCGGGTTGGTTTTTATCGGAATGCCATAAAGGTCAAAATCGGTTGCATCTGTGATCTCAACATCTGTAAAATCACCAAGCTTGAGGTAATACTTTTTTGCATCGATCAACACTTCGTTATCCACATCTGGAGAGTCGATTTCGGTTCTGCCTACAAAGTAATCCCCTTGTTTTCGATCAATCACGCATTGGTAGATTTTACCGACCTTTTTTTGATTCTGTTCCCAAGAGATTTCGGATTGAATTTTCATGATCTCGTTGGCACGCTCCTGCTTGATCTCCTGAGGTACATTGTCCTCCAATTGATGGGCATGGGTGTTTTCTTCATGGCTGTAGGTAAAGCAGCCTAAACGCTCAAATCGCACGGCTTTTACCCATTGCTTGAGGGTTTTAAAATCAGCATCTGTTTCACCGGGATAACCTACAATCAGTGTTGTTCTCAATCCGATTTCAGGCAGTATTTTCCGGATATTTTCAATCAAATCCGTTGTCTTTTTTTGAGTCGTACCCCTGCGCATGGATTTAAGAATGGGATCAGAAATGTGCTGTAACGGTATGTCTAAATAATTACAAATCTTAGGCTCATTCTTCATCACCTCTATAACCTCCATGGGAAAACCGGCAGGAAAGGTATAGTGCATTCGTATCCATTGTATCCCCGACACCTTAGCCAAAGCCCGAAGTAAATCGGCCAATCGCCTTTTTTTGTAGAGGTCCAGACCGTAATAGGTCAAATCTTGTGCGATCAACAGCAGTTCTTTGACTCCATTTTGTGCTAGTTTTTCGGCCCTTTGAACCAATTCCTCTATGGGAGTAGAACGGTGTTTACCACGCATCAGGGGAATGGCACAAAAAGAACAGGGTCGGTCGCAACCTTCAGAAACTTTAAAGTAAGCGTAATTTTTGGGGGTTGTCGTCTGGCGTTCTCCCAACAATTCGTGTTTGTAATTCGCCCCTAAGGCCTTGAGCAATTGGGGTAAATCGGTAGTGCCGAAATAGGCATCCACTTGTGGCATCTCCTTTTCCAAATCCGGTTTGTAACGCTCACTCAAACAGCCGGTGACAAAAAGCTGATCGATATCGCCAGATTGCTTTTTTTGAATTTGCTCCAAAATGGTATTGACGGATTCCTCTTTGGCATTGTCGATAAAGCCACAGGTGTTGACAACCACAATATTTCCTTCTTCCTCGTGAACCACATTTTTGTCATTGGCTTTTAACTGCCCCATCAATACCTCCGAATCATAGAGGTTTTTGGAACAGCCCATGGTGATGACATTGATCTTGTTTTGCTTTCTACTTTTGGTTCTCAACAGCTTTTATTTAATTCCATTCAACATCTAATTGTTTTTGTAGAAATGCCAGCGCGGCCAGTTCAGCTTGTTGGTAATTGGGTGTACTCAAATGAGAAATGATCACATGATCTCCTACTTCGGGAAAAGCGACTTTTTGTTTTTTATCTCCGGGGGTGCCAAGCTGGTCAAACATCCGCAACATGGCAGGTATGGAGACTACCTTGTCCTGTTCCTCCTCATTTTTATAATAATATCCCATAAAGACAGGAGCGGTAATCCTTTGAAAAATCTCGGGACGCATCCCCGTTTCCAACAGTTTTTGCAATTCAACAGTGGACTCTAAGCGGTAACGGATCGTCCAGTAGTTCTTTTTTTCCTCCGTAATCTTGTTCATATTGTGGTATTTACTCCCCAGTACCCATTCGGCAATTTGAAGTCCCCAGGGCAAAGTCAACAGTTTGGATTTGGGATCGTAAATTTCGACATTGGGGCCAAAAAGTAACAAAGCGGCGATTTGTGGATCATTACCCAAAATCAAGGACAGCGTCCCTCCGGTGGAACTGGAAATAACGATTACCTTTTCGCCAATTTTTTTGGCAACGGCCAATGCCTCTGTTGCACTATCAAGATATTTTTGACCCGTAAAATTCAACATGGGCTCTTGTTCAATCAATCCGTGGTCACTCAGGCGGGGCAGGTAGAGGTTGGCTTTTAAAGCACGGGAAATATTGCGGTGTACGGGATCACCTTCTTCCGTACTGGCAGAAAAACCGTGCAAGTATAATATACTATAAGCTGTTTTTTGAGGGATGGAATCATAAAACTCCAATTGAGAGGCGTTGTCCGGTTTGATGTTATCTAAAGCAGACTCTTTGGTGTCGATCCAGTCTTTAAGTTCGGAAAGGGAAAGTGAAATTTCAGGCTGTGGCAGTTCCAAATCGGGAGCCTCTACTTCCGGCCCTAAAAAAAAAAGTCCAAAAAGAACCGAGATTACAAATAATGTGTTTTCTATTATTTTCATTGATCTGGATTAACTGAAAAAACTCCCTACAAAAGTTCCTGCATGAAACAACTGCAGGTCCTCCAATCCTTCCCCAACTCCAATGTACTTGACGGGAATTTTGAATTGATCGGAGATTCCCATAACAACGCCACCTTTGGCCGTCCCATCGAGTTTGGTAATGGCCAATGCATTTACTTCTGTGGCTGCGGTAAAGTGTTTGGCTTGCTCAAAGGCGTTTTGACCGGTAGATCCGTCCAATACCAACAGTACCTCGTGGGGCGCATTGGGAACCACTTTATCCATTACTTTTTTGACTTTGGTCAATTCATTCATTAGGTTAATTTTGTTGTGCAATCGCCCTGCAGTGTCAATGATGACCAAATCACTTTTTTGAGCTACAGCCGACTGTAATGTGTCAAAAGCAACAGAAGCAGGATCACTGCCCATTTCTTGCTTGACAATGTACACACCCACACGATCTGCCCAGATCTGCAATTGATCAATGGCACCGGCCCTAAAAGTATCCGCTGCACCCAACATTACCTTTTTTCCTCCGGCCTTGTAGTGATGCGCCAACTTACCTATAGTGGTTGTTTTGCCCACTCCATTGACACCCACCACCATGATCACTTGTGGATGGTTCTGCAAAGCTGCGTCAAAACCCTTTACCTCCTCTTGTTGGTGTTGCTTGAGAAGGGTGGTAATTTCCTCACGTAAGATTTGAGCCAGTTCCGAAGTCCCCAAATACTTGTCTTTGGCCACTCTTGCCTCCAGGGCATCGATGATCTTGAGCGTAGTGGCTACCCCTACATCGGATCGAATCAACACCTCCTCCAATTCGTCGAGTAGGTCTGCATCGATCTTTGACTTTCCGGCAACGGCAGTTCCCAATTTGGAGAAAAAGGACTTTTTGCTAGCAGAAAGGCCCTTGTCCAATTGCTCTTTTTTTTCCAGACTAAAAATGGATTTTAAAAAATTCATAGGTATACCAATAAAAAAAGCTACCGTAAAAGTAGCTTATATTTTGGAGAGATGTAAAAAATTATTGCTTACTCAACCATTCGTTAGCGAGATCGGGATTGATAATGGTTTCAACGAATGAATAAGAATTAGAATTATTTTTCTTGACCATCTTGATGGCTTTTGTCAATTTTTTTGATCCCGTTTGCAGGGTTGCTACTGATTTCTTTGCCATAACTACTTAATTTCTTTGTGAAGGGTCATACGCTTGAGAATGGGATTGAATTTTTTGATCTCCAATCGGTCGGGCGTATTCTTTTTATTTTTAGTTGTGATATAACGAGAAGTTCCGGGTTTACCGGATTCTTTGTGTTCTGTACACTCTAATATCACCTGAACTCTGTTTCCTTTCTTGGCCATGCTAATATCTATAAAATACCTTGAGCTTTTGCCTCTTTAATCACAGCACTGATTCCTTTCTTGTTGATGGTTTTCAACACGGAAGCTTTGATTTTTAAGGTAATCCATTTGTCTTCCTCGGGAATGTAAAAACGTTTTTTGATCAAGTTGATGTCAAAGCGTCTTCTGGTTTTATTCATGGCGTGGGAAACATTGTTTCCAAACATTACCCGCTTTCCCGTAATATCGCAAACTCTAGACATGGTGATTGTTCTTTTTTAACAGGTTGCAAATTTACACTTTTTTAGATAGTTTCAAAAAATTTTTAGAAGAATAAAAAACATTACATCAACAATGATCTATACAGCATTTCAAAGGCCTGATTAACGGTTTTGTGGATCACACGGGTACGGTTGTTTCCCATATTAAATTGAAAGCTTTCAACGCCATCGGGCGTGGCCAATCCAATAAAAACAGTACCTACTTCTTGCCCCAAGTCCCCCTTGGTAGGTCCTGCATTTCCTGTAGTGGCAAGTGCAAAATCGGACTTGTACTTTTTTTGAGCCCCCAAAGCCATAGCGGATGCCACGGGACCACTGACCACGCCGTATTGGTCAATCATACTGCTTTCTACCCCCAGTAGGCTGGTTTTTGAATCTAAAGCATAGGTAACTGCACTGCCTTTGAAAAAAGAAGAAGCCCCCAGATGAGCGGTAAACCTTGTGGAAATGGCACCACCCGTACAACTCTCAGCACAGGATAGTGTTTTCCCCAATTGATTCAATTTTTCGGCAATTAAAAATTCGATGGATTGATCTTCTTCTGTACCAAAATAGATGTCCTTAATCAATGGAATGACCTTTTCAATCTGGGTATTCACTTGTATTTTCAAGGCTTCAAGTTCAGCCCCCTTGGCCGAGAGTCTCAATCGTACCCTCCCCAAACTGGGCAAATAAGCCAATTTGATGGGTTCGGGAAGATTGTTTTCCCAATCTGCAATTCTTTCGGCAATGACACTTTCCCCCAGACCGTAGGTTAAAATGGTTTTGTGGTGTAGGGCAGGGAGAATAAATTGTTGTTGAATTTTGGGTAAAACCTCATTTTTTACCAATGCCTCCATCTCATAAGGTACACCGGGTAGGGAAATAAATACCTGTCCCTGATCCATAAACCACATTCCCGCTGCGGTGCCGAATTGGTTGTGAAGGATCAAGGCCTTGGAAGGTAAGTTAGCCTGCTCACGGTTCATGTCATTGATGGGGGTGGTGACGTATTTCCTAAAAATGTTCTCAATGTGCTCCAAAACAATCTCGTTCTTGATCAAATGATCGTCAAAATATTCACAAAGTGTCTGTTTGGTCACATCGTCCTTGGTTGGGCCCAGTCCCCCTGTTATGATGATGATGTCGGCTCTATTTCGGGCTTCATCCAATGCCTTGATGATGATCTCTTTTTGATCAGATATACTGCTGATCTGAGCTATTTCAACCCCTATTTTATTTAATTCTTTTGCCAAAAAAACCGCATTTGTATTTACAATTTGTCCTATTAAAATCTCATCTCCTATACTGACCAGTTCAGCTTTCATTCTATTTTATATTTATCTTAAAAGCTTTCTCCTCTCCCAAATATCCTTCCAAAACATCATTTACGACAACAGGGCCTACACCAGCGGGGGTTCCAGTAAAAATTACATCACCGATTTTTAGGGTAAAAAATCGAGACACTTCGGCAATCAAGGCGTCAATGCTCCAAAGCATTTGGGAGGTATTCCCTTCTTGAACAGTACTGCCATTTTTAACGAGTTCAAAATCCAGTTGGTTCAAATCTGTAAAATTCTCTTTTTCATACCAACTGCCGATCAAGGCAGATCCGTCAAAAGCCTTGGCCTTTTCCCAAGGCAATCCCTTCTCTTTTAAATTTTGTTGGAGATCACGGGCCGTAAAATCAATACCCAAACCTATTTCCTGATAATACTTATTGGCAAATTTTTCCTCAATGTATTTACCGATACGATTGATCTTAACCAACACCTCCACCTCATGGTGAATTTCATTCGAGAAATGAGGGATATAAAATGGAAACCGTCTTTGAAGCTTTGCCGTTTCGGGCTTAATAAAGATCACAGGGGACTCCGGTTTTTCATTGCCCAACTCCGCTGCATGTTGTGGGTAATTTCTACCAATACAAATAATTTTCACAAAAAGTAATTAGGTGTTTAATTTTCTTAAGCGTATGGCTGTAAGGACTTTTTTTGTATACATGGGAAAATCGGCATTTAGTAACCAACCGAAATAACCCGGTTCGTTCTCCAATACATTTTCTACGGTTTTATCTTTGTGTTTACCAAACGAAAAACACTCTTCTCCATTTTTGTTAAATACAATAAAACCGGCAAAATCAGCAGATTTTTTTCGAGTGGTAAATACATTCAAGGAATCAACATCTCCCTCCAATTCATCATATCGCTCCAATTGGGCCATCAAAACATCGTGTGTGGCTCGGGTATCGGCCATTGCAGAGTGCGCATCAACCAACTTTTCGTCGCAGTAAAATTTTAAAGCTGCTGTTAGCGTACGTTGTTCCATTTTGTGAAAAATAGTCTGTACATCAACGGTTTTAAAATGGGCCATTTCAAAATCGATCTCTGCCCTGAGCATTTCCTCTGCCAAGAGTGGAATGTCAAAACGATCAGAATTATATCCTGCCAAGTCCGAATTTTTGATAAAGTTGTATATGATTTTGGAAAGTCCCTTAAAATTGGGTTCGTCGGCCACATCGGCATCATAAATACCGTGAATAGCGGAGGCTTGGGCTGGAATGGGACATTCTGGATTTACCCGCCAAACCTTTTCCTCTTTAGTTCCGTCGGGATGCACCTTT